>Ga0316189_10003745_pt1 | contig 14737 bp, 11 predicted proteins | sample LowCovwburrow_MG_FD_204930 | JGI IMG/M metagenome (GOLD analysis project Ga0316189, IMG submission 204930) | Coastal sediment microbial communities from Maine, United States - Lowes Cove worm burrow | ecosystem: Environmental > Aquatic > Marine > Coastal > Sediment | place: USA: Maine...
ACTCATAACCCATTTACAACCTAAAAAAATAATTGCGGATGGCAGCAATTACTATAGTTATGTAAATCACTGGAAAAAGACTTGTTCCCACAAAAAACTCCCTTTTCACTATACTGGTGAAAAGGGAGCTTATATATTCAAGATAGATTAAACACGAATCGTACTACTAGGCTATTTCTTCAGCGGTCATTTCATGTTCATCATCCTCAGCACCATGGGTTAAGGCTTCTAATTTTTTTCTAAACAACATCACCAAGGCCCCAAAAACAATACAAAAAAGAGCTATACCAGTAAATACCGCTAATTCCCCAAATTCCGAAGCGGATTCCCCCAATAACCCAGCTACCTTATTGCCTAAACCAGTCATGGCAAAATAGATGCCCATCATCAAAGAGGCATATTTAAGCGGTGCAAGTTTTGTTATATAAGATAACGCGACTGGAGAAATACATAATTCACCCACCGTATGGAACAAATAGGCCAACACCAACCAGTACATTGCAGAAGAGCCATCACTATTGTATTCTCCGGCCGCTGCCGACATAAAGAAGAAACCAATTCCCATAATAATGAGACCTAAGATCATCTTAAACAAACCAGTTGATAATTTTCCTTTTAATTTACGTTTAGCCCAATACCCGGCAACTGAAGTTCCAAGAAATATGATGAACATGGCATTAAGTGATTGAAACCATGAAGCGGGTATTTCATTACCAATGAACGGCAAAGAAAAAGATAGTATCCTATTGGTTTTTTCTGAAGCATAAATGTTCATTAACCCACCGGCCTGTTCAAATGCTCCCCAAAAAACGATTACCAATATAAATGAAATGAAAAGCACCACTAATCTATCCTTTTCAATTTTAGTCAAAGGCTTTTTCATAGCATCCTTTTCGTCCTTGTTTTCAGAGGCCCCTAAAAAATTACCAACATGTTTAAGATATTTTTGGCCATAAACATATTGAATAAGACCCAATGCCATACCTATACCTGCTAATCCAAAACCATAATGCCAGCCATATACTTCGCCAACGGTACCTACAATTAAACTAGATAAAAATGCCCCTACATTAATACCTATGTAGAAAATAGTAAATCCTTTATCCCGTCTAATATCTCCTTGCTTATATAAACCCCCAACCATTGTGGAAATGTTGGGTTTTAACATGCCAACACCCGCAATAATAAAGCCTAGACCCGAGTAAAAAGCCCACATTTGTTCTATGGCTAAAACACTGTGCCCTATTACCAAAAGGATTCCTCCAATTAATACAGATTTTTTTTGTCCAAGGAATTTATCCGCAATCCATCCTCCTGGAATTGAGGCTACATAGACTAACATGGTATACCACCCGTATAATGCCAGTGCTTCACCATTGGACCATCCCAAACCGGCATTGTTTTCGTTGGTTTTTGCTACTAAATAAAGTACCAAAATTGCCCGCATTCCATAGTAGGAAAATCGCTCCCACATTTCTGTAAAAAACAATATATAAAGTCCTACTGGATGTCCAAAAAGCTCTTTTTGATTTGCTGGTTTATCAATTGCTGTCATAAGTTATATTGTTTGGTTATAGATTTTCTTTGATGAAATTGGTCATTTTGTTGAACAGGTGCAAACGCGTATTACCACCATAAATACCATGGTTCTTGTCTGGGTATATTGCCCATTCAAATGGTTTGTTTTCCTGCACTAAAGCCTCAACCATGCGCATGGTATTTTGCACATGAACATTATCGTCCCCGGAGCCATGTACCAATAAGTAGTTTCCTTTTAAAAGGCCTGGATAGTTGAAAGGTGAATTATCGTCATAACCACTGGGATTCTCAGCCGGTGTCAACATAAAACGTTCTGTGTAAATAGTATCATAAAAACGCCATGAGGTAACTGGCGCAACAGCTATTGCCGTTTCAAAAACATCATTTCCCTTTAAAATACAATTGGTAGACATAAAACCGCCATAGCTCCATCCCCAAATTCCTGTGCGGTCTTCATCAATATAAGATAATTCACTCAGCTTCTTGGCTGCTGCAATTTGATCTTCTACCTCATATTTACCTAATTCTTTCTGGGTTACCTTCTTAAAATCCCTTCCTTTTAATCCTGTTCCCCTACCATCTACACAGGCAACAATATAACCTTCCGAAGCCAACATTTGGTGCCAATAATCATTAGTCCCACCCCAACGGTTGGCCACTGATTGCGAACCTGGGCCGCTATATTGAAAAAGTAGCAGGGGGTATTGCTTAGTGGCATCAAAATCATTGGGTTTGACCATATACATATTCAAGTCATTGCCATTTATCGCCAATGTCGAAAACTCCTTCGGAGCCGCATCATACCCTTTTAGTTTCTCAACAAGGGCTTGATTATCCTTTATATGTTTTATTTTCTCTCCGGTAAGGGCTTTATGTAACGTATAGCTATAAGGCGCTGAGGCACTCGAATGTGTATTTATGAAATAGGTGAAATCCGTACTAAAAGCAGCAACATTTGTTCCTATCTCAATCGCAAGCTCTTTTTTCTTCTTTCCATCACTTTCAACACTATATACTCCACGATTAATTGAGCCATTTTCCGTGGATTGGTAATAGATTTTATCTTCATCTTGGTCATAGCCATAATAATCGGTCACCTCCCAATCACCACTGGTAATTTGGTTCATTAATTTACCATCTGATCCATAGAGATAAATATGATTATATCCATCCATTTCACTGCTCCATATAAAACTATCATCTTCCAAGAATGTTAGATTATCGTTTATATCAACATAGGCGTTATCTTTTTCTTCCAACAGTATAGCAACAGAATTATTCTTAGCATTCACTGCGTGTAGTTTTAAGTGGTTTTGATGCCTGTTCATTGTAGTCACACTTAAGTAATCGGCATCGTTCATCCACTTGATCCTAGGAATATAATAAGGATCTCCCAAATCAATATTCGAGATATTACCGGATTTTACATCAAACATGTGCAAAGAAACCAAGGCATTATTTTCTCCAGCTTTTGGGTATTTGAAGACATTTTGTTTTTGATATAAATCAGTGCCGTAAACATCCATCGAAAACTCAGGTACTTCAGACTCATCAAAACGAAGGAAAGCAATTGTAGTGCCGTTTGAATTCCAAGCAAAAGACCTTACCACAGAAAATTCCTCTTCATAGACCCAATCGGTAATACCGTTAATAATTTTGTTCTTTAATCCATCGGTAGTTAATTGCTTAGTGATTTTGGAAGCAATATCAAAAATGTACAGATTGTTTTTAGAGGCATATGCTACTTGTGTACCATTGGGAGAAAGCAACGGTTCCTGAATTTTATCCTCGGATACTTTTACAATTGACTTTGAAGCTATGTCATAAACGAAAAAAACACCCAATGTTGAGCGTCTAAAAATCGATTCTATTTCAGTGGCCAGCAGTATTTTGGATTCGTCTTCACTGAAGGTATATGAACTGAACGAGGGAATAGCTTCATTCGCTGTAGAATTAACTATGGTTTCTACCTTTTCCAAGGTCTTATAATCATATTTGTCAATACTGGCAGACTTGTCAGCACTATTGTAATTTAAAATAGTGTAATGCTCCCCATTTTTCATAGATCGGAGCACATCCAAACCAATTGTTTTAAAAGCCCCTTGATAAATTTCTTCAATTGTGATTTTTTTCTCTTGCGCAAATGTCAACATTGACAAACCGACGAAGAATAGCAATAGAAGGTGGCGTTTATTCATATTTTTATAAAAAATGTTTAAAATCTGTCAAGTTTAGTGAATATTTTACAATTAATTAAACTTTAGCGTTAAAAACCCATATGCCTCTACAGTTCCTAGGCAACAGTTAAATTTGGCCTTAATGACTATATTTGAAACCACAAACCAAATGTGCCATGATTGATCCTATCTTAGGTTTCTCAAAACTATCTAAACAAGAAAAAATTGAATGGGTTGCACAGCGATATACACATAACCCTACCGAGACCAAAAATTTGTTAGAGCGGTATTGGAATGTTGAAAATGAGGTGCAAAAATTGCATGATGAGTTTATTGAAAATACTATTTCAAATTATTACTTACCCCTAGGAATTGCACCAAATTTTTTAATCAACAATAAACTGTATGCCATACCAATGGCTATTGAAGAAAGCTCGGTCGTGGCCGCTGCCAGTAAAGCAGCTAAATTTTGGTTTGAACGAGGAGGATTCAAATCGAAAATCATTGGGACCGAAAAAATTGGCCAAGTACATTTCATGTATTCCGGTAATCCAACCAAGTTGGAAAAATTCCTTACTACTATTCATCATAAATTACTTGAAGATGCCAAACCATTAACTAAAAACATGGAAAAGCGTGGTGGTGGTATCTCCAAAATAGAACTGCGCAATAAAACTTCCCAAATTAAAGACTATTACCAACTTCATTGCACTTTTGAGACCCTTGATGCCATGGGTGCCAATTTCATCAATTCGTGTTTAGAACAATTTGCACAGACCTTAAAAAATGAAGCACAGCAGTTTTCCCTTTTTACCGAAAAGGAAAAACAGATTGAAATTGTAATGAGCATACTTTCAAACTACGTTCCTGACTGTCTTGTACGTGCAGAAGTGCATTGTGCGGTGGAGGATTTAAAGATGGATACAGCGGTTTCACCACAAGAATTTGCGGAGAAGATGCTAAGGGCCATTGATATTGCTAATGTTGAGCCCCATAGAGCCGTTACCCATAATAAAGGAATAATGAACGGCATTGATGCCGTTGTGCTAGCTACAGGGAATGACTTTAGGGCTGTTGAAGCCGGTGCTCATGCATATGCCGCCAAAGATGGAAAATACAAAAGTCTTACTAATGCGAGCATTGAAAATGGAATATTCAAATTCTGGATAGAAATCCCGTTGGCCTTGGGCACCGTTGGAGGATTGACGAATCTTCATCCGCTTGTAAAATTGTCCCTGGAAATTTTGCAACATCCTTCGGCGATAGAATTAATGCAGATTGTAGCCGTTGCCGGATTAGCCCAAAATTTTGCCGCTTTAACCTCATTGGTCACAACAGGAATACAAGAAGGGCATATGAAGATGCATTTATTGAATATCTTGAACCAATTGGGGGCAACAGATTTAGAAAAAGATGATATCACTGATTATTTCAAAAATCATACAGTGACCCATAGTGCAGTTGTAGAAGCATTTGAAAAGCTAAGGAGCAATTAATGAAAAGAGAGTTCTATAGCAATGGCAAGTTATTAATGACGGGGGAATATGCCGTTCTGGACGGAGCAAAAGCATGGGCCATTCCTACTAAATATGGACAGTCATTAACCGCACTAGAAACTGAATCCAAAAAAATTGAATGGATAAGTTTGGACGAAAAAGGGAGTATTTGGTTCGAGGCAGATTATAATCTAGAATCCATGACTGGGATTTCTTCTTCCAATTCCGAAATTTCAACAACCTTGCTTGAGATACTTATCGAAGCGCAAAAATTGAATCCCTCTTTTTTGACGGATGGCTTGGGATATGCCATTGAAACCAAATTAACATTCCCAAGGGATTGGGGTCTTGGATCATCCTCAACGTTGATCAATAATATGGCCCAATGGGCGAACATAAACCCTTATCAATTATTGGAAAACACTTTTGGGGGTAGTGGTTATGACATAGCTTGTGCACAATATAACACTCCAATACTCTATCAATTGGTGAATGGCAAACCTAGGATTGAGGAAGTGTTGAACTTTAATCCAGATTTCAAAGACCATTTGTTTTTTATATATCTCAATAGAAAACAAAATAGTCGCGATGGCATTTCCCAATACAGACAATTGAAATTAAATACCAACTTACTTGTACGCACTATTGGCGAGATAACAACTCAAATGTGCTCATGTACGGATTTATTGACCTTCAAAACCCTAATGGATCAGCACGAACAACTTATATCCAGAACGCTTAAAATGCCAACCATTAAAAAGACGTTATTCCAAGATTATCCCGGCGCCATTAAAAGCCTTGGGGCCTGGGGTGGAGATTTTGTTTTAGCGACCGGAGACGAGAGCTCAATGGCCTATTTTAAACAAAAGGGGTATAGTACCATCATCCCTTATTCAGAAATGACCCTATAAAAAAAGTCCTGATGACACCATCAGGACTTCTAATTTCTTCTTACTAATTCTTTCTTAGTAATATATAGCTCTATTGTCTTCAATTTCAGAAGCTTTTTTCAATGCATTATAAATCGCAGTATTTACCTTGGTGGCATTTGATGTCTTAAGCGTGTTGGCAAAAGTACTATAGTTATCCAATTTTGGCGCTTCTTCCTTTTTAGTGACAGAAATAAGGAAAACCCCACTTTCACCTTCCAAAAGTTCAGATGTTTCGCCTACGTTCATTGCGAACGCAGTGCCTACAACGGCGGGCTCGCGACCAGCGCCGGGAATAGTCGGTGATTTAACTGACAATGCGGATGCATTAGAAACAGAAACACTATTGTCCTTTGCAATATCCTCAATTGACATTCCTTTATTGGCACTAATCAATTGCGCAGCCTTCCTTTCTTTTCTTAAAATCGGAAGCACGGTGGCAGATGCATCCTCAACAGTTCTCAACCCTTCTTCATAAGCAGCTGTCATTTGAACAATCGCATAACCATTATTTACACTAAACCTTTTTATATCGCCAACTTTCGTGTCATTTTTAAATGCCCATTGTACAATTCCTCGCTGACTGGTGAGTCCTGGTAAATTTTCATCCATCGCCTTTAACTTATTTACAGGACGAACCGTATACTCACTTTCCTTGGCCAAATCAGTAAAGGCCTTTTCCCCTGAAATAGACTCCATTTCAAATTTGGTTGCATTCGTGAATAATGTATTAACCGTAGTTTCCGAGGGTTCTATTTCCCTTGCTAGCGTCGCTATTTGATATATATCTTGTTTGTCATCTATCTTAACGATATGATAGCCCAAAGCTGTTTCAACAAGGTCAATAGTTCCAATTGGATTGCCAAATACAAAATCATTGAATTCGGCTACCATAGCTCCTTGTTGAAAGTATCCTAAATCTCCCCCGTTTGGTGCTGAAGGCCCATCAGAATTATCACGTGCTAATTGAACAAAAACTGCATCTTTCTTTTTTGCTTCTGCAAGAAGTTCATTTGCTCTAACTTCGGCTTCTTCTTTAGTCCTTGTAATATTGGCACCAGCCCTTTCAGCACCTACCCAAGAAATTAATATATGACTCGCTTTGGCAGTCCCATTGGCTTTTTTGTTCACCATTTTAGATACTTTAAAGTAGTTGCCATCACGATATGGACCATAGGTCTCCCCAACGTTTAGCGTTACTAAAGTATCGGCAAATTTCGCGGATAAATCTCTTTTCGCCTTATAGATGGTATCGAGCTTTAAATCAGAATACCTATCGAGGAAAGCAGCTATATCCAACGTGTTTTTGAATCCAAGAATGGTGTCCATGGTATCTTTATCCTCTAAATACTCCACAGTGTCGTCCAACAATTTAATAGTAGCTTCCTTTACTGCATTTTCATCGTCAGCAGATGCCTTTTCCTCAAAATATACATATTGAATATCCCTGGCTTCTTCTTGCTTATAATCTTCTTTATGGCTATTGATATACGTTTGTATTTCGCTCTTGGTAATATTTAGCGTGCTATCTGAAATTGATGTATATGGTATCCTAACATATTTGATATCCACTTTATCATTGGCCAACTTATAATCCAATTCTCCCTCTTTAAGTGTTGCGCCAACGCCAGCCTTTACCAAATTGAAATAAGTCTGTTGTTTGGCATTTTGAATTATGGACTGTTCATCCTGCAACCATAAGTTATATTGAGATGGACTATTAACCTTTAGGTCCGCAATGAAATCCCTGAATTTGTTCTCATCAAAAATACCACTCTCATTCAAAAATTGTGGGTTCTGACTATATGAAGGTATAGTTTTGATGTAGTTCATGATTTGGTCTCTTTCGATATCAATTCCCAAATCTTCAAATTGTTGGCTTAAGATTGAATTCCTCACCTCTTGGTCCCAAACCTGGTTTACAACTTGCATAGATGATGCAGATGGGCCAAATCTATTAGATGCAGTCTCAACTTTTCTCCTAAAATCATCTATAGAGATTTCATTTCCATTGATCTCTGCCACTGAAGAGCCAATTTTGCCTCCGCCTAAATCATTACTTGTAAATACCCCGGATATCACAAAAGCGAAAAGCGCTAATCCAATAATCAATATTAATACGGTGGTTCTCTTTCTTATATTCTCTAAAATAGCCATTATATGGAATGTTTAAAATCAGTTTGCGAAATTACCATTTTCTTTTGAAATAATAAAAAGTAAAACGGCCCTAAAATAAGGTTCTTAAAGGCTTAGTCATTATCCAAGACCTGGAGTCTCACCAAATCTATCTTAGTGTTTGAGACTTCTAAAATCGTGAATATAAAATTGTCGATTTGAATTTCGGAATCCTGCTCTGGTATTTCCCCAGTTTCGTTGACGATAAGTCCTCCTAAAGTTTCGTACTCGTCGTTTTTCGGCAACTCTAATTTATAGTTCTCATTCACATAATCAACCTCAAGACGGGCAGAAAATTTATAGCAATTATCTTCAAGTTGCTCTTCAAGCAAGTCTGTGGAATCGTGTTCATCTTCAATCTCTCCGAAAAGTTCTTCAACAATATCCTCAACGGTCATAATACCAGAGGTTCCGCCATATTCATCCAAAACTACAGCAATACTTTTTCGCTTCTTGGTCAAGACATTCAATATATCCTGTATGAGCATTGTCTCGGGCACAAACTCCACGGGCCTAAGAATACTCTTAATGGTTTTGGGTTTTATAAATAGTTCATACGAATGCACATATCCGATAATATTATCAATCGTATCTTTGTAAATCAGTATTTTGGAATACCCTGTTTCTGTAAATAACTTAGTGAGAGTCTTTGGATTATCATGCAGTTCAACTGCTGTGATCTCAGTTCTGGGAACCATCACCTCACGAGCCTTAACCGCAGAAAATTCAAGGGCATTTTGAAAAATCTGGATTTCAGAATCAACCTCATCTTCCGCTTCAACGGTTTCCAATTGTTCTGTAATATAATGACCCAATTCTACTTTACTAAACGCCAGCTGGGCTTCATCGCCATCAGTCTTAAAAAATATTCTAAGGATAAAATCAGATACTTTTATTATAAACTCTGAAATAATTGAAAACAACATATAAAAGATATAGGCGGGAACAGCAAGTATCTTTAATAAGCTATTGGCATAGATTTGAAACAAAACCTTTGGTAAAAATTCTGCTGTAATCAAAATTATCAAGGTTGAGATTATCGTCTGGGTCAGCAAACTAAAATCGGTCAGCATCAAATCCATAAAAGTATTATTGGCAGGTAGCATCCCAACAAACCAGTTCATTAGCAATTCGCCCATAAAAAGACCATAGATCACCAATGCAATATTATTTCCAATAAGCATCGTGGCAATAAACTTTGAAGGTCTTTTGGTTATTCGGGATAGTACTTTGGCCAAAAAATCATCTTGCTTTTTTTCAATCTCAATATGGATTTTATTAGCCGATATGAAAGCTATCTCCATGCCCGAAAAGAAGGCTGAAAATACTAAAGATAGTATTATAATGATGATGGATGTATCCACTTTTATTGTTCGTTATCCTTTTTTCTTTGCTCGAATTTTTTCCTATAGTTTCTTCGAAAAGCAAACATCCCTATTGAAACTACAGCAAAAAACATAAACAAATAGGTGCTTTGACGATCTATATTCCAGTCTGTATAAATTCTGTAGAGCGAGAAAAAAGCAACTGCCAAGTAAAGATACTCGGTATATCTTAAAATCTTAATCATTAATATCTTCTTTAATGGTCATTAGACCATAGGTTTTATGTGCATTTAAAAAACTGAAATCCTTATTAAAGTCCATTCCCTCACCATCCATAATGGTACCTTCCTCGGGATTGGTGTATTTAAATTTATTTTGTGTAAAAACCCATTCATTGGTTTGATCATAGAATAATTGGGGAGCTTCCAACATTTTACCATCATGGGTTTCTATAATGACATTCCCTCTTAAATCTATTAAATTCGTTGCCGTATACCTAATACCATAATCTGCTTTGATTACATTCTTGTTGTTTTCCTCGTCATAAATTTCAACTATGAGCCCTTCAGGAAAAGTGCGGTATGGGAATTCAAGGTTGTCAAAATTTTCTGTAATCGGACCCGATAATACCGAAATTACTTTAGTAGTATCAATATCCTCATTTTGCATAGACTTTTTACTTTCAGTATAGGTTAATGAAAAATTTTGGGCAACCCCTTGCGGAAAAACCACTGGCAGTGCCTCGTCGCCTACCCTTTTGTAATTATCGGCACAAGAAAAAAAAAGCATTGCCCCAAAAAATACTAGGGCAATGCTTTTTAGAATATATCTAAAGGATTGTATCATTCTATAAATTGGGAACCTTCACGCTTCCGCCAACCCAGCATTTAAATGCAACTGTTTTACCAGCCATTCCTGAGTTAAAGATATCTGTTTTTGATGGCGCCTTGGCCGAATAACTAGCCGCAGATTGGTTTGCTCTACCACTTAATGATGGATCAACCCTTCCTGCTTTTCTTGCCATTTCAGCTGCTCTCCAGTAAATAGCCCGTTTCTCAAATGGGGTTTCGCCACACTCGTTAGCACTTGTTGCATACAAATTCGCTATCAACAAGTAAGCTCTACCGTTAGATGGGTTTGCATCAATAGCTTTTTGAGCATAACTTCTTGCCGTTGACTTACCTCCTCTTCTAAAAATAGTAGCCACCTTGTAAGCAATATTAGATCTTTTTCTAGCATCGGTTTCCAATTCCAAGGCCTTGTTAAAATCTGCCACAGCTCCTTTGGTATCACCCGCTTTTTGTTTTAAGTTACCTCCATAAACATAAGCATCAGCTGATGGGTCCAGGGCCATTTGGGCCTCAAACAATTTTCTGAACATTGGGTCATCTGTACATTCTTTGTTGAACATTCTGCCAACAGCTCTTTTTACCCAATTAATATCATTCTTTTTAGCTTCATAGCTTTTTTGGTATAAAGGCACCAGGTTGCCACAATCTGCCAAATCACCCAGCTTGGTATCTATACTGCCAGCTATCTTACCAAAAGATTCGGAATTTGTTGTTGACGCTTTCAACTGTTTTTTCTCTCTGGAGGTTAGCGTACCCGCCTCCTCCTTAGGAAGCAATTGTGAAATCTTATCTGTCAACTTGATATTCTCCTCTTCAATTTTTTCAGTTACATCATCATATACATCAAAAACTTCTTGTAACTCTTTACTGCCATCCTTATGTAAATCAACCAAACTAGAGAAATATAGATATAAAGCCTTTGGGTTTTTAAAATTTACTCGATCTTCTTTAAAACCTTTGTTCAAAGAACTATAAATCTCATCATTAGCAATCATCTTGTTGTCATACTTCAACAACACCTGATCAATCAAAACAGAAGCTAAAGAGGCCTTTTTAGGGAAATATTTTCTGCTATTATCATATAACGCTAATAAATCCTGGATGTTAGCATCTTTATCTGCACCTGAAGATTTATCTATTTTGTCTTTTAATATTCGCTCCCCATATGCAAAATTTGCCCAGTTTACATCGGGACAGTTATCATATACCATTTTCCAAGGGGTGTAAGCTGCCTCATAGTTTTTGACTTTTGCATGCTCTACGTAGATAGAAAGATTAGTCATGCACTCTTGATTTTGCGCCTGGGCATTACTTACCCCTATGAAGCCTAATAGCATTATAGCTGTGAAGTAAAGTTTAGTTTTCATAATATTATATTTAAAGTGGTTAATGTACTAATTTTTTCTTAATTAATTCTTCGCTTACGGAACCAAATATCATTTAATGAGAGACCTAAATTAACCTTAAAGTAACTCTCTTCTATTAAATTTGCATCTGTAGTGCCTTGTCTACCAACCTCAAAACCAAGGTTGAGATTTGAAAAACTTCCCCGCATTGGCAAACCAAATCCAAAAGTTATGCCAAAGTTGTTAATCTCTTTATTATTTATGATCATTCCTGTTTTATCCAAACGCAATCCCGCCCTATAGGTTATCTGTTTATAATAACCTGAAAATGCCGAATGGTCCGGAATATAAAACCCGCCAAAAGCAAAAGAACTAGCATCTTCATAATCCAAATTATCCACTTCGATAAAATCATTGGAAAAAGAGCTTAATCCCTGAAAGCTATACTCCGCGCCCAAGAACCATTTTCTATGCTCCCCAAAGCCAAGACCCAAAGTGGTGGTGGTTGGTATTTTCAATTCAGTATGCCTAAGATTTACAGCATCTAAATTTACCTTGATTACCTCTATATTCTGCCCTGAGGTTGTAGAGAAGGAACCTATTTCCTTTTCATTCTTGGATGTAAGATTAGTTTGTGTATTAACTCTTACTGAAGCAAAAATATTATACTTATCATTAACAGTAGGATTATAGTTTAGGGCATAGTTGAAATCCATCCCATTTACTTTTGAAGTTCTTTTGTCAAAAGTGCCAAATTGTATATTTTCCAAACTTTGAATCCTATCGTAATCCAAAGTTCCAAAATTAAAATTGGCCGTTACTCCAACGCTCATATTCTTTACGAACTCATAACCAACAGAAAAATATACTTTATTCAAGCCACCTTCTCCTTCAAATATATTGGTTACCGAGACATCATTATCATTTAAACTCTCAGAAACCAAATTGTAACCCACCGATGAATAAGGCATTAAACCAAAACCAATACCAAATCCTTTCTTAATAGCCATTGCTACGGACAAATATTCAAGATTGGTAACAGAATTGGTCTGACTTTCCGTATAACTTTTAAGACTTAACCTTTTATGGGATAACCCGAAAGTATACGTAGTATTGCCAAAATCCTCACCGAATTGAACTCCTAATTTACTCAAGGCAGCAGGATTTTTCAGATTTATATGAATACTATCGGCAAACATACCTATACCACCCATCATTTGATTCTCCATTGTTCCCTTGGATTGTAATTCGCCGATGCCAAAATAAGAGTAAGGTGAAACGGAACCATTTTGAGCATACAGGCCAGTTGCGGCGAAGCATACTATTGTAATAACAATTTTCTTGATCATTTAACGCTTGTTGTAGTCCAGCAAATAATTTAATCCTATTAGCAGAAATTTGGAATGGGCAAATATGGTATTTTTTAATCGTTTAGACAAAAATTGGGCATCGCCTCCTGTTAAAATAACTGTTAAATCTTCAAATCTAGATGAATATTGTTCGATTATCCCATCAATTTCAGAACAAATACCATTGACAACACCACTGTGAATGCTAGATTCGGTACTATTGCCAATCAAATCAATAGGGTTTTCAACCGCCAATATTGGGAGTTTTGAAGTTTGCTCATTTAAAGCCCTATACCGCATCTTTAAGCCTGGGGAAATGGCCCCACCCAAATAGTGCCCTTGACTAGATATCATATCATAAGTAAGACATGTTCCAGCATCAATGACCAATGTGTTTTCACTTGGATTGTGGGCATATCCTGCAGTGGCCAAGGCAATACGATCAACGCCTAAGGTCTTTGGCGAAGCATATAAATTTTTAAAGGGTGTTTTGGTTTGATGGTTCAGAATATGGACATTGCAATAAACAGCTAGTGCATCCATAACATTTTTGTTCAAATGAACAACAGATGAAACAATGGCCCAGTCAATTTGAGGGAATTCATGAAAAATCCCCTCCACTCTTTCCAATAGATTTTCTGCCTCTGCAGTTTCATCAAACAAAAGCTCTCCATTTTCGAAAACTGCCAGCTTTACAAACGTATTGCCAACATCTATAATTAGATTCATGTTACAAAGATCTGTAAATGAAAAAAAACAATCACCTTTTTTTTGGTTTTTGTTTGTATATCCTAAATTTGAAATTATATTTGCACCCGCCTAAAAGGCATGGTGCCTTAGCTCAGTTGGTAGAGCAATGGACTGAAAATCCATGTGTCCCTGGTTCGATTCCTGGAGGCACCACATCTATTTTTTACAACACCCTAGTATACTGTAAAGTAGCTAGGGTGTTTTTTGTTTCGTGCCGACATAGCGCCAACATTTTATATCTTTTTATGTTTTTGCAATTAGAAGATTTAAGCTAATAGCCATCACCTTGATTCGGTTTAATTTCCACCTCGAGTACAGAAACCCTTATTATCTTTTTGATATGTAGGGTTTTATGTAGTATAGGACACAATGTTAGCTTTTTGTGTTTATTTTTTATCTCACTTTAAATTAATCAATAAAATCCCTGAAATCATTGTAATAATTCCTATAGCTCTTTTTATTGTAATAGGTTCTATTGGCAAATTTAACCATCCGAAGTGACCTGCAATTACTGAAAAAATCAGTTGACCAAATAATCCTAATGAGATCATAGTTGATATCCCTAATTTAGGAATAATATAATAATATAAACTAATTCCTAAAACACTGAACAATCCGCCAGTAAACCATAAATACGTCGGAATTTGTTTCATTTCAACCCATGTTGGAGGATTTTTGATACCCAAAAAGAATACAAAAGCAAATATTGTACTACTAAAAAAAGCAACAAATGTAGCAATCATCGGATTTTTAAGTAGGACGCCTAAATATGAGTTTAAACCACCTTGGATTGCCAGAAA
>Ga0316189_10003746_pt1 | contig 14735 bp, 13 predicted proteins | sample LowCovwburrow_MG_FD_204930 | JGI IMG/M metagenome (GOLD analysis project Ga0316189, IMG submission 204930) | Coastal sediment microbial communities from Maine, United States - Lowes Cove worm burrow | ecosystem: Environmental > Aquatic > Marine > Coastal > Sediment | place: USA: Maine...
ATCAAGTAAAATAGGGGTTAAGAGTAGACGAATGAAAGCAGGGTGGGACAATCATTACTTAATCAAAGTACTGAACCTGATGAAAGTTTAATGCGTTTGCCCTGATGCATTGTATGTGACGTTATTGCTTTTTAGTGTCTAAAAATTAATTATGTACATCTAACCATTTAAAATTATTTAATTATGAAAAAATTATTTGCAGAATTTTTTGGAACATTTTGGCTTGTTTTTGGAGGTTGTGGTAGTGCTGTTTTTGCGGCAGGTTTTCCCGATTTAGGAATAGGTTTTGTAGGTGTTGCATTAGCGTTTGGACTTACCGTTTTAACCATGGCTTACGCTGTAGGGCATATTTCTGGCGGACATTTTAATCCAGCAGTTTCACTTGGTCTTTGGGCAGGAGGGAAGTTTGAAGCTAAAAATTTACTGGGCTATATTATTGCTCAATTAATAGGCGCCATTACAGCTGCAGGTGCTTTATTTTTGATTTTAACTAATAAAGCAGATTTTGTTTCTATTGGTAATTTTGCTGCCAATGGATATGGTCATTTATCTCCAGACAAATATTCTATGACTGCAGCATTAATTGCTGAGTTTTTATTAACAGCATTCTTTTTATTAATAATTTTAGGAAGTACAAATGCTAGAGCACCTAAAGGTTTTGCACCTATTGCAATTGGTTTAGGCTTAACTTTAATTCATTTAATTAGTATCCCTATTACAAATACATCTGTAAATCCAGCGCGATCTACGAGTCAAGCATTATTTGCTGGTGGTGAATTTACAGGGCAGCTTTGGTTATTTTGGGTAGCACCAATTGCTGGAGCAATAGTAGCAGGTTTTATTCATAAAGCTTTATTTGATAAAGAATAACTAAAAATTTTAATAGTACAAAAAAAAGCCTCGTTTCTTATTGAAACGAGGCTTTTTTTTATCTGTAAATCTATTTTATTGTAAACTAATTTGTGCTACAGAGTTTTCTACCGAAGCTGTAGTATTTCCGCCTTTAGGCTCAATAGTAATTTTTAACGCTAAAGCATCTTCTGTATAAGGAAGCGATTTAAGTTGTCTATCAGATTCACTTAAAATACCTAAACTCACCATTTTACCTTGCAATTCTGCCCATATTTGGTAGCATTGTTCTTCTGGTAATTGTGGTAATGAAACGACGTCAATCATTGATGTTTTTTCTTTCGGGTTTATATAAGCTACCGTTTTTAAATCTTTAGCGCGTTCGTTGCCTTTTATAATGTATTTTTCAGTCTCAGGATTATTGAGTTTTAAGAGTTGCCTCATTACATTATCAAGCATTTGATTATTTTTTGCAATATCGTTTCGCAAATCAAAAATTTCATCAACTACCACTTGGTTTTCATTAGAGAGTTTTTGATTTTGAGTATAAAACAAGTAAGATGTTCCTGCAAAAATTAAAGCAGCAACACTCGCAGCAACACTAAATTTATACCATTTCTTGTATTTATACGATGTCTTTAATTTAACAACAGGTTTCTCATCAAGCGCTTCTAAAATATTATTTAAAACGCTTTTGGGCGCTTCAACAGCATTGCTTTTTGCAACTATTTCTAAGTTGTATTGTAATGTGTTGTATGTATTCTGTACTTCTGGGTATTTTGAAATATAAGTTTCAACCATTTCTGTTTCAGTAGAAGTAGTTTCACCTAGTAGATATTTTTCTAATAGGCCAGAATTTAAAAAAGTATTTATTTTCTCATTCATGACTTTATTTTATTAAGGATTATAAATTTTTCTTAATTCTCGTAATCCAATTTTTAATCTTGATTTTATGGTTCCCAACGGAATATCTAATTCGTCGCTGGCTTCTTGTTGTGTCATGCCCTCAAAAAAGAGTGCGTTAATCACTATTTGATATTTTTCCTCTATACTATTAAGGTGTTTTTTTATATCTAAAACATCCTGATTTAATTCTCCAAATGATACTTTATATACGGAAGAAGTCTCCATTTGGACTTCTTTTTCTGTTTTATTCTTTAAAGAGCGAATTTTATCGATAGCGGTATTATAAGCAATTCTATATAACCATGTAAATAGTTTTGCTTTACCTGAGTCATACTTTTTAGAGTATCTCCATATTTTCACAAAGGTTTCCTGTAGTACATCTTGTGCAGTATCATCATCTGTTATTACTTTTTTTATAACGCCGAACAAAGCATCTGCATAGTTTTGATACAATAGGGTTATAGCTTTTTTATCGCCATTTTTAAGTAGACTAACAATGTCTTTTTCTATGGATGAAATCAAAGTGATTTTGGTTTAAACAATGTGTTTATATGGTTAGTAAAAACACCAAAGTTATAAATTTCTTTTAGATTACAATATATTTACTTCGGCTTCTATTGAAATGTCAAAGAGTTTTTTAATAGTTTTTTGAATTAATTTTGATAAATTTAAAATATCTATGCCTTTAGCATTCCCATAGTTTACAAGGACTAAGGCTTGTTTTTTGTGCACACCATAGGCGCCAAAACGTTTACCTTTAAAGCCCGCTTTTTCAATAAGCCAACCTGCCGGAATTTTTATTTCATCATCAGAAATTGTATAACTTGGAATGTCTTTAAAATTTTTAACTAAAGCATTATAATGCGCTTTTGAAACCACAGGATTTTTAAAAAAGCTACCGCTATTACCAATCTCTTTTGGGTTTGGTAATTTGCTTTCGCGAATAGCAATAACAGCCTTTGAAACATCTTGAATTGTTGGCTTTGTAATGTGTTTCTGTTCTAGCTGAGTAACAATACTTCCGTAATTAATATTAAGATTGTGTACTTTTTTGGTTAGTTTAAAAGTAACGCTAGTAATAATGTATTTTCCTTTTTCGCGTTGTTTGAAAATAGAATTTCTGTAATCAAAATTACAATCTGCTTTTAAAAATGATTTTATTTTATTGGTTTCTAATGAAAGCCCTTCGCAGGACACAAAAACATCTTTTAACTCAATACCATAAGCACCAATATTTTGAATAGGTGCCGTACCAACATTTCCAGGAATTAACGATAAGTTTTCAATACCGCCATAATCATGTTTTAAGCACCAAAGCACAAACTCGTGCCAATTTTCGCCAGCATTTGCTTGTATTATTACCGAATCTTCATCTTCAAAAATTATAGAAATCCCTTTTAAATTAACATGAATAACTAGGGCATCTTGGTTTTTTGTAAGCAACATATTACTGCCACCTCCTAAAATAAGTTTGTTTGGGTATGCTTTAAGTGATAAAATTTCTTTTAATGCATCAAGATTAGAAACCGACACAAAATGTTTTGCAAGTACATCAATACCAAAAGTATTATAATATTTTAAAGATATGTTATTTTGAATATGCACTAGTCTTTATAAACTTTTAAGGCTTCTTTTAAAATATTTACAGCTTTGATTAAGCTCTGCTTTTTAAGTACGTAAGCAATCCGTATTTGGTTTAAGCCCATACCTGGAGTAGAGTAGAACCCGCCTGCAGGAGCAACCATAACGGTTTCGCCGCTAACATCAAAATGTTCTAAAAGCCATTGAGCAAAATCATCCGAATTTTTTATTGGCAATTCTGCAATACAATAAAATGCCCCCTTTGGAATGGCGACTTTAACACCATCAATTTTTTGTAATTCAATAATTACGGTATTTCTTCGTTCTACATATTCATCAATTACATCATCAAAATAGCTTTGTGGTGTATCTAAAGCAGCTTCACTTGCAATTTGTGCTAATGTAGGCGGACTTAAACGTGCTTGCGCAAATTTTAAAGCTGTTTTAATGACGGTTTTATTTTTAGATACCAAACTGCCAATTCGTGCACCACACATACTGTATCGTTTGGAAACCGAATCAATCATTATAGCATAATCATCTAATCCTACTTCTTGCATTATTGAGTAATGGGTATCGCCATCGTAAGTAAACTCGCGATAAACTTCGTCTGAAATTAAAAATAAATCATGTTTTTTAACAATAGCTGCTAGTTTTTTAATTTCTTCTTTAGAGTATAGATACCCTGTAGGATTTCCAGGGTTACAGATTAAAATAGCTTTTGTTTTTTGTGTAATTAGCTTTTCGAATGCTTCAATTGGAGGCAATGCAAAATTATCTTCTATTTTAGAAATTACTGGTACAACCTTGACACCAGAAGCTGTTGAAAACCCATTATAATTAGCATAAAAAGGTTCTGGAATAATTATTTCATCATCTACATCCATGATACTTCCAAAGGCAAAGAGAAGTGCTTCACTTCCACCAGTAGTTACTATAATATCGTCGTGGTTTACATTAATATCATGCTTTTTGTAGTAAGCAGAAATTTTTTGTCTATAAACTTCAGATCCTTCAGACCGTGAATAGGCCAATACATCAATATGGCTATCTTTAACAGCTTGCAAAGCAATTGCTGGCGTTTTAATATCGGGTTGTCCAATATTTAAATAATATATAGACTTGCCGTTTTTAACAGCCTGTTCTGCAAAAGGAACTAATTTACGTATGGGAGATTGAGGCATTAATTCCCCTTTTTTTGATATTGTCGGCATTTAAATGTGTTTTAAAATACAAAGTTGAGAAAATTATCTTAAAGTTTTTTTAAAAAACTGCTATAAATGATAAAGCTATTATAAAGATTAGTAAATTGATGAGATAAATATTTAACACGCCTATATGAAAAAAGCTTTAGCTCTTATTTTATTGTTTTTTTGTTTGACTAATCTTAGTTTTTCACAAGGAAAGTTTGTTATTCAAAATAAAAAAAGATCTGATAAATTAAAGTTCAAGCTAATTAATAATTTAATTATTATTCCTGTTGAAATTAATGGTGTTGAGTTATCTTTTTTGTTAGATACAGGTGTTAGTAAGCCTATAATTTTTAATTTTTTAAATGTTTCTGATACTTTAAAAATTAAAGATGCTAAAAAGATATATTTAAGAGGTTTAGGCGAAGGGGAATCTGTTGAAGCTTTAAAATCTAAAAACAATGTTTTTAAAATAGGGGATGCTATTAAGCTAAACCAAGATTTATATGCAGTTTACGATGCTAATTTGAATTTTGCACCAAGATTAGGTGTTCCAGTTCATGGTATTTTAGGCTTCGATTTATTTAAAGACTTGGTTGTAGAGATAAACTACGCCAATAAATACATAAAATTAACAGAGCACAAAAACTACCGCTATAAAGCTTGTAAAAAGTGTGAAAGATTTAATTTAGAATTTTACAATAATAAACCCTACATAAATACAAAAGTTAAAATTAATGAGAAACAAATTCCTGTAAAGTTATTAATCGATTCGGGAGGTAGTGATGCCTTGTGGTTGTTTGAAGACAAAACTTTAGGAATCGTATCTAACAACAAATATTTTGAAGATTTTTTAGGACATGGACTAAGCGGTAGTGTCTACGGGAAACGCTCTAAAATTGATGAGTTTTATTTAAAAAGCTTTGTGTTAAAAAGTGCCAATGTAGCTTATCCAGATTCTACGTCTATTTCATTTGCGAAAAAAATTACAGGACGCAACGGGAGCTTATCTGGTAATATCTTAAAACGTTTTAATATTATTATGGACTACAAAAATGGCATAATAACATTAAAAAAGAATGGGTTTTTTAATGAAAAATTTAGTTATAATAAAAGTGGTATAGAATTAGTGCATGATGGCGTAAGATTTGTAAAAGAAAGAGAAAATTATATTCCAAGTGATAATAGTCTAAACAATCAGGCTAATCAAAATGGAACAAAAATTGTTTTCGATTCACGTTACAAATTTTCATTAAAACCAGCTTATGCTATAGTAGAATTAAGAATAGGTTCTCCAGCTTTCAAGGCTGGATTAAGAAGTGGCGATGTTGTTTTATCGGTTAACGGAAAACCTGCTCATCAATATACATTACAACAAATAACCTATATGTTTTATGATGATGATGGAAAAAAAATAAAGCTAAGAATAGATAGAGATGGCGTTATTTTAAATTACACATTTTTTTTAGAAGATTTTTTTAAATAAATAAGAGACTGCCTAAAAAGTCAAGACAGTCTCTTATATATTTAAAGTTAATAATGTACTATTGCTCTATAACACTTTTCTTTTTCTTATCTAATACGTTTTCTTTACTAGAGTCTACAACAAGGCCTTTAATTTTTAAAGCTACTGTTGGCGTTTCAGCATTAGAAAGAACAGTTATTGTTTTTCTTATAGGATTTACTCGTTTTGTATCGTATTTCACTTCTATTTTGCCAGTTTGCCCTGGTAAAATTGGGCCATCTGGTTTTTTAGGTATAGTACAACCACATGTAGATGATACTTTTGATATTATAAGAGGTGCATCCCCAGTATTTGTAAATTCAAAAATACGAACCCCATCCGATCCTTTTTCAATAGTACCATAATCAATGGTCTCCGATTTAAACTCTATTTTCGCTACTTTATCTTGAGCATTTACAGAGAAACTAATCAGTCCGATAAATAAAATTGTAATTAATTGTTTCATTACTTTTAATTTTAAATTCAAGTCAAACATACTTACTTTTTCTATAATCTACAAAAAAATTAGATGTAATGCACGTATGTTAACATATTCAACTTAGTTATAAGTACATATAACTTTTCTGATGATTACTTTAAAATTATTAGCCTTAACTTTTTATAGGCTTTCACAGAAAAAGAAATATAAGTACTTTTGCACATCAATATTCAAAAACTATTCCAAAGTATGCAAATCCCATCAAAATACGATGCAACTCAGGTAGAAGGTAAGTGGTACGATTACTGGATGAAACATAATTATTTTCATTCAGAGCCCGACGAAAGAGAGCCATATACCATTGTCATTCCGCCACCAAATGTTACGGGTGTACTGCACATGGGGCATATGCTTAATAATACAATTCAGGATGTGCTTATTCGCCGGGCACGTTTACAAGGAAAAAATGCCTGTTGGGTTCCTGGTACAGACCACGCATCTATCGCTACCGAGGCTAAAGTAGTTGCTAAATTAAAAGCGCAAGGTATTGATAAAAATGATTTATCGCGCGAGGAGTTTTTAAAACATGCCTGGGATTGGACGCATGAATACGGAGGTGTTATTCTTGAACAGCTAAAAAAATTAGGATGTTCATGCGATTGGGATAGAACAAAGTTTACCATGGATGATGACATGAGCGAAGCGGTTATCAAGGTTTTTATTGATTTATATGAAAAAGGCTTGATTTACCGTGGATACCGTATGGTAAATTGGGATCCTGAAGCTAAAACAACCTTATCTGATGAAGAAGTAGAATATGTTGAAAAGCAAGGAAAACTCTATTATATTAAATATCAAGTAGTAAATGCTGATGGTTCCCCGCCTTTGGAGGGGTTAGGGGAAGCTTTAACTATAGCAACAACACGTCCAGAAACCATTTTAGGAGATGCTGCCATTTGTATTAACCCAAACGATGAGCGTCATCAAAAATTAAGAGGTAAGAAAGCTATTGTGCCCATTTGTAATCGCGTAATTCCAATTATAGAAGACGATTATGTTGATGTAGAATTCGGAACAGGATGTTTAAAAGTAACGCCAGCTCATGATGAAAACGATAAGGTATTAGGCGATAAACATAATCTAGAGGTTATCGATATCTTTAACGACGATGCATCGCTTAATAGTTACGGAATGCATTACCAAGGTAAAGATCGTTTTGCAGTACGAAAAGAAATCGTTAAAGAATTAGAAGAAAAAGGACATATTTATAAAATAGAAGATTATAACAATCGCGTTGGTATTTCCGAGCGTACCAAAGCCATTATAGAACCGCGTTTAAGCGATCAGTGGTTTTTAAAAATGGAAACTCTAGCTAAACCAGCTTTAAAGGCGGTTTTAGATGAAAATCCAGAAATAAAGCTGTTTCCTAAAAAGTTTGAAAATACCTACCGTCATTGGATGGAGCATGTACGCGATTGGAATATTTCGCGTCAATTATTGTGGGGGCAACAAATTCCAGCTTATTTTTATGGCGACGGAAAAGAAGATTATGTAGTTGCAGAAACTATTGATGAAGCCCTTAAAAAAGCTAACAAAAAAATTAATGACACTTCTGTCCTAGCAGAAAGAACTTTAACCTTAGAGGATTTAACACAAGAAACCGATGCTTTAGATACGTGGTTTTCGTCTTGGCTATGGCCAATGAGTGTTTTTGATGGGATTAGAAACCCAGAAAACGAGGATATAAAATATTACTATCCAACCAACGATTTGGTTACCGGACCAGATATTCTATTCTTTTGGGTAGCACGAATGATTGTTGCTGGTTACGAGTATAAAAACGAAAAACCTTTCGAGAATGTATATTTAACAGGTTTGGTACGCGATAAGCAGCGTCGTAAAATGAGTAAATCTTTAGGAAATTCTCCTGATGCCTTAAAACTTATTGAAACTTACGGAGCCGATGGTGTTCGCGTTGGATTATTGTTGAGTTCTGCTGCTGGAAACGATTTAATGTTCGATGAAACCTTATGTAATCAAGGCAAAGGGTTTGCTAATAAAATTTGGAATGCCTTCAGATTAATTAACGGGTGGGAAATCGCAGAGATCGTGCAACCAGAATCTTCTAAAACTGCGATTGATTGGTTTGAAGCTAAATTTCAAAATGCATTGACAGAAATTGAAGATCATTTTAGTAAATACAGGTTGAGTGATGCCTTAATGACTATGTATAAGTTGATTTATGACGATTTTTGTGGATGGTTTTTAGAAATGATAAAACCCGCATATCAGCAGCCCATTGATAAGAAAACTTACGATGCAGCAATTTCAATTTTAGAAAACAATTTAAAAATATTGCATCCGTTTATGCCATTTTTAACTGAAGAAATTTGGCAACATATTACAAAAAGAACTCCAGAACAAGCGTTAATTGTAGCAAAATGGCCAGAACCTAAAACGGTAAATAACACGCTAATTTCTGAGTTCAATTTTGCATCCGAAGTCATTTCTGGTATTCGTACCATTAGAAAACAAAAAAATATTGCCTTTAAAGATGCTATTGGGTTTTCGGTAATTAATAATGAAAACGCTAGTAAAACATTTGATACTATTATAGTTAAATTAGGAAATCTTGAAAATCTTGATTATGTTTCTGAAACCGTAGAAGGTGCTTTAACGTTTAGAGTAAAATCTAACGAGTATTTTGTGCCAATGGCAGGAAATATCGATGTAGATGCTGAGGTTGAAAAACTAAGTGAAGAGTTAAATTATACCGAAGGGTTTTTAAAATCGGTACAAAAAAAACTTTCAAACGAGCGTTTTGTTGCTGGAGCACCAGAGCAAGTTGTAGCAAGCGAAAAGAAAAAAGAAGCCGATGCTTTAGCAAAAATTGAAACCTTAAAAGCGAGTTTACTAAGTTTAAAGTAAATCAATTTTAATATGAAACATCCATAACTAAATCTTGAGATCCAACGAAATGATTAATATGGATGCTACATGCGACCAATTAAAAAACAATAGATATAAGCACATGAAAAAAGTTCTTTATTCATTTTTAGTATTATTGGTTTTTTCGTCTTGCAAAAAAAATGACATTGTAGAAGCGCATGTATTAAGTGATGACATAACTGCAGTTAAAACTAAATACGCTCCAGATAAACGAGTCGCTTTATTCAAAGTAGAAGCTATTAAGAAAAAAGAAAGTTATTTATTAAAAGGAGAAAGTAACTTACCCGAAGCAGTAGCAGCTTTAAAAGATCAATTAAAAGCGAAAAAGATTGATTTTATTGATAGTATTCAAATGTTACCTTCAGAAGATTTGAATGGTAAAGTATTTGGTTTGGTTACTATCTCGGTTGCAAATTTAAGAAGTAATCCAAAGCATGCTGCGGAATTAGCAACTCAAGCCCTTTTAGGAACCCCAGTTAAAATCCTTAAAAAAGAAGAAAGTTGGTCGCTAATCCAGACTCCAGATAAGTATTTAGCATGGGTCGATGATGGAGGAATTGTAGCCATTTCGGCATCTGCTTTATCATCTTGGAAGACCTTACCAAAAATTATATATACACATACTGTAGGTAGTAGCTATTCAAAACCAGATGTGCAGTCTCAAGTTGTTTCTGATGTTGTTGCTGGTAATGTTTTAGTGTTTTTAGATGAAGACAATGCGTTTTATAAGGTAAAGTATCCAGATAATAGAATCGCTTTTGTTAACAAAAGCGAAGCTGCATTATACGATGATTGGTTACAAAAAACGAAGCCAACTGCGGAGTCCTTAATTGCAACATCAAAAAAGTTAATGGGCTTGCCATATTTGTGGGGAGGAACTTCAACAAAAGGTGTTGATTGTAGTGGGTTTACAAAGATAGTTTATTTTTTAAATGGCATGGTTATTCCTAGGGATGCTTCGCAACAAGTGCATACAGGAGCATTAACAGATGAGGCAAAACATTTTGATCAATTAGTGCCTGGGGACTTATTATTTTTTGGTAGAAAAGCAACCGATTCTGCTAAAGAAAAAGTAGTTCATGTAGGCATGTGGATTGGTAATAATGAGTTTATTCACGCTTCAGAACAAGTAAGAGTAAGCAGTATTGATAGAAATGCTAAAAACTTTGATGCCTACAACTTAAATAGGTATTTGCGTTCAAAAAGAATAGTAGATAGTAAAAATGATGCCATTATCAATCTAAATAAAACACCAGTTTTTAAAGATTAGTAATAGAATAATATTTTTACTGATAATTGGTATTACTTTCGATATAAAAAGTAATTGTTTACTAAATCTATATACTCCTGTTTAGCTTCGTCTTCGCTAATGTTTTCTGTTTGAAATAAAGCATTGGTTTTAAAGGCGTTAATTATGGGTTTTTTACTTCGAGGTTTCCCATAATCGTTGGTAGCTCTTTTATAATAAGCATAAAGTTTTAATAAAACATCGGCGGGAAAAGGCTCGGCATGTGCATTTACACGATTAACGGCATTTTGAAATTCTATGTTTAATTCTTCATTACTCATTGACTTCTGCAATAATACTTTCGCCACCGCGTACCTTTTGGTTAAGTTGTACTTTTATTTTGGTATTTAAAGGTAAAAACAAATCAACTCGCGATCCAAATTTTATAAATCCTGAATCTGTGCCTTGTGTTGCTTTATCATTTAGCTTAGCATAGTTTACAATGCGTTTTGCTAAAGCCCCGGCAATTTGCCGATAAAGCACTTTTCCGTAAGTTTCGTTTTCTACAACAATGGTTGTACGTTCGTTTTCTTCACTCGCTTTAGGATGCCATGCAACTAGATATTTACCTGGATGATATTTACTAAAAATAACACTTCCACCGATTGGATAACGCGTTACATGTACATTTATTGGAGACATAAAGACACTAACTTGTAGGCGTTTTTCTTTAAAATATTCTTTTTCAAAAACCTCTTCAATAACCACAATTTTGCCATCGACAGGAGATACAACTTGTTTGTCGTTTAAAATGGTACGTCGTTTGGGGTTTCTAAAAAATTGAAGGATTAGTATAAAGAAAGCTAGCAATACAATTAAAACAAGTGTACGGAGCCACTGTATCGTTATAAAACTATCAGCTAACAAAAATGACGCAACAATAAAAACCAATGTTACAAATATAATTTTATGACCTTCTTTATGAAACATATTGTAAAATCCTTAAAAATAAATATATAAATGGTGCAGCAAAAATAATACTATCCAGCCTATCAAGCAATCCACCATGTCCAGGCATAATAATGCCACTATCTTTAACGTTGGCTTGCCGTTTAAACTTCGACTCAATTAAATCACCTAAAGTACCTAGTACACTAATAATAATACTTAAAATTAACCAATTTGTAAAGTTAAGCGTTACTGTAAAGGTAGCAATAAAATAACTCGCAATACAGGAAAAAAACAAACCACCCAAGAAGCCTTCAACGGTTTTTTTAGGTGAAATTTTTTCGAATAGTTTTTGTTTTCCAAAATTTTTACCAACTACATATGCAAACGAATCGTTACCCCAAACTAAAATAAAAGTTCCTAACAATATACTTGGATTGTAAGCATGATGATAATTTGCAATTAATATTAAAAAAACGAAAGCACTTGAAATATAGAAGGTTGTAAGGATAAATCGCTTGGAGCTAAACAAGGGGATCTTTTTTTCTGAAAATAAATCCTTTATTAAAAAGAGCTCTACAAAAATAGAAATTACCATTAAAATCTGCGTAGCTTCATCTAAACCTTTGTTGGTATTTAACACAAGTTGCCAATAGCCAAAAACAATATAAAGCAAAACAAAAATAAAGTAAGGAATGATACTTTTTAACTGAATAAGTTTTTGAAATTCACCTATGCAAATAAGCCCAAAAACAAAAAAGAGTATAATTAATGCATGCTCATTAAATAAACAGCCTATTAATAGCAAAACGTAAATCAAGCCAGAGAAGGCTCGTATTAAGGTTTCTTTCATCTGTTTATAAATCTTCTAAAAGTAACAGGTATAAGTTCTTTGCACTACTGCCATAGCTTAAAAAATCTTTATCATCATTAGATTTAAAGTGCTTTATGGTGGTGATATTTGTTGGTATTTTTTTTCTATTTTTAGATTTTATACTACGCAAACCTTCGCCTATATTTTCTACAATTTGACTTGTGGTTGCAAAAACAATGAAATTTACTGGAAGTTCTGGTAGTTTCTTTTCGTATATCTGTTTTGAAGAAATAAGTAAAGACCCATCATTGGCAATTAAGTTTTCGCAAGTGGTTAAGAAAAAAGTAGAGTCGCTAATTCGTGTGCTAGTTTGTAAATTAGAATTTTCAAATTTGGCTTTTAAATTTTCATCTAATAAAAGCGTTTTTTTATCATTCCAACTGTTTTCATGAATAATCTTTTCTAGGTTTAGAAAGATTTCGTTTAAATCTTCGCAATACAGAAACTTACCACCATTTGCTTTAAAGTTTATGGTAAACCTTTCATCTATTGGTAGTTTTATTTCAGGCATATATTTGCCTCTATCTTTGGATTTTAATTCTTCCTGCGAACTATCAGATTTAGAACTAAAGATTTTTCTAAAAAGACTCATTTGGTTTTTTGCTATTAACTCAATTCTTTTAGATATTTATCAAATATAAAAAATCTTAAACTAACCATAGGTTTAATTTAAGATTTTTACTAAAGCTTAACAAAATTTATTAGAATCTATTCTTCTTCTTCAACAATATCTTCCTTTTCTGTGGTTTTAAGCTGACTTTCTTCAAAAGGTCGCTTACCAAATATTTTTTCAAGATTATCTTTAAAAATCACTTCTTTTTCTAGAAGTACTTTTGCAAGTTGTGTTAGTTTATCTTTATTTTCTTCAAGTAATTTTAAAGCTCTTTGATATTGTTCTTCAATGATTGCAGAGATTTCTTTATCGATTAATTCTGCGGTTTCTTCACTGTATGGCTTTGTAAAACCGTATTCATTCTGTCCGGAAGAATCGTAATAGGTTATATTACCAATTTTATCGCTAAGTCCGTAAACCGTAACCATAGCTCTGGCTTGCTTAGTAACTTTTTCTAAATCGCTTAAAGCACCAGTAGAAATTTTATCGAAAATTACTTTTTCTGCAGCACGACCCCCAAGTGCAGCGCACATTTCGTCTAGCATTTGTTCTGGGCGAACAATTAAGCGTTCTTCTGGTAAATACCATGCAGCACCTAATGAGCGTCCACGAGGAACAATTGTAACTTTAACTAAAGGCGATGCATGCTCTAGCATCCAACTTACAACGGCGTGACCAGCTTCGTGAAAAGCAACAGCTTTTTTCTCGCTAGGTGTAATGATTTTATTTTTCTTTTCTAAACCACCAATAATTCTATCTACAGCATCTAAGAAATCTTGTTTATCTACGGCTTTTTTGCCATTTCTAGCAGCAATTAATGCGGCTTCGTTACAAACATTGGCAATGTCTGCTCCAGAGAAGCCAGGGGTTTGCTTTGAAAGAAAATCAATATCTAAATCTTTAGCTTTCTTAAGAGGTCTTAAATGTACTTCGAAAATTTCTTTACGCTCGCGAACATCTGGTAAATCGACAAAAATCTGTCTGTCGAAACGTCCAGCACGCATTAAAGCTTTATCTAAAATATCCGCTCTATTGGTTGCTGCAATTACAATAACATTTGTATTGGTACCAAAACCATCCATTTCTGTTAGTAGTTGGTTTAATGTGTTTTCACGCTCGTCGTTACTTCCAGACATAGCGTTTTTACCTCTGGCACGACCAATAGCATCAATTTCATCTATGAAAATTATTGAAGGTGATTTTTCTTTGGCTTGTTTAAATAAATCACGCACTCTTGATGCTCCAACACCAACAAACATTTCAACAAAATCTGAACCCGATAATGAAAAGAAAGGGACTTTAGCTTCGCCAGCAACGGCTTTTGCTAATAATGTTTTACCAGTTCCTGGAGGACCTACTAGTAAGGCTCCTTTTGGTATTTTTCCACCTAAAGTGGTATATTTTTCTGGGAATTTAAGAAAGTCTACAATTTCTTGAACTTCTTCTTTTGCGCCTTCTAATCCGGCTACATCTTTAAAGCTTGTTTTTACTTCTGTATTTTGATCGAATAGTTTTGCTTTCGATTTCCCAATGTTGAAAATCTGTCCGCCAGCACCACCGCCAGCACCACCAGACATGCGGCGCATAATAAAAATCCAAACGCCTATTAATAGAATAAATGGGAGCATACCTATTAGAAAATCACCCCAAATAT
>Ga0316189_10003747_pt1 | contig 14734 bp, 17 predicted proteins | sample LowCovwburrow_MG_FD_204930 | JGI IMG/M metagenome (GOLD analysis project Ga0316189, IMG submission 204930) | Coastal sediment microbial communities from Maine, United States - Lowes Cove worm burrow | ecosystem: Environmental > Aquatic > Marine > Coastal > Sediment | place: USA: Maine...
CTTGTCGAGACAGCCGAGATACTGGCTGAAAAATAAACTGTAATATTTTATTTAGCATTTTACTATGATCAGATTTTTCCCTGGAATCATTATTCTCCAGGCAGCTACGGCAGGCATCTCCTACCTTGTCATCACCGGGGGGCCTGCCGCTGAAAACCATCTCCTTTTTGCCCTGATCGCACTGGATGTAGCTTTTATTCTTCTCATGGCCCTCTGGTTTTCCTCCCTTGCCCGACAAAATAACTTTGCCGCAATGGAATCGCTCAAAGAGGCCCATGCCAAAGAACGGGAGAAACTGCGGGTCAATGCGGAGCGACAAAAAAACAGGCTTGCGAATAAAAAGCATAAAGAAATACTCAAAGAAACAAAACGGGCCTATGCAATGGCGAATATCAAAGCGGGCACCGTTGTCACCGGCCTTGTTGTTCTGGGCGGCATACTGCTCTACAGCCAGTTCATCACCTTCGGCTCCATGCTGTTGACTGCCGGCGGCGGCGGTCTGCTGGGATACTTGGCCCGGGCAAAGCAGGAAACCCTTTTCCGACGCAGAGAATCCGCTCTTCCGGAACTTTCGCCCGGAGCCGCTGAAAAACAAACGCCGAAAAAATTGACTTGAGCACAACAGGACGATAGAAAAGAATACGGGTAAAAAAAATTGTACTTTTATCCGTTTATCGTCACTTCCCCTCTGCTTCCCCCCTTGTTCGGGGACGGATACCCCTTCTGAAAGATGTGTTTTTCAGCATAAAAGAGTATCATTTTATGACAATTTGTTTTATTTTAAATTTGAGGGATAAGGGAATATAAAATTTTACCCGTTTATCGGCTTGTCTCTTCTGTGGCACCAAACTTTTTGTCGTCGACCCTACACAAAAAGAATGGCTTTCCACAGAGAGCCGACCGGCCTGATCTCTGCGGGTGATTCTTCCCTGAGCAAAACAAAAAGAAAAGCTTCAATTAATTTATGTCGCATAAGAGGAGGTTTGAATGAACTGGTTGACAAAAGCTGTAAGCATTGCCGCAGTGTCCGCTGTTATGGTCCTGGGCGGAACAACACAGGGACGTACCCAGCCGTTTGATGTTATTTTTATGGACAGCCTTTGGGGAACTGCTGTCGGCGGGATTGCCGGACTGTCTATCGGCCTGCTGAGCGAAGATGACGGCGATGAAATTTTTTCCGACTACATGGTGAAAGGTATGGGCGTGGGCGCATTGGGCGGCCTGCTGTACGGTCTCTTTTACTACTCCCCGCCATACTACGGACAGGCGTACCTGAATAACGGGCAACCCAAAGGACTGCTTCACTTCAACTCCAATGACAACATTCTGGCCGTAAGCCCCGGCAAGGTTATTCCCCGGCAGGAATTCGACAAGGACCTGGAAGAATCAAAATGGCGTTTTGATCTGTTTACCACGACGTTCTAATTCGTTGTTCGGTTCTGATTCGAACCTGTTGATCTTTTCTGCACAGAATCCTGAGCGGAAGACCTGCATCCGGGTATGATTTTCTCCTGCCGGTGAGACAGAGCATATGGCATATTATAAAGCAGAGCCTTGTAGGGTCAGGCTCTGCTTCGGGTTTAAAGATGTCAAAAACAAGCGGCCCTGAAAAATGATTCGGCCGCTCGCAAGCTCAGCAAAATCAAACCGAAACAAGAAAAACATCCTTTGAACACTGTCTGTGTTCGCCAAGCACGTCCTCAACAAGGCTCAAAACAATCCGACATCCCGTACTTTCCTTATTTTATTGCCGCCTTTCGGCATGTACCCGTATGTATCGGCTCTGAAGCCTGTACTTCTTTCAATACGTTTCATTGAATTATCAGCTATCCGGTTCTCCGATGACTTTTCTCGCACGGCATTTTTTGTTCACCATTGTGTTCACCATTGCGGCATGGCTCGTTGTTTTCCGGTGCTCTCCGGCAACAGCAAAAATTATTCTAGTGCCCGATCATTACCCGTCCGTTAACGCGGCCATCCAAGCTGCGCAGGAAAACGATACCATCCGGGTTGCAGCGGGTAAATATCCTGAGCGCATCACCCTGCGTCCGGGTATCACCTTGGAAGGCGGCTGGGACAGCAACTTCACAAAACGCGATATTGCAGCGAATGCCACGATGTTAGCAGGAAGCGCCATGGGCGGGTTCTCCGTCTTCGGGGCGGACAGGACAGTAATAGACGGCTTTATCATCACCGGCGGCAAAGCACCGATAATGATGGCCCCGAATGCTCTGATCGGCCCGGGAATCTACGCGGACTCCATCACCATCACTGTAAAAAATAATTTTATTACAGGGAATAATGCCGCAGGAATTTTTCTCCGAACCTGTAATGCCCTTATTGTCAATAATATGATTGCCGATAACGGACAGGCCGGTATCTTTTTAGAAAAAAACAGCGCGGTCACTGTTCTGGGCAATAAAATCAGCAACAACCTCACGGCAGGAATCAATGTCGGCGGCACCGAGCTGTCCAAAATAACCATATCCAACAACATCCTTCAGAAGAATAAAAGAGCCGGAATCAACGCGGCCTGGGCAACAGGTGTCATCCGCAACAACCTTGCCTGCGAGAACGGCCATGCCGGTATACGCGCCGGTGCAACACCGATGCTCATTGCCAACAACACGGTCACCGACAATCAGCTTGCCGGAATTTCCGTCGGCGACCCTGCTGTTGACCCGACAACGGCTGAAGTGCAGGCCCCGGAAATAAAAAACAACATTATTACTCATAACGGAGAAGCAGGTATTCACGCCAACGGTTCCGGCTATTCCCATAACCTCCTCTTTGCCAACAACAAGGTCAACGGATTCCATCCTGATTTCCTCTGGTACACCCGATTGCAGTTCGGCGGATACGAAGACATGGTCAGCCTGGAAAAGAGCAAAAACATCTTAGCGGATCCGCTCTTTGTCAACCCGGCACAACACGACTATCATCTCCGGCCCGGCTCTCCGGCAATCGACAGCGGAGATCCGGATGTCAGCTTTAACGATAAAAACTTCGGTCCTTCTCTGGGCGCGGATAAAAATGATATGGGCATCTATGGCGGTCCCTTTGCTTTCCCGGAAGAACGGCCTGCAAACGTCAGCCCTGTAGCGGAGATCGACCTTCCGGACCGGAAATTCTATGTCGGGGAAAAAATTCTTCTCAGCGGAGAAAAAAGCTCCGACCCGAACGGGGACGAGCTTTCCTATGAATGGAGCATACTGCTCAAACCTATGGAAAGCAAAGCGACACTGTCTGCTTCGGCAAAAGAAAAAACCAAGCTTGTCTGTGACAAAGGCGGGTACTACCGAGTTAAGCTGGATGTTATCGACCGCTGGGGGTTACGCAGCAGCCCGAAAACAATCGGCCTGGTTGTTGATCGCGACAAACCGCCCACAGCAAAAATAAGTAAACAGATGAGCCCGGTGAACGTCGGCGACACGATCAAACTGTCTGCCTATGACAAAAAAAAGCAAAACGGCAACGAGCTTAACTTTTTCTGGGAATTTGTCCGCAAACCTGCTGCCAGCAGGACAACCTTTACCGACGCCTCCACAGCAAAGCCGACCTTTGTGATGGATACTCCGGGCTGCTATACCGTACAGCTTCAGGTGTACAACGGCAAGAAATACAGCGAACCGGACACCGCCCATATCTGCTCGCGTCAAAGCCGCTTTATCGGGCAACGGATTGTGCCGGATGAATATCCGACCATACAGAGTGCTCTGGATACTGCCGAGGCCAATGATCAAATCATCGTCAATGCCGGGGTGTATAAAGAAAAGATCATTGTTGACAAGGTTGTTGATCTCATCGGCGTGGATTGGCCGGTTATTGACGGCGGTGGCGAGGACAATAACGACGCAACTGTTTTTATTTGTTATCTCGACAATATGACATCAGGAAAAGTGCAGGGATTTGTTATAACCGGCGGAGGAGCCGGGATCTTCGGTCACGGCCTGCAAATATTGAATTCCAGCCCGGATATTTTCAATAACAAAATTCAAGGCAATAAACATGTGGGGATCGGAATCCACGGTCATAAACGCTTCACGGAAAAAGCCAAAATCCACAATAATTTCATCTTTGATAACGCCATCGGCGTAAGTCACGGTCTGGGCACCTACGGGCAGATCTATGAAAACACCATATACAATAATAAGGTGACAGGTATCGGGGTCCGGGGACTCTCCAAACCGACACTCAGAAATAACACCGTATATGGTAATTACGTGGGCATAGGCGTCAGAGAAGAAGCGTATCCGCAGATTGAGGATAACGAAATACGTGACAACGTTGTCGGCATTGCCATTAATCCCGGCACAGCCGATGCCGTTTATGCGGAAGAAGAGAGCAAAATTCAGATCAGAAACAATTCTGTGCTCAACAACCGACAATGCGGTATCTTTATTTCCTCTCTCCATAGAAACGGCCTTCTTTCCCAAGGAAATATTATAAAAAATAATATGACCGATACAACGAGCAGCAGAAGCGGCGGTGCGGTTGTCGGTTATCCGCACGAGAGCCTCTCAGACATATTCCTGAACAATAACGAGATAAGAGGGAATAACGGAAAGGATATTCAGCAGTTCAAGGCAATAGCAAGTTCATTCGGCGAGATAGGCAACTCCGACAATCGAAGACCTAAATTTTAGCTGCGGGGTGGGCACATTGCCCACCATGCCGAAGCACCCACAGGTTCCGGGTGCCGCGCACCCTACCCCGCTTCTGCATTCATGCCCCGCGATAAATCACGGGGCTACACTATCAACTGTCCCTCCGGGACACGGAAGAAAGACCGTCCTAAAGGGACGCCTTCAGTCGCGCAGCCCGCAGCAGTCCAGTTGCCCATTCCGGTGTCCCGGAAGCAAGAACATGGGTGTACAGGGCCAGGACATTCTTCTTCAGCAAACCGTCACGCTTCTCCTGAAAACCGGTTCCCCGCTCCATCTGCAAGGCCAAATCTTTCGGGCCTCCCTCCCAGCTTTCCACAACCGAATAGCGGAACTCATGTCCCTTTATTCGGGTACCCAGGGGATAAAAGGCATTTTCCTGATCAACTATAAATGCGGAATAGCCATGCCCCTGCGGCTTGACTGACATGCTGAAGGTCACCGGAAAGACCCCGGCAAGGGGATATTCCCTGCCCTCAAGGATAATTGAGCGACCGAGAAAAATCAGGCCGCCGCATTCCGCATAAATGGGCAGGCCCTGCTCCGCAGCCTGTCTGACCGATTCCCGGAAGGAGACATTATCGGCCAGCTGCCGGGCACTGGTTTCCGGGAACCCTCCCCCGATATATAGGGCATCCAGATCATCAGGTAGAGCCTCAGCCGTCAAGGCGTTGATCATAACCAACTCTGCTCCGCCTTCCTGCAACGCCTCCAAGTTTTCCTGATAATAAAACTGAAAGGCCGCATCCCGGAGGACACCGATCCGCACCGACTCGGTCTTTTTCTCGCTTTCAGCAGTCACCGAGGCCGAGGGTAAGGGTGAAGAACTGAAGCGTCGCTGTTCCATCAGCCCGATGATTCGCTCCAGATCAAAATGCTCTTCCGCAATGGCGGCAAGGCGATCCACAGCAGCATCAGTTGCTGCTTGCCCGTACTCCTGATGCGGGGTGACCCCGAGATGGCGCATGGGAAAGATATCTGTCTTCATGCGCGGAACAATCCCCACCACCGGAATCCCGGTGTATTTTTCCACAGACTCGGTCACAATACGCTCATGGCGGGGGGTGGCGATCTGGTTGAGGATCACCCCGGCAAGGCGCACCCGCTTATCCAGCTCTCGGCAGCCAAGGACCATGGCTGCGACAGTCCGGGTGGTCTTACTGCAATTCACCACCAGCAAGACCGGGAGATCCAACTGCACAGCCAGTTCTGCCGTGGAAAAACCGCCCTCTGCCGTCACCCCGTCATACAGGCCTCTGTTACCCTCTATCAGGGCGTAATCAGCACCGGCAGCCTGTCGCTCAAAGGAATCAGCAAGAGCAGCATCGGACATGAGATAGGGATCCAGGTTATAACAGGGATTTCCGGCTGCGGTGGTCATCCAGCCCGCATCAATATAATCCGGCCCTTTTTTAAAGGGCACCACCCGATGCCCGCTGCGTCGCAGGGCCGCTGTCAAGGCCACCGAGGCCACGGATTTCCCGGAACCGCCGCTCAGTCCGGCGATGACGATGCATCCGGTAGCTGTCTTGTCCTGTTGCATTTCCACCTTCACTACCTGTTCCCCTTCTTGTTCATCTAACGCTGTCATGAAGAAAATTTTAAGATAAAATCCACATTTTTCAAATAGGTTGCCTCCTGCTTCAGGCTGGCAAGCTGAAGGGGATGCCTGTCCAGCTCGCCCTCGGCAAAGCGGATGGACAACCCCTCTTCTTCAGCAACGACCTCCTCAAGGATCGCTGTCTCGTCTTTGCGGGAACGATGCAACAGGGTTGCAAGGCGCAGCAGGATCGCAAGACGCAACACAGTTGCCCGTTTTGCAGCAGCTAATTCCCCCAAGATACTTTTTGATATCTTCTTGCGATGGCAGCGCACCAGCACACTCATTCTCTCCTGCTCTTCAAAAGAAAACCCCGGCAGATCCGCATGGTCCAGCAGATAAGCCCCGTGTCTCTGGTAGCCGCTCAGCGAAACAGCAAGACCGATTTCATGGAGGCTGCCAGCCCAATGGAGGAGTTCAGCATCCTCGGGTTGGAGCTTCCAGGCCTCTTCGCAGGCGATGAACAAACGCCGGGCTGTCCCGGTCACCCGATCAGCATGGTTACGGCTGACCTGAAAGCGCTGCTGGACGCTCTCAACGGTTTTCAGGCGGGTATCCTCGCATCGGCTGCGTCCCAGGCGCTCATAGAGCAGCCCCTCCCGTAAGGCCCCGTCAGAGACCTGCATATTCTCAAGCCGCAGGGCCTCAAAGGTGGCAATGAGGACTGCCAGCCCCCCGGCGATAACCGGTTTCCGTTCAGCCTTCAGGCCGGGCAGATCCAGCTTATCCAGATGGCCCGCCGCAATCATCCGCTCCCGTATTTCATAGAGGCTGTCCAGGGTGATATGATACGGGCTGAGCTCCAGGGCCTGGACAATGCTCCCCACGGTCTTGATGGTGCCCGAAGCCCCGGTGGCTGAGTTCCAATCCGCTCTCTGAAAATACTTCCTCACCGGGCGCAGTTTCAGGTGGGCTGCGGTCCTGGCCCTGGTCCAGGCATCCTTACTCAGCTTTCCGTCAGGGAAAAACTTGAGGCTCATACTGACACAGCCCATATTAAGGCTGCGCAGATGCAAGGGCTCAAAATTTTCACCAATAATCAGTTCGGTACTGCCGCCACCTATATCCATGACAAAGCGTTTGCCATCTTCAGCAGCCAGGGAGTGGGATACCCCGAGATAGACCAGACGGGCCTCTTCCTTGCCGCCGATAACAGAGATGGGATGGCCCAGAGCCTCGCTGGCCTCTTCCACAAATCGCTGGGATTTTTTGGCCTGACGTAAGGTCTTGGTGCCCACGGCAGCCACGGTTCCGGGCGGGAAATTGCGTACCCGTTCACCAAAGCGGTGGAGACAGGCTAGGGCCCGCTCCCGGGCCTCTTGGGAGAGCCGGTTCTCCTTATCAAGACCGGCACCGAGACGCACCATCTCTTTCAGCTTGTCCTGGATGTGGATGTGGCCATCTTCGACATGGGCCACGACCATGTGGAAACTGTTGGAGCCGAGGTCTACTGCGGCGAGGTATTCCGGGGGGGGAAGTTGCTTATCAGTCATATATTTTTCATTGAGGTAGTCCGAGCTTTCTGCTCAGGATTATTCGGTAAGTTTTCTTATTTCTTCTGGAGAGAGCCCTGTGACCTGCGCGATTTGATCAGTAGTCAGCAGCCCTGTACCCAGCGTATTGACGGCTACTTCGGGCCTGCCTTTTTCTTGACTTTGTCACGCAGAATATGTTTGATGGCCCAGTCGAAACTGACCAGTGTTTGCGGTTTGTTCATAACGGCTTCTCTTTGTGGGAAAAACTGAGTCTAAATAACAGAGTGGATCATCTGCCGCACAATGAAAGAGTATACACTGATATTGACCTGGTGTACAGGGGGACGGTGACCAGTTTGTCCGGGATGTGGATGTGCCCGTCTTCGCTTGGATCCGGGCCGCGTCCATGTGGAAGCTGTTGGAGCCGAGGTCTACGGCGGCGAGTTTTTTTTGGGGGGTGTTGATGATTGTTCAAAGTACCAATCCTATACAGGGCAGATGAATAACCGTTAAAGAATACTTGTAAAAAAATGATAAATCAATTATCAGTTCTCTATTCAACAAGTATTTGCTCTTACTCGTTAATTTGTATTCTGTTTGACAGGAAGGTCGGACAACGGACCTTATTTTAATTCAGGCGTAATTGCCTACAATAACAAGGAGAAATTATGCCCCATATTTGTATAAATAATCAAGATCTCCATTATCTCGACCAAGGAGATGGGCCTGTATTATTGTTTGGTCACAGTTACTTGTGGGACAGTGATATGTGGCAGCAACAAATTGCCGCATTGAGTAAGTCCTATCGCTGTATTGTGCCTGACCTTTGGGGGCATGGTAAGTCAGCACCACTGACAAAAACTCCTTCTATTCAGTCATTGGCAGACGACCACTGGGCGTTGCTTCAGGCGTTGCATATTGAACGCTGCTCCTTGATCGGGTTATCCGTCGGCGGTATGTGGGGCGTACAGCTGGCGTTGGATCATCCTGAGACGGTTGAACGACTTGCTATTATGGATACCTTTTTAGGGGTTGAACCGTCTGCAACACAGCAACTCTATTTACAGATGTTGGATATGGTCGATCAGGCCGGTGCTGTTCCTCAACCACTCATTGAGCAGCTCATACCTATCTTCCTTTCTCCTGTCACCTTGGAAGAGCAACCAGCTATTGCGACATCATTCCGCAACATGCTCTCAGCCTTGCCAGCAGAGAAGGTTTCCACTATTGTCGCTCTTGGGCGTTGTATATTTCAGCGAAAGGATCGTATGGCGGCTTTAGCACAACTTAAAATGCCGGTACTCGTGCTTGTCGGTGAATTGGATCAGCCTCGTCCTCCTCATGAGGCAAGGGAAATGGCAGATGCTATTGAGCATGCAACATATAAGGTCATTGCCAAGGCCGGGCATATCTCGGCATTAGAGCAACCGAAAGAGGTAAATATGTTGCTACAAAAATTTCTTTCATCATGATTGAATCAAATTAATCGCTATTCCACCCTATTCCACTGATCGCTTTCGCTCTCCAGCAGGGAGAGAATTTTGAGCCTGGTCCAGCAATGAATTAATTGGGAGTAAGGCCCGATTAATTACGGAAAAACAACATATCACAGCCCTTCCCCCGAAGGGCTGTCCACCTCTACACCTCTTTTTTCCGCCCTTGACAATCTGTAGCACACAGGCTACATGTTATATATGATCTACGAAATCGAAACCACGCCCGCTTTCGACAAATGGTTAAAGAAGCTGCGTGACCGGAAAGCGGTGCTCGCTGTGGCCGCACGTCTTGACCGAGCAAAGCTGGGTAACTTCGGGGATGTCAAGTCAGTCGGAAGAGAGATCAATGAAATGCGGATATTCGTCGGGCCGGGTTACCGCCTGTATTACGTGATCCGGGACGGTCGAATTATTCTCCTGCTCTGCGGCGGAAACAAATCAACGCAGGAGAGGGATATAAAGAAAGCCCAAGCAATGGTCAAGCAACTGGGGGAAAACTCATGACAATTACAACCAAACCCTACAACCCGTTCGACTACCTGGAAACAAGGGAAGAAATCAACGAATACCTGAACAACGCCTATATGGATGATGACCCTAGAGTCTTTCTTGTCGCTTTAGGGTATCTGGCTAAAAAACAGGGGATGACTGAGGTGGCGAGAAAAGCCGGAGTCAACCGTGAGAGTCTGTACAAGGCCCTTGCCGGAGAAGGTAATCCGAGATTCTCCACAGTAAGCAGGGTGATTAAGGCGTTGGGATGTCGGCTGGCTGTTGCGTGACAAACAAAAGTCACCAATGGCGGGAACCGAATTAATTGGGGTCAGAGCCCGATTAATTACGGAAAAACAACACACCACAGCCCTTCCCACGAAGGGCTGACCACCTCCATACCCTGTCTCCGAAATAATCACCCCTCACCGCCCCCGTTCTGCCGGAGATATTGGGTCAGACCCAATATCGCCCTTCATTCATAATGCGTCCACAACCGAATAACCTTAACCGTCTTTTCCTTCTCAACCACCTGATAAACAATCCGATGCTGAATATTGATCCGCCGGGAATAAGCCCCGGCTAAATCACCGACCAGCTTTTCAAACGGGGGTGGCACCTGATAGGGATTGACCCGCAGAATATCCAGCAACTGTTCAGCCTTTTTCCTTAAACCTGAAGCAGAAAGCTTTTTGGCATCTTTCTGGGCCTGTTTTGTATACACCAGCTTCCACATCACCACTCGATATCCTGCTCGCACTCGTCAACAGGGGTCGCCAGTCCTTCTCTGATGGACTTCCTCATTCCTGGGACTGAGAGCAGATAGAGAGTTTCCTGGACAGCCTGCCAGTCTTCTTCGGAAATAAGTACCGCATTTCCTCTCTTTCCGGTAATAGTGACAGGCTGATGGGAAGCAACTGTATCGTCTATCAGGCGATACAGTTTTGAACGCGCTTGGGTTGCGGTTATAGTTGACATGATGCACCTCGCATAATCTTGAAGATAACGACCATATAAATGGTACGCTATTCCGTACATGCCGTCAAGAGACAATTATACACAAAAAACGCCCTCCAACTCGATCCCACAGGACCGGATAAAACTAACTGGCACAAGATCCGCCAACCACACCCCATTGGTGGAAAGAAAAAACAGATGCCCAGTTCATCTCCGGGACATCGACCAGAACGACCTTTTTTGCCGACGTCCTGTATAACTGCTTGAGTTCTTTGTTATAGTCTTTCTTTTGCATGTTATTTCTTCCTTCTCCCGCCGCAGAGCAGAATATTCAGGGCCGCATAAAGCATGATCAGGCCCAGCGGGAAGAAAAAAAGGCCGATCCCCATAGGTAGCCAGGTGGCCTGCCAGACTCGAAGGGGCTTCTCGGTATGCGAGCGGAGAAATTCCTTAATCTTCTTGGCTGTGTTGCGGGCAAGAAAACCCCCGGTTTCATCAAAGCTGTTCAGGGAAACCGTGTCCGAGCTGGTTTGCAGCACGACCCTGTCATTCACCAATTTTTCTGTTCTGCCGCTTCGGCGAACCTCAGTGACTTCCTTACTCACATAGGCTCCTTTCAGATCGACAATGGCTGTTTCCTGGATCGGTATCAGGCCGATTGCCCGTTCTTTCTGTTGGCAGTTGACCTGATTTGGTTCCACATATTCACAGGTCAGGACAGAGACGGGATAAAAATAGAAGAGTACCGAGGTGAGACCTGCCGTGAAGAGGCCGAAGAAGAGCAGGGTGCAGACATCAAAGAGCCGTGATTTTTTTTTGCTGCCTTTCTTCATACGTTCTTTCTCCCGCTGCGGCGCTTTAAAAAGTTTTTCTCTGTTTTCTGCTTAGGCTATGAAGAGGTTTCAGTGATCAATGCAGCTACGCCTATCTGAACCTGCTGATATATCGAAAACATGAATAATTAATTGATCTAACCTGCTCCTGAATTAATTGGGGTCAGAGCCCGATTAATCGCCCCATGCCCATAAAACAAACCCAGCCCTTCACTCGAAGGGCTGACGACCTCCATACAACTCAATTGTCCCCGAATAATACCCCGTCTCCAATATAATCATACCTCTTGTTTCCCGTTCCCAAGCTCCTGCTTCCTGTGACCGGCAACAAAATCAGACGATTCGGAAAATAACCACGCGACTGGCACTGACGAATACGGAGCGGGTTGTTCGAGCTTGACAATTATAGCCTATAGGATATATTCATCACATGACTTGGTGCGTGGAATATACGGAGGAATTCGGTCCCGGCCTTGGTCGTCCGCATTGTGATACAATCCAAGGTGCGAAGCGCACCAACATGAAGGAGCTGCGTACCCAGTGCCGAGGTCGGCCCCTGAGAACCTTTTTTGCCTTCGATCCCCGCCGGACAGCGATCCTGCTGATAGGCGGAGACAAGACAGGCGACAACCGATTCTACGAGCGCATGATTCCTCTGGCCGAGCGGCTTTATGACAACTACCTGGAAGAACTCCATAACGAGGGCTTAATCTGATGGCACATACATCAATTCAGAAATTACGCGAACGCATGACACCGGAAGCCCGGAGGCGTGCAACGCTTAAGGCGCGTGAAATGATGGCTGAAATGTTGATCGGTGAGATCCGCAGGGAAGCCGGCTTTACACAGGAGCAGGTGGCTGAACTTCTCGGCATCAGGCAGCCGTCCCTGTCGAAGCTGGAGTCGCAGAACGACATGCGGATCAGTACCCTGCACAAGATCGTGAATGCGCTCGGGGGGGAACTGGAAATCATCGCCCACATGCCGACCGGCGATATCCGCATCCGACAGTTTGCCGGACAGCCCGGCAGGACGGGGTGATTTAAACAGGATTTAAACAGGGGATTTAAACAGGGGACAGAGCCCGATTAATCAACCCCTGCCTCATAAAGCCCAGAAAAACAACAAACCCAGCCCTTCCCCCCGGAGAAGGTAATCCGAGATTCTCCACGGTAAGCAGGGTGATTAAGGCGTTGGGATGTCGACTGGCTGTTGCGTGACAAACACTCCGGGTAAGGCGGGGCATCTGAAGAAAAAATAACAGGGATCAATAATGGCAAGTAAAGAACGCTACATCAACCTGTTCACCGATTACGGCTTCAAAAAAATCTTCGGCGAAGAGCCGAACAAAAACCTGCTGCTGGATTTTCTCAATGAATTGCTCAAAGAGGAACAGGGAGAAATCCGGGATCTGACCTACCTGAAGACGGAACAGCTCGGCGACACCGATATCGACCGCAAGGCGATATTCGATCTCTACTGCGAGAATGAGCGGGGCGAGAAATTCATTGTCGAGTTGCAGAAGAGCAAACAGAATTTTTTCAAAGATCGCGCTCTCTATTACTCCACCTTTCCCATTCGCGAGCAGGCGGAACGGGGCGACTGGAATTTCAAGCTCAAGGCGGTTTATACCGTGGCTATTCTGGACTTTGTCTTTGACGAGGACAAGGATCAGCCGGAGAAATACCGCTATGACATCAAGCTCACAGATATTGAAACGAACAGGGTGTTTTATGATAAACTGACCTTCATCTATCTGGAAATGCCCAAGTTCACCAAGGACTTGGAAGAGCTGACCACCCGGTTCGACAAGTGGCTCTACGTGATCAGGAATCTGAACCGGTTGGAGCGGATACCGAATACCTTACGGGAACAGGTCTTTGAGCAACTCTTTGATACAGCGGAGATTGCCCGCTTCACCCCGGACCAGGTGCGCTCCTACGAGAAGAGCCTGAAGTATTATCGCGATATGAAGAATTCCCTTGATACGGCCTTTGATGAGGGAAAGGAAGAGGGACGCGAGCAGCGTACATATGAGATTGCTCGGGAGATGCTTCAAGATGGAGATCCCGTTGAGAGAGTTGCGAGACTGACCGGACTTGATTTTGAGACCGTTGAGAAGTTAAAACCCATCACCTCTGCTCCATAAACCTGATCACATTATAGAGCATCTCATTGCACGGCACCGCAATCCCCTGCTCTTTCCCCAGGCGAATAACCGCCCCGCTCAGGGCATCAATCTCGGTCTTTTTCCCGGCCTGGATATCCTGCAAGGTGGAAGAACAATGCTTGGCCGCAAGAGGGACGATTGTCCCGTAAAAGGCTTCCAGATACTCCGCAGCACTGGACCAATGAGTGCTGTAGCCCGCAGCCTCCATCACCCTGAACACCTCATGGATCACCTTATTCATGATCCGGCGAGAATCCTCCTGCTCTGCCAAGGCCCCGTAAGGCACGTTGAAAATCGCGCCCAAAGGATTCAGGCCACAGTTGAACAGCATCTTGGCCCAGAGATCACGGGCAATATCCGACGCAGCCTCGCAGGGAATCCCCCCCTGGTCGATCTTGTGACAGAGCTCTTCAACTGTGGCAAGTCCCGCCCCGAATAAACTGCCGATATGGATGGGCTGAACATGGGCGGTAATCTCCACCTGATTGCTCTGCGGCCTGCAAAACCCGGTGATCACCCGTGCATTGAAAATGCGCTCTGTCGGCAGATGCTCGGCAAAGATCTCCGCATTGCCCCAGCCGTTCTGCACCAGAATGATAACGCTCTGCTCATGGAGGATTGCAGGATGGTCAGCGATATCCAAGGCCACCGCCGGTGAATCAAAGGATTTGGTACAAACGAGAATGGAGTCGTAAGGAACCCCGGACAGCTCATTACTGTTGGAAAAACAACCGAAATTTTGGGGCTCGGCATGATATTCGCCAAAAATGCCGGTCTGCCGCAACCCCTTTTCCTGCAGACTGCGTCGTGTGTTTTCACGGGCAAGGATATCAACCTGTTCACCCGTTTTGAGCAGGCACCCGGCAAGCCCGAGCCCGACCGCACCGCCTCCGTAAATCAATATTCGCACAAAACCGCCTCTACAAACTTATCAAACTTATGCCGCAGCCTTTCATAACTTTTCTTATACCATACCCTTAATATAATTTTTTCTATTCGCCAAGGGTCTTTTTCCACTCTTTAAATTCCGGAAAACTGTCTTCAAAGGCA
>Ga0316189_10003749_pt1 | contig 14731 bp, 8 predicted proteins | sample LowCovwburrow_MG_FD_204930 | JGI IMG/M metagenome (GOLD analysis project Ga0316189, IMG submission 204930) | Coastal sediment microbial communities from Maine, United States - Lowes Cove worm burrow | ecosystem: Environmental > Aquatic > Marine > Coastal > Sediment | place: USA: Maine...
TCTTATTAATGGGTTTTCCAGGTCTATTGGCAAGAGCTTGGTGGAACCTGGCAAGAAAACAGGGAAATACGCGGGTCGAATGTAGCGTCTTCGGCCCGTTCCCCGTGGCGGTATTCGGGTCCTTTGATGGTGGGTTTTCAATCTATTCGATCATCTCTGCTTAATCAGAGAGCTCAAGTCGTACCAAGAGACTGTAAAGAACGCGAGGGAATACGGCTTGAAGTTTGCCGAAAGGGCCTGCTATTTGCCGCCTTCTTCCTTGCCCTTCAGAACGGCCAGACACTCTTGCAGCAGCTTGGTTTCCCGATCCTTTTTAAAGCGGGGCATGGCCTCATTCACCAGGGCAAGCGCCTGCTTCTTGTGGTCGAGGTGATTGAGCAGACGAGCGTAACTGCCGATAATCTCGCAGTCTTTGCCTTCGCTCAGCTCATGGGCTTTGCGTGCCTGTTCCAGATTTGTCTCGTCTGCCTGACCACTTAAGTAGGCGTTCCTGGCCAACTCATGGTAAGTCTCTGCGCCTTGGTCCAAGCTCAGAATTCGCTGTGCCAAAACTGCGGCCTCTTGCTTTTTCTTCAGGCCCAGGTAGACCTGATAATATTCAGAGCCAGCATGGATCGTGTATTTCGCTTGCAGGCGGGCCACTTCTTCCGAGGGCATGCGGCTCTCATTCTTCTGCCTATCTTCCTCCATGCGTTCAAACAAGGCGAAGATGCGCTCAACCCCACTGGAAAGATCGTTGGTCGCTAGAATGTCCGCATAACGCTTTTTCTTCAAGAGCAGAGGGAAGACCGATTTAGCAAGCGCCTGGCGCATCTCATTGTCTGTGGATAGGGAATCGAAAAAGGTCAGGGTCTGATCAGATTCACCCATCGTGCGATTCAAGTTGGCATAATCCGATGCGAGCTCCATGCTTGTCTCGCCTTCTTTCAACTTTGCCATGAAAGCGTCTCGTCGTTTCTCCAGTGCTTCACGGGCAGGGGGATAATTGTATCCTAAGCGAACAATGTCACTGAGCAGAAACGAACCGCGAACGCCGTAAAAGGCTGGTTTCTCAAGATGACCCTTATCGTAACACCACAGGTATTCTTCGAGCGCTTCTGCGTACTTCCCTTCTTTGACCAGTAACTTGGCGTATTTCATACGTGCGCTAGGATCTTCGCCCTTTTTCTCACTGAGCTTGTTTTTTTCGTCGGCCATGGGGTCTTTGCCGGAGAGAATGGTTTGCGCGTCCGCGAGAAGGGCTGAACTGGTCTTGAAGCCCATGAGCGTGTGCATGGCGGTGCCATCGGATTTGATGAATACCAGGGCAGGGTAACCATTAACCTTGTATTTGCGGGCGAGATCTACCTCGATTTCTGCATCGATTTTGATGGGAACAGTTTTCTCCCGCAGCCAGGAAATCACCTTGGGGTCTTTAAAGGTAGAGCGATCCAACATTTTGCAAGGGCCACACCAGGTGGTGTAGAAATCGATAAAGATCACCTTGTTCTCTTTCTCTGCCTTGGCTTGAGCTTCCTGGAAACTCAGTTTCTCAAACAGCTTTTCATCACCGGCAATAATACCGCTTGCTGCACACAGCAACACACTCACCAAAAAGAATCTCATGGGGCCTCCAAGTGGGTGAAAACAGATATGGCTTGCACCCTTGAGTCTTTAGTTTTAACACGTTCTTGGCAGGGTGGCCACCGGCTTTGGTCACAAACCTGGAAAATGGAAGGAGATGTGGGGAACAGGAATGGCCAGGATCTGTTAGAATAGGGCTGGATGAAGAAACCGGCCTTTGGCCGAGCCCTTGCCCTATACTCGTATCGATGAGGTTTCCTATGTCATTGTGCCTGTTCCTGCTGTTGCTGTTGGAGAACAACGCTCAAGTAGAAGTGATCAAAGAATTCGAACAACCCCTGGATGTCTCGGATGAATCGTTGAACTTCCCCTATTCCTTTGACTTTGCCAGTGATGGCAGACTCTTTATCGCAGATCGTTGGCGTTCTCGTCTGCTGGTCTGGAACAAGGACGGTAGTTTTGTCGGCGGTTTCTGCGATCAAGGCAAGGGCCCGGGTCAACTCTACTTTCCCATGAAGATTGCCGTTGATGAGAAACATATCTACCTTTGGGAGCCCTTACGACGGATCAGCGTCTTTGATCTGAATATCAAATTTATTCGTCATATAAAATTCCCTCATTACCAGCCCAGAGTGTTTGCGCCCCTAAAACAGGATCTGTTCATCCTGGGTTTTAAAGGCGCGACCAAAAAAGGGCCCGTGATGGGCTTTTCGCTGGCAAAAGCAGGCGAAGAACCGACAGAAATCAAGATGTGGGAAGACACCAGTTACCTGAAAGCCACCAGCAAAGAATTGGTCGTCAAGGCATTCCCTGCGGATATTGACTTACAAGCAGACGGCAAGGGCAGCTGGTATATGGGCTATTCGGATAATCGAACCCTCTACCAGCTCAACGGTGAAGGAAAGGTCATCGGAGAAAAAAAATTCCCCATACCCAGCATGAAAATCGCGGACGAAGACATCGAATTGTACAATTCATTGTCATTTCCCCGAGCGGACGGAAAACGTGTTGTTGTGAGTAAGGTCCCCAACTACAAAATAAATTACGACCACGAAAAGGCCTTCTACAACCACTTCCTGATCAAAGGCGACAAAATTTTGTTTGTCCAAACGCCCATGGGTGGCCAGGTAGGCTTTGGCAATGGCTTCAGCCAGGCCACCTATTTCATTCACAACTTCAAAACAGGGGAGTTGTTAAGCAAGGGCAGGTATGCCTTCCGCGAAGACTCCATGGTTCTCTTTAGAGACGGACGAATTCTTGGCCTGCTGATCTCGGAAGAGGAAGATTTTGAAGTGAGGGAACTGGCCATCAAGGGTTTATAGGCCGGTCTTCTGCGCGGATCTCTAACACTGGGAATCTGGGGCGTATCATTATGGAATGAAACCACTTGTACTTGTGAATCGTAGGCTAAAGTTGCAGCATGCGCGGTCCGACTTGGCTATTCGTGTTACCATCATTCTACGGCGTATGCCGACTTCTTTTTCTGAGGTTCTTCATCATGCACACTTTTAGACACCTTTGTTCGCTCGCATTTGTGGCGCTGCTAGCCACTCTTTTTTGCCAGGCCGGCAATAATCCAGGACCAGACTCCTGGCCAGGTTATCGGGGCCTTAAGGCTGATGGCCACGGCAACAGTTCCATGTTTCGAGGAAAAAGCAAGCCAGGCCTGAAGCTGGCCTGGTCCACGCCAATCGGCAGCGGTTATTCCGGCGTGGTCGTGGCCGACGGGATGGTTGTGACCACCTACGCTCAAGGCGAAAAAGACATGGCCGGCGCATTCAATGTAGATACGGGGCAAAAGCTATGGTCCTATGAAATAGGCCCCACCTATAAGGGTCATGATGGTTCTCACGACGGTCCCATTGGAACACCGGCTCTGGCAAAGGGTCGTGTTTTCGGTTTGGGTGCCTGGGGCAAGTTTTTTGCCTTGGACGCAAAAACCGGCAAGGAATTGTGGACCCTGCACCTGGCCAATGACCTGAAACAGGAGAAACCTTATTACGGCTTCGGTACCCATCCTCTGGTTTATAAAGATCTGGTCATTCTGATGGCCGGCGGCAAAGACCAGATGATGATGGCTTTTGAGCCCGCAACGGGTAAAAAAGTTTGGGCCACGGGTACGGGCAAAGTGTCGTATCAAAGCCCAATTATCTGGCAGCAGAATAACAAGACAATGCTTGTGGCCGCCAGTGACAAGCTTCTGATGGCGGTCGATCCAGACAATGGCCAGATGCTCTGGAGTTACGAGCACGAGGGCAGAGGCGCCAAAGGTCAGGCCAGCATGATCCCGGTGCCGACGGAAAAAAATCGCCTCTTTCTGATGCATGACAGCAATGTTTCCAAATTGGTTGAGGTAACCACTTCCGGCGATAAAGCGACGGTGGTTTCCCCTTGGGATTCGCGAACCCTTCGCAATAGCTATACACCGCCAATTTATCACGACGGTCATGTTTATGGCTACAACACCCGTACACTTACATGCATGAACGCCGACAACGGCGAACTGGTTTGGCGCTCGCGGGCTCCCGGCGACGGTTTCTTGACGCTTGTCGACGGGCATCTGGTTATCGCTACCAAAGCAGGTGTTCTCAGCATCGTGAAGGCCCAACCTTCCGGTTATGAAGAAGTGGCCTCCCTGAAAGTTTTTGACAAAACGGTCTGGCCTTTGCCTTCGCTGGTGGGCAACAGCATCTACATGCGCGGCTTTGAAAGCATTGTCCGCGTGGATGTGCGTGATTCTGCCACTTCCCTGGTGGAATCAAAAAAGGCCACTGGCCACCTGATGACCAACCTGGTGAAAGAAGTCTCTGCCGCCTCTGACAAACAGGCCGTGGTTGATCGCTTTCTTATGGAGCAAACTTCTTTTCCCGTGATTGAAGGTAAGGACATTGTCCACTTTCTCTATCAAGGCAATGCCAAAGATGTTGCCTTGGGTGGCGATATGTTTGGTGCCCGCCAGGAAAAAAGCATGACCCGCATCCCCGGCACAGATCTGTTTTACTACTCCCTCGCTTTGGAGTCGGATGCCATGCTGGCCTATGTGTTCCTCACAGACTTTGGTGGCCCTCAGCTAGATGCACGCAACCCGCGAAAGACCAAGTCGTATGTGGTCGGCGAGGAAATGGAGTTTAACTTCGGTAAAGACCCCGTGCCTTTTTCCTGGTTCGCCATGCCTGATTACCAAGAGCCGGGCTACCTGACAAGCGCAGAAAGCAAGCCCGTCGGCAAGCTGGAAACCCACGAGCTGGAGACGAAACTCCTCGAGAAAAAGTATTCTGCCAAGGTCTATCTACCCGCAGGTTATGACAAGGAGAAATCGTACAGCGTTGCCTATGTTTTAGATGCAAATGCCTATGACTTGGGCCAATGGCAACAAGCACTTGACTACCATACGGCCAAACAACTCAAGCAGATCGTTACGGTTTTCCCTATGCTCCCGCAGAATAACCCGAAAAGTGCTCAGGTCTTTTTAGAGGAATTGATTCCCTTCGTGGAAAAGACCTATGCTGTCCAAAGTGATCGCGCGGCACGCTTCCTAATCGGGATCGGTCCTTCGGGGACGGTCGCCTTGGATATGGCGCTCGACCATTCCGAAACGTTTGCAACTGTGGCCGCTCAATCCGCCTTCTTCTTCACAGAAGTTGAGCGCACCTATGAAGAACGGTTGGATGCACTTGCCGGTAAGCCGCCCCTGCATTTCTATCTGGATTGGGGCACCTACGATATCCGCAACCCGGAAGAGGCATGGGACATTGGTGCCTTTAACGCCAGCTTTGCCAAAATGCTCAAGGAAAAAGGTTTCTCTGTTGCGTCGAAACAGTTTAATCAGGGCTGTGACTGGACAAGTTGGCGCACACGGACCGGCCACTTGTTACAGACACTCTTCTCGAAAAACTAGAAACCAGATCTGGTTTGGGTTGGCAGCAGGGGGCTTGACATGCCATGCAACCCCTTCAGGAGAAAACAAATCGATACCCGGGTCAGGCCGCCGCGTGACGGTCTTGCGGTGGCCTGCTCTGGGCTAATGTTTTGAAACAGCTTCGGCCAAAAGAAAGCCTTGAACGGTCACGCAGGTACGTGGTTCGGCCGCCGGTTACGATAACCGCCTTCCTGGTCGCCTCTAACACACAATTTGGGGAATTGTGGTACTCGGGCACAGTCCAACCCAGTGGCAAAACTTAATGCCATTTCCATAATGAGAATGACACCCGGTCCTTGGCTTTTCCTTGACAGACGGTTTGGAAAGAACTATCATGTTCTGCTTTTGGGCCCAGCCAAGTAGGCCCATACCAAAAAGTAGTTGAGACCAACACGTCTCCTTGACCCTCTCTCATTTCATTTTTCGCGAGCAAAGCGATCGAATCAAGAAGTCAAGGACAACCCAGACGGAGCCATCTTGATCGAATCCAGGAGCACAGACACATGATCAGCACCCAACAGGTTACCCTAACATTTGGAAAACGCGTCCTTTTTAACGAGGTCAGCATTGCCTTCTCGCCAGGTAATTGCTATGGCCTGATTGGCGCCAACGGCGCGGGGAAATCTACCTTTCTCAAGATTTTATCGGGTGAAATCGATCCCACCGAGGGCAGCGTTCATGTGCCGCCTGGCAAGCGCGTGGCCACGCTGAGTCAGGATCATTTTGCCTATGATGCCTATCCCGTTTTGGAAACAGTGATCATGGGTCATAGCGAACTCTATTCCTTGATTCAGGAACGGGACAGCCTTTATGCCAAGCCCGATTTCAGCGAAAAAGACGGGTTGCGTGTGGCCGAAGTCGAACACCAGTTGGCGGAACTGAACGTTTGGGAGGCCGAGTCTGAGGCAGCCATTCTGCTTTCGGGTTTGGGTATTGAAGAAGGCGATCACCATCGCAGCATGTCTGACCTGGAAGGTGCCCAAAAGGTGCGTGTCCTGCTGGCACAGGCCCTTTTTGGAAACCCGGATGTGCTGCTCATGGACGAGCCCACCAACCACCTGGACCTTGACACGGTGGCCTGGCTTGAAGATTTCCTTTACAAGTTCGAGAACACGGTCATCGTGGTCTCCCACGATCGTCACTTCCTCAACAGGGTCTGTACCCATATGGCCGACCTCGACTTTGGACGCATTACCCTGTATGTGGGCAACTACGATTTCTGGTTCGCGGCCAGCCAACTAAAGCTACGCCAAATGTCGGACCGCAACAGGAAATCGGAAGAGAAGGCCGCAGAGCTCAAGTCGTTTATTGCCCGCTTCAGCTCTAACGCCTCGAAAGCCCGCCAGGCCACATCGCGGAAAAAACTGCTCGATAAGCTCAGTATTGAGGATCTGCCTGTATCATCGCGGAAACCGCCCTACATCATCTTTAAACCCGAACGCCCCTGCGGAAAGAATATCCTCCAGGTAGAAGACCTGTGCAAGAATATCGAGGGCGAGCAGATGCTCCAAGACTTTAATTTAAGCGTCAGCAGGGGCGATAAGATCGCCTTCGTTGGTGGTTTTGATGTCATGAAAACGACCCTTTTCAAGATCATCACCGGAGAGCTGGAGGCAGATAAAGGCGAGTACCATTGGGGCGGCACCATCAAACCACTCCACTTCCAAAAAGACAATACTGAATTTTTCCAGGGCGAGGAGAGCATGATCTCCTGGTTACGCCAGTTCACGCCTGACCAGGAAGAGAGTTTTGTGCGCGGATTTCTGGGACGGATGTTGTTTAGCGGCGAGGAAGCGCTTAAATCCATGAAGGTGCTTTCCGGTGGTGAGAAAGTACGCTGCAAGCTTTCACGCTTGATGTTACTTGCTGGCAATGTTCTGGTTCTCGACGAACCAACCAACCACCTGGACTTGGAAAGCATTACCTCCCTGAACAACGCACTCATCGATTTTGAAGGGGTGCTCTTGTTCTCCTCCCATGACCACCAGTTCGTGCAGACCATCGCCAATCGAATCATTGAAATAACACCCAACGGCATTATTGATCGTTACATTTCCTTTGACGATTACCTGGCTGATGAGGAGGTTTCAGCGGAGCGGAAACGTCTTTACGAGGGCACTTCCGCACTCAATTATTGAGTCTTTTCGCGCATTGTAATGTCTTTCTGGCGGCAGGTGGAAACAGCGTGTAAGCGCACACCTGCCGACGAGCTGTAAACTCCCTGACTAATTAGCCGATACTCTCATTGGCGAACGGTGTTTGGTTTGTTTTCAAAGGACCAACCTGCTTTGTACAAAACGAGCCATTTTGTGAGTCGCAATGAAGTACAGGCGGCAGATACTTCTGGGATTGATCCTGGTCATTTCTCCCCCGCTGGTAACCGCCCGCTGGGCGCTACGCGCCAACCAGGCTGTTGCAGAGCAGGTGGCAACGCTCAATGCTCCGCTGTATCCTATACTGAGGCTTAGCAACGACATTGCCTTGCGCACCAATCAGTTAAAGGACCACTTCATTACTGCGGCCATTGCGCCCAATGCGGAGAATCGGCAAAACTGCCGGCGCCTGGCTGATGAGCTGCAAAAACAATGGCTCGCGTTACTTCAGCACAGAAGCTCAGAACCCGTACCCGAGTTACATGCTGCAACCCTTGACTATGTCGAACTCGGCCTGGTTCTGGTGGAGAGCCCACAAGCCGCCGATGTGTTCAATCGGGGCGATCAACTGGGAAGGGCCGCTCAAGTGTTGAATAAGGGCCTTTTCGACTTCCGCGAGGAGATGAAACAGGAGTTCAGGGTCAACCTGGAGCGTCTGGAGAAAGTGACATCTCGGGCTCGACTGACCCTTGTCATCTCCACCTTGGTCGCTTTTTTGATGGGTTCCATTCTGGTTGCTTTTCTTGTTCATCGTTTTGGCCTCAAGGACGATGCTTTGCGTCTCGCCAATGAAGAGCTAAGCACCCGCTTCGATGAACTCTACCGGGTCAACAATCACTTGGAAAAACAGGTCGATGAGCGCAAACGAGCGGAAAAAGCGCTACGCCTGAGTTTGAATTATGAGGAGGCGCTGACCGAGGTCTCGGAGTTGTTTACGGCTACCTTCTCACCCAATCTTCAGCGAACGGTTGAGATCCTGGGCCTGGTAACCGGCTCCGATTTAGCCTTCCTGGTGATGTTCAAGGAAGGCAACTCCGTTGAACAGAGCCTGGTTTGGGTCGATGAGAATTTTGGAGCCCTGTCCGAAGCGTTTTCCCCAGATCTAAGCGCCTATACCGATTGGTTTTCGGCTCTTTCTCGCGGTGAGAACCTTGTCTTTTCTGATATCGGCAAAGCACCCGCTTTCCCGGCGCCCATTCACCAGGCCGGCATTGGGTCTTTGCTGGCCATCTCCATCACTTCCGAAGAAAAGGTCTTCTACGGTTATATGGGGTTTGCAACGGTACACAGAAGGAAAACATGGGCAAAGGAAGACTCTCGCATCATGGCGATTGCCGCAGAGATTCTGGCCAACTACCTTTCACGCAAACAGACGGAGGATCAACTCAAACACCATGCATTTCACGATGGCCTGACCGGCCTCCCCAATCGCTCCTTGTTTATGGATCGACTCAGCCATGTTCTGGAACGATCCAACCGGCATCCCGACCAACTGTTTGCGGTTCTTTTCCTTGATTTAGATCGATTCAAACCGGTCAACGACAGCCTGGGTCATTTGGTCGGTGATCAGCTCCTGATACAGGTTTCCATAAGATTACAGGAATGCGTGCGCGGAATGGATACGGTTGCCAGACTGGGGGGTGATGAATTTATTATTCTCCTGGAGGAGATCACCCATCCGGCCCTGGTGGAAGAGATCGCCAGGCGCATTAACGAAAGGCTTGCCGACCCCTTCCAACTCGGCAAGAATACCATTCACTCTTCTGCTTCCATTGGCGTAACCCTGTGCCATGGTAATTACACAAAAGCCGAGAGTATGATGCGCGATGCCGATATCGCCATGTACCAGGCCAAGACGCAAGGCAAGTCGCGCTATGTGGTTTTTGACCCAAGCGGCAATGAGAAAAGCGGCTCATCGGGCAATATGGAAAGCGCGTTACGCCAGGCAATTGACAACAAAGAATTGGAGCTGTACTTCCAGCCCATCGTCTCCTTCGAGAAAGGCACCATCGATGGATTTGAGGGGTTGCTTCGCTGGATTCGAGATGGTCGGGAGTTTGCACCACCTGGCAAGTTCATTCCTCTGGCCGAGGAGGTCGGCCTCTACGAACCTATTGGCAAATGGGCTTTAGAGCAGGCCTGTGCCCAGGCCCGAAAATGGCTTGATGCGGGTTTTTCCGACCTGAAAATCTCGCTCAACTGTTCACCAAAACAGTTCACCCAAAGGGGTTTTGTGCAACTCATTCGCTCCGTTTTGTGCGCGACAGGCCTGCCAGCCAGCCACCTTATGGTTGAGGTTACAGAAGGTCTGCTCATGGAAAATGTGGGCAAGAACATCTCCATTCTGCACAAGCTGCGCGACATGAATGTTCACGTTGGGATTGACGATTTTGGTACGGGTTTCTCTTCGCTCAGTTACCTCAGGCGCTTCCCCATCCACACCCTGAAAATTGACCGTTCTTTTATACGCAACATCCCCCACAACCCGGATGACTCTGCGATTGCTTCAGCCATTGTTGCCATGGCCACCAATCTCGGCCTGGATATCCAGGCTGAGGGTGTGGAGAACCTGGCTCAATTCGATTTTCTGAAAGCACGTGGCTGCCAATCTTTCCAAGGTTTCCTTTTCTCAAAAGCTTTGTCGGCTGAAGAGGCAACCCAACTGCTGAGCAAAAACAAAACCATGCCGATTCGTCGGGTTCGCGGTCGAAGGTCGGCAGGCATAACCGCCGAAAACCGTGGGAAGGCATGAGGTTTTGATGGTTTTTCTTGTCTCATGGTCTGCCAAAAATGCGGCTGTCTTGCTGCAGATTTTTTGTCCTCTTCCGTTACTTCTACCACTTTCAACAACCCCCATTTGCACGAGTTTGCTGTGATTTGTTTTTCCCTTTTGGGTTACAATAAAAGGACCGTGAGGATCTGGTCTGTGAATAGAACCCAAGACAGGTTCCTCATACTCGCCATGACCTTAGAGGCCCGTTGGTTCGGATCCTGCGAAGTCTTCCAAACAACCTCAGCGAGAGTCACCGTGAATTCCATCTTACAGCTGTTTTTGTGTTTTGCCACCACTCCCTTTGATGCAGAGGCGAACCGTGTTGTCATCGTCGCCCACAGGGATGTGCGTGTCGATTCACTTTCTGACGAAGATCTACGCGCCATCTTTTTCGGTCAGCGCCTGTACTGGCAGGAGGGGCAATTGATCGTTCCCATTGTACTGACATCGGGGCCAACCCATGAAACCTTTCTGGCAACCTGTCTCCAGGAAACAGCCCCTCTTTTCCGGACATTTTGGATGCATGCCATCTTCACTGGCCAGGCACGTGCTCCCAAGGCCACATCTCGAGAAGAAATCGCCTTGGCCTTTGTTGCCGAGACTCCGGGCGCAGTTGGATATGTACGCGCTGGAAATGTCTCGAATCGGGTGAAAATTATTTCTGTCAATCCAGTTGATGAGTAAGGTTCATGTCACAAGAAAACCCACGGATCCTTTTGATTGACGGCAAGCTTGTCAGTCGCAAATTTTATGCGAAGTTATTGCGTCAATCCTTCCCCGACAACTACGAGATTTACGAGTGCGAATCTGGGATAAAGGGCGTGATCTTATGTGATCGCAAGGTGATTGACTGCGTGTTGATTGCCTGGCAGTTGCCAGATATGACGGCCAGCGAGTTCATGGCCCAATTGAAAGAGCGTCTGGGAACCGACAGTTCTGCCTCGGTGATTATCATTTCCGAGGTAGACCACGAAGAAGGTGGTGTCCTGGCCATGAAACTGGGTGCCTTTGACTATTTGATCAAAGGCAAATTCTCTCCCGTGTCTCTGGCCCAATCGGTCAAAAACGCCATCGAGAACGCCAAGCTCAGACGGGAGCTCGCTCGCAGTCAGAAACGCCACTTGGACAATGCCCACAAGGCCGGTATGGCTGAAATTGCCAACGGTGTTCTGCACAACATAGGCAACAACCTCAACAGTCTTTCCGTTTCACTGGAAACCGTGCGCGACACTGTCGAGAAATCGAAGTTACACGGCCTGAATCAAGCCAATGAGTTGCTCGAAACCCTCGGTGAGCAGTTGGCCCAACACCCCAAGGGCCTCAGCCTGCTTAAGTACTATAAGGTTCTCGCCGCAAATTGGGACAAGGAATCCGAGGAGATTCTGGCGGAGACCCACAAGATTCGTGAGAAGTTCGACCTGATCAGCAACGACGTCCATGACCAGACCCGCTATGCCAATGCGGGCTTATACCTGGAAGATCTGGAAATCAACAATGTGCTTCAGGAAGTGTTAAACTTGCTGAAAGGACGACTAGAAGAAAAGAAGATCAAGATCAACACCCATTTCAATATGCTGCCGCATTGTAAAGTGGTACGGGCCAAGATCCTCCAGATCCTAAACAATTTGGTCAAAAACAGCATCGAGAGCCTGGCTGAGATAGACGAGGAGTCTAAGTTGGTGACGGTGGCCACCCGTCCCGAAAACGAGGACCACTATGCCGTAACCGTTACAGACAACGGGAGCGGCATCTCGCAAGAGATCATTGAAAAAGTTTTCAATTATGGATTCACCACCAAAAAAGATGCGCATGGCACGGGCCTGCATGTGGCGGCCAACGCGGCCACGGAGATGGGCGGCAGCTTGAATGCCAGTAGTTCTGGTCCTGGCGAGGGCTGTACCATCACCTTGACGCTGCCCTATGCGGGAGAGAAAGTACAGAAGGGTAATTAGAGATCCACCTGCCCGCAAACCTTCGCTGGAAATCTCCCTGGGTTGACCTCTTTTTTATTTCCCTGAACAAATTTATGCTAAGCTTAAGTGCCGCAGAATTTGATTCGCAACCTGGCAGTTTCGGCTAGGAGGCCGGACCAGCTGATGGAAACATCATTGGTAAGAGCATGGCTTCGTTCTTACTCAATTCATCCGGGTTGCACTTTTGGCGGCTTACGATTTAATGGGAGGGTAGATTTTATGAGTGCTTTGGAGCAAGTGTTTCGTTGGTTGCACATTTTCGCTGGAGTCATGTGGATTGGCCTGCTTTACTTCTTCAACTTTATCAATGGTCATTTCGCCGCTGCCTTGGATGCTGAAACAAAGAAAAAGGTAATTCCCGAACTCGTCCCCCGAGTATTGTTCTGGTTCCGTTGGGGTGCTGCCTGGACTTGGATCACCGGTGTTCTGCTGCTAATGTTGGTTTTCTACCATGGTGCCACCGTTTTGGACGACCCCGATGCCGGATTCACCACGGGCACCTGGGTCATGATTCTCGTCACTTTCCTGGCTGTGTTCCTCTACGATTTCCTGTTCAAGGCTGTCAAGGGTAAGCCCGCTATTGCAATCGCATTTGTCGCAATCGCTGTCATCATTTACGTGATGGCTACCTGGGGTGGCTTCTCCTACCGTGGTTACAACATTCACATTGCCGCCATGTTTGGCACCATGATGGCATTTAACGTATGGTTCCGCATTTGGCCGGCCCAACAGAAGATCATTCCCGCCATCAAAAACGGCGAGAAACCCGATGGTGATCTTGCCGCGTTGGCCGGAATGCGATCCAAGCACAATACTTACATGTCCGTGCCTCTGTTTTGGGGAATGATCAACGCGCATACCGTTACCTTCAGCGGTGGGCAATACGGCATTCCTGACAACATGGGCTATTTGCCGATGCTGCTGATCACCCTGTTAGGTTGGCACATTGTATGGCACTGCTACCGAATTTCGGGAAGAGTAAAAGGCATGTAAGCGAGAATCGATGTACGCTCAGCAGGGGTGTGGCCGCAGGGTCACACCCTTTTTTATTTGCGCTGAATGTCGCTTCTTAAGTCAATCTGGTTAGGTATCAGGCATCGACACCGCTTAGAGCACTTCGATCAATCTCTTCAGCTAGGACCTTGAAGGCCAGAAGGCCATCTTTTGGAAGCATTAAGCGGTAAAGTGTCACTTCCATGGGTGAGAGGTTGAAGCGGGGGGCTCTAACAGGACCAGAGACGAGAGCAGCAGCTAAGTGCGCTCTTTATGTTCGCCTCACTCACTTGCCATTTTTGAGATCCGCCATTTGCAGGCAGCAGTGCAGGAAAGCTGGTCGCTTGCACGACAGGTCCAACATAGGGCTTGAAGGGAATCACCATGGATTATATGATAGGCGCTCAAGCTATTCGAGATGTGTTCATTGAGCCGGTGTTTTCATTAATTCGAGAATGGGTGTTTGTCATGATTATTATTCTCTGCATGCTCAACTTTGCCGACCTTAAAATTGACCATATAAACCTGAAGAACCACAACTTTGCCGATCCCAACTTCATCAGCTTTCATCGCGTGGCCGACCGGGTACTGGTTATCGGGACCATGGGTCACCAGATCGCCCTCATCGACGCCGATGGCAAACTTGTGGCCAAGGTTGACCATACCAATGCGAATCCCGATCAATGGCAGAGTCCGAGGCTGCTGGGCGTGACCGGGGACCGCATCTATTTGTCGGTTTTCGATAAGGAAGTGGTTGCGGTCAACGTCAAGGTCTTTGATCACCAGCTAAAAGCTCAAAAATCGAGTTACCCGCCGCTGACCACGCCCGCGTTGGCCGGCAGTGTGCTGAGCAAGGATGCCTTCCTTCTGTTTACTTTCGGCAATGCGCCACATGCGCTGACCCACGTGGCCCTGGAAGATGGGGCTTGGCAGGTCAAGCGGGAGATGATCTTGATTGAATACGGGGAACCGCAACAGGAGGGCTTTGCTGGTCCACCCAAGTCTTATGTGACCACGCACCACGGTCGGGCATTTGTCTGGAAGCCGCCGCTGATGGGCCAGGACAGGTACCAGATCGATATCTATGCGATCAATGGCAGCGGCAAGGAAGAACAGGTCATGGCTCTGCAAAACGAGATTGGTGACCTGGCAGGATTCGAGGGCAGCTGGCCCTACCTGATGAGCGCTTGCCGTTTCGGTGAAGGTTACGCGACCCTGATCCTGTTGGCCGACCCGGAGACCTTCGAGCCGAAGGGGCGCTGGCTGGAAATCTTCAACGCGCAAGGCGAGCTGTTGGAACGCCGTAAGATGAGCCACACCACCGAACTCAAGCCGCTGGCAGGCACCAACCAGTCAC
>Ga0316189_10003751_pt1 | contig 14727 bp, 12 predicted proteins | sample LowCovwburrow_MG_FD_204930 | JGI IMG/M metagenome (GOLD analysis project Ga0316189, IMG submission 204930) | Coastal sediment microbial communities from Maine, United States - Lowes Cove worm burrow | ecosystem: Environmental > Aquatic > Marine > Coastal > Sediment | place: USA: Maine...
GACCTCGTGATTACAAATGTCCGTCTGTTTAACATATTCATTCAAAACCGCATCGATCAAATCAGACTTATCTTCGAAATGTCGATAGATAGCCATCGGTGTAACAGCCAGCTCAGTTGCCAGTCGTTTCATGGTCAGGTTCTGAACCCCTTCAGCACGGGCGACTCCCAAGCCAGCTTGGGTAATTACTTCACGCGAGAGGTGGCCGCGTTGATGCTTGGCTAAGGTTCTGGTAGTTGCTAAGCTGCTCATTTGATCTTGTTCATTTGGTTCTATTCATTTGGTCTTGTTTGATCTACGATTAAATCATGTATATGCTGTATACTAAAGCAAATCAGCTCATAAAAACAAACTATTTGTTGCCGCATGTTAGCGGGGGTCAGCTAACCACCATTCATCACGGCAACCCTTACGAAGATTCAGTTTTATGTTGGTGCTGTATTAACCAAGGGTAGGTCTTGACGGATGCCAAATCGATACCCCTTCCTTAAGACAGACTTTTGCCAATGCAGGCGCAAAGCTTGATCGCTTCTATACAGCCCCATATACAGCCCAACTAATGAGGGCCTGATCCAATGCGCCTAGGTATCACCTACGGAGTGATTATGCTTTGGGCAAATTTAGGCCTGCGTCATGAATTGGTCAGCTAGCAAGCGAAAATTAGATGAGTTACAAACAACGCCAGCGCCCGGTATGCCACCAAAGTTTGCGCTCAAAAGCCTAGACATGATGCATGGAGAAGGCGGCAGATTGATCTACGACTGCGAACCAAAACCCTGGCTTGCTGGTTGGTGTTTAGAAAACTGATAGCTCGGCAATAGCCAAATCAAGCCTTATCTCTCTTCATTTGCACCGCTGCAAATATGTCCATCAGATTGTCAGGTTGAGTATCGTAACGCAGGTCTTCACTTGGAATATTCACCCAAGCTTGGGCACTCTCAGCCAAAATATGCACATCCGGCTTGACGTCCTGAGTATCATCAAGCGTGCCTGCCTGTAGCTTTATTGCTTGCGGTGAAGCAGTGCTGGCGCCATAAATAACATTGCCACATTGACTGCAACTGTAGCGAGTATTAGCATTACCGTCATCAGAAATCCGATCCCATGCGGTGAGCTCTCCTGATAAATCTAGCGCCTCAGTTGGGAAAATCACCCCCATTGAAAACGCACTGCCAGTCCGTTTTTGACAGTCTTTACAATGACAGGCATAGGTCATTAGTGGCTCAGACTCAAGCTGATACTTAATTGCACCACATTGACAGGAACCCGTCTTCATTGCTGCTGTTCCAGCTTAGGCACGAGCAAACTGAGATTGCTGAGATCGCCAGCCCATAAGTCGAAATGGCAAAAGAAGAAAGAATTTAAATACATTAAAAATACCGGTAAAGACAAAACCGACTAACAAAAATGGCAGGGATATTAGCAACACCACCGGCCACAAAACCAAGGCGAATACCGCTAACGGCCAACATAATGCTAGCAAAATAAACCAAGCTGAGATCGCTAATAGTGTCTTCATAATTTAATGATGATGACTAATGTCTATTAATCAAGCACCAAGTAATTAATTTTTGGCATGTGGATACGCCATCTACCTCGCAAACCATGAATCATGATTGGGCAAGACCAAACACAATAGGCCTAGGAAGATGTAGCTCAGCATCTGATTCACAGCCGACCACTCCTGCAGAATATAGTGCCCAAACAATAGGCTCAACATAAATGCAAACCAAGCATAAACAGCAAAAAGTTTATGCTTATGGCTAAACAAGGCAAGGCCAAGTAAAACCTCGATAAAAGGCACCGCGGATAGATACAAGTTCACCAGCGGCGCTGGCAAGTTTATCCTAAGGTCGCCTTGAAACAGCTGAGAATAATAGGCAAAGAAGCTGCCATTGCTGAAGAATTTACTTATCCCAGCGGTTAGTAAAATAAGAATCATAGTGATTCTTATAATGCGTTCTGCGTCTTTCAGTCTTTGTTCAGAAATCATATTGAGTGACCATATTCAGCAATCATAGCATCTGCAATGAAGCTACATGCCATGTGATTACTTATCCGCGCATTCTTCTCACACTAACTCCCTAATAATGAGTAATGGGAATTGTGCTGGAATATCAGTAGAATTCAGGTTCAAGTTATTACTATTGTTATCCAACCATTCGGAAACTAGCATACCCCCAATAATGAACAACAATCGAATTTTAATACTCAACGGTCCGGGGCTGAGCGATTTAAGCGCCTACCAAGGATACAACTACGGTGCATTGTCCCTCGAGAAGATCGAAAGAGAATGCTCGAAGCTTTGCAAATCTGAAGGATTGGAACTTGAGTTTAGACAGACCGACGATGACGACCAGATGTTCCGATGGATCGCCAAAGACAGTGATAAATTCGCGGGCTTAATAATCAACCCTGTTGGATATTCACAAGCGGCAAATGTTGAATTTGAAATGTACCGGTCGTCTATTCGAATGATTGCACACCTCCGAAAACCTGTTGTTGAAGTTCACATCACCAACATTTTCAATCAAGGCACCGATATAACCAAGCCCTTGCAGGCTCCAAAAGGCGAAATGGGTTTTATCTGCGGCTTGGGCTACCACGGCTATTTGCTGGCGATTCAATCAGTAGCAAATAAACTCCGCGCGGAGCAGAATTAATATGAAGGTATTTTTCATTAACGGCCCAAACCTAAACTTATTGGGCACCAGAGAGCCCGAGATTTATGGCAAAGACACTCTCCAAGACATTGCTAATCGGTGCGAACAGCGCGGCGCAGAATTGGGCTTGGATGTTACCTTTATGCAATCCAATTATGAAGGGCAGTTAGTAGAATGGGTTCAGGAAGGAATTCAGAACGCCAATGCAATCGTTATCAATGCAGGCGCATATACACACACTTCAGTTGCAATTCATGATGCCTTGCGGGCCTATGAAGGCTATAAAATTGAATTGCACATCTCCAATCCGCATTTGCGAGAAGCCTTTAGACACACCTCATATGTGTCGCCTACGGTCGATGCCGTAGTTGCTGGTTTGGGAGTCGGTGGCTACGACCTATTAATAGAACTGTTACCTTCCATGCTCAAGTAAATAAGCCGTAGCCGGCTTTGTTAGTTTTACCGCGAAGCTTTCTACCTCAAGCAGCTTGTGATTTTTGCAGGTCTGCCAAATCACTTCGCATATTGTCATAGAAACCACGCACATAGCTTGATTGCGAATATCCTTGGTGACGCAATAAATAGATATGCATAGGCTTGAGTTCATCTTCTATGGGTACAATCTTTAGGCTAGGCGACAGACTTTCCATTGTCGCAAAACTATACGCAAATGCAATTCCCAAACCATGCTCTGCCATTGCGCAAGCATCATCATTAAATCTCACTTGCACTGATATTTTAGGCGTCAAGCCCAATGCTTCAAACTGGTCAGCTATAATTCTGCCAATGTAGGTGTCGGGATAATATGCCACCACTTCGTGATCAGCTATCTCAGCAAAACTAACCGTCTTCGCATTTGCCAATTTGTGAGCCTTTGGTATGACACACTGAATGGGGCCAGAAATAGACCTTTCGGCCAATACTAATGGGTGTTTAGGATCATAGGTTGACAATGCAAAGTCACCTTTGCGGTCTACAATATAGTCAGCCAACTCTTCATTGGAGAGAGTATCCACCTGCGCAATAACGTCGGGCATTTTCTTTCTCCCACGCGCCAACATTTCAGGCAACAAATAGTGAGCCAAGCTCGGAGAGCAACCGATTTGCACCGTAGATCGTTCAGCTCGAACAATGCGATTAATGGTGCTATCAAGGCTGTCAAGGCTGCGGTATAGGGGCAGTATTTCTCTGTAGAGTTCATCCGCCTCGGGTGTTGGTACTAGACCGTTGGGCCTACGTTCAAACAATTCAACCTTCAGCTTCATCTCCATGTATTTAAGCGCGCGGCTCACACCCGGCTGGGAAACATGCAATAGCTCCGCAGCACCACTGATTGTCTTAGCAATCATGATTGCTCGAAAAACCTCTATTTGCCTAAAATTTAGTATCACGCAAGCTCCTCTATCAAAATGGGAATGGATTATTTTGGTTATACGCAGTCATAAATATATAACAAAACGTTATGCCGTTGTCTATTAATTAACAACATAAAAATCGTATGCCATATACCGCCTTAACAGCACATTATAGGTGATACAAGAATAGGTATTTGCTATTGCGCGCCTCACATTCTTTAATCCGCTTGTCGTTGAGGAACACACCTACACTGAAGCCAACGGGGCAAAGTAACATTTGCAAGCAAGGTAAGTTCGGTTCCCACAAAAGAAGTTCACTGTTTTTCATCGGAAAGCCATGACGCCTGAATTTTCACTAGCACATTTGACTCTATTAGAGAGCTCACCTACAGAGATGATCAACATCGCGCATGGTGCTGGCTATGATTATGTGAGCTTAAGGTTAACTCCGGTTAGCCAGAACGAGCAAGTGTTTCCAATGGTAAGCAATCGCTCTTTTCAAAAAAAGATAGTTAGCATGCTCGCCGACACCGGTGTACGCCTGCTAGATGTTGAACTTGCACGTCTGGGAGCCACCGATCAACCCGAAGACTACTTAGCCATTTTAGAGGCCGCCGCAATACTGGGAGCGAAACACTTGATTTGCCAAGTGCCTGACCCAGACAGACTTCGCGCAGCAGATAAATTCGCCGGCTTATGTGAACTAGCAAAACCTTTTTCTCTCACAATTGATCTGGAATTTCTACCCTGGACACGCACTAATGAGCTTGATGACGCAGCCAGCATTGTTTCTCAAGCGGATAGCGGAAATGCCGGCATTTTAGTCGACATACTTCACTTTGCGCGTTCCGGCTCCAACCTTAAGCAATTGCGTGAACTGCCACGAGAATGGTTTAACTTTGTCCATCTATGTGATGCTGACGCCGAAGTTCCAGATACCGATAGCGGTTTAATTCACACCGCACGCCACGATCGTCAGTTTCCAGGTCAAGGTGGCATCAATGTTGAGGAAATCGTTTCCAGTTTGCCACACATTCCCTATTCATTGGAAATACCCAACACAGAATTACATGAACGATTAGGCGGAGAAGAATATGCCCGCCGTGCGCTCATCGCAGCCCGTGAGTTTTTTGCAACGCGGGTAGATTCATCCCCCAACATTTCTCAACATTAAATTTAAGGAACCTATCGTGTCTACAGAACTGACAGCCACCGAACAAAACGAAATCGAAAGTCACATTCGAAGAGCTCGTTCAGCAATGAGCGAAATCGAAAACTATGACCAAGCTCAACTCGACCGCTTGTGTCAGGCCTTGGCCTGGGCCACAGCAAATGAAAAAACGTTCACTCGGCTGGCTGAAATGGGGGTAGACGAAAGTGGTATCGGTGATCGCGCTGGTCGGCCTGGCAAGCGTTTTAAAATTGTTGGCGTATTACGTGATCTACTGCGCCAAAAAAGTGTAGGCATTGTAGAAGAAGACCCAGAAAAAGGGATTGCCAAATACGCTAAACCAGCTGGGGTTATAGCATCTTTGATACCGATGACTAACCCTGCACTCACACCGCCAGTCACTGGTTTAAATGCACTCAAGGCCCGAGATGCTGTCATCTTTTCGCCGCACCCACGTACTGCAAAAACCACAACTGAGATGGTGAATACAATGCGAGCCGCGTTGAAGCGCGAAGGTGCCCCTGAAGACCTTTTTCAAGTTATAGAACAACCTTCAATCGCAAAAACCGAGGGCTTAATGGCTCGCTGCGACTTAACCATGGCGACCGGTGGCAAACCAATGGTAAGAGCCGCCTACAGCTCAGGACGACCTGCCTATGGTGTGGGTGCCGGAAACTCAACTATTCTAATCGATGAAACAGCAGACATCGAAATCGCCGCTCGCAATACTAAGATCAGCAAAACCTCTGACTTTGGCTCAGGATGCTCTTCTGATGGCAATATAGTCATTGAAGCTAGTATTTACGCTGCCTTTGTTGAGGCACTGACGGCAGAAGGCGGATATCTATGCAGCGAACAAGAGAAACAGGCTCTAGCTGACGCAATGTTTGACGAAAAAGGTAATCGTACATTTCCGACAATCGCGTGTCCGCCACAACAATTGGCCCAGGAAGCTGGTTTTAGCGTACCACCCGAATGTCTATTTTTAATGGTTAGCAATGATGAGCAGATTGGTCGCGAGCACCCCTTTTGCAAAGAGAAGCTAACCACGCTTATGGCACTATACAAATACCAAGGTTTCGACCACGCTTTGAGCATTATTGAGCAAATTTATGCAGTCGGTGGAACCGGTCACTCCTGTGGAATCTATTCCCATAATGATGATCACATCGATCAATTGGCGCGTGTAGCACCAGTCAGCAGAATGATGGTTCGCCAACCTCAATCCAAGGCCAACGCAGGCGCGTTTGACAACGGCATGCCGATGACATCTAGCTTAGGGTGTGGGGTTTGGGGTGGCAATATCACCAATGAAAACGTGTCTTTAAAACACTACCTAAACTATACCTGGGTCAGTCGCCCAATTGCGATTGATCGCCCAACAGACCAACAACTATTTGGCGAATTCTATGGCACTCCGGTACCTTAAAAGCAAGCACCAAAAACACCCTAAACTAAACAAATGTAATCAACCTCACGCCTTTAAGGGGTGAGGAGAAAATTGAATTAATAAATACTCGATCGGAGTTGTAATGAACAATACCACCGCAGAATTACTCGTAGACTATTTACAAAACAGAGGCGTAAAACATGTGTTTGGCCTATGTGGTCATACCAATATCGCAGTGCTTGCGGCAATGGCTGAACGCGACATAGAGTTTGTCAACGTGCGCCATGAACAAATTGCATCGCATGCCGCGGACGGATATGCCCGCGTGACGGGCAAGGCTTCGGTAGTATTATCTCATCTCAGCCCAGGCCTAACTAATTGTGCGACTGGCGTCGCCAACGCCGCGCTAGACTGCATCCCTATGGTGGTTATCGCTGGTGACGTACCCACACATTACTACGGCAAACACCCTCATCAAGAGGTCAACCTACACTCAGATGGCAGTCAATACGAAATCTATAGGCCTTTTGTCAAGCGAGCTTGGAGAGTTGATCGAGCCGATCTATTACCAGAAATTATTGAGAAAGCATTCGCACTTGCCGAAAGTGGTCAACCCGGACCAGTGCTGGTCAATGTGCCGATGGACATCTTTTCAGAAAAAATCGACCCTGCGTTATTTGAACGATTGGCTGGCAATACCAAAAATTTGATTAAACCTTCAATTGACGATGAAACAGCAGAGCGAATTATTCACCAACTCGCCAAAGCAAAAAAACCTCTAGTGTATGCGGGTGGTGGCGTACTACTGGCACGTGCACATGATGGACTAAGAGAATTAGTAGACCACTTAGGGCTACCGGTGGCTCACAGCTTGATGGGCAAAGGCGTATTACCAGATGATCACCCATTGGTTTTAGGTATGACCGGGTTCTGGGGCACTAAACTTACTAATGATCAATGTTTGAAAGCTGACACTATCTTGGCAATTGGTACACGCTTCAAAGAGGCTGACTGCAGCTCATGGTATCGCGACTACACGTTCAACATCCCTGATACCAAGCTGATTCACATCGACATTGAACCCAGTGAAATTGGGCGCAACTATCCAACGGATATAGGGGTAGTTGCCGATGCCTTAGCAAGCCTTAAAGTTTTAAACCGAGTTGCAAAGTCTTTATACCCAGATGGTTTTCAACGACCAGAGCTAGAACAAGAAATTGCAGAATTTAGAATTGACTTCAACCAACAAAACGCCGAAATGGCAAGCAGTGATGCCTTCCCAATGATGCCGGAACGTATTCTGGCAGATACACGCACAGTTCTGCCCAAGGATGCCATTATTACCACTGACGTGGGTTGGAATAAAAATGGTGTTGGGCAACAGTTCCCAATCTACACTCCTGGTTCAGTGCTTACTCCAGGTGGCTTTGCAACCATGGGCTTTGGCCCATCAGCCGCCATCGGCGCAAAAATTGCTGCGCCTGATAGAACCGTGATATCAATGGTTGGCGATGGTGGTTTTGGGCAAAACCCAGCCAGCCTAGCAACGGCTAAAGAACAAGGCACCGCTGTAGTTTGGATCGTAATGAATAACAACGCCTTCGGCACCATCGCAGGCCTGCAAAAAGCACACTACAAGCTTAACTACGGCACTCTATTCCCCGGCACGGCAGGTGAGGATATTACCCCAAACTATGCAGATATCGCCAAAGCTTATGGCGTTAAGGGCAAGCGAATTAGCTCCGCAGCAGAATTCAAGCCTGCACTCGAAGAAGCGCTGGCTTCAGGCGAACCGTATCTATTGGATGTCGCCATGAAAAATAACCCCACTCCGACTACTGGCCATTGGAATATTTTGGATATTTATTCACCAGACGAATATGTCTCACATGTGAGCACCGACTAACCCGCCCGCTAAAATAGACGAGATTAACCATGAGCCAAACAGCGAACCCGCAAGACCCAGCAATAAACGATTGGTGGAGCACAGACATCATTGATATGCGCCCCGGCGTGATTCGTTTTCGAGGCAAAGCCATTGAAGACCTGATTGGCAATGTTAGCTTCGCGCAAATGATCTGGTTTATGGTCCGTGGAGACATGCCTAGCCCAGAGCAGGCCTACCTTTTTGAGGCGGCATTGGTATCTGCAGTTGACCACGGCCCGCAGGCACCTTCCATTGCCGCCGCGCGAATGGCCGCCACCTGCGGCCTAGGGTTAAATAACGTGATTGCAACAGGCGTTAATATGTTGGGCGATGTACACGGTGGCGCGGGCGAACAATGTGTGGAACTCTATTTGGCAATTCAAAACAAGCAAAGTCAGGGTTTATCAATCCAAGATGCAGTCAAACAAGGTCTGCGAGAATGGATCAGTGAACATGGTAAATTTGTTCCCGGCTACGGCCACCGCTTCCACAAACCCACCGACCCAAGAGCACCGCGACTCCTGCAACTAGTCAAGGATGCTGCTGACCAAGGTATCGTCAGCGGTGATTTTGGCAATATCGGGCAAGAAATAGAGTTACAACTCAGTCAACAAAAAGAAGGTCGCGCCATTCCCATGAATATCGATGGTGCAACCGCTGTTATCTTCGCAGAACTTGGCTTTCCGCCCGAATTGGCGCGCGGTGTCTTTTGTTTATCTAGATCAGTGGGCATATTGGCACACGGCTGGGAACAGATGCAGCAAGGTGGAAGAAACAAGGGCCCTATTCCCAGGGGTTATCTACCTAAATATACGGGGCCATCCAACTAATAAGGCAATTTATTGAAAATGGCTTCGAACACATCCTTCAAACCAACTTAACAACACCACGGGGGCCTCTCCATCAGGGACTCCTCAATCAGGCGTATACCATATAGGTGAGGACCATCCGCGTTCCTGAATCCAGTGATTAGCGGAATCCCTGGGCTTCAAATTAGCTCTCGCCGCCAGAACAGTAGTCCATCTAGGTGTTGGTATTTGTAATACTCTAGCGTAATACACGGCAGCTACCTTTGGATCAAACTCGGGATCCTCCCAAACAGCCTGTAATTGAGAAGCGCCAATGTCATTGGTATAGGTTCCGCTGTTAGCATCCACTGTATTTCCGACAGGCAAAATGTCGCCTGTATCAACATTCAACCGGTCTTCACCAGCTAGTGCCACGTTAAATATCTTTTCAAGGTAAGAACCATTGCTTACGGTTTGCTTAATGATCTGCAATCGATCCAGATTAGCGTCCTCTGGGTCACGCGCAGCCTGGATGATAAATTTGGGCACGCCGCCTTTCTCAGAACCGGAAAGCATGCTTCCCATTGGTATGCCGCGCTTATAGGCCTCGGCTAACCATTCCTCATCTTCCAGAATAGATGGTGAAAACTCCCAACCAGCGAAAAACCGTATTAGTAGACGCGGCCCTGAAGTAGCAAATGTCTCTCTGCGTTTTAATGCGGTAAAGATTGATTTTCGATCGTTGGCATCGGTCCAGACTCCTGTCAGAGTGCCACCACTATTTATTCGAGGGTCGCGTTTTACGTCTCCCGCTTGATTAACTTGACCTCCGTCAGCTAGTTTCTGAGCCAGCTTCATATTCACCGGCATGATACCTGGGTCGATACCTTCAGCATTGCCCTCATAAGAGGTTTCTTTTTGCGTAGTCAAACCATTATGAAAATCTGTACCACCAACAAACCCTAACTGGTATGGATTGCTTCCTGTTTGCTGCTCAATATCCAGCCCACGAACCAACGCATTACGCAAAAAACTCCCTTGGGGCTTACCTTGTTCTGCTCCAACCAACAAGCGACCAAATATCTCAAAATCAGCAAATTCATCGTTTGGTGATATCAACGGAATAGTCTCGGACTGGCCTTTGGTTTGAGCAATCTCCGCCAACGGCTCATTTTCTAAACGGCGCTTGGCATACTCTGCGTCGATTGGCTCTCCCTGGCTGTCAACCATGTCATACATTAAGCCATTACTAGCGTTTCCATTGTGGGTTATGGCCAGAGAATCAAACCCGTTTTTTCGTGCCGTTTCCATGTAGTTCCACAAGTCCTCCGGTGTACGTCCATTGTTTGAACCAAACGGAAAAGGTGAGCTGCTGCCTGCAAAGATAATATTTCGATGAAGGTTATACAAGCCCTCAGCCATCATAGTCCATTCATAAGCGATAAAGGTTGTGAATTCACAAGGCTCATAATGATCATTCGCCGCTTTTACCGATACTGCCCACGCCGATTTATTGGCTGAGAAAGCCTCTGTTGTGTACGGCGCACCATCGCCTCTTAATTGGCGCAGATGCACTCCTATTTGTTTAGGTTTGGCGAGCCACTTCTTACCCAGCTCACTTAACGCCATTGCACTATTTGGATCATCCAATTCGTTTAGCACACCAAGATATTCTACGTGATCGGTGACCGCGCTAAAATCTAAAGCCTTATCACGTTTTACCTGTTGACCCTGATATTCAATCGTTTCACCCTTAGCAAAACGGTAGGCCTGATCTGGTGTTGTTACATAACCACCACTTAACTTTGCATCATAGGAAAAGGAGGTATGAAGATGCAATTCCCCAAACGCCAAATGTCTATCTTCAGGATTACCGCTGCCGCCACAACTCTGTTTGATCTGCTGAGTACGCTTAGTCGGAGGTATCTGTGAAAGATCGAAATCACTCCCATAAGCTTGTGTGCTGACCCCGGAAAAAATCAGAAGCAAAATCATTGGATATGGCTTTTTCATCATTCAATTACAATACATTTAATCCAACTGTAGCTGGATTGTTTTCAATGGTAGGTTACAGTGATACGGCAGTGAAATGCTAATGTAAAATACATTAATGAGCATCATCCATAACCATTGCTTATGACCAATCCACGCATTGGTATTTGCGCATTTCTTCACAACAGCATCTAATTAGAATTAACTTACCCATTTATCGGCCATTGCGGACCAACTCCATGATCTCTCGTATTTATAGTTTATTGGTACTTTCGTCCTTGCTCCTCTTCAGTAATCAACTGTTTGCTGAGGACAAAATTAAATTAAGACTTTCCTATGATGCGGCAGAGACAGACCAGCGCTCGATTGCCCTGCTGGAAAAGTTCGGTCCTGGTGTTGCCGAATTTGCTAGCTTTGAACCGCACTGGAATGCGTCATTATTTCGTCAGGGCAGTGAACTAATTGCCTTAGCGCGAGGAAACTTGGATATGACGATTACCTCAGCTTGGGAGTTATCTGAATTTATACCTGATTTCACCATTTTTACAGCCGGCTATGTACATCGAGACGCTGCACATCAAGTGGCGGTGTTTAATGACCCATTAATGGACTCATTCAAGCAGCAATTACAAGATAAACTTGGTATTCGCCTATTGTCAGTAATGTACCTAGGGCGCCGCCAGCTAAACCTTCGTGACGAAAAAAAAATAATGACACCAGATGATTTGGCTGGTGTTAACTTGCGTATGCCCGGTACAAGTGCCTGGCAATTTTTGGGTCGAGCGCTGGGCGCTTCGCCAACACCTATGGCTTTCTCCGAAGTTTATACCGCACTTCAATCAGGGGCAGTGGACGGCCAGGACAACCCGCTACCAACTGTGGTTTATTCCAAATTTTACGAAGTGACCAAACAAATTGTTTTGACCTCACACATGGTCGACCTAAACTACATTGCGATTGCCAGTGCTACTTGGGACAAACTCACCATGGAGCAACAGCAACAGCTTCAACAAGCGGCAGATGAAACCGCAGATTTCGCGCGAAAGAATCAACTCGAACTGGAAAACTCGCTGGTTGATTTTTTGCAGAAACAGGGCCTAAAGGTTTATGAGCCAGATCTAACGGCGTTCAGGACAAAGGTTCAATCGGCTTATATGCAATCGGACTACGCCAAAGCTTGGCCGAAGGGATTGCTAGAGCGAATCAACGACCTTTAAGCTCAACCGAAGTTAATCAGCGTCATCACCCTCAATGTGGCATGACAAGCCTACTCCCACCCAATATTGATTTTAAAGGTGCTTTTCCTCCCCTGACACGCCGCCTGCGTCTGGGTGTAGTGGGCGGCGGCCGTATATCAGCCATTCAAGCCTCGGCAGCACGATTAAGTGACCACTGGGAAGTGGTAGCTGGGGCCTTATCATCGGATCCACTTGCAGCCATCGCTCGAGGCGCCCAATGGCACCTCACTAAAGAGCGTAGTTACACCTCTTTTCAAAAAATGGCGGAGGTAGAAGCCGCGCGAGATGATGGCGTAGATGCGGTGATGATAACCACACCGAACCATCTACATTACGACGCCTCACGCATCTTTCTTAACGCTGGCATCAATGTGCTGTGCGACAAACCGCTGACTCATCAACTAACAGAAGCAGCTGATCTACTCAAGTTAACTCGCGACAGCGGCCAAGTATTCGGCGTCAGTTACGCCATGTCTTGTTTCCCGATGATTCGCCAAGCGCAGGAACTAGTCTCCGGCGGGGCGATTGGAAAAATCAATCAAATTCACGTCGAGTTCATGCAGGACTGGATGGTGCCGGAAGAAGTATTGCAGGCCGCCCACGTTAAGTGGCGGCTCGACCCTGCTAAATCCGGGCCTACTAGTTGCACTGGTGATATCGCGACTCATGCAGCGCATCTATCCTCCTTCGTATCTGGTCTTGAAATGACCGACCTGCGCGCCGAAATGCACGTTTGCGGCTCACCGGCAACCCCACCCAGGCCACTCGATGATACGGTCATTATGATGACCCGTTACAGCGGCAACGTACCAGGCACTCTGATGGCGACCCGCTTAGCACCAGGCAACCGAGGCGGTTTGCGTTTACGTGTATACGGCAGCGAAGGTGGCATCGAGTGGGATCTTGAGCATGCCGAATTTTTAAAATTCAATCGCTTTGGTGAGCCTGATCAAGTCTTAAGCCGCGGACATGGGCATGGCGTATCACCATCAGTCGAGCGCCTAATCAGGCTTGCACGCGGATTTAGTGAAGGCATGATTGAGAGTTGGGCAATACTGTACACGGAATTTGCACTCGCTGTTGCAGCACACAAAGATGGCATTGTACTGCCTGCGGATTGGTTAAATTACCCTACTATTGAGCAGGGCGTCACGGGCGTAAAATTTGTAGATGCCGTTGTTGAGTCACATCAGACCGGAGGTGAGTGGGTGAATTGCCAACTCGATTTATAAAACCCCTTAAGCCTGATTTCAGAAAACGTCTCTTACCCCTGATACCCAAACTGGCGGGGAAGCCAAAGGGTAATGTCTGGCACTAGAATCAACAACAAAAGTGCTGCAATCAATACCGCAAGGAACAACCATATTTCACGGATTATTTCGCGCAGAGAAATATTGGTAACCGCATTGATTACAAACAGAAGTATTCCATAAGGCGGTGTAATTAAACCGATCATGCAATTAATCACGGCTATAACGCCAAAATGCACAAGATCGATGCCGAGCTCCCGACAAGAAGGAATGAATATTGGCAGAATAACAAGAATTATAGTCGTGGCATCTAGCACCGCGCCTAACAGCAACAACAGCACATTAACACAGAGCAGAAACACCAATGGGTGTATATCTAGGCCGACCAACGAACCCGCAAGGTGGTTGGGAATATTCTCAGAGGCAACCACATAATTCAGGACCAATGCGCCACCAATTACCAACCCAACCGAAGCGGAAGAACGTGCTGATTCAACCAGAATTTCATACAGGCTCTTCCAAGACAATGCACGATAGAAAAATGCGGATAGAAACAAAGCATAGGCCGCTGCCACGGCGGCGGCTTCGGTAGGTGTGGTAACACCCCCATATATGCCGTACAGCAGGATAGCTGGCATCAACAATGCCGGGAATGCCGTTACGCCAACGCGTGGCAACTCAGATAACGGCACCGGATCTTCCAACTGAAACCCTCGTCGGGTCGCCGCCCAGGCATTGATCGCCATTAACACCACCCCTATTACAAGGCCAGGCACAATGCCTCCAAGAAACAGATAGCCAATCGATTGATTGGAAATAAGTGCGTATAACACCATCGGAATAGAGGGTGGGATAATCGGGCCTATGGTAGCAGAAGCGGCGGTGATTGCAGCCGCGTAGCCAGCTGGGTAGCGACCTCCCTTAGTCATCATCTCGATAATAATTTTACCGAT
>Ga0316189_10003753_pt1 | contig 14725 bp, 11 predicted proteins | sample LowCovwburrow_MG_FD_204930 | JGI IMG/M metagenome (GOLD analysis project Ga0316189, IMG submission 204930) | Coastal sediment microbial communities from Maine, United States - Lowes Cove worm burrow | ecosystem: Environmental > Aquatic > Marine > Coastal > Sediment | place: USA: Maine...
GATCGAGGCGGCGCTGCGGACGAAGGTCCCGGGCGGGCTTCGGAAGTGGCGGCTGGTGGAGCGGGCTGGGGCGATGGAGCCCTGCGAGGGGGTCTGGGTGCAGCGGGCGGGGGTGGATCTCGCAGGGGCCGGGGCGATCGTCCGCGACTCGCGGGTGCACGGGGCGCTGCCTGAGGTGTTGCGCTTGGCCCATTTGATCGCAGGGGCGATCGTCGAGGGCGCTAGCCGGGGGCGGGCTTGATCGGCCTCTTGAGGCTGGGCGGGTCTGGCGGAGCCGCTTCGTGGGCTGGGCTCTTCATGGGATGGGCCGGAGACCGGGGCTCTAGGCCGGCGGGCGGGGGCGACGAGGCTGGTCCTAGGGTTCAGCTCGTCGGGGACGCTCGCGAGGCGTCGCCAGCCGACGCCGCGCTGCCTCGGTATAGAGCGTGAGGTCGCCCGGGGTCTACGCGGGGGGCCTCGCATTCTAGAGGCGAGCTTGTCTTGCTCGCGGCCTTGCGGAGATACTCCTCCCGTGTCGGCCCTCCGCTTTTACTACGACGTCGTCTGCCCCTATGCGTACCTGGCGTCGGTCCAGGTCGAGGCGGCGGCGGCCCGAGGGGGGGCGACCGTCTCTTGGAGGCCCGTGCTCCTCGGCGGACTCTTCCGCAAGGTCGCGGCGCCGCAGGTGCCGGCGGCGTCGATGAGCGCGCCGCGGGCCCGCTTCAACCTCCTCGACATGTACCGCTGCGCCGATCGCCTGGGGCTCCCCTTGACGATGCCGTCCGCCCATCCGCGGCGGACGGTCGAGGCGATGCGGCTGCTGGTCGGGGTCGGCGAGGGGACGACGCGAGTGGCGTTGACGGCCGCGCTCTACCGGGCCTACTGGGGGGAGGGGCGGGATGTCAGCGATCGTGCGGTGCTCGACGCGATCGCCCGTGAGCACGGCGTCGATCCGGCGCTCATCGACTCCCCTGAGGCGCGGGAGGGGCTCTTTGCGAGCACCGCCGAGGCCTCAGCGCTCGGCGCGTTCGGGGTCCCGACCTTCGCCGTCGGCGAGAACGAGAAGATCTGGTGGGGGCAGGACCGGCTGCCGCTGGTCGAGGAGGCGCTCGGTCACCGGGTCCGTCGGCCCGGTGAGGCAGGAGCCGCCGCGGGAGCGCCATCACGAGCGCCGCGAACCTCACGAACGCCACGAACGTCACGGGCGTCACCATCGCCAACGTCGACGCCGAGCGCCGGGACTGGCGCGACGATCGACTTTTTCCACGACTTCGCGAGCCCCTACGCCTACCTCGCGGCGACCCAGATCGACCGGGTCGCCGCGGCCTGGGGGGCGACCGTCCGTTGGCGGCCGATCCTCCTCGGGGCGCTCTTTCGGGAGATCGGTTGCGCCGACGTGCCGCTCTTCGAGGTGAGCGCAGAGAAGCAGCGCTACATCCGTCGTGACCTCACGGACTGGGCGACGCACTGGGGGGTGCCCTTTCGCTTTCCCTCGCATTTTCCCTTGCGGTCGATCGCGCCGCTGCGGGCCGCGCTCGTCGCCCCCGAGCTGACGCCGACGCTCTACCGAGCGACCTGGTCGGAGGACCATGCTGTTGATGATCCCGAGGTCTTGGCGCGGGTGATCGCCGACGCGGGGCACGACGCGGCTGCGATCCTCGAGGCGACCAAGAGGCCCGAGATCAAGGCTGAGCTGCGGGCGAATACGGCGGCGGCGATCGAGGCCGGCTGCTGCGGTGCCCCGTCGATGGTCGTCATCCCCGGGGGCGGCGAAGAGGGGCCGATCCTCCTCTGGGGGCAGGACCGGCTCGACATGTTGGAGGACGTGCTCGCCGGCTGGCGTCCGCCCCGGGGTTGAGCGCCCTGTCTCCGCGCCGGGCAGTCTGTCGCGGCGAGGTAGAGGAGAGCGGTCGCTCGGCCTGCTAGGCCTCCCGCGACGCGGCGGCGCGGCGGCGGAGGTCTCGCGGCGAGGTAGAGGAGAGCGGTCGCTCGGCCTGCTAGGCCTCCCGCGACGCGGCGGCGATGCGGCGGCGGAGGTCTCGCGGCGAGATGAAAGAGAGCGGTCGCTCGGTCGTCTCGAGCTCGCGGATAATCTCCGTGATCGTCTGGTTGGCGGGGGCCTGGAGCCCGTGGGCCTGGGCGAGGTCGGCGATAGCTCCGTTGAGGTCGCCGATCTCCGTGGGCTTGCCGGCGTCGAGATCCTGGAGCGTGCTCGAGCGGGCTTGGGGGTCGAGGCTGACCATCTTTCGCGCCACCATCATCACCAGGATGTTGGGCAGAGGGAGGAGGCTGGCGATGAGGGAGGGGGGGAGGCCGATGACGCTTCGCGGGCGATAGCCGGCGCAGGTGAGCGCTGCGATCCCTTCGCGGATGCAGCGGGCGAAGCAGATCCGAGCATCGCGCGAGCGCAGGGTCGCGGCGATCGGCAGGCCCGTCGCCGCGCCGACGCCGTTGCTGAGGTTGAGCAGGAGCTTGCCGGCGATGACATCGTCGATGTCAGGCCTGAGCTCCAGCGGCAGGCCCCCAGCGTCGAGCGCTGCGGCGAGGGCTTGGAGGTGAGCGCGACGGTCGTGCCGCTCGCCGCCGTCGCCGGCGATCAGCGGTCCGCGGGTCGCTTGGCGGAGGCGCGGGCCGTCGCGGATCACGTTGAACGAGACCATGCCAGCGATCACCCGCGGGCCCAGGCTGCTGCCGAGCCGCTTGAGGTTGCCGAGGCCGTTTTGGAAGGAGACGATCGTCGCCCGCTCTGGGAGGATCGTCGCGAGCCGTTCTCCGACGGCTGTGCTGTCGCGCGACTTGACGGTGACGATGACGATGTCGGCCTCGGCGAGGGCCTCTGGATCGTCGCTCAGGACGACCGTCGGGGTCGGCTCCAGCCTTCGTCCGTCGAGCCGCGTCGCGGAGAGCTCCGCGGACGACTCGAGCAGAGACGAGCGGCCCACCAGAGTGACGTGCGCGCCCCCTGCCGCCGCGTGGAGGCCGAGGAATACCCCGATCGCCCCCGCGCCCATGACCCCGATCTGTAGCGCCGCCACGGTCGTCCCTTCCGGGGAGCCTAGCAGTCTGCGGCCGAAGCTGACACGCGCCGACGATGAGGGCCTCTGCGACAGGAGCGAGCGGTGAGCGGCGCTCATCATCGGTCGCGGCGCTTCTTTTCGGCGTTCGGCATTCGGCATTCGGCATTCGGCATTCAAGACTCAAGACTCACCCGTCCACAGAAGATGGGACTTGTCGGGCCGCCCTCCGGGCTGAGGAGTGGTCTCGCCTTGGAGAAGGCGGGACGAGAGGGGCAGGGACGAGCGTTTCGGTCGTCTTCGCGCCTGTGGTGGGGCAGGGGCTCTGCGCCGATCCAAGCTGTGACCTCACCGTTGACGATGAGGGCCCAGCCCGCACCAAGGAAAGCTCTCTCAGGCTCGAAGGGTGCCGAGAGGCCGAAGAGGCCCCGACAGTCCCGGGAGGCAGAAGAGGCCAGCGCCTAGCCAGCCGAGACCGCGGGGCTCAACCGCTGTAGCTCTCGTCTTGCTCGATCTTCGACAGCACCCAGTCGAACTCACCGCGGGTGAGGTGGGCGCCGCAGTACTCGCATGTGCCCGCCATCGACACCTTGAGCCCGGCGCCGCACTGTGGGCAATTCGCGTCGGTCCGCGGCGTCCCGCGTACATCTGCCCCGCGGATCAGCGTCCAGTACTCCGAGTAGGGGCGGCGCTTTCGCTTGGAGCCGGCGACCACCTTGCCCGCGGCGTTGACGGTGTAGTCCTTGCTGCTGGCGTAGATCCGGACCGTGATCGCGTCGTAGTAGCGGTCGCGGCTGACCTTGACCAGGAGCACACGCTCGATCCCGGCGCTTTCCAGGACGTTGCGCAGGCCCTGCTCGCGGTAGGTGTCGAGCCAGTAGCGGAGGTAGTCGAACATCCCGTCCGAGACGTAGGGGCGGAGGTGTTCGGCGTTGACCGCAGACCAGCTGCTCGCCAGCTCCTTGAAGATCATCTCGACCCGGGCGCGGAGGTTGGCGACGTTGAGCTCGGCGTCGTCGATCGTCAGCGACTGCCACTTCTTGCGCAGATGGGGATCGATGATCGTCGGCAGATCGGTGCCCTGCTCGGCGACGGTCCCGGTCAGCGCAGGCTTGCGCTCGTCCTGACGGATCACCTTGATCGCCTGGACCTCCCAGTCGAAGCGGCCGCCGGCGACGACCTCACCGCAGTAGTCGCAGCGGCTGTTTCCGCTCGACGTAAAGGGGGCGCCGCAGTGGGGGCAGCCGAGCACGTCGACCTTCTCTGGCGGGCGACTCTGGGCGTGGGCCGAGCGGCGGAGGGTCCAGATCTCCTCGGTGTAGTAGGTGTGCTCTGCCGTGCTCATGTTCGCCTCGAAGGCGAGGCGGACAGAGACCTTGGGGGGATCGACGGCGGGCTCGTCGGGGTCGACGACGTCGGGGGTGCGCAGCTCCTCGGGGCGCGGGACCGTGACGCTGAGCACCCGCATCGAGCCGATCACGACGTTGGTGATCGGCAGGTTGGTCGGCGTTCGCGCGCTCAGCTCGTCGCGGACGTTCTCGCTCAGGTAGGGGGCGAGCGCTTCGAGGTCGCTGGGGATCCGGCGGGCCTCGTGGGCGCTCGCGAAGAGGCGATAGACAAAGTCCTGAAAGACGATAGGCGAGTAGTGAGCGTCGACGCCGAGGATCTGCGAGAGGTCCGCGGAGCGCCGGGGGGCGGCTGCGGCCGCGGGGCTGTTCCACTCCTGCGGCTTGCCCTTGCGCCCCTTGTAGATGAAATAGGCGATCGCGGCGATGAGCAGGGGGAAGCCGAGCGCCGGATAGTGGATGCAGAGGCGGATCAGGAGGAAGAAGAGCTCAGCCTCGCCGCCGCCGCTGCCCGAGGAGCCGCCGCTGGAGAAGCCACCGCCGCCGCCGCCGGAGTAGCTCTGACCGCCGCCAGGGCGGGCCTCGGCCTCGACCGAGATGAGCGCCAGGGCCAGGAGAATGACGCCGGCGAGGGCTCGGCGTCGACGGGCCGCGGCGCCGTCATGCTCATGACCATGGTGAGGACAGGCGCAGTCGAGGCGGTGGGCGGCCTCGGGCTCGGCCTCACCCTCGCGCCCGAGCTTCAGGAGATCTGTCCAGGAGGTCATAGATAAACCTCGTCGGGGAGTTCGTTGATGTCGTCGTCGGCGACCGGCAGGTAGGGCTCGAGAATGTCGCCGAGGGCGGCGATCTCAGCGGCGATCGGTGCTGCGTCGGCGCCGACGGTGACACGCTCGGCGACCTTGGCGATCGCCGCGTGCCAGCGGTCGTGGGGGACGACCGTGACGATCCCGCGATCGCCGATCACCGCGGCTGTCTCCTCCAGGAGGGAGATGTAGACGAGGATCCCGGTGCGATCGGCGGTCAGGTGGACGCCGCGCTCAAAGAACGCTGCGTGGGCGGCCGACTCTACCCAACGGTGGCGGAGCTTGTCCGGGGTCAGGGCACGACGCAGCCGCGGCGAGCGAGAGGAGAGCCAGCCTGCGGCGGCGCCGGCGACCAGCGGGTCGACGACAAACCAGTGAATCCCGAACTCGAAGTGGGAGAAGAGGAGAAAGGCGAGGACCAGCACGGCGACGACGCCGCTGACGATCAGATCGGCGTGCAGGTAGAAGCCGGAGCGGGCGCGGACGGTGACGACGACCTCCGCAGAGGAGCGCCCTTCGACCGCCTTGATCGCCGTTGTCAGGGCGGCCTTGCCGGCCTCGTCGACCAGGGACGATGACATCGCCGCGACGATAGCGCATTCTCTTGGTCGCTGGCGCCGCTTCCCGCCGATGCGCCGGGAGATCGGCCGCGAGCTCCTCCTCGCGCGGTTCAAGGCGCCGACGGTGCGCGGGAACGGGCGCCCATGGTGAGCCGCGGCGTACCGCTCGCGCCTCGGAAGACGCGGCGGTCACTGCTGCACGGTTGGGAGGGCGCATGCCATCCGCGCTCTGCGGGATTTGCCGGCGAGCGCGGGATTTGCCGAGGTGTCTGCGGCGAGCTTCGCCCAAAGAGCGCTCGAGCAAGGTCGAGGACCGGAGCGCCGGGGTTTGTAGGGCCCAATGCTTGGGGGGAGTGTCACCCCTGGTGGGGCCGCGCTCCGAGGCCGCTCAAGCGCCGCGCCAGCGCTCGACGGAGGCGCCTTGTCTCGCCTAGCTGGGGTCGTTCGCCGCTGGCATGGGGCTTGCTCTTTGTTCAGGTATGCCCCGCCCCGTTGACAGCCTGCAGCTCCCTCTCGTCCGCAACACCGGTCGCGCGATCGACCGGATCTACGGCCGCTTCGTCGCCGCGCTCCCGGGCGCGCTCCAGGAGGTGGCGATCCGCCTGCCCGAGCGCCTCGGGCTGACGACGAACGATGAGCTGCCGTGGAGCGAGGCGTTTGAGCATCCGGAGCTGCTCCGGGTGCCGGAGCTGGTCGCCGTCAGCGATCGTTTGGCGATCTCTCGCGAGCTGTGCGAGGCGGCGGCGGCGGCCCATCTCTTCGGGATGATCGGCGCCCTTGGGATCGACGCTATCACCTCGCGCCGCGTCGATCAGGACGCTGAGGTCGTCGCCGTGATCTACGAGGTGCACCGCGCGAGGGACCGCGCCTATGCCCGCCTCAGCGGCGGTCCCGAGGCGGCGGTGGACTACTCGATGGCCGAGGCGCTCAGCCGCGAGGCGGTCCGCGAGGAGGCGCTCGTCTTCGCCGGCGATCAGGAGGCGAGCCCGGAGCGGATCCGGATGTTCCTCCTCAAGCGCCACGCCTGTGTCTTCCCCGCAGCCCTCGCCGCGGCCCATGCCGGGGGCTGGTCGGCGGCCGACATCTCGCGGCTGGAGCTGGTCATCGGCGGCGTGCTCCTCGGCCTGAAGCTCCGCGAGAAGGTCGGCCGGTGGGTGGAGGAGCACCGTCAGGGAGCCTCCTGGGCGGTGGCGATCCTCGCCCACGGCCACGGGGCGGCGCTCGCCCGGAGCTCGCTCAGCGAGCTCGCCGGTCATCTCGAGGTGGCGGGCGTGTTGACGGAGCTCCTGCAGATGTCGAGCCGCGCCTTCGCCAACGCCGCTCGCTCCGCCCGTGAGCTCGGGGTCGACGGCCTCGCCTGCTGGGCCCGCGAGCAGTCGCGGCGGACCTCCGGCCTCGCGCTCTTCGAGTCGGTCGAGCCCGGCTACACCGTCCAGTGGGAGCTCGATCGCCGTGACCGGCGGAGGCATGAGCACCTCGGGGAGCTCGCCGCAGCGTCCTGAGGTCGATGAGGCTCGGCGAGGACACAGAGGTCCCGGACGCGAGGGCGTGCGGGACCTCTGTGGGTTTCCTAGGGCGGGTCGCTTTCCGACTCGGTCGGCCTAGAAGATGTGACCGACGTCGATGTAGATCCCAAAGCTCTCCTCGGTCGGGGAGTAGGAGGGATCCACCCGGACGATGAAGGTCTCGCCCCAGCGCACGCGGAGCCCACCGCCGACGCCGACCGCTAGGCCGCCACCGTCGACGCTGCGGCCGCCGAGCTCGGTCCGGCGGACGTCGGCCCAGACCCTGCCGGTGTCGACGAAGGCGATCGCGCCGATGACAAAGCGCTGGTTTTTGATCCGGAAGGGGAGAAACTCCGAGCGCAGCTCGACGTTGGAGATGAGCTTTCGCTTGCCGCTAAAGCGCTGACGCGGGACCCCGCGGACGCTCCAGGAGCCGCCGGGGCCGTCGCGGCTGAGGAGCGCGCCGAAGCGGGTCAGCTCCCAGACCGGGATATTGCCGACCATGACGTCGCCGACCGCTCGGGTCGCGAGGACCAAGTAGGAGCCGGCGAGCGAGCGGTACCAGCTGGTGTTGAGGGTAAACCCGGCGTGATAGAGCTTGTCGTCGATGCCGGGGGAGATCCGGGTCGAGAGTTCGGTGAAGGTCCCGCGGGTCGGCGCGAACTCGTGGTCGCGGGTGTCCCAGATAAGCCCGAGGTTGAGGCGGAGGAGCGCGTGGTTGTCGGTGCCGTTGAGCAGGCGATCGAGGGTCCGCCCGTCGGCCGTGTCGGCCTTCGCGGCCTCGATGTCCTCGCTCAGCTTTGAGCCGGGGTAGGGGCGGATCACGTTGTAGGAGAAGTAGGTGCCGACGAAGAACTCGAGGCGGCGACGGTGGGCCTCGATCGAGCCGTCCCAGGCGCGGATCCTCGCGTTGGCGGTGAAGCCGGGGAAGATCCGATCGTACTGGTGGTAGCGGCGAGCCGCGCTGTACTCGTCGCTTTGGGTGTTGGGGTCGAAGTTTTCCCAGGGGCGGAGCTTCTCGCTGTCGTTGCCGATCCCGTAGTAGCCGGTCGTCGCGAACTTGCGAAAGCCGACGTCGACGTTGATCCGCAGGCGGTTGTCGAGGAGCCCGGGGACGTCGAGCTGGAGGTAGTCGTTGTGGAAGGGGAGCTCTACCCCGCCGCCCGGCGCCTTCTTGGCGGTGGCGTAGAGGAGCATCTGGATCCGCCAACGGTAGGGGTTGTAGCCGGGCTTGAACTTGGCGAGCGAGGCGATCACGCCGAAGCCGACGCCGAGGTCGCTGTCGTAGTTGGTCGCCGGCAGGCCGCCGAACTCGAGGCGCTCGGGCGGCTTCTCCTTGACCTTGCTCGGCCCGCCCGCCCGCTTCGCCTCCTTGCGCTCGGCGGCCCGGAGCTGCCGCTTCTCTCGCCGTGTGAGGGGGGGGCTGCGCGGACCCTCCTCCGCGTCGGGGTCGGGGTCGCGCGCCAGCTCGTCGTCCGCGGGCGTCGGCTCGTCCGGGGCCTCGGCCGCGCGGTCTGTCGGCGCGGTGGTCGAGCTCGTCGCGGTCGCTGCGTGTGCGGTCGTCGGCGCCGCGATACCGCTGAGGCCGAGCGCGGCAGCGAGCGTGACTGCGAGGGTCTGCAGCGTCGGTCCCCGTCGGCGGCGGCCTCGCGAGTGTCGACGGGCGTGTCGAGCCATGGGAGCGCAGGGACGACGCGAGGGCACGGAGTCGGTCACGGTCACCGTTTTCGTACGGCGGCGATGATTCTGACAAGGGAAAGGCGGGGTCGACGTCTCGCGCTGAGGTCTCGCGCTGAGGTCTCGCGCTGACCTCTGCGTCGACCTCGGCGTCGACAAGAATCGCCACAGGACCGGTCTGTGCGGTACAAGAGGGACTTCTATGGCTCCTACGCCATCCTCCCGCCGGGCTTCGGCCATACCCCGCTCCGCCCGGAGGGCGCTCTTCCTTGAGCCGCGATCGCTTGTCCGGGCCGGGCTCGAGGACGGGCTCATGGTCGGGCTCGTGGTCGGGCTTGGGGTCGGGCTTGGGGTCAGCTCGGGCGGCTGCGGCTCGGCGGCCGCGACCGAGGAGGCGACGCCCGTCGTCCTCGGCGGGCCGCCGCCCTTCGAGGTCCAGACCGCTCGCGAGTGGCCGACCGCTGGTTGGCCGTCGGCGACCCCAGCCGAGGTCGGCCTCGACCCGGCCGCGCTCGCGACCTTGGAGGAGTACCTCTTCGCCCGCAACGGCGACGACGTCGACCGCCGCGGGCTGCGGACCAACGCCTTTGTCCTGATCAAAGACGGCAAGCTGGTCGCCGAGCGCTACGCCCGGGGCTACAGCGCTGAGACGGCGATGCTCACCTGGTCGGTCTCGAAGAGCATCTCCAACACGATCGTCGGCTGCGCGGTCCATGAGGGGCTGCTCAACCTCAGCGACACGATAGGTCAGCATTACCCTCCGGCGGTCGACGGCGGCGTCGGCTTGGTGAGGGTGACCGACCTCCTGCGGATGAGCTCAGGGATCGACTGGAGCGAGACCTACGAGACCTCGCCGGTCTTCTCGTCGGTGATGGGCATGCTCTACACCCGGGGGCGGGCGGACATGGCCGCCTTCGTCGCCAGCCGTGGCCTCGCGGCCGAGCCCGGCACCCGCTGGAGCTACTCCTCGGGGGACACGACGCTGCTCATGGGGGTGCTGCGGACGATCCTCGGCGACGAGCGCAACGCGGACTATCCCTGGGTCGCCCTCTTCGACCGGATCGGCATGAAGACCGCGGTGTTCGAGCGCGACGCGGCCGGGACCTTCGTCGGCTCGTCCTACCTCTACGCCAGCGCCCGCGACCTGGCGAAGTGGGGGATGCTGCTCCTCAGCGACGGCGTCTGGGAGGGAGAGCGGCTGCTCCCTGAGGGGTGGGTCCGCTACACCCTGACGATGGCGCCGGCCTACTACGACACTGAGCTGACCCCAGGGACGGTCGATGACAACCCCGGCGCGCAGGTCTACTTGAACCACGGCGATCCGGCCCGCGACGTGCCGCCACCTTGGCCTGCGGCCCCGGTCGACACCTTCGCGGCCCAAGGGCACTGGGGAAAGTCGATCTTCGTCTTCCCGAGCCTCGACATGATCGCCGTCCGCATGGGCGACGATCGGGTCTACGCCTGCGATATCCCCGGCCACGACGAGAGCTGTGAGCCGGATCCGGCGAAGGCCTACTCGAAGAACCGCTACCTCGAGCTGCTGATGGCGGCGGCCCCAGGGGCCGTCGGGGTCGGGACGACGCCGGTCGCAAGGGGAGGGGGGTGAGCCCATGCGGAAGGTGTTCAAGATCGCCGGCCTCGTCGTCGGCCTCGCTCTCGCGGCGGCCGCGACCTTCCTCCTGCTCAATTGGGGGGCGCTCTCGTCCTTCCCGGCGCTGCCCTCCTCCTACGAGGCGAAGGAGCTGTGCTCCTGTCTCTTCGTCGAGGGTCGTACGCAGGGCGAGTGCGAAGCGTTTATCCGCCAGGAGGTCGTCGGGATCGACGGCCGTGACTTCGACGTCGACGGCAAGCGGGTGACGGTGCGGGCGCTCTGGTCGGAGAACAGCGCCCGCTACGTCTCGCGGCGGCACGGCTGCGTGCTCGACTAGGGCGGGCCAGTCGAGAGGGGCGAACGGGGTCAGCCAAGACGGTCGGCGCCCGGAGTGCAGGACATGCCCTGACGTGTCTCGACTCCGGACCTGCGGGCTCGACGGGGCCGGCCAAGACGGTGCAGGATGGGGGCCGCGCTTCGCGTGTACCATCCTCGAGCGAGCGTTCGAGCCAGGACTCGGGCCCCCAGGAGTTTTCGATGCTACCCACGACCACCCGCGCCTACGAAGTTCAGGGCTCCTTCGGCCTCGACAACCTGATCCAGACCGAGCGTCCGCTGGCGGCCCCGGGCCCCGGCGAGGTGCTCCTGCGGATGCGCGCGGTCTCCCTCAACTTCCGCGATCTGATGATGATCGACGGGCATTACAACCCGCGCCAGCCGCTGCCGCTGGTGCCGCTCTCAGACGGTGTGGGCGAGGTTGTCGCGCTCGGCGAGGGGGTCACAGAGGTGACCGTCGGCGAGCGGGTGATGCCGATCTTCGCCGAGGGCTGGCTCGAGGGGGCCCCCGATCGGCGCAAGCTGGCGACGACCCTCGGAGGTCCGCTGCCGGGGGTGCTCTGCGAGTACCGGGTCACGCCGGCGGCGTCGGTCGTCCGCACCCCAGAGCACCTCAGCGACGCCGAGGCGGCGACCCTGCCCTGCGCCGGGGTGACCGCCTGGAGCGCGCTTATCACCCACGGGCTTATCAAGCCCGGCGCTCGGGTGCTGCTTCAGGGCACCGGCGGGGTGTCGATCTTTGCCCTGCAATTCGCGGTGCTCGCGGGCGCTGAGGTGCTGATCACCTCCTCCTCCGACGAAAAGCTGGAGAAGGCCAAGGCGCTCGGGGCAGCGCACACGATCAACTACCGCAAGGATCCGAAGTGGGGGAAGAGCGCCCGCGAGTGGGCGGGCGGTGAGGGGGTCGATCATGTCGTCGAGGTCGGCGGCGCCGGAACCCTCGAGAACTCGCTGCGGGCGGTCCGGCCGGGGGCGTCGATTTCGGTGATAGGCGTGCTCTCCGGGGTCAAGGAGCCGCTCCTGATCACGCCGATCTTGATGCAGCAGATCCGCCTTCAGGGGATCATCGTCGGCCCGCGCTCGACCTTCCTCGACATGTGCAGGGCGATCGACAGCCGCGGTCTACAGCCGGTCGTCGACTCGAGCTTCTCCTTTGACCAGGTCAAAGAGGCGATCGAGCACATGAAGGCCGGGCGTCACTTCGGCAAGGTCGTGATCGAGATAGGTTAGCTGACTTACGGACTGGACGGCGAACCTGGTCCTGAAGTGAAGACAGCGTAAAAGGACTTACGGCGATGTCTACGCCAGTAGTCCGCTTGGTCCTTGTCTGTGCACGGACCGCTGAGGTCGTCTACCCTCTGGCTCTGATGTTCGTCGGAATCTCGAGCCGCGGCGCGGAACATACGAGGCTGACCGCGCCCTTGGGTCCGGTCGTCGGGCTGGTCGGCCTCGTGACTGTGGGCTGCGCCGCGGGGGAGGTCGTGACGACGCGGTCGACAGAGATCTCCGGCGCCGAGGAGATCTCCGAGTCGACCTCGACGACGACCGACGAGAGCACCGGGGCGACCGCGGACACCGACGACACGGACGATACGACGACGACGACGACGACGACGACGACGGGCGAGCCGGGCGGCTACTGTGGCGACAAGATCGTCCAGGAGGGCGAGGAGTGCGACGACGGCTCGGGCAACTCGGACAAGGCCGGCTGCACCTCGGAGTGCCGGCTCAACGTCTGCGGTGACGGCCTCAAGTGGCTCGGCGAGGAGCAGTGTGACCTCGGCGAGGAGAACGATGACAGCTGGAAGTGCACGGTCGAGTGCGTGCGCAACGTCTGCGGTGATGGTCATCGTCTGGTCGGCATCGAGGCCTGTGATTGGGGCGATGAAAACTCCGACGAGGGCGAGTGCACCACCGAGTGCACCAAGAACGTCTGCGGTGACGGCTACATCCTCAAGGGCTTTGAGGAGTGCGACGATGGCACCTTCAGCGACGGCGACGGCTGCTCGGTCGACTGCACCCGCGAGCAGGTGGTGTTCGTCACGAAGGAGACGTTCACTGGCGACCTCGGCGGGGTCGCCGGCGCGGATGCAAAATGCCAAGAGGCGGCGAAGCTCGGCGGTCTCCTCCCCTGGGCCAGCGATGATTTCACCTACAAGGCTTGGATCGCCGATCCCGAGTGCCCGCCGAAGCACCGCTTCCCCCACTCCTCGCGGCCCTACCGGCGGACCGACGGGATCGAGATGGCCTGGAGCTTCGACGACCTGGTCGACGGAGAGATCGCTGTCGCCAACGCCTGCACGGAGGGCTGGGACTACTTTCTCGACGTCGATCTGCCGGTCTGGACCGCGGTCACGCCGGACGGCTCCAACGGGACCGATCTCGCGAGCACGACCTGCAACTACTGGAGCCTCGACGGTGACTTTTTCTTCGGCTCGATCGGCAACGGTCGATATCTTCACGGTGGCTGGACCCAGTGGATCATCGGCGAAGACTGGGTCGGCCGCGGCTGCCACCAGCCGGCGCACCTCTACTGCATTCAGATCGATTGCCTCGCGTATCCGGACTACTGCGAGCCTGACTACTGCGCGGCCTAGCTCGTCGCGGCCTCGCTGTGGATCCGCTCGGCGCACTTCGGCGCGTCCTCGATCGAGCCGAGGCCTGGTCCAGGGGGCTCGCTCCAACGCGCCGCCTCGCGGCGGGCGATGACCACTCCGACTCGGCAGGAGGAGCGAGCCGAGTCAAGCCGCCGAGCGGCGAATGTGGCAGTCGACAGCTCGGCTGGGCGGAGGGGTCGAGCCGCTGGACTCCTCCTCCGTAGAGTTCAGCTCAGTGGAGATCCGCGAGGCCGAGCACGTCGGCCATCGAGTAGAGGCCGGGCTCGCGGGACTCGACCCAGCGCGCCGCTCGGAGGGCGCCGCGGGCGAAGATCGCCCGGTCGGAGGCGCGGTGGGTGAGCTCGATGCGCTCGCCGTCGGCGAGGAACATCAGGGTGTGCTCGCCGGCAGAGTCGCCGCCGCGGAGGGCGACGATGCCGATCTCTCCCTCCCTGCGGGGCTCGCCCGCGCTGCCCGAGCGCTCGGTGCAGAGGTGGTCGGCGAGCTTGCGATCGGTCGCCTTGGCGACCGCCTTGCCGAGGCGGAGGGCGGTGCCTGAGGGGGCGTCGCGCTTGTGCTTGTGGTGGATCTCGAGGATCTCCGCGTCCCAGCTCTGGCCGAGGGCGCGGGCGGCGAGGCCTGCGAGGCGGCTGAGGAGGGCGATGCCGACGCTGAAGTTCGCATCGCTGACGATCGGGATGGTCTTCGCGGCCTCGCCGAGGGCCTCACGGGCGTGGCTGTCGATCCCCGTCGTCCCGAGGACCAGCGGCACCCCAGCCTCGACGCAGCGCTGGATGTTGCCGACGGTCGCAGCCGGGAGGGAGAAGTCGACGACGACGGCGCGCCGCGGGCGGAGGTCGTCGGTGACGGTGACGCCGATGTCGACGGTGCCGGCGACCTGGCCGGCGTCCATGCCCCGACCGGGACCGCCGGAGCGATCGACCGCGCCGGTGAGCACCAGCTCTTCGCTCTGGGTGACCTCGCGGATCAGGGTGCGGCCCATCCGGCCACGGGCGCCGACGATGATCACGGGGGTGAGATGTTGGCTCATCGCTCTTCTCCTAGATGACCGAGTTGGTCGAGGTTGTGTAGGGCGGCGCGGAGGGGGGCCCGCTCGGGGGCGTCCGCGTCCAAGGGGAGGAGGGGCAGGCGGACGTCGTCCTGGCAGCGCCCCAACATCGCCATCGCGGCCTTGACCGGGATTGGGTTGGCGGTGGTGAAGAGGGCCCGGGTCAGCGGCAGGTGGAGGGTGTGCAGGCGCTGGGCTCCGTGCCAATCACCGTCGCGGGCGGCCCGGCAGAGATCGGCGATCGT
>Ga0316189_10003754_pt1 | contig 14724 bp, 11 predicted proteins | sample LowCovwburrow_MG_FD_204930 | JGI IMG/M metagenome (GOLD analysis project Ga0316189, IMG submission 204930) | Coastal sediment microbial communities from Maine, United States - Lowes Cove worm burrow | ecosystem: Environmental > Aquatic > Marine > Coastal > Sediment | place: USA: Maine...
GGCTGGGGGCACCCGCCAGCGGTTGAAGCCCGGCGCTGCGACGATCCGCTCCTTACCAAGGTGCTCGGTCAGGGTGCCCATGGGCGCGAGGGTACACCGCTGCCCGCGCGAGATGGGCCGGGTGAGGACGCGCTCCTGGCGCGGGCTCACCTCGAAATGCACTGGCGGCTTTGAGAGGTTGAGGGCCGACCTACGAGACGAGCTCTGGCGTGCGAGGTTCGCCTCGTAGGAGGTCTCAAAGGCCCGGTGACGAGGTGTATGGGGAACTCTCCCGAATGACGAATCAGCGGAGCACAATGTCTCCCGCTGCCCGTGTGCGGCGACGGTGTGGTCTACCCTGAGTCGGAAGAGTGCGACGACGGCAACGAGTTCGACGGGGACGCATGCACGTCAACATGCACGCTCGCGCGCTGCGGCGATGGGATCGTTCAGCCGGGCGAGGAGTGCGACGACGGTAACGACGTCAACACCGACGCGTGCCTCGAGGGCTGCATCTACCTGCGCTGCGGCGACGGCTACGTCTAGGAGGGCGTCGAATAGCTCAATATAGGCGCTTCTGGTGCTCTGGGAGGCGTTCTAGGGGATCCTACGGAGGACGATCCAAATTCGATCCAAATTCGATTCAAATTCGTCCAAATTCGATCCAGATTTTGGAGATCACTCCCGCTCGTCGGGCTGTCATGACCGGTGACGGGGCTATGTGTCGGGCGGCCCTTGGACCCGCTGAAGACCAAGGCCCGCAAGCCTCATCAAATCGGCTGTCAAGCTGGGAGCGCTTCCAGCACCCCGATGCGATAGAGCGCGGCTGGTGCACCGGCCGAGCCCCAAGCGGATGACGTTGCCGGTCTCGGCCTACGGCATGCACCTTCACGCTGCGACGGCCCTTCGCGGCAGCTCCCTACAAGCCGTGGAGCGGGTAATGTGAACCGCTGCCGACTCTAGAAGTGACAATCCACAGCAGTCCACTGCTGTTCATCTTCGGGCGGGATGTAGTGCTCCTCCAGGGGGAAATCGGGGACTCGAGTCCATCGAAAGACCCCGGGACCATCCTCCAGATTGCTGAAGGTACGCAGTCTGAACCCAAACTGAGCACCCAATAGCACATACACAGCGGCGACCGCGCTGACGGCGCACCTCAGTGTTGCACGATGAAACTCAGAGTCGCGACTGTGCTTTACAGCATTGTAGCTATCATAAAACCCGAGGGATTGCGTCGGGCTTGAAGGGGTCCACCCCGCGAAGGGTGTTATCCCGGCGTAGTCAGGGTAGTTTTCAAGTGCAACCTCCCACTTGTCTAGGAGCAATACATCCTTCGTCTTTATGTAATCATTCGTGCTGAGACGGCGGGGCAGGCTTCGTCCTAGATAGCGATTGGCCACTAGAAGTTGCTTCCATAATGTTTCGACCTCGGTGCACGCCAGGATGATCAGCTCCCGAAGTGAGTGACCGTATGCAGCATCGTTTCTCGAGTCTGGCTCAAGGACGCGGAAGAGGTCTTCCAGTCTGCGTTGAAGGTTCTCGAAAGCCACGACGTTGTCGGTGTACTCACGGCCATACAGTTCTCTCGCTTTCGGCCCAGACTGCTGTCGGTACACCCGTGGGTGATACTGACCTACCCGAAGTTTCGGAACCACTAGGTGACTGACGACCCAGGGCTTACGTTTTCCAGCGGTGTGAGCTCTTAGTGCATCCTTAATAATGTCTTCATTCGTGTGAGGTCCACCTTCATCTTTTAGGTATGTAGACTGACCTAGTATGCCCGAGATTTCGCGAGGGCCAAGGTGGAGCCCTCCCGGATCGGCCTTGGCCCTGAAGGTACTTCCAGCGACGTCGAGCCATGCTGTGCCAGACAGCCCGTATTGGGTGGAGAAACGATACACGAGTTCACCGTGGGCGTCAGCAGGCATGGTAATATCCGCCTGGACCATACTAGTCTGGGCCCTGCTTGTGGGCAACTGGTCCTTCGCGATTGACTAGGTTCATCCGCCCCGACATCTCTACTCCGCGGAGGTGCTCGGGCGTAGGGTCGCTCAGAGCGTCGCCCGCCTCCCCTCGGGGAAGCTCGTCCTGGCGATGGATGTCGACGACAAGGACAACTTGACCTACCACGCAGAGGTCCGGGGGCTCGACGGCGGGTTCGGTCCTCCCGCGTGGAGCCAGGTCTTCGGCGACGGGGCGCTGATCGGTCGGGTCAGCGACCTGACCGTCACCGCGAACGGTCACATCCTGGTTGTTGGCACGCGGGTGTCGTTCGACGGGGAACACGATGTACCTCGCGGCGCTTCATCCCTAGCGCTGTGGCTCAGCGCGGGATCGGATCACAGAGGTCCGCGGCGAGCGTCGCGGCCTCCGCGAAGAGCGGGCCGTAGGACGGGGCGCAGCGGCTACCAAAGACGCTGTGATCAAAATACTGGACCCACTCGGCGAAGCCCTCTCGCTTCGTCGAGACCTCGTTGCCGAGTGGCTTCGGCTCGTAGCCTGTCGCCGCGACCGCCGAGACGGGGGCCGCCAGCGGGCGAGTGATCGCCACCGCTGCGAGTATCAGCAAGCCCAGGACTGGATGCCCGACGGGGCCGTTGTCGCCGTCGATCAAGAAAGCGCGAGTCTGACAGACTCGGAAGGCCGATAGCGATGGCGATGGCGATGGCGATGGCGATGGCGATGCCGATGAGCGGGAGATCAGCATGCTAAGGTGCGTGAACATGAGTCACGCTCCCTTCTTCCTTCTTGTTGCCATGGCGTTGTTCGTTGGGTGCACCAGTCCCCAGACCGAGCCGACGCCGCCTGCCCCTCCATCGCCAGGAGCCGCGGCCAATGACGAGCCGCAAGGAGCGTCCCCCAATGGCGGGCCCTGCACCGGCGAGGAGAAGGCCGGCGAGCCGTGCAGCCCCGGTAGACACTGCATCGTACCCAACGCGGGGCCGTGCCAATTGGAGGCATACACGTGTCCCCACGGCGAATGGGAAGAGGGCAAGACCCCGTGCCCTGAGCCCAGCGCTACGGCGAAACCGACTGCTCCTTGAGGACGCCTGGGCGAAAACGTAGCCGCTTCCTCCCTCGATCCTTTGGAGAACGAGAGCGCACAATAGCCAGCACCCCCCGCCTCGGACTGTCTACTCCGAACGAGCTACGTCGCCAAGCGAGCTCCATGAGACGGGCGAGATCGAGGGCCGTCTGCTCCTGCGCAACGAAGACGGCGAGGAGTCAGAGCTCGTCCATGTCCACAGCGGCATCGACCCTCAGTACCCCTATGAGGGGGGCGTGATCGGTGTGTGGGGTTGGAGCCTGGAGGACGACCTGACCCACCCGCCGAGCAACCATTTCGACTACCTCTCTGGGTGCACTCCCAAATGGGTCTCCGACCACACCTGGCAGGGCGTCATGTCGGTCGTCAAGGAGCTGACCTCGTGGGATTACACGCCGTGACCGGGACTGCGCCGCATTCATCCCCATGCGTAGGTCTTTGCGCAGTTCGCGCAGCATCCCGCATTTGGGCCACGGACTGCTCGCTGGCCGCGCTGAGGCTGCCTGTCGGCGCGGTGTCCGACGATCGTGACCTCCGAGAAGGCGACCGCGGGGTGCCGACCTCTGACCTTGGCCTCCTCGCCTCGGCTATACCGTCGAGACCTATTCCCCCGGCAGCGAGAGGCGCATCGCCGAGGCGGAGAGGGTGACGATCGAGTAGAGCTGGCCGACGCCGCTCTCGGCGTATCCGTCACCGTTGTCGTCGGTCAGGTCGAGCTCGATACGATCGACCAGGACCTCGCCGTAGGGCGTGTCGGCGAGGAAGTCGTCGATGAAGAGCGTGGTCCCGGCGACGTAGCCCTGGACGTTGTCGAATTCGATGTCGCCGTTGGACTCGACGAGCGCGCCGGTCACCTTGCCGCCCGTGGCCTGGAGGAAGGCGATGTCGAGCGAGCCCGAGACCTCGCCCGAGAAGCTCAGACGCCAGGCGCCGGACATGTCGGTGAGCGCCTCTTGACCGGTGGCGAAGGGCACCTCGATCACCCCCGGGCTGGTCCTGCCGTAGACCCCCTCCAGGCCCTCCGACACCCGCATTCGGTAGGCGGTGTCGGCGGTGAGGGGCGAGCTCGCGGTGAAGCGAGCGCGGCGTCCGACGACCGTCCAGGCCCCATCGACCGGCCCCCAGGCGCCGTCCTCTTCGACCTCAAAGGTGAACGCCGCCTCTTGACCCTCGGCGAGGATCGACGAGAAGACCATCTCCGGCTCGACACCGGCGAAGACGTTGGTGCTCTGGCCCTGCGGCGCCGAAGAGTTGAGGTAGAGCACGTCGGCTGGCAGGGCCCGGACGTAATTGAGCATGTCCTCGCGCTCGCCGGCGTCGAGCCCCGAGCCGACGTAGCCGACGGCGAAGTCGACCATCGCCCCCAGCGTGGTCCACTGCGCCTCGCGACCCCAGGGGCCGCTGTCGTAGGTCGCGACTAGCGAGGGGACGTCGGTCGGTTTGTCGGTCTTGCCCGGCGAGACGACCTCGGCGGTGGTGAAGAGCGGTCCCGAGTGGCAGGGGCCGCAGCCCCCGTCGCCGAAGAAGAGCTCACGCCCGCGCTGCTGCGACTCGTCGAGCCGCCCGCCGGGGAGCGTGAAGGGGTTCGGCGGAGCGGTCACCGACTGCATGTACTCCGTCAGCTTCTCCATCTCCTCGCCGGTCGCCGAGGCGCCGACCAGGCGGAGCACCTCGCGGCTGAAGTCGAAGAGGGTCGGCAGGAAGCCGCCCCAGAGGAAGGGCCCGGTCCCCGAGACGTTGCGGAACGAGAGGGTGTTGACATCACCGTCGAGGAGGATGTTCCAGACCAGGCCGTCGGTGAGGCCGTCGATGTGACAGTTGTTGCAGGAGAAGTCGCCATTTTTCGAGAAGGTCGCGTCGTTGAAGATCCGCTGGCCCTCCTTGATCCGCGGCGGCGTCGGATCACGGCCGACCTCGACGCTCTGAACCTGGGCATCGCCGGCGAAGCGCTGGACCGCGTTGTCTAGCCAGGCGTAGGTGATCAGCTGATCGCCGACAAAGGTGAGCCCGCGGGGATCGTTGCCGGTCTTCAGGCGGGTCTTCTCAGCCAGCGTCGCCGCGTCGAGAACCAGGAGCGCGTTACCGGCGGAGAGGCTGACGATGACCTCGTCGCTGCCGTCGCGGGCAGAGGTCCGCTCTAGCGTGAAGGGGCTCGGCGCGGGGCCGGTCGAGCTGTCCTGGAGATCGAGGTCGATCCGCTGGGTGACCGTGTTCACGCTCGGCGAGCCGGCGGCGATGTCGATGACGGCGAGCGCATAGGCGTGCGGGCGCGAGTCCGCCGCGACCTCTGCACGATCGTTGCGCGAGTCGCTGATCGCCGCGAGCAGCCGATCGCCGTCGACATAGAGGCCGCGGATGATCGTGCCGACGGCGTTCACCCAGCCCTCGACCTCGAAGCTCGCCGCGTCGATGACGGCGATGTCAGGCTGCTCCGATTCGGGGATCGGCGCGTCCTGCAGGAGCCCCCGCGGGTGGCCGTTGGAGGAGACCAGCGATGCCGCGTAGAGCTTGCCCCGGCGCGCGTCGAAGGCCATCGCTCGGGTCTTGCGACCGACGTCGACCCGGCCGACGACGGTCGCCGCCACAAGGTCGACCTTGACGACCTGATCGGCGCCGCCGAGGGCGACATAGGCGTAGTCACCGTCGACGATGATCGTCGCTGGCTCATCGCCGACCGGGATCGCGTCGACCACGACGCCCGCCGCCGGATCGACGATCCCGAGGCTGTCGCGCCCGGCCTGGGCGACGAGGATCCTCTCGTTCCACTGGGCGAGGGCGACCGGCCAGCTCCCGGTCGGCACCAAGCGGCCCGCCGAGAGAGTCCCATCGCCGCCGACCTTGATCTCCTGGATCGCGTTGGAGGGCGGCGAGGCGACCCAGAGCGTCGACGCGTCCGCCTGGAGGAGCGGCCGCACGGGCGTGTAGTTGAAGTTGAGGAAGGTATCCTCGTTGAGATAGTCGCCGTCGACGATCACCCGGATAGCCTCGTCCTCGCCCTGGATGATCCAGTCGCCGGCGATGTCCGGGGTCAGGCGCCCGTCGATGATCTCGGCCGTGGCACCGTCAGGCCTGCCGACCAGCTCGACGCCGTCCGCCTCGCGAAGCCCCCAAAAGGCGAGGTAGTCATCACCGCTCAGCGAGAGGGTCTCGCCGAGCGGGAGCCTGACATCACGCTCAGTCTCGACGTCCCCTGAATCACCGATGGTCGTCGTCTCCTCCTCCTCACCCGGCGGATCGTTCGCGCAGGCGATGCCGAGGAGCACAAGCGCGAAAAAGGGCAAACGAAGTCGATGTGGCTGCACGCGAGAATCCTCTTCCATGGAGACCTCCGTGAGCCTAGCAGCCCTTCGCAGCCCGCGCTGCGACCTTTCGCGCGCTGCTCCGCAACACGACGAAGGTCCACAGCCACATGACCATGGCTGCAGACGCAAGAAGTGTCCTCCAAGACAGGAGGGCAGGCTCTAGCTCCTCACTCGGCGAGACGAAGAAGCGGAGGCGCAAGCGGCCTTCGGAGGCTCGCGCTCGCTTGGACTTCGACACGGACCGAAGTTCGGCCGACGATGCGCGTTGTTGCTCATCATCGTCGAGAGTCTCGACGAGCACGTATCGAGCACAGACCTACGCGAGCAAGTTATCCACGTACCCGCAAGCGGAGCCGTGAAAGACTTGCCCGGGCGAGCGAGGGGCGACGGGGGGACGCAGCGGGAGGACCCGCACTCCTACCCGGAAATGGGGGCGGTCGCACACCAGCGCCTATTTTCGGGCTAGGAGCCCGCGGCGACGGCCCCGTGTGCTGTCGCGCCGCGGCTCTCTCGGAAAAAACTCTGAATTGAAACCAGGCCGGGCTCTACTTCACAGGAGGACCTCAACATGTCTCACCGCCTACGAAATTCTCTCCTCTCTCGTCTTCTCCTCGTGCCGAGCCTGTTCGGCCTCTCGACCGCGAGCTGTGTCGGTGACGACGTCGGCGTCATGACTGACGCGACCAGCGAGACTACGACCGACACCACGGGAGAGGGCACGACGGGGGAGACCGACGAGACCACGGGGGGCACGGAGGGCACGGAGGGCACAGAGGGCACAGAGGGCACAGAGGGCACAGAGGGCACAGACGGCACAGACGGCACGGACACCAGTGACACCACGACCTATTTCATACGAGGTGCCATCACGCGGAGCGATCGCCTGCAGCTCCCCGAAGCGAGCGACGGGGTCGGCACCCTCAACGTGGGGGTCGTAGAGAGCTGTGTACTGCCGCCCGTTCCCTTGGGCTGGACGGGCCTGCTCGACACGGACTTGTCTGATCCTGCGACGGAGGTCCCTTATCTCTACCCGGTCAAGTCGGGGACTCACTACGTGATGACCTACTTCGACGACAATGAGAACGATCTCTGGGACGCCGGGGACCTCGCCTCCTTGGACGGAACCAAGCTCGATTGCCGAGAAGTCGTAGTCACGGACGCGGATGTCGAGGGCGTCGACTTCGAGCTCAACTTCGCCATCTAGCCCTAGAATAAGCGCTAGCGAGAGACTGCCTGTCAGTCCCGCTCAGAGACGCCTTTGCCACGGGTTTTGCGGCGCGGCCCTCTCCGCGTGGGTGAAGGCTCACCCTCCCGCTTATCGACGCTCGGGGACTCTCATACGAGGGGGCTGAAAGGCTCTTCGAAGGCGCTGAATGTGCCTAGGCTGAGGGGATGGGGGGGAGGCTGAGGCGTCGGCCGGTCGAGGGGGACAGCACTCCCTTAGACAGGTCGGAGCGTGCGTGGCCCCCTTGCTCCAAGGGGCCCACGCACGTCCTAGACTCACTCGCGCTGCCCCCCTCGCCCGTCCACCGGCGCGTCCTCATGAGGATAGGGAGCCAGGGCTCGTGGGCTGAGGTGCTTGTCGGGATCATGGCGCCCATCACTGCGTTCTTCGAGGACTTTCATCCGAGCTTCTCACCGGCTCGCGTCGACCCACGGGGGATGAAAGTGGAGCCCATCACTGCGTTCTTCGAGGACTTTCATCCGAGTCTGTTGGGGCTCCGCTTGACGCTCGGTGGATGTCTCGATCGAGTATGACTTTTTGTACATGTCGTATGGGGGCGTGAGCAGATCGCGAGCGACAACGAGCATCGCCGGCCGAACTCCCGCTCGTGCCGAAGTCCACGCGAGCACCCTCTCTGACACTTTTGTGAGCTACCCGGGACACGGCGTCCGTGCGAGCCATGTCAACGCCGACCATCGGCGAAGCGAGGGCCGAAGGAGGCCCAAGTGCCAGGGGGTCCGACCTCCGCCGGCGGAATTTGTCGTGGTTCCTGCTCCCGTGACGCCCTTCGGCGGGCTCGCCCTCGCGGCTCGATTAATCGCTCGCCTTGGGATCCGGCGCTCGATCAACCGTCGCGTCAAGGTCTTCGAGAACAAGCGGCTACGACGAGGTGACGCAGATCCTGACCGACGCGTACAACCTCTTTCTCGGCGGCAGCTGTATCGAGGACATCGGCAAGACGCAGGCGGATGAAGGCGTGCGTAGGATCATCGGCGCCGACACGATCCCCGATCCGACGACGGCCGGAGACTTCCTCAGACGTCTGTTTCCCGAGAGCCAAGGGGAACTCAAACCTCGCGCTCGACGAGACGCATGAGCAGGTCTGGAGGCAGCGAAACGGACGACGAAAGGCCCGCTGGGCGGTCGTCGACCTCGACTCCCATGTCCGCCCTGTCTACGGCTCGAAGAAGGTTCGGGGAGTGCATGGACCGAGGGTACGCGACGTGGGCGGCTGGGCGTGCGAAGCTGAGCGCGACGCCTCGGCGCGGGCTCCTATTCCAGCTTTGGCAGAGGTGGCGGCAGGGACGGTTGCTTCGGCAACTGTGCAGGGCACCGTTCGTAACAGTCCTGTCCGTTCTGGCAGATCATGACGCACTCGGCTCTGAAGCTGACCTCGTCTGCAGGTGCTGTTAGTTGTACAGACCACTTCTGGGGTCGGTCTTGAAGCAATTCCTCTGCAACGTCCTCAAGTGGTAGTGGGGCTGCCATGGATGGGCAGAAGAAGAAGAACTGTGAAAAATCGATCTCCTCTGATGATTCATCGAAATAGTTCACTGTCTCGTCACTGATATCAACAAGGAAGCGTTGGGAAGGGTCCTCTTGGAGACTTCTGTTGACCTCCATGGCATCGAAGACGACGATGTTGTGCTCTTCAACCTCCTCAGGGGTATCACAAGCTGCGGCTATAGTGATCGACGCTAATATGATTGCTTTCACTCTCATTTGGTGAGGATGAGGTTTTATTCTCTGAGATGCAATCGCAACTAGAAATTGATTACCGCGCAAGGGCTCCAACGCCCGAATCTGCGCAGACCGAGAGGGGACAAGGTCGCCGCTGGGGAGCGGCGCGACCGTGCTCGCGTTTGCGCGTGACTCTCGCCGGTGCTCGTCGTCTTCGAGGAGGAGGAGGAGGAGGTGGTGGTCGAGCTGCTTGCGTCGGTCGAACTCGTGCCGGCGTTTGTCGAGCCCGTTCCCACGACTAGTTCTCCCTGTCCGCGAGCGTTCCTGTTGCTCCCCGTGCCTTCGGGATCGAAGCCGCCCCTGAACCGCGATGACCTATCGCTGACCGGCTCCGTCGTGCTGCCCGCTCTTCCAGAGCGGGTCATCGGCGCTCCTGCGCGGCTGCGTCAGGCGCTCCTCAACCTGCTGTCAAACGTGATCAAGTTCACCTCGGAGGGCTCGGTGACCCCGAGGGCTTGCCTTCTGCGAGGGCTGCCTGGATGTCCGCGCGGTCATCGATCCGCCGGACCGCTCACGCGCCTGGTTGGGCCTCGGCGGACGCGCAGATCTCATCGAGACCGAGGCACTCCTTCTCACCCCCGCCGCTCGTGCACACCTGGTGATCGTTTGCGATCTCGACGGTCACCGAGAGCATGCACGCGGCTCCCGCAGGAGCGACCACGGTCGTCTCGGCGCGGCCGTCTGTGTCATGGCGTGCCGACATTGTCACTGCGTCGCAGGGGGTTGTCACGGTGATCGACAGCGACTGATCGGTCTCGACGTCGACGGGGAGCTGGTGGCGAATCGTCACGCCTTGATGATCGACGATCCCGTCGATCGAGCAGCCGAGCCGCGTCTCCGGATCGATCGAGGGTGACGCAGCGCCGGCGATCCAGACTGCGGTCGTAGGCTCCTCGGCGTCACAGGCCAAGCCGCCGACAGCGAACGCGGCGAGAAGTGACAGACGTAGCGTGATTGAGCGAACGTGCATCATTCCTACCTCTTGACGATATTCCACAGGGTTGCGTCGATCGCCAGCGAGAGGCCGATCTGATGGGCGTCTGCGCCAGGCTCGTGGACCGTCGCCTCCCAGGTTCGCAGCCGCGGACGATAGACGTAGCCGACGAGGAGGGTGAGCGGCGTGCGGAAGATCCCCCAGCGAAAGAAGAGCCCAGGCGCGAGCACAGTGTGCGGCCGCGGCCCGGGCAAGCGCCCGCCCTCACCGACGTCGTACTGGAGGAACGCCGCAGGATCGATGACCGACGCGAAGCCCCCGAGGGAATTGCGACCGGTGCCCCCCGTGAGGTCGAAGCCTATCGGCACCGTCAGCGTCGGCGCCTGGAGGTGCGGCGCTCCGTGCTCGAAATGGACTCCGTACTGACCGCGGCGGAATTCGACCGCCGCCATGACGCCAACGTGCGAGGCGATCGACAGCGAGAGCGCCCCCTTCGCCTGCTTTCGCCGCCACCCCCCCGCGGGGGACGCGGTCTTCTCAAGGATCTCCGCGACATCATCGCTGTCCTTCGCGGAGAGCAACGCCGCGAATAGACCGACGAGCTCGCCGAGGTGCTGGAGGGTCTCCTCGCGGGGAAGAGGAGTCTGCTCGGCGCTCTGACTCGCCGAGGCGGAGCTCCCTCCCGCCTTCCTGGCGGCCCTACGGAGCGCTCTCGCCTTCACGCGCAGCTCCCTGGCTGCCTTGCGGAGCGCTTTCGCCTCAGCATCGCCCTTCTCTGCCATCAATTCGAGCAGCGTCGCCGCGCCCTTCAGCTCCTCGGCCAGGGCCAGATCCACTTCGGCGTTCGGCTGGGGGACGTCACGGACGACCGCGAGCGCCCTCATCATGGCCACCGCCCAATCGCCGCCGAGGAGCTCGCGGAGCGCGTCGAGGACTTCCTCGGTCGCCCCGAGCGCGCGCCGGAACTCCTTGACTGACGCGCTGAGAGCGCCTTCATCGGAAACCCACGTCGGCTGCGCTCGCGTCTCCCCCTTCGCCTCTTGGAGGCCGGGCCACAGCTTCACAGAGTAGCTCTTCGCCCTGCTGATGTCGTCGAGAACTGCCGCCAGCGCGTGGGCTGCCGCGATGATCTCCTCGGCGACGTCGAGCACCGCCTCGAGGCGCGCCCTCACGGTGTCAAGCTTCGCCTCGTCCAAGAGCTCATCCAGTGCGCCGCGATCGAGCTCCGTGATCTTGATCTTGGCGAGCGCCCCGAGGGTCTTGACTTTGACCTCAGCCTCGCTCTTCGCGTCCTTGCGGGCCTTCTTCAGGCGCTCACGCGCGCCCCGGAGGCGTTTCTCCACGCGGGCGACCGACTGCCAGGCAGCGACCAGTCGCCGCCGGTTCTCGTTCATCAGGGAGGCGAGTCGGATAAGCGTCGACAGCCGCTCGACGTCGCCGCTCGCAGCCCGGTCGAGCGCCAAGTGCCTAGACGGCTCCGTCTTCGTCTTCGTACCCGTATCGGTATCCGTATCGGTATCCGTACCCGTATCCGTGCCCGTACCCGTATCCGTATCCGTACCCGCGTTGCTGCTACTATGGGAGTAGTTCGCCGAGGTATAGCCCTCGCCCGTGAGGGTCCAACACGCTGGCGCGGCGACCAAACCCGCGAGAACACGGTAGCGAATGGGGAGCGGGCCCTCCTCCGATTTCGCCTCCGCTTCGCCGGCCCCGTCGACGCTCAGCTCCGCGGCCAGACTGACCCCGCAGATCGCGATCTGGTTCGCTGGAGCCGCGAGCGCGTACTTGTTCTCGCCAAGTTTGATCCGGTTGACGTCGTCGATCGTCGCCGCCCAATCGCGGACCTGGGCCGCAGGCTCCGCGCCGTCGAGGAGCCCGGCGATCGCCTTTGATGTCGCATTGCGTACCCTCTTCACCCGGGCGCAGGTGGGGGGGTCGGGGACCCGATCGGCGACGCCGCAGTCGAAGAGCCTCCTCTCTCCAGGGAGGTCCTCGGCCCAGTAGGCAGTGCCGACCGAGAGCCCTACCGCAACGCTCGGGAGGTTCGTGGCGTCCTCTTCGATCGCGGAGATCAGCGCGGTCAGCATCGCCTGGCCTGCGCCGAACCCGGAGCGGAGGTTTTCGTCCACGGTCAGGGTGCACAGCTGTGGCAGCCAGTACTCGCGTACCTCGCTCATGAGCACGTCTACCTTGTCGCGGCGACCGCAAAAGCGCGCTCCTATCCGATCCAAGGCCCAGAGCACGGCCTCCTGCTTGGCCCGATCGACCGCAAGCTTGCCGAGACCGACGGCGAAGCGGAGCGCGATCTCGCCGGTCCCGAGGCCAGGGACAAGCGCTTGCGCGATGGCTTGGGCTCCCCCTGAGCTGTCGTCGTCCCTGCGCAAGGCGCCCGTCTTCGCCGTCGCCGTCGCCTCATCGAAGACGGCGAAGAGCTCCTCCACGGCGTCGGGGTCGACGGCGACGGCGACCTTCGCGAGGTCGAGGTCCTCGGCGAACGCACAGACGTTGATGAATCTCCCTGGCGTGCAGTAGTCGTCGCAAAGCGATGCGGCGCCGAGAATCTCTGCGACCCCTTGGCTGCGGTTTCGAAGCTTCTTGCCGAGCTCCGCCTTCATCGCATCCTCATCGCGCAATGACTGGATCGCAGTGCTCGCCGCCTCGTATGCCGTCCTGAGTCCTTGCCAATCCAGCTTGTTCGACTCGGCCGCTGTCCTCGCCAGCTCGAGCGCCTCTTTCGTCTCGCAGAGCGCATTGTGCGCAGGGGCTTCGCACGTCACCCCCGTGTTCTTCAGGAGCTTATCGATCAGCTTCTGAAGCCTCTTGAGTTCCTCCGGCTGCTCCGAGCGAGCCTTCGGCACACAGACCGAGTGCAGGAGCTTCGCCTTCGACCGCAGCGTCTTCGCTGCTGCATTCTCGGACACCTCCTTCGCAGCCGCGCGCGTGCACGGGAGGGCCAAGAGCACAGGGAGCAGGAGCCAAGGAGAACAGGACCCAATACGCATGTTAGTGAGCCTCACAGTAATAGGTGTCCGTCCAGCTGCCGCCATCGCCATACGCCGCTGGGAAGTCCTCGAGCGCAATCTGCACTCTCCCGGTCGCCGGGTTATCGATCGAGATCTGCATCCTCCCGGCTTCGAGGCGATACCCCGTGATCACGACGAAGTGCGCGCCGTGGTCGAACCATTCAATACGGACGCAGATCGGCCGACCTTGGTCGATACTCTCCTTGATCTGGTCGGCGCGCGCGTAGTCTTCGTCGGGAGGCTCCTTGAGCGACTTGGTGTACCGAAGCGCAGTGTCGAGATAGCCGTAGACGTCGCAGTCGCGGGCGCTCCCGTCTTCACAGCAGTGCTCCTGGAGGCAGTGCGACGCGATCTCACACTGTCGCCACTCCCCGGTCCCCGTCTTCAAGAACCGTCCGACCGAAGCCGCGACCGCAGCCCAACACCAATTCGAGTACCCTGCTTTGATGCTCTCGATCGTGAAGCCTAGCTGTCGCTCCTCAGCCCGTCCGCGATCGAAGCGTTGGGACGGTCCGGGGCTGGGCTGCGGCGTAGGGGCGCGGAATGGCTCCGGTGTCGCGACAGGGGGTTGAGGCCGCCTCGTGAGCGTGAGTGACGTGAGGCGGAGACTCGTGGGGATGACGAGCGGCGCCGCCTGGGCGACCCCCGCTGTGCCCGGTCCTGCTCCCCCGGAGGCGCCTGGGGCGGCGGCGATCAACGCGATCTGCTGGGTCGCCGCCCCCACAAGCGCCTGCGCCAATTCCTTCGCGCTCGCAGGGGCCCCAGGCGGCAGCACCCGCGAGCTCGGAGCGAGCGGGACATAGAGATCGACGGGCTCGTCGCCGTCGCCACTGTGAAGCCAAAGGGCGATCAGGGCGAGGCCGGGGACCACGAGCACCCGCGGCTCGTACGATCCGACGCGGACCTCATCGAGGTTCTCCGCGCATGAGAACGCCGCGAGCAGCCGCTCGGCGACCGGGCCGTCGACGAACGCTGACACCGTCGACGCCGCACCACGTGATCGCACATGGACCTCCTCGACCGAGTCGAGCCCGGAGAAGACCAGGTAGCGCCAATAAACCGGGCGCGCACCGCTCAGTTCGCCACGAGAGGCGTCTTCGAGGCTGAGAGCCCAGGTCTCGATCCCATCGCTCGCGCTGATGTTGGCGCGCTCGTCCCCTCGCGCGGGCGACATGCTGTACCGCTCGAGCGCCTCGCCGATCTTCTGGTGACCATCGACTGGCGCTCTAGGGGAGAACTCTAGTCCCATGCGGCCGAGTATAGACGATCTTCAGTGGGAGCGGCTCCTCACATCTTTATCGCGGGATCAGGGCACTTTCTACGACATCGGCATCTCGAGTCGCTGAGGCGAGCGTCTCTTCTCGGCGACCGGACCTCTGTACGTACGGTCAGCATCCCGCACGAGCGTTTGTCAACCGCGCGCTCGACGAGAGACACGCCGGGGCGAGGACCTCGGAGCCGTCGAGAAGTCGCCG
>Ga0316189_10003755_pt1 | contig 14718 bp, 12 predicted proteins | sample LowCovwburrow_MG_FD_204930 | JGI IMG/M metagenome (GOLD analysis project Ga0316189, IMG submission 204930) | Coastal sediment microbial communities from Maine, United States - Lowes Cove worm burrow | ecosystem: Environmental > Aquatic > Marine > Coastal > Sediment | place: USA: Maine...
GAGCACGACAAGTAGCGCGCTTAAAGCCAATTTTACCGTTGGAGACACCCAAATAGCTTCTATCAATAGCCTGAGTTTTGGCCCTGAAGGCATACTTTTTATTGGAGACTCAAAAAATGCAATGATCTATGCCCTAGATACAAAAGACCTTCAAACTAATGAGAAAGCTACTGAAATTAATCTTGCTGCTTTTGACACAAAAATAGCCGCTGCCTTAGGGACAACTGCAGATAATGTATTGATTACCGATATGGCCGTAAACCCACTTTCTAAAGCAGTGTATCTGTCGGTTCACGTTACAGATGGTACTCCCGTTTTACTGAAATTGAACGGTGAAAACCTTGAAAATGTTTCCTTAAAGAATGCCAGCTACTCAAAAATTGCTCTGGCTGATCCTGTTGCTGAAGATGCAAAAGATCGTCGTGGACGTTCCCTACGTTTGTGGGCAATTGCAGATATGAAATATCATAAGGGCAAAGTGATGGTAACAGGCTTATCAAATAAGGAGTTTAGCTCAACTTTTAGAAGTATTCCTTTTCCTTTTACGAATCAACAAGACCATTCTTCCCTTGAAATATGGCATGCCGCACACGGACGTTATGAAACTTATGCGCCTATCAAAGCATTCAATATCATTAATATTGATGCTAAAGACTATTTAATGGCTAGCTATACTTGTACACCTTTGGTATTGTTTCCTTTAGATGAATTAAAAGGAGGGAACCACATTAAAGGGAGAACAGTTGCTGAATTGGGCTCAGGAAATTCACCCGTAGATATGATCTCTATTGAGAAGGATGGAAAGCCTTATTTTTTAATGTCAAATACAAACCGTTCTGTGATGCGTTTTGACTATGATGTGATTGTAGGGTTTAAAGAATCGCTAACTGAAACTGTTGAAGAGTTCGCTAAGGCGGAAGGAGTAGGCTATGTGTCTTTACCTTTTGTTAATGTATTGCAATTAGATAATTTAGATGCTGAAAATGTGGTCTTACTTCGTAGAACATCAAAAGGTGATCTGGTTTTGAGTAGCCGCACAAAAAAATGGATGTAATTAAACTATATGACTATCAAAAAAAGATCGGGGTATACCTGGTCTTTTTTTGTTTATTAGTCGCTGCTTCTTGTGCAAATCCCTCTGAAATTAAAGACCTTAGCGTTTCCTATGGAAATGGAGAGGCCAATTATATCACTTTCAAGGCTACGGGTGATGCAGATGCTTATAAAGTGTTTTTAAAGGGCAATACAACAACACCTGTTTTAGGAATTTTCACCGTAGAAGGTGAGCAAAAAATCTTTAAGCCGGTTATTCCGTTTACCAGTGGTATGTCATATGAGCTTAGGCAGCAAAAAAAGACTCTAGTCGAATTTATGATCAATGAATCTGAAAAAAATGCCGAAAAACCAAGAATATTAAACATCTATCCCAGCGGGGACACGGTTCCTGAAAATTTATTGAAGATCTACCTTGTGTTTTCCAAGCCAATGCAAGAAGTACATCCTGCGCTTGATTTTATTGAAGTGCATAATATCACTAAAGATAAGCCTTCAGACATCTTTTTACCCTTGCAAAATGAATTATGGAATCAAGAGCATACCGAACTGACCTTATGGTTAGATCCGGGGCGTATAAAGAGAGATCTTATTCCGAATCGTGAAAAAGGCCAACCTCTTGAGCAGGGGAATAGCTATAGAATTAGTATTGACAAGCAATGGCAGGATGCCCAAGGTAATTATTTAGAAAATACTGTTACAAAAGAGTTTTTTGTAAGTGATAGAGATAGTAGAAAGCCCAGCATAAGTTACTGGAAGGTGCAAATTCCTAAAAAAGAGACTGTTGGAACATTAGTAATCTCCTTAGCTGAAGCTATGGATGCCATGCTGTTGAAAGAAACAATTGTTGTAAGCTCGGCTGATAATAAGCAAGTTATGGGAAGTTTTAGGTTGTCACAAAAGGAGCACGAACTTATATTCAAACCAGATATTATTTGGCAAACAGGTGATTATCAACTATTAATTAATTCAAAACTTGAAGATCTTGCCGGTAATAATTTCAATCATTTATTTGATAAGGACTTGCTAGCTTCTGACAAAAGCGTCGACAGTGAATTCAAATCCCTGTTTTTTACAATAAAATAGCCGACTATTCTTTATATTTGAAGGACTAAATGCCTCCATTCATGAAAAAAATTATAATCCTAATTAGTATTGTGCTGGTTGCAAGTTGTAGCGAAAAAGAAAGATCCGTCTCTACTGAACAAGGAAATTTTGCGCACAGTGTATATTTCTGGTTCAACAATCCTGATAATATGGTGGAACGCGATGTTTTTGAAGCTTCCTTATCGAACTTCCTTGATAATTCTAAATATATTCAAACCAGCCATGTGGGAGTACCTGCAACTACGGGGCATAGAGATGTAGTTGATGCTAGTTATACTTATAGTTTATTACTCACTTTTAAAGATAAAGACGCACAAGATAAATATCAGTATGAAGCGGTACACAAACAATTTATTGAAGAAACGAAACATTTATGGTCTAAGATAGTAATATATGATTCAGAAAATATTTTACAATAAGATAAAAACTTTTAAAACAACATTATAAATAGTATTATATAAACTTTTAATATGATTAAAAAAATCCACTGGGATGCAGTCCCAACAGAGCAGGTGACTCCAAAAATGCAACGCAAAATGGTTTATGGTGAAAAGGTAATGGTAGCCAAAATGAAGTTTAAAGATGGCTTTTTGGTGCCTTTACATAGCCATGTCAATGAACAGGTAACACAAGTGACCAAGGGTACCATCCGTTTTTGGTTTGGGGCAGAAAAGGAGCAAATAGTAGACCTTCATGCCGGAGAGGTTGTGGTGATCCCTTCACATTTACCACATGAAGCGCTAATGATAGGCGACGTAGAAGAAATAGATACCTGGGCACCTATACGCGAAGATTGGTTAGATGGTACCGATGATTATTTAAGAAAATAATGGATTTAGGAATTTTAGACAAAGTGGCATTTGTAGCTGCTTCCAGTCAGGGTCTGGGCAAAAGTGTTGCCTTAGAACTGGCAAAGGAAGGTGCCTATGTGATTATATGTGGCAGAAATAAAGAAACCTTGGCGGAAGCTGAAGATGAAATTAATAAGGCAAGTAGCGGAGAGGTGCTCGCTATAGCAGGCGACTTAAGTATTGGGGCAGATAGACAACGTATGCTTAAAACAGCCATTGAAAAATATAAAAAAATAGATATTTTAGTAACTAATTCGGGTGGACCGCGCTCAGGAACATTTGAGGAACTCGATCAGGAAGACTGGCAGAAAGCCTATGAATTGTTGTTGGCCAGTACCGTAGATCTTATTCGAGGGGTCTTACCGGCTATGAAGGCACAAGGATGGGGCCGCATCATAAGTATTACTTCACAGGCTGTCAAGCAACCGGTCGCAAATTTAATTTTATCGAATTCAGTACGTGCTTCGGTGGTAGGCCTTATAAAAACGCTCGCGGGTGAATTGGGACCTTATCAAATTACGGTAAACAATGTGATGCCGGGATATACCGAGACCAATCGTTTAAAAAATCTTATTGCTGCCAACCCTAAAGTTTCTCAAGCCATCAATGAGATTCCCCTTGGGCGTTTTGGACAACCAGAAGAGTTTGCAGCAGCTGTTGCCTTTCTTGCAAGTGAACGTGCCAGTTATATCACCGGGGTTTCTTTAGCGGTAGATGGCGGATGGATACAACATATTTTATAAGATGACCAAAATTGACCTAACAGATAAAAAGATATTGCTTACCGGTGCGTCAGCGGGCATAGGAGAGGCTCTGGCAGACTATCTCATGAAAATGGGCGCTCAGGTTGCCGTGCACTATAATTCGAATAAGAAGGCGGCAGAAAGGCTGGTTGCCAATTATAAGAAAACAGGCTCAATGGCTGTACAGGCTGATCTCGCTAAAGCGGAAGAAGTCAAAGGACTATTTAAAGCTGTAAAGGCTGAATTTGGCCGAATTGATGTGATCATACTCAATGCGGGAGTATTTTTAGAACATCCTGTAGAACTTTCTACAGATAAATGGATGAAGATATGGAAGCAGACCCTTGCCATTAATCTGGATGCTGTTGGGATCTTAACAAAAATGGGGTTGGATCATTTTATAAGCAACAAAGAAGGTCGCTTTATCTATATTTCCAGCAGAGCAGCTTTTAGAGGAGAGACAGAAGAATATCTGGCATATGCCGCTTCAAAAGGAGGGATGGTTTCCTTAGCACGCAGTGTAGCGCGCTCGTTTGGTAAACATAATATCAAAGCCTTTAGTATAGCTCCGGGCTTTGTAAGAACTCAAATGGCTGAACGTTTTATTGCCAAATATGGTGATGAACGGGTGCTGAATGAAATAGCCTTGAATACCTTAACAGAACCTGAAGACCTAACGCCTTTGGTGGGATTGATGTGTAGCGGACTCATGGATCATGCGACAGGAGCAACAATAGACATCAATGCTGGAAGTCATATTCGTTGATTTTTAGTAGTAAAATTTGTGTATGTGAAAGGAATCTATTATTTTTACATACACAATGTATGTATAATTGAATGCGACGAACTAAGGAAGAAGCAGAACTTACCAAAACTCTAATTATATCTAACGCGGTTAATTTATTCTTAAAAAAGGGGTTCTCAGCCACGACTTTAGAACAAATAGCTATAGCGACAGGCGTAACCCGTGGAGCGATTTACTGGCATTTTAATGATAAATTAGACATTATTAATCATCTAACAGAGAAGGAAATAGGAGGATTATATCATTTAATGGATCAGGCATTTAGCGTTGAAATACCGATATTAGACAAAATTTGGCATATTCTAAAGACGGTAGTACATAATTATTATCGGAACCAAAGCTTTTGCGATTTTATAGAACTTACTTGGTTTAAAATGGAATATACACAACTTTCTACCTTACGAAAATCAAAAGCGGAACCTACACAATATTTTATAAACAAATTTGAAAAGCTGGTATTACAAGCACAGCAAGAAAAACAAATAGTTCAAGATATCAATGCCTTTGATGTAGCCATTACGGTGACACACATGATCAATGGTATGTACAGAATGCGTTATTTGTTGCCAGTAGAGATGAGTACTGAGATGAAGGCCATGCGTCCTTTTACAAATTATTTAAAATTATTAACAGGTCTTCCAAAAAACGGAGAGTCTAACTAGCACCAAGAACTATGAAAAATAAGATGTTATTAGCGTTTAGTGTCCTCAATATGTGCCTTTTATTTGGACAATCAACTCCAACAGAAAAGCCCAAACTCGTTGTTGGTATTGTAGTTGACCAAATGCGCTTTGATCAGCTTTATAAATATCAGGATCGCTTTTCCGAGACGGGATTTAAACGGTTGATAAACGATGGTTTCAGCTATAAAAATGCGAACTATTCCTATATTCCAACTGTAACTGCGGCAGGTCATGCTACCATTTATACTGGAACAACTCCTAGTATTCATGGTATTATAGGTAATAGCTGGTACAAACGCTCTATAAAGGATGATGTTGGTAATGTTGAAGATGCTCGTTACCCTTTGATTGGTAATAAAGCAGTTAGCAAGGAGGGAAGATCACCTAATAATTTACAATCGCCAACAATAGGAGATCAATTAAGGATGAGTACAAATTTCAGATCAAAGGTGATAAGTGTTTCTTTTAAAGATCGTGGCGCGATTTTACCTGGTGGTTTTACAGCCAATGGCGCGTATTGGCATGATTGGGAAACAAGTCCTGGGTATTTTGTTACCAGTTCTTTTTATATGGATAAATTGCCTAAATGGGTTGATAAATTCAATAAAGAGGAAAGGTCAGACCGTGCTCTCAATACTTCCTGGAAAACTCTATATCCCATATCAAGTTATAAGAATAGTGCGCCTGATAATAATAAATATGAACAAGTATTGGGAGGGAAGGAGACTCCAACTTTCCCCTATGATTTTAAAAAACTACGAAAAAAATATAGGGAATCCGGTATGGAATACTTAATGATGTGGATATCACCTGCAGGAAATACATTGTTGACGGAATTTGCCATAGAGGCCATTGCTAATGAAAATTTAGGTATAGATACTGACACTGACCTGCTCAATATTAGTTATTCTGTGCCTGACGTTATGGGTCACACATTTGGGCCACAATCTGTTGAAATTGAGGATGTTTATTTACGTTTAGATCTTGAAATTAGTAATTTACTAAATTATTTAGACAAAAAAGTTGGTAAAAACCAGTATACCGTTTTCTTGACTGCAGATCACGCAGCCATCCCGGTGGCATCATATTTACAAGATAAGAAATTACCGACTGGGATAGCTAGGACTGGTAAATATAGCGCCTCTCTCAATGAATATTTATTCAGTAAAACAAAACAAGATTCTTTAGTCCTTCATTTTGATGGCGAACAGGTATATCTCAATCATAAAAGAATTGTCGCGGGAGGTTTAAAATTACAAAAAATTCAGGAAATGAGTAGAAATTTTCTATTGACTAAAGATGCCATTAGCGTTGCAATAACTGCTAGTGACTTACAGACAAATGAATATCGACAGGGCATAAGACATCTTTTACAAAATGGCTATCAAAAAGAACGTTCAGGAGATATATCACTGTCTTTTAAACCTGGATACATTCAAAGTACTAACGACACCTTAAAAGTAAGTGATGTTAAAGGAACAACTCATGGTTCGGGTTGGGCTTATGACACCCATGTGCCATTAGTATGGTATGGCAATGGAATCCCAAAAGGAAATTCAGTAAGGGAAGTAGCTGTTAAAGATATCTCACCAACTTTGGCCATGTTACTTAACCTACAATTACCAAGTGGAAATAGCGGCATTGTTTGTAAAGAAATATTTGAATCAAAAAATTAAGTAATATTTATTATGATTTTATTAATTAAGTAGTTATAAATATTTTAAAAATAGATGAGAGACTGTCTTATTGATGTCATTGTCAATTACTTTTTTAGGCTCTAAAATTTCGATACCTTGATTGATAACTGTTGTATTAGGAATGGTATTCAGTTCATCAGTATCTGATTTTTAAAAACTTAATACCCCGGAATACATACAAATTTACCTGTCCAGTCAAAATACTTATCGTGTTCTCGAATGCTTTCACCATATCTAACCTTTCTATGGTTTTTGCAATTAAATCCATTGATTTTGATTAAAGGAATATCAAATAAAATTGACAGACTCACGTTTTAAGTTAAACCTTCTTGACACTTAAGAGTCAAAATACAACACATACATTTGCTTTAATAAAGAATGTATTAGTCGCTAAATAAGAAGAAACTATGGGAGCATTAGAATTTAATTGTCCGTATTGTTATAATGATATTGTAACACTTGTTGAAACGAATAAAGTAAAGCAGCAATTTATTGAAGATTGTGAGCTCTGTAAAAATCCTATAGAATATATTATCGACTGTGATTTTAACCAGGTTGTACGTGTTATGGTAAATCCGATTGCCCAATAATTTTTTGATATTTGTCTGAATATATTGCTAATGATCTATGATTATTTCAAATAGCTAAGTTATACACCAATTTATTATTCTATTATTAACGAATTATAACCTAACTGCCGTTTGGTGTGGAACATTTAGAAATTAAATGACATTCTTATTTTTACAGTTTTCCTTTATAATAACCTTCTATTAAGTAGTCAGTGTATTTAGCAATGCTTCCTTCATATTTTATATCTTTTAATTCAGATGGATCAATATCGAAGTAACGATCATAATTCAATTTCTCAACTTTTCTTCACACTAGCTCTATTTTTAAATCACATTTATGGTTAAGTATTGCATTAAACTCACCAATTACATCACAAGATTTAATATTTTCAATATAGGGTATGCTTAAACAATACCTTCAAAGCAATCTATTTTTAAAACGGAGGAATGACTTTCTTAGCATTCGGCGAATCATAGGATCCTTGATCCATCTCGGAATACTCGAATTTGTTATAGAAATGGCCGAAAACTTAATTTCAAAAAGCTTATTAGACTTTGATATGATCAACCACTGAGTTAAGTTATAACCTTCTCGCGTACTGCCTTTTATGGGTTTTATAAAATTTGGTAATGACTTTGAAAATATAACAATCGTATCTTTTCGCTGCTCTATACTGTAGAATGCCACGATATCTTGTTGCGCGAAGGGCCATGGTACTTTATAAACGGTGTGCAAGATCCAGTTGTCCTTATGATCTCGCAACAAAGTTGCTTTTCGAATGCCTTCATTCCAAAATGTTAAATTACCGGGTTGTTTTATCTGTGCTACAATTGAATCGATAGTTCCGGAAATAGTAAGTTTTAGCATTAATTCTCGTGTGTTAATGGTGTCAAAAAGTTGGAGATCGCGATAACTGATGGTAACGCCATCTTTTTGTTTCCTTGTTTTCCATTTTTCTTTTTTAGCCGCAGCAACGAAGCTCTGAAGATTCTCTATGGCATCTAATCCCTTATTTTGGGCCATACTTATGTTGGAACTAGAAATTCCAATAGCCAATAGTAAGAGGTAGATCTTTATTTTAAAAGCTGAATTCATTAATGTAACATCTTAAGCTGCTAAAATCTTTCAAGATTTCAATATGACTGCTAATGTGATATTTATAATCATCACAGAATCAAATTTATAATATCACAAAGTTAAAAGGTTATCTGCAAATAAACGATGTTTGTAGGTGTAATAATTGTTGAAATAGGACTTCTCAAATTCGTTTTATCTTTTTTAGAAAGTTGAAGCTTCTAAGAATATTCGCTAGCGTGTTGACTTTGATATAAATAGCTTCACTTAAACCTTTGTTTTGATTATGAATCAGTTACCTGCAAACCCATAATCAAAAGTATACTATAGCCTGTCTGCCGGCAGGCAGATACACCGCATGGAGTTTGCCCCATGCCCCGACACGGGGTTACATTGCTTGATTCGTGAGTTTTATATTATTATAGAGTAAACCATGAATATTAAAATAGTAGTATCTTTTAATATTTGATAAAAGCGAAATAATACAAGAACTTTCTATAAAGCTCATCAGAAAGCCTTTCTAAAAATACAATTTAGAGACAATTAATAAACCATACTATTCAAATTCAAAGAATCTAGTTAATTATTTGAATTAGAACAATGCTAATCAGAATTAAAATAAAATTATGGATATCTGAGAATCAATAATTTTGGTTATATTTAGCATTATTAACCAAACCAAAATTAATCCAAAATGAAAAAACATGCAATTATTATTGTGATGCTTTTAACTAGCATCATGTATTCCCAAAAGAAAAAAAACGGTACTGTTTACAAAGAGCATCCTGCAATAACCACAGTTGAATCGATGATACAAGCTTATTTTGCAGGAGATGCAGATAAAGTGGCAACTTATTTAACTGATGATTTTAAGTCTTATAATGGTACTAATATCAATAAAAATTCTAAAGGAAGGACTAAAGAGAATTTTACAGACGGTGTAAAATGGATGAATGAGAATATGTTATACGCTAGCTTTACTCGTTCACCTGGTACTTATCCGGATGCCATAGAGTATAAGGATGATGATGATGGGTTATGGGTTCAAACTTGGGATCGTTTAAAAGCCATTGATAAAAATACTGGTGTAAAAATTGATATGCCAATTCATCGTTTGTACCATTTAACAAATGATAATAAAATTAAGACTATGATTAATTATAATAATAGTCTGCCCTGGGCAGAAAGAAGAAGAAGTTTTGCTCCTAGAACAAATGGTACAATTTATAACAATCATGACAATATAAACACGGTCAGGTTAATGATGGGGGCATTAGAAAATGGTGATGCTGACAAAGCGTTTAACTATTTTACTGAAAAGGCCAGCTTCACTAATTTAGATATGGCTGATGGTGAAAGTGTTACTGTAACTCAAGAAAAAGAAGCTTTTTTAGGGATGCTAAAAGATTGGACTATTGAGAGTATTGATGTTAACGGATATCCAGATTATTTGGAATATGAGCTAGGAAATGCTAAAGCTGTACAGTCTTGGTGGACTGCTAGAATGACAAGAAAATCTGATGGAAAAAAAATAAAATTACCACTTATGATGATACACGATTTTAATGATGAAGGTAAAATAACTCGTGAATCTGGGTATTATACATTACAGTTGTTATCAGCAAAATAAATTATAAATTTTATAAAATCGACCCTTCAAAGTATATTTTGAAGGGTTTTTACATTTAACGAATTTAATAATTTCCATTTAAACTATTAAAAACGAATGCTTCCGGAATATTATACAGAAGTTAGAAAACTTAAAGTAAAATGAAAAAGGGAAAAATCATATTGCTGTTTCTAGTATTAAGCCTAACCTACTTTGTGTATTCGCAATTATTTAAACAACCAAAGTTAGTTGAAGGAAACTATATTGAATTTAAAACTACTTTTAAGAATCATTCTGGTGATGTTTGGGAAGCTAAATTTGCACCAAACGATACACTAATTGTAAGTGGTGGTATAGACCAAAACACAAAAATTTGGAATAGAATCACAGGAGAAATATTACACAATTTACCTCATGAAGTAGGATCACCATCAGTAGATTTTAATCCAGACGGCAATATTGTTGCGACTGGAGCTTATGATGGTAAAGTGAGACTTTGGGATGTAAATTCTGGAGTGCTTTTAAAAGTGTTAGATGGAAATGAGAGCACAATTTGGTCTGTAAATTTTAGTCCGAATGGCGAATTAATTGCTGCTGGAAGTGATGATGATAAAGTGACCGTTTGGAATATAAATACAGGAGAAATTAAATATGAATTTAAAGAAGCATCCCATAACATCTGGGAAGTAGTATTTAATTCGACAGGAAACTATTTAGCAGCTTCAGGTAGCGATAATGCCATAAGAATTTATAATGTTGAAACTGGCAAGTTGATGAAAACAATTCTGGGTCATTCACTGGTTCCTTTATCAATGAGTTTTAGTCCAAACGGAGAATTATTAGCAAGTGGAAGTGATGATAAAACTGTCAAAATTTGGGATACCAAAACTTGGAAATTAATTCGCACTTTAAAAGGTGAAAACGAAGCCATACATTCAGTTGTATTTATTGGTAATGATAGAATTTTGGCTGGCGGAACAGACAAAAAAATGCTTGGAGAATTATTAGAATATAATTTTGGATTTACGGGTTTTACAAAACCAATAATTGCAACACTATGGGATATTGAAAAGGAAGAAGTTTTACAAACAATATCTGAACATGAGAATGATCTTGGAATTGGCTGCGATGTTAGTTCTGATGGAAAATGGCTAGTAACAGCAAGTGCAGATAAGACAGTTAAAATTTGGAAAATAAATGAATAGTATAGGTTTTTTGAGGCCATAGAAGATTTTCGCATTACTTTGCCATTTAAATTGTAAGAATAGGAATTGCAGTTAAATCTGTGTTTTTATCAAATATTGTTATATTTGATAGTAAGAGATGAAATATTTTAGACAATTCACAACGTTACTTGCGTTAACCCTACTAATTACTACCTGCCAACAAAAAGGAAATTCTATTGTAATTGAAGATGATGTAGATTTCAATAACATCGTTGCGAATTCTGTTGATAGGGACCTAGAGGATATCAAGAAAGATGGAATCCTCAGAGCTTTAGTGGTATATAGTAGTACGAGCTACTTTCTTTATAAAGGAGAGGCTATGGGGTTTGAGTATGAGCTTTTGAAACGCCTAGCGGCACATCTCAATTTAAAGCTCGAAATCATTATATCTGATGACCTCGATTCAGAGTTTGAAGTCTTAAATAGAGGAGACGTAGACATGATTGCTCATGGAATGACCATAACCAATCAACGTAAATGGGAGGTAGACTTTACAGACTATTTATATCTTACCAGGCAGGTACTTGTACAAAAAAATCCTGATAACTATAGAGATATATCCTGGAGTTCTTGGCAAAAAGAGTTGATTCATGATGCTATAGAATTGACTAATGATACTGTTTCGATACGACTAAATTCTGCGTACTATGAACGTTTAATGAGTTTATCAAATGAAATTGGGGGCAATATTATAATTGATACATTAGATAGTGAGCTAAGTACAGGTGAAATCATTGATATGGTGGCTGATGGAAAAATCAAATACACTATTGCAGATGAAAATCTTGCCAAAATAAACGCTTCGTACAAGCCTATTCTAAATATTGACGTTCCTATTTCCCTTTCACAGCGTATTGCTTGGGTCACGCGTAAAAAATCCCGAAATTTTCGAGATGTTATCAATAAATGGATTAAAGTGCAAAGAAATACAACTGACTATCACGTTATTTATAATAAGTATTTTAAAAATAAGCGTTCTTTTCAACGTCGTACCAAGAGTGAGTATTATAGCCTAAAGAATAATCAAATTAGTAAATATGATAACCTGATAAAGATCCATTCAAAGAAAATTGGATGGGATTGGCGATTACTCGCTTCCCTAATCTACCAAGAATCTAAGTTCGATCCAGGTGCCTACTCATGGGTAGGAGCTAAAGGATTGATGCAGGTAATGCCGGCAACAGCGGTATCTTTAGGTATAAAAAACCTTTCAGATCCTAACGAAAGCATCAGAGGTGGTGCTACCTATTTAAATCAAATTTATGACCATTTCATTGAGGTTCCCGACTCCCTTAACAGAATTAAATTAACAATGGCATCATACAATTGTGGCTTGGGTCATGTTATGGATGCACAACTTCTCGCAGAGAAAAATGGCTTAGATCCAAACATTTGGACAGATAATGTAGAACCTATGCTATTAGATTTAAGTTTGCCTAAAAATTATAATAAGCCCTTTATAAAACACGGTTATGTACGTGGTTCTGAACCCGTAATGTACGTTGATAAGGTCTTTGAGCGCTATGAGCAGTATAAAGCATTTATTCCGCTGGAATAACTATCCATTTTAATGTTCGATAAAAATAAGGGCCGATTTAACTGGTTATGCCAATATACTTTCGTGCCCAGAATCTCTAACAAATAAACAACTACTATTCGTTTTTTGTGACATGTCTTTAATAAAATCATACGGTAAGGCGTCTTGCATTCCAAAGATATTAATATCGGCTGCTGGTGCCTTTGTTACAAAGTTATCAAATCGACCAAGATAAACTTCGGTTAAGGTTTGTGGTAATCGTGCCAGTTGCGTTAAAGTTTTTAAAAACGCTTTAGCATTATCTTCTTCCGCCGGGTCATCTACAACAGTAATTAGTCGAATGCGCGCTTCCCAGTTCATTTTTAGTTTATAAGCTACTAAGATGGAAAGGTCTAAATTACCAATATCCAAACCTCCTAAAGTCCAGTTTCCCTTTCGATCACTCACCCAAACATTAATAGTGTTTCGTTCTCCCAATAAGGCTGTAGTGTGTAGATTAAAGAGTAGGATACCAATTTCTAACCGTATCGATTCTTTCATAACGGGCATGAGTTCATGCTCATAATCATCATGATCTTGAAGATTTAAAAACATAATATTAGGTCTAAAAAACGCCCCTTGCAAAGCCTGACTCCCGTAATTAATACCGTTCGCAAATTCGCTAGTGTGAATGACTGATGAAGACGAAAAAACTCCTTTTGATCTAAACGATGCCGAAATATTTTCTAATTGATCGGCCAATTTGCTGTGTTCTGTAAATGGTTCAATTCCTAAAAGTTTGATGGACCCTTTTGGTTTGGCAATATTTCGTAAAAATTCAAAAGTGCCCCGTAAACCATTGACATCCCGAACAGGAACCATCAAATTGGCTTTCCATGCACGCTGTTGCATTTTTTTCATTCCCCAAGTATGTTTTGCGGCCCACTCTGCAAAAGATACAAAAAGCCCAGAACGCACATCTTCAAATGGAGTTTCCAGATGTTGACGCGATAAATACCAATAGACCATCAAAACAATAGCAATAGAAATTAAACTTACTGTCGGATTGATAATAAACATGGCAAAAATGGACGAAATCAACCCAAACCAAGGCACCCACTTATGAATCTTAAAAACAGGACGATAACTAATGAGACCTAGGCGTTGTTCTATAATGACTACAATATTAATCATAGCATAGGTAATAAGAAAAAAGAGCGTTACTAAAGGTGCGACAGCATTCAAATTACGCAGCAATAAGGTGAAGAAAATTAAGACCCCAGTAACCATCATAGCATTTCTTGGTTGCCCATTACTACTTGTGCCAGCTAAAATAGTAGAATAAGGTAGTACTTTATGTTCTCCCATGGCAAATAAAATACGTGATGATCCCACAATAGAAGCTAATGCCGAAGAGAAGGTAGCACCCAATATACCGGCAATAATAAGTGGCCCAAAGTAGGCCTTGTCTACCATCACATAGTAATTGTTAAGTAACTCATTTTCTGTAGCACTACGCGATATCCAAAAGGCAAGGAGCATATAAATTATAAAACTCACACCAATAGCCCAAAGTGTACCCATAGGAATACTTCGTTTTGGGTCTTTCAATTCACCAGACATATTCGCACCGGCCATAATACCAGTGGCAGCAGGGAAAAAGACGGCAAATACTATCCAAAAGCTGCTACCACCATAACCATTTGTTGATGAGCTTTTAAATCCACCCCAACTTAAAGATTCACTTAAGGGTTGTACCATAGAACCATCATAAGCAGCAATGA
>Ga0316189_10003756_pt1 | contig 14717 bp, 13 predicted proteins | sample LowCovwburrow_MG_FD_204930 | JGI IMG/M metagenome (GOLD analysis project Ga0316189, IMG submission 204930) | Coastal sediment microbial communities from Maine, United States - Lowes Cove worm burrow | ecosystem: Environmental > Aquatic > Marine > Coastal > Sediment | place: USA: Maine...
CATTCCTTGGGGATATCCCTTTTTTAGGTGCCTTATTTCGTTCGAGCAGTAACCAGACGGTAAAACAGAATCTACTGGTTTTTATCCGCGCAACGATTATTAAAGACCCTGAAAAAGCCCGTCAGCTGAGCAAAAGAAAATATAATTTCATGCGCGATGCGCAGCTGTCCAATATAAAAGAAGGTGAAGTAGGCTCGCCGGTATTGTCGCCTTACGAATAAGTTGGGTTGGAGTATTCAGTATCTTCTGAAAACTGACGGCGTATTATCGATGTGATTAGGAGGCATTGTTCAATTTTTCCGTAGTTGCGTTAATATCGCACATAATTCTTCGGGCGTATAAACGGCTATAGGTGCGCCCTTATAATCCTTAGTATTCCTGGTAACCAGGCCATCAACTAGAGATGCCACACCAGATTGACATTGCACGGCATCTTCATAATCGGACATTTTCATAGTCAATGCCTGCTGCAATACATCCCCATCGATCGCTGATATCTTAAAAATACTAAAAAGCTTTTCAATCTGTTGTTTAGCCACTTTTCGATTATGAGATTTAGATATCAGGTAATCAATAGTTGCAATCGTAGTGGCGCAGATATAACCATGAATAATCCTCTGCTCTGCAAGGCCTATAAGGTTCGCAGATAATTCAACAAACGGTTTCCGGTTTAATAAAACATCAAGGACGATATTTGTATCAAACAAAATCTTCAAAGGTATTTGTCCTCAAGGTGCTGTTTATAATCATTTACATCTAAGTTCTCTGGCTTTAGAACACCAATTAAGGATTGAGTGATAGGTGGAGTAACCTTATCTGGATTACCATCATCTTTAGACATGGCTATAAAGTAGTCAGCTACTAGCTGTGATAGCGACTTGCCCTGAAGGCGAGCCGATTTTTTGGCTGAGACTATAACTTCGGAGGGCAATCGAAGGGTTAGTTTTGTTTGCATGCTTACATGAATTGACGTATTAATAAAATAAAACCATACGTCTATTTGGTTGTAATGGCAATCAATCCTGCTCTAGCGAATGGTTTACAGTAACTTTAATAAACCCTGACGGATATTGGTTTCGGCTTCGAGACCTAATTCAGCATTCATCTTATGCGGATTTGCCAGGGAATGGACGATATCGCCTTCACGGGGTGGTAAATGCGTGACATCACAATGATTGCCCGTGATTTCCGACAACACATCGACCAGGTCGAGCAGAGTAGTTTGTACGCCTGTCGCTATATTGCAGGCACCGCACAGATCGCTGTTTAATGCAGCAACATTCGCTCGCGCGACATCACCGACATAAATAAAATCGCGAGTCTGAGCGCCATCACCGAAAACGTTCACACCCTTGCCCTGCGATATTTTATCGACGAACAAGGCAATCACGCCTGCATAGGGGGACTTTGGATCCTGTCTAGGACCGTATACATTGAAGTACCTTTGCCCTAGTGATTTCAATCCGTATAGACGAAAATACATGTCGGCATATTCCTCGTTAACCTGCTTCTCCAGGCCATATGGTGATAACTGTTTCTTGCTTGCAGACTCGGGAAGGGGGATTTCACTCGGCTCACCGTAAATAGCCGCCGAAGACGCGTAAACCAGTTTTTCAACACCATTACGATGGGCGGCCTCAAGCACGTTCACAAATCCGATGATATTTTGCATAGCGGAAAATTCAGGATCTTCGAGCGAAGCTACTACTGAAACCTGAGCTGCGAGGTTTAGACAATGAGAAATGCCTTCCATCGCCTGATTTACTATCGAGGAATCGGTGATATCCCCTTCGATAAATTCTAATAGAGGATGAGACTCAGGAAGATTATGCCGATGACCCGATGACAGGTTATCCAGGATACGTACGGGAATATTCTGCTTTAGTAGCAAATCGGTAGTGTGAGAACCGATAAAGCCAGCACCACCAGTGATTAAAACTTTCTTTGTCATGTGAACGGATAAAGTTCGAAAGGACTATTCTGTCATCTGCCGTAAATGAATTATGTGAGCAAACTACCAAAAGATCAGACTTTCTTCAGTTAATGGAACAGCAGTGATAATTATTGTAAAAATAAATCGACCAACCATCCTCTTTCTGGGGTTGACAGGCGATGGCTATAAAAGGTTAGGGTTTTTATGTGAGTGAAATCTATATCTGCCGTTTGATTTATATCATCAAAAGCGATACGAAAGTTGTTTAACTGCGGCGAGAGTTCTAGCTTACGATAAAATACATGATTGTTGGTCGCCTCATAATGGCTAAATCGATCGTCATATATTTTAAAATAAATGCTGAAAGTTCGGTTTCCAGGGTTGTATAACTGTATGTTGACGAAGTTATACTCAGACCAGTTGGAAGGTAAGTATCTGAAATCGACATCTGAATATCTTTCGGTTCCGAAATTGATCTTTAGTGCTTGTTGATTGTTGATTTTTGTAGTTTCGAAAGCGGTTTCGGCACTGCCGTCAACTCGCGAGTAGGACAATGGAGAATTGAAGTCTGCAAGTTGAGGCAGTTGATGCTGCACTAAATACTCATCGTACTGGTAGATAAAGTAAATGAATAAGGGACTTATCAAGATCAAAATTAGTACTTTTCGAAGTAGCCGTTTGATTTTATCAGACCGTGTATTAATTATAGGATGAAACAGAATAATCGCAGAAGTTAAACCAGCCATATTAAAGGCAATATCCCGCCAGTCGGCGGTACGACCAACAAATAGCTGGAGTCCTTCGGTAGTAAGAGAAACGAGAACTATACATGTGATTAGGGTGGTGACTGGTATTGTCTTATTGAATAGTCGCCGATATCTATCCATCAGCAGGAAGCTGAGAAATAGAAAAGTAGGGAGGTGGGCAGAATCGATTAATACCTTATTGGATCGCGATAAGTCGTTTGGAAAGCGCAGGAAAAACAACAGGTAAATCAGTATTAACAGGGTTGCGGACGTTATCAACGCTGTCTTATGCTTTGCCCAGACGCTTGAATAACAGGCTATCAAAATCTTCAGTTTCAGTCAGCTGGTTTTTGGCGGCCGTATTTGTCTTCAAACCTGACGATGTCGTCTTCGCCCAGGTAGGCACCGGATTGAATTTCTATAATCTCTAGCGGAATAATACCGGGGTTTTCTAGTGAGTGCGTATGCCCGAGTGGAATATATATTGATTCATTTTCCGATAAAATAAATTCTTCGTCATTACGGTAAACTTTAGCCGTGCCGGATACAACTACCCAATGCTCGGCTCGATGATGGTGCATTTGAACCGATAATCGAGCACCAGGATTAACAGTAATACGCTTAACCTTGTATCGATTACCCTCGTCAACTGAATCGAAATTTCCCCAGGGTCGATAAATGTTCCGATGCGAATGTACTTCAGAGCGATTACTGGTAGAGAGTTTTTCGATTATTTCTTTAACATTTTGGGTAGACGTTTTGTCAGCTACCAGAACAGCATCACTGGTTTCAACAACTATAGTATCTTTCAATCCCAGGGTTGCCACAAGCCGTCCTTCAGAATGGATGTAACAATTGCTGGTTTCACAGGCAATAATGTCGCCAATTTGTACGTTTCCATTTTCGTCCTGTTCGGCTTGTTCCCACAGCGACTCCCAGCTACCTATATCGCTCCAACCAGCGTCTAAGGGGGCTACAACGGAGTGAGTAGTTTTTTCCATAACTGCATAATCTATAGATATTGCTTCGCAGAGATTGAAAGCATGCGCATGAATGCGCTTGAACCCGAAATCTGGGGTCATATCGGTTGCAGCCAAGGTGCATTGTTCGACAATTTCTGGTTCGAAACTAGAAAGTTCCCTAAGAAAGACATCGGCTTTAAACATAAATATGCCGCTATTCCAGTAATATTCCTGTGATTGAAAATACTCTTCCGCTAATTCAGAATCTGGTTTTTCGACGAATTGACTCACTTCGAAGCCGAATTTCAGTTCATTTGCGCGTTTGATATAGCCATAACCGGTGGCAGCGTATGTTGGAACTATGCCAAAAGTCACCAACTTGTCTTCAGTAACTAGATCTTGTGCCTCGATAATGGTGGAACGGAAGGCCTCTTCGTTTTTTATTTCATGATCCGCTGACAATACCAGCAGCGTAGGGTTCTTGTGTGACTGCTTTGCATGAATCGCCGCAACCGCAATGGCTGGCGCGGTGTTCTTACCAAAAGGTTCGAGCAGGATAGTGGCTTCTTCGACACCCATTTGCCTGATCTGCTCAGCGACAATAAACCTGTGTTCTTCGTTGCATACGAAAATCAGTGTTTCAAAATCTAAACCCTGGAGTCTACTTATTGTTTTTTGTAGCATGGTTTCTTCGTGCATTAAGCTAAGAAACTGCTTGGGATAAGATCTACGGGATAGTGGCCAAAGCCGAGTTCCTGATCCGCCACAAAGAATTACTGGAATCAATTTTTAATCCCTCAATCGATAAGTTGGAATGTAAATTGTACGACAAAGACCATACCTTTCCTGATACTAGTAAAAACTTAAACCTGGACGTGTATGTCATCTGGTTCGTAAGCTTAGTGTGATAGGAATTAAAAACTGTGATCTAGTTAGATGTTTTTTAAACTGAATGTTGAGTCTCAAATTCGAACTGGGTTAACTAAAGAATCGGGTGATTTTTAATGATCCGAAGCGTGATAGTGATCTAGCGGAAAAAGGAACGGCCGGACGATGATGCCAATTTAGTATTTATTATAAATATGTGAGTTGTATGGCATTTATCAGCATCAAGGCTTTTAGTTGGGTGGTCTTGTGAACTGCTTAACAGTTTATCCTAAGGCAAATTTTAAAATGCTTTCAATAATTTTGGCACAGGAAGGGGTTTATGCTTATGTTAGCAAAATCAATACGTGATGTGATGATTTCAAGAATAATAGACTTTTGCATACTTGGATTCACTTTTTATGCCTCCTGCTTACTCTTATCCGTTTCGTCGGGCGTCAACACCTTGGGACATACTTTGTTATATTCTACTGTTATTCTTGTTTCGGTTCGGTTGGGGCAGTATTTCCTATCCTCTAAATTTGGTTCATTTAATGCCGTTGTCAGAATAATGCTTTGCAATGCGACTGGGTTGTTAGCTGGAGCAATTGTAATGTTGGCCGTCGGCAGTATGATTCCAAGATTTGGTGAATTCGCGATTGCCGTTATTTTTGCTAGTGTAATGGCATTTTTCGTGCTCGGTACAATATCTCCTTTTTTAAAAAAGAGTGCCCATATTTCCAAGGATAGTCGGATAGCTTCTTAATTAGTTTAACCTTCCAGTCAATCGTTATTAACCTGATTAAGTCAGTACAACAAAATCAGGAGAGTAGACACCATTGGCGACTATAAACATTTTTCGATCCTACCTGAAAACGCCATTTCTCGTATTACTTGTTATCGAAATATTTGTTTTACTGCTGTCTGTGTATACAGGCAGCGTTTTGAGGTTTTATCCAGATCATGAATTGGTCTTTCAAGCCCTCCAGGATCTTTGGCTTAAAGCGGTAATTATTACCGTTGTGACAGCAATGTCGATGCTAGCTACCGGGCTCTATCAGGGGCAGATTCGTGAAGGCATGGCTGGTGTGCTGATTAGAATCATGATCAGTTTCGTCGCGTCCGGTATCCTGGCTTCCCTGATTTTCTATTTGCTACCCAGTCTGATTCTGGGTCGGGGCATCATGGCTCTAGCGTACTTTCAGGCATTTTTTATTATTGGTACTATTCGAGTAATCTTCTTCGAAGTTGTGGATACCAGTACTTTTAAGAAGCGAATTCTCATTTACGGTGCCGGGCGTACGGCTTCGCATATTGACTCGAAGTTAAGGCGAAAGGCTGATCGTCGGGGCTTTGAAATTATTGGGTATTTGCCGATAGAAAAGCAGGATATTGTCGTCAAAACTGAAAAGTTAATTGACAGTCCGGCTTCGTTATTAGGCTATGCCAGAAAGAACAATATCGATGAAATCGTCGTAGCTATCAGTGATATCAGTTATGAAATTTCGGTAGACGAACTGGTAGACTGCAAACTCAGTGGTATCACTGTAATAGATATTCTGACTTTCTTTGAAAGAGAAGCAGGTCAGATTAGAATCGACATTATAGACCCTGGCTGGCTGGTAACTTCGGACGGATTTCGGCAATCCAGACTTCAGGATGCCTTCAAGCGTGCCTTCGATATTCTCGCCAGTTTTATCATCTTATCGGTTGCAGCACCTTTCCTGATACTGACGGCAATTGCAATCCTAATCGAGGATGGCTGGAGAGCGCCGATGTTTTATAGTCAGATCAGAATTGGAAAGGATGGTGTCCCCTATAAAGTATATAAATTTAGAAGCATGCGGGTCGATGCCGAGAAGCAGGGCGAAGCTGTCTGGGCAACAAAAACTGATTCTAGGGTTACCAGGGTTGGCGCTTTTATACGAAAGACTCGACTCGATGAATTTCCCCAGATTGCGAATGTATTAAATGGCACAATGAGCTTTGTTGGACCTAGACCTGAAAGGCCCGAATTCGTAGAAGAACTAAAAAAGGAAATTCCTTACTACAATGAGAGACACCTTGTTAAACCGGGTGTAACTGGCTGGGCTCAGTTACTTTATCCCTATGGGTCTTCTATAAACGATTCCTATCAAAAGCAGCTATTTGATATGTATTACGTTAAAAACCACAGTTTATTCCTTGATTGTTTGATTTTGCTTCAAACTGTCGAAGTTGTACTCTTTGGAAAAGGAGCCAGGTAGAAACACTTAATCACCAGTTTTAAGAAGTAATATCTGATACGTGATTAGAGTCAGGTTATTTATATATTCACCATGTTAGATTATTAACAATAAGGGCTATATGATTGGTGCTAGCATTTTCAAAATTGATTTTAATAGGTATATGTGATGAGATATTTTTTATTAGTGACAGTGACAATGATACTGATTTCGGCCTGTGCGGGAAATCCGCAATATGGAAATAAGGTAGTGTCAATTTCAGACTTGAACGACCGGTCTATGCAGATAGTCAGAGAGTACAAAATTGGAATCGGTGATGTGCTGGATGTTAATGTCTGGAAAAATTCAGATTTGGGTGTTTCTGCACCTGTTAGACCTGACGGAAAAATTTCGGCACCTCTGGTTGGTGATATCGTCGTTGCGGGATTAACACCAGAGAAAGTTGCTGAGGATATTACCCTTAAACTCTCAAAGTTTATTAGAACACCTAATGTCACAGTAATCATGACAAACCTGTCGAGCACGACTTATATCTCCAGAGTTCGCGTAACTGGTGCTGTTGCCCAAAACTCATCACTGGAACATAGCCAGGGTATGACTATACTTGATGCCGTTTTAGCGGCAGGTGGACCAAACGAGTTTGCCGATACCGAAGAGACCAAGCTATTTAGAAGGGTAGAAGGTGAAACGCTTTTGATACCAATTGATTTAAATAGCATTCTTGTCGATGGTAACTTAAACGACAATATCGTGTTGATGCCTGGTGACACCATAACAATACCCGAACGAATTTTCTGAATCTGATGCAGGAACTTAGCCTTAGTCAACAGCTGGAGATTGCCGCAAATGAGGTAATCTCTAAACGCGTATTTGTTAGCGTATTGTTTTCAATACTAACCGTAGCTGTATTGCTTGTCGGCGTATTCTGGCCTACGGTCTATATGTCTAGCGCGACTATCCAGTGGAGTAATATTGATTCCGTTAGTCCTATTCTGGATAACAGAAGGAATAGTCAAAGCTCAACAATTAGCGAACAGGCAGATATTGCCCGTGAAATAATATTAAGTAACAAAATTCTAGACAAACTAATTGAAACTGTTGGAATGGATGTCAGCGAGGATGGTTTGAAACTAGATAAAACTGACCTGCAAATCCTGAAAGCCGATTTAATGACAAAGATTGAAGTGCTCAGGGCTGGAAAAAAACTAATATCAGTATCCTACAAGAATAAGGATTCGAAACTCGCGTATATGGTAGTTAATACCATTACCGAACTATTCCTTCAGGAAACACAGGAAGTTAAAAATGTATCTAGCCAAGGGGCGTATGACTTTATAAATCGACAGGTGCTGGATTACAAAAGCAAGCTCCAGGCTATTAACAGACAAATCATCGATTTTCGAAAGGAGAATGTTGATCTGGACGCCGATACCAGTTCAGGGGTTAATACCCGTGTTAACGATCTTAAGAATACTATTCGCGAAACAAACCTCGATCTAACTGAATCAAAGGCACAAAAACAGTCGCTGGAAGAACAGCTAGTTGTGGAAAAAGAAAATATCGAAAAACAGTCATTGGCTAATTCGTTTCAGGTCTCCAGTGTTGAACGAACAAACGTCGCTGTTGAGCGACTCAATACGCTACAGGTAAACCTGGATACACTGAGATTAAGTTACACTGAGAATTATCCCGATATTGTTCAATTAAAAGAGCAGATTAAAAATCTGAAAACGCAAATTTTTGAAGAAGAGAATAATCAACCAGTTATTGTTGAAAAAGAAGCAAATGCTGATCCCGATATTAAATCTATCCGATTTGTTGAAAGCGCTTTATATACCAGTTTAATCGGTGATATTTCTGAGGCAGAAACGACTATTAGAACGCTGGAAGCCCGAGTTAGCGACGCTGAAAGTCGATTGGCGAATGAGTTATTGAGAGCCAATGAAGTGAATGCACAGGAGTCACAGCTGGAAGAGATGGCACGTGATCTCGACGTGACACAACAACTTTACAACGATTTATTAACCAGAAGGGAAAATGCACACATCTCGTTAAGTTTACAACTCGAAAATCAGGGCTCAAGCTTTAAAATCCAGGAGCCTGCCACAGTGCCTCTAATACCCGTTGGTGCCAGGTTTTTACATTTTGCCCTCGCAAGTGTTCCGATAGGCCTCGCTTTTCCTCTGGGGATAATTGTTCTCCTGCTATTGGTGGATCAAAAAATTAGGCACGAAGATAGTATTAACATTGAGGGACTTGATATTCCCGTAATTGGTATAGTTAGCCAATATCATAATGATGCCGAAATTCGTGCCGAGAAGACAAAAAGTATCGTTGCATTTTTGATTGCGGTTTTTGCAATTGTTTCTATGGCGATAATAACCACTTTAAAAGTAACACAGGTAATTGGTGCCTAAATTGAACTCGAAATCCAAATCCAAATCCAAATTAAGTGACGATGACTATAACTCAGTCGATCATATACCCGGTACTGACAGCGGTCTGGATATCGATTTAACTGAGTCGGCTGATCGCGATCAGCCGATGCCCGACCTGGTGCTGGGATCTAAAAAATCAGTAATCAATATAAACTTAACTAATCTTGATAGTTCCAACGCCTTAGTTACAAGGCCGCAAGGCGATTTAACTGTCAGAGGTGGTACACGGCATCTGAGTCAGATGTTTGAAAATAAGCTGCTCGATGTTCACGACTTTCAGGAAAGAAAAATCGTACATCCGAAAATGGATAATTATGAGATCCTCAATACTTACCGAGAAATACGAACCGAGTTAATCCATAAATCTGAAGGTAAAAATCTGGTAGTTATGATGGTTTCTTTGCAGCACGGAATGGGAACAACATTTAATGCAGTAAATTTGGCTGCCGCTTTTTCCTACGAAGGTGAAAAGACATCGTTAATTGTTGATTGTGATGTTAATAGAAGAAAGTTGGGTAGATACTTTCCAGACAATGGTGAATATGGACTGACCGATTATTTGGTAAATGGTGATATAGGCACTGAAAAAATAATTTATCCAACGGGTATTTCTAGAATGCGTTATATCCCTGTTGGTAGCAAGCATCAGGAAATCGGTGAATTTTTCTCAACAGAGCGTATGCGTAACTTTATCGAAGAGGTTAAGAGACGGTACAGTGATCGATATATCATACTCAATGCACCGCCTATTGAGGCTTCGGTAGATGCGGCAATACTGTCTGAGATAAGTGACTTCATTATTTTCATATTGCCGTATGGAAAGATTTCTAATGATCGTCTATCCAGGGCTATGAAACTTATACCCAAGGAAAAAATCATTGGGTTTGTGATTAACAATAAAATCAATCATGTTTGATTTATCTGTGATTAGAAAATCAGTATTATCGTTATGCTTAATTTTCCCTCTGAAATTATTCGGCTCGACAGAATTTAGCCTGGATTATAACTTTGACGCGGAACTGCATAAAGAAGATGACGATGAGGTGATATCTGAGTTTTCGGCAGGGTTGAAAGGCGATCACACCGGTAGAGCCTTTAATGCCGCTTATGACCTGGATATTGACCTGGTCTATGAACACCAGGAAAAGGAAAGCAATGTCTTATTAGACGGCGATGCAGATTCGTCTTACAAATTGACCCCTTACCTGTCCTGGTTGTTCGAAATAGAACTAGCAGAAATTTCCACAGCTGGGAATAATGAATTTGACAGACTTGAAACACAAACATTTGTCGGCGCGGGTACTGGGTTTCGCTATGAGCTTGATAACTTGGTAAGAGGGCAGCTTTCATTTACTGCTTTTCGAAATGAGTTTTATTTTGAGGAAACGCCATTAGATGCCAGAGAAGACTCATTTGAAACACGATACACAAGACCCGTATCTCGTTCGTCAGAACTTACTTTTAGTCTTAGGTTAATGGAACAAAGATACAAAGAGAAATCGCAAGTTATTAACGATGCCGACGTTTTAAGAGGCCGTGTAGGCTATAGTAAATCAACCAGCTTTTACAATTACAATCTCTATGTTGAGAGAAATAAAATTGAATTTATCAACCAGGCAAGTAATGACGATGAATATTTAGACGGTTATGGTTTCAATTTCACTTACCTGATAAATTCCAGATCCTCACTCTTGTTCATATATTCCAACGCGATTGAGCAGGCTTTCCAGTTAAACACGAATCTAGTCGATTCACAGAACCCGGTTCTGGAAGCGGGGTTGGTAGAAAATAGTTCGACAGCGGTTCAATACGATCTTGATAATAGTCGAGATACATTGTCTGTTCGTATATATCGAAACGATATCAAGGGGTTGTCGGATGTGTCGACCAACGATGGTATAACGGAAGGAATCATAGTCGATTACACAAGAGTCTTAAGTCAGGACTGGTCGATGGATGCGAGACACAACGAATTTAAAAATGAAATAAGTGATAATGAATTTAGTCTTTCAACTGTTTCTGCAATCTATCAGATTAATGAGTCTGCGGTGTTTTCCAGTAATGTGAGGTTGTCCATCGAAGATGGAAGCGATAATGGTCGAAATATTGACGACGTGGTACTCATTTATTCGCTAACTGCAAATATCATTTAATCGACAATAAACAAGCTGGTTAAGAACTAAAAGTCTTGTTCGTAAGGCTGTGGAGAATTATATGACAGACAAGATAGTCAATGCCTTTACGGTTGACGTAGAAGACTACTATCAAGTGGAGGCGTTTTCAAAACATATTCCACGAAGTGAATGGAACAATTATGAAAGTCATGTCGAGAAAAATACGGATGAAATTCTTTCGTTACTTGATGATAAAGGTATTAAGGCTACATTTTTTACCCTGGCTTGCGTTGCGGAAAAACAGCCGGAAATTGTAAAGAAAATTGTCAAACAGGGTCATGAAATCGCAAGTCATGGCTATAGCCATAAGCTGATTTATACTCAGACTATCGATGAGTTTAAAAAGGAAACTTTTCGTTCAAAAGCTATTTTGGAAGATATTGCACAGGTACCTGTGAATGGATATCGCGCCGCTACTTATTCAATAACAAAAGAATCGCTTTGGGCACTTGATGTACTAGTCGAAGCGGGGTTTATTTATGACTCTAGTATTTTCCCCATTCGTCATGATCGCTATGGTATCCCTGATATAAATCCGTTGCCCCACGTGCTAAAAACACCCCTCGGACAGTCGATTATTGAGTTCCCGATTAGTACTTTAAAAACGCGCATAATGAATCTGCCGATTGCAGGAGGTGGTTATTTTCGACTATTTCCTTATTCTTTTTCTCGCTGGGCTCTCAATCAGGTTAATCAGCAAGAAAGTGAGTTTGTTTTCTATATACACCCCTGGGAGGTGGACGAGAGTCAACCGGTTATTAAAGAAGCTAGCCTAGCTACGAAATTTCGGCACTATAACAATATTCGGAAATGTAAGCAGCGATTAGGCCAGCTATCAGATGACTTCCATTTTGACACTCTAATAAACGTTCTCGCCAACAAAAATATGCTTCTGGCTGTTTGAATATGCCTATAGATCTCAACCGGATGAAAACGACAAACAAACTGGAGTCATCTTTCCAGATTGGCCAATTAATGCATGTCTGATATTGCTCGCTTTTTTAAACATTCCACAATTTATACAATTGGTAATTTATTTAATCGTATAGGTGCATTTGTATTATTACCTGTTTATACAAATTACTTAACGGTTGGAGAATACGGAACGATAGAGCTTTTTTATATCATAAGCTCTGTCGCTACAGGTTTCCTGGCAATAGGTATTGCTCATGCGACCTTGCGATTTTATTTTGACTATGATGACCTTTCCGATCAAAACGCTTCGGTCAGTACAAACTATATTGGTTCTTTTTGTATTTCCATTATAGGGATTTCAGTCCTTGCGCTATTTTCAGGTGAATTAACAGAACGACTTTTTGAAACAAAGTCGCTACAGATTGGAATGTATCTGGTGTTTGCAACGCTCGTTTTCGAATTATCATCTCAGATTTGTCTGGCTTATATAAGAGCGATCGAGCAATCAAAATTGTTTGTTATTATTTCGATTGCAAAACTGGTGATCCAGGTTGTAATCAATTCCTACCTGGTTATTGTTGAAAACGCAGGGGTTATCGGTGTGTTAGTGGGGAACCTCGCTACAGTTTTTTTAGGTTGGGCGATTCTGTCGATATACACGTTGAAGCGCTGCGGTATTTCTTTTCATTGGTCAAAGTTTGTCCCAGTAATAAAATATAGCTACCCATTTTTGCTAAGCACTATTATGGCGCTAATCGCAAATAATGCGGATAAGTTCATACTGAATCATTTAATGACAGTTGAAGCCCTTGGGGTTTATGCCCTGGCACTAAAGTTTTCGATGTTATTGGAGCAAATGATCGGCGAGCCATTTAGCAAATCCTATGGAGCGTTTAGATACACTATTATGAATCGCGACAATGCTGGTAATTTGCAGGCCGATATCGTTAGGTACCTGCTGATCATGGCGGTTTTTTCGGGTTTGGCAATTTCACTGTTCGTAGAAGACCTTTTGATAATAATGTCGAAGCCTACTTTTTGGGCGGCTGCAGATCTTGTTCCGATCTTAATGCTGGCATCTATATTCAAACTCATTAAATATCCTATCGCTACAGGTATCCTCTTCGCAAAGAAAACCAAGTACTTTTTTTACTTTACTTCGCTTGCTGCGTTTATTAGCCCAATTTTGAATTTTTCGCTAATAAGTTATATCGGCTTGTTTGGTGCCTGTGTATCATTAGTAATCATTCAGGCCTTACTATTTTTTCTTATGAACCATTATTCTCAAAAGTACTTTGAAGTACGTTATGACATAGTGAAAATTCTATTGATAATATTTCCTGCAGTCGCAACTTATTTGATGTCGATTTTATTCGAGCCATCTTCAATGGTTCTGGACGCTACATTTAAATTGGTTTTACTCCTAATCTATGTCGCTATTGTTTTTAAATCACCTGCCATTACTAGCGAGGAAATTGAGAAACTGCAGGTATTTATCAAAACGAAAATGTTAAGAAAACGTATTGCTAAAAAGTAACTCAATTAGAGGCGGATAGGATAGTTAACAGAATATAGAGGGCAGGGCTAATGATGCTGCGAAATAGTTGTTAGTTGTGTACCTTTCCACATGTATTCTGCGGAGTTCATAGCGATTGGTACCATTGTGTGAATTGGTGCCGGAAATATATGAGCAGGCGTACTTGTAGTTAGAGCTTTTAACCTGATCAATAACTGTGCTATCAAATTCACCTCTCTGTCCGTTGGGATACGAAATACTTACACATTCTGTTTTTAGAATATCATCAATTCTTATCTTTGAGTTTTCAATTTCTACCCTTGAATCTGATTCGTCTAAATTGGTAAGAATAGGGTGGGAGAGGGTATGAGACCCTATTTCCATCCCACTATTGTGCATTTCCTGGATATTCTCCCAGCTCATTGGATGGTTATCGGGTTCACCCATAAAGTTTTTAGATATTGCGAAAAAGTTAAGCTTTTTAAGCTTTTGTAATCTTTCTGAATTTGAAATAAATTTAAAATGGGCTAAAGCTGCATCTGAAATTTCTCGTCTACTATTGCTATTAGCAACTCCAATAATCTTGCAAGTTTCAGCTAACAAATCACCCGGTACTTGTTGAATGACTGATACAAGGTATTCAAACCAAAATCGTTCTTTAGTGCCAATATAATCGGTAGAAATATAAAAAACGGCAGGTAAACTATGTTTTTTAAGAATAGGGAAGGCTACGTCATAGTTGTCTTTAAAACCATCGTCAAAAGTAATAACAACGAAATCACGTGTGAGTTTCTTTCTTAGTGAGAGGCCGTCGTACTCGCGGAAAGTTACGACAGAATAATTTTTCTTTAAATAATTCATTTGCCAATCAAATTGATCTGCGGAAGCGCTAACCAGTTCAATGTCAGATTTAAAATCTGATTCGGAAATATCCATATCACATA
>Ga0316189_10003757_pt1 | contig 14713 bp, 19 predicted proteins | sample LowCovwburrow_MG_FD_204930 | JGI IMG/M metagenome (GOLD analysis project Ga0316189, IMG submission 204930) | Coastal sediment microbial communities from Maine, United States - Lowes Cove worm burrow | ecosystem: Environmental > Aquatic > Marine > Coastal > Sediment | place: USA: Maine...
ACCAAAAATGGGCCTTCCTTCTTTATCATTCTTGTAGATTAATTGCCATTCCTGATTATTGTTTTCATTCTTATCCTCATTATTAACGCAACTTGCGAACGTCAAAATAATTAAGGGTATTATAAATAATTTAGATTTCATATAACTTGTTCTATAGATATTTTATCTTTGATTCACTGTAATTACCACATTGCCTTTTTTATGACCTTTGTCAGCATATCTATGTGCTTCAACTATTTGGTCTAATGTATAACTTCTATCAATAACTGGATTAAGTTGTCCTTCTTCAACTAGTCTTTTTAATAAAAATAGTGTTGTAGCATTTTCAGGCACAGTTTTTCCTACAGCAATTTTTTTATTACTTATCAATGACATCCAGACCATTTGAAAACTTGGGATTGGTCTACCAATATTTAAGTAAACTCCGTTAGTGTTTAGTGCTTTTTTACATGCTTTAAAAGGACATTTATCTACGGTTATGAAAATTATGTCGTAGGTTTCAAAATTTTTAGTAAAATCAGCGGTTGTATAATCAATCACCTTATTAGCTCCCAAAGATTTTACCAATTCTAAATTAGAAGTGCTGCATACACCAGTTACTTCTGCACCAAAATATTTGGCAAGTTGTACGGCATATGTTCCAACACTTCCTGAAGCTCCATATATAAGCACTTTTTGCTTTGGCTTTATTTCTCCAATATTCTTTAAATAATGAAACGCTGTTCGAGCTCCAATAGGTAGAGCTGCAGCTTCATTATGACTAATATTAGTTGGCTTCAAGGCAATCGCTCCATTATCAGGTAAACATTTGTATTCTGCATAAGCACCAAATGTTTGCAAGGTAGCAGCAAAAACTTCATCTCCTTTTTTAAACAAGACGACATCTTTTCCTACAGATTCTACAACACCAGAAAGTTCCATCCCTAAAATGGACTTTCTAGGTCTCCTAAGCCCCAGCATTAATCGCGCTATAAGCCAAAAAGATATTGGGGCATCGAAGCTTCTCACTTTATAATCAGCAGCGGAAACTGTGGTTGCATGTATTTTTATCAATACCTCATTATCTTTTGGAATAGGTTTTTCTATTTCTTTTATCTGCAGGACTTCTGGCGATCCATATTTAGTGCATACTACTGCCTTCATTACTCTCTTCTTTTTAGGTTATTGGTTTATTATAGAAGGTAATTTCCAAGAAATTTGAAATATCCATAAAATCGCTACTGTTTCAAACACAAAATGGAATACATCATCTATATCTGCATAAGGCAGGGAAGTTGCAAATACTCCTAACGTGATTATTCCGGCAATTAAATTTGCCCATTTATTGGCCTTGTCATTTAATATTCTGGATAAAAGAATCATTAAAATGGGTATTTCTGCTAAAATACCGCCAACTAATGCAAGTTCATCGGTTAATTTAATACCATTGACAGTTCCTTTCATTAATTCTTCTAAAAAACCAGCACTACCTAATTGATGGAGGTCTCTAAAAAGAATATTAAGTAGTATAAATATCCACAAGGTTGATAAAAGCGTTTGGGGTTTTAATTTATTATTAATCATAATTTATATTTTAAAAGTTTTACTTATAAGTCCTTTATTTTATGTTTTTAGTCCATTAACTAAAAATTTAGTCATTATTTTATCCACTAACTGCCGGAACCATTTAGATCTTTATTTTTTTTTAAAAATTAAATCTTCCTCAGTAACCGTCATTTCTGGTTTAAGTTGTAATATTTTTTTTCCTTTTTCTTTAAGCTGTTTGTATTTTTCCATTCCGCGAGTAATAACTTCGCTCATTTCATTTTGTAGTTCAGTCAATTGTGATTCATCAAACATTTGTGGTCCTTGACCGGATACCAATTTTTGTATTTTTTTCAATTTGTAATCATTCTTATCTACAGGCATCAACTTCACACTTGGTTTAATTCCACCAATTCTAGGAATTACATCAATAATATAAATTCCACCAGGTTTTAAATCAGCTTCAACAAAAGACTTGTTTTCTGATCTTGCCCAAAATAAATGTTTTCCTGGATCACACTCATATTTCATATATTTTAAGCCATTAAATTTTCCGATTGATTTTTCCCCATCGAAATAAGTGAAATTAATTAAAAAACCCGATGATTTAGCTCTGGTGAAATACACAGTAGACTTACCTTTAGGATTTGAATCTGTAGTACTTTGTGAGAATAGAAATAGGCTTGGTAATAAAATTAATAATAAACTTATTGTTCTTTTCATTTTTCTTTGTTTTTAATTAGTGACATTATGATTTGGTAGTTGAAATAAATTATGTTTATAAATTGTATTTTTTATGGTACAAAATGTAATTCAATAATGCTTTTTGCTGAATGATATTATGCTCTATTGAGGTGTTATATTTAATTCTGTGGATGCTTTAATTTTGTTTTCACTCTTTTTGTCCCAGATTGTTATTTCACAGGTTATGGGAGTTTTAATATTAAGATCTGAAAAAATAATATTCGGAGCTATTTGATCTTTTAATTCTGAAACATCCAAACTTGAGTCCCCAACTAAGTCTTCTTCATTAAAAATAGTGTTTCCTTCAAAATCTTTGCATATCATACTTAGCCCTAAGTAGGCCTTTCCATCTTCTGTCTTAAAACCTTGAAGCCCTTCAAATATCATATGTATATGCTCATTAAATTCCACTTCGTTATCAGTTATAATGGCATTAACTTCTTGAGAAAATAAATATATCTCATCGTATGAAATATTGTTGTTTTCAATTTTAATTCGCTTGTTAGTGATAATATCAAAATCCATTTCTGCATTAAAAGTTCCTGTACCTTTTTTATCCCAAATACTTACTGAAATATTATAGTGATTATTTGAATGCATAGGGCTGGCGACTGTTATTATACTTTGTAAAACTAAAGGTGAAATATCAAACCCATTATTGTTTGCATATAAATCTGGATTAAACATTAGGGTGTCGCCTTCTTTTCCCAGAATTAGAAGTTTCATACCGGGAAAAACACTGTCTCCTTCTTTTTTAAAACCTTTAATGTTACTGAAATTTAAATGAATTTTTTCGCCGTAAGTAAAGGAGGTGTCATTTATTTTTTGTTCACCATTTGATAAATAAACATTTTCAACAGAAAGGCCATTTCCTTTAGTAAATAAGCCTGTTACTAAGTCCTTATTCACCGATTTACTGTATTCACATGAAACTATTGTGAATAGAAAGAGTATGATTATTGAGAATTTAACTTTCATACGTTTTTGATTTTGATGTAAACTGAAGATTTTCATTTAGAATTTATATATAGATGTCTTTTATTTTGCTAATAAAATTGCCAATGAGATGGCTAACAATGTAAATAAAATAAGCCCTGTCCAATGCCAAATAGGTCTCTTAGATTTTAACTTATTTTGGTTATACTCATTTTTCAATTTAGGATCAAAATCCTTTTTACGTATTGTTTGTTTGCAATGCTCACATTCGCTAAATATTTTCCTACCTACAGGAAATAGTGGTATCCAAAAAACATAAAAATACCTGCCATATTCGGTAATATTAAATGAGTTTGTTTTTTCACAATACGAACATTCAGAGTTTTGCATCTGATATGTTCCAATTTTACTGGTTCTAAGTCCAAATATTATCATAATCAAAAGATTTTTAGTTTATTTTTTTACTGATGTACTTACTAATATTGTTCAATAAGTTAACTCTTCACAGACTATATGTTCTCTGTTCAATAATTCTATCACATCTAACTCAGTTAGTTCTCCTCCTGCCTCAATTCTCAAAACTTTATCAATATCCTCATGGTCAACAGACCAATGATTGATTTGTGGAATGTTATGTAATATGTTGCAGACATAATCGAACTTCTGCTCATTGTCTATATTAGTTTTTAAAACAAGTACATTCATCTATAAATAATTTATTAGAGGTTTTTATAATTATATTTTACTGCCAATAATTCTTTGAGAATCTGTTCAATCACTCAATTGGTTCTTAAATACGCTATATGATTTGTTCATACTAGGTATGGCTGACCATAACCATTTTTCTTTTACAGTCAATTACTTTCTACTTATTTGGAAATACAAAAGAAATTGCAAGCCCAATAGAGCTTGCAGAAAATTCATCAATACTATCTGCCTTATAATTTATTGACGTATAGTTTAAGGCTACCCATTTATAACCAAATTCAATTCTCGGGCCGATAGTGCTTGTAAAAGCAACATCTGATACAAAACCATCTCCTTTAAGTTTAATACTTTGATGTGATGTAATTCCAATGCCAAAGCGGAAATCATTTTTTATTTTCCAGTATGGAATCAAATTAATTGGTATTCTTGTTAACCTAATATTAGCATTGTTGGCAGCTGTTGTGTTGTACTTAATACCGATAGAGGCACGAAGCATAAAATTTTTCACCTTTGAAAATTCTAATTGTCCACCAACAGATAAATACAAACCTTGTCCTGCTTTCATACTTTGATCTTCTCCATTGGTAAAAGAAACTTTAAGTATTTCATCACCACCAAATTCAGCCCCACCTTCAATTAAGAATTTGGCTACTAACGGATTCTCAGGTTTCTGAGAGAAGGTGTTAATTGAAATCAATAAAAGACTTATTTGAATGGTGAATAATATTTTTTTCATAGCTGTTTTTTTTTAATATTTAATTGTCTAATAATTTTATATTGGTTGATTAAAATAACACACAACATAGAAATATATCTAATTGTGTTGTCATTGCTTTGTGAGCTATTCTACTAACTCCATTAACATCTTTCGGCCATTAGCATTTATTCCCTGTCTCAATATTTTCCGTGTTTTTATATCAATATAAAAAGTATTGATTGCAGAATTATTAGATATATCATCAGTGATTACGACTTTCCATATTTGTTTCTTTTCCCCATTAAAACTCAATACTGATTTACTAACACTTTTTATTGTTGCTGTCATTACACCTATTTTAGTTTTTGGATTATAGTCAAAAATCGAAATAGTAGATGAAAAGCCTTCCTTTAATGGAAGCCACCTTACAAGTTGTGGATAAAAATTACTATCAAAATAAGGAGTTTTGGTCTTTTCAGAAATAGTTATTCTCTTTCCTGTTTGTTTATTTAAATAATAACCCGTTACATCCTTTCCAAAATTTAAAACCATATCTCTTTGTGAGTTATATGAAGAATGGTAAATAGGTTTTAAACTAGAAGCTCTAACAATTGTGCTATCAATCCATTTTGAAGGATTTTGCTTCATTTTAACAGTTGTAATAATGACTATATCTTCATCATTCTTTTTTATATCAGTAAAAACCCTACCAATTTCAACCTTGTTGGTATCTTGTAAAAAATACCATATCATCTCAGAGCTTTCGTTTTTAATTGCTTCTGGTTGAATTAATTTATTCCCAGGGATTATGTTGACTTCTTGACTAAAAATCTGATTAGAAACTCCAAAAGTGATTAATAAAATGTATAATAGATTCTTCATTTTTTTCAAGGTTTTTGTTTTCAATAATTTAAATAAACTTTTTCTAATTTGTGATATAATGTAAATCATCAATTGCAGCATTGGAATTACCATAATAGAAGCTGTCGTCACTTCCTGATTTTAGAATAAGTTGAATTATTAAAAACTTTCTTTCCTCCTCATTAATACAATCTTGCATGGGAATTCTAAAATATTCAAATTGAGCAAGTGGCTCGCTTATTTTTACTAGATTAGCTCTATCCGGAACCACTCCTTCATTCAAATTAGACAATAATAAAGCGTCATTTGTTTTTGAATAATAGGTTGCAATAATTAATGTGTCCTTGGCTTGATCAATATCCGAACCTGAGAACTTAATTCGACCCAGTAATTTTTCTACATTTCTATTGGTATCATCAACCTCTATAATAGCATAACCATTATTAACAGGTGTTCGGTAAGTTCTGAAAAGCGCCAATGCATTGTTTTTCGCATCTGGGAGGTTATAAGGATAAAAAAACCCAACGCCTTCATGCTTTCGTATTTCGATATTCCTATTGGATTCCATCCAAACGATATCATCAATAACTATTTCTTGAGTTGGATCACTTTCCCTTGGTATACTCTGCGATAGCCCAAAACTACCACAGAGTAAAGTAACCAAAGGCGCTATTATCCAACCAAATAATTTTCTTTTCATCTTCTGGGATTTTTTTAAGATACTGATTACATAGGGAGGATCAGTGTTCATAGCGTAATTTCAAGCATTATTCATGTCTATTATTGAGTACTTTTATTACTGCAATATTAGTAGTTGTGAACCCATTATTCATTCACTAAAGTTAATAAGTTCAACTATTTTTTTCTCTAGATTTATTAAAACACAAGAGTCAAAGACAAAGAAAAAACGGCTAAATTAAGAAATATGAGATTTATAAAATATACTTCATTCTAGTTTGCTTTTTTGCCTCACTAGATTTATATTCATCCCAACGTCTAACAAATTCATCAAATAAATATGGATAGACTATTTTGCGTTTAAATGGTTCTATTAATTTTATATAAAAGGGGCCGAATTTACTTCTGTGCTTCACATAAGATGCCATTTGAATTTTATAACAGCCATCTTTATTTTTTACCCAAGAATAGTGCATTAAAGCATGTTCAGAAGCATTAGAAATTTCATTTAAGGTTTCATTTTCAAAAGAATAAACCGTTTTAAAATCTAAATAATTACCAGTTCTTATATCAATATCAAATTCAGAGCAATGATTTAACCTTTCAGTAGCTGTCATTCTATCTGTTAAGTTAAACTCTAAACTATCTGGAATTGGTAATTTATTGACATTTTTATCTATTTTAAATACGTGTCCTATTAATCCTCTAAATTTAAACAACAAACCTGTTGTACTATTGTTAAAAGCGTTTTTAAAAGTTGGTTCAATCGCAATTTTTCGAAACTTATATAGACTATCATTTTCGGAGTGTTTAAAGCAAATTGGAAACTCCCAAGCATCAAGAAGTTCAAAGTCAAATGCCAATTTTTGAACATAACATTCGTTATTAATATGTTCTATATTTTGTATTCTGTAGTTCATTGTTTTCTAAGGAGTAATTATCTGGGTTATGATTCCTTTGCATAGGAATCTGCCATAATTAATTAAACTTTTTTTAGCTCCCAGTCGCAGTGATTAATTGTCGTTATTAATAGTAGAAACTCCAATTCATGTCACATAGCATTTATAGAACTTAGTATCCACATCCATTATTGGAAATGATTTTGGCAAAAACCCTTTATCAATGATGTTAAATTCATTTTTCTGGTAGAAACGTTGGGCGGCAACAAACTTGTCAGTTGTTCCAAGAAATATTTCTTTGTAGTTTTTATTCGAAGCCCAATAGAATAAAATATTCAAGAGTTTTTGTCCTATTTTGAATTCTTTTACACGGAAGTTTTTATTCACAAACATTTTTTTCAAAGCTCCCTGTTGATTTCCTAAATCAATAAGGGCAATTGTACCAATGACTTTAGTCCCATATAAAGCAATCCAAAAATTTCCATTTTTAACTTGATAACAGTTTTGAATATCTTGTAAATCTGATTGTTCGTTAATGCTTATAGGTATTTTAAATTCATTGGTTTGTATATCTAAAATCAAATCAATGACACGCTGTTTGTATTTCGTTGAAAATGGTACTATTTCAATTTCGTCCATATTTTTATTGTTGAATATATTCGTTTTCCTCCACAGGGGTTAACCATTCTATATCTTGGTTATTCTCATTGGTCATTTGAATTGAGATATGAGTATAATAATCAACTGTTTAATCTCCAGAATTCCCTCCTATTAATCCTAGTGTTTTCATTCTATCTTAATGTTTTTCTAATAGCAATTAATTTTATATTTTCTCGTAATTGTCGATAGTTAATTCAGATTTAACATCACCTGTATGCTTAATGTTTTGAGGTTCAAAAAGCATCATCCATACTTCTTCATGGGCGATAGGTCGGTGTTCTACACCTTTGGGAACCACTATCATTTCTCCTTCATTGACTTCTACTTTTTTGTCTCTGAATTCCATTACCATTTTTCCCTTTAAAATATAGAAAAGTTCGTCTTCATCTTTATGATCATGCCAAACAAATTCTCCTTTTACTTTAGATATTTTGACTTGTTGACCATTTAGTTCTGCTATAACTCTGGGCTTCCACAAGTCATTTATTAACTCAAGTTTATCGTTTACATTTATTGATTCCATTTTTTTACTTATTTAAAATTAATATTGAGCAAATTTAAATGAAACATAATCTCTATTTCTTGATGTAGGTTAAGGCTTTTATTCTGCTCAAAGATTCAGGCTCTATTCTTAAATAGGAAGCTATAGCGTATTGCGGAATAAGTTGCTCGATTTTTGGGTGAGATTCGATTAACAAATCATATCTTTCTTTAGCAGAGTTTATTAGAAATGAGGTCTCTCTGGTGCATTTTCGTATAAAGAATTGTTCAGCAATATACTTACCCAGTTTGTGCCAAGCATCTGATGTGTTTTCTAATTTTTTAAGTTGCTCGAAATTGATATACCGTATTGTTGTTTGAGACATTGCTTGTATGTTACTATATGCTGGTGTTTGGGTTACAAAACTTCTATATGCGCTAATAAACGAGTTATTAAAATAAAAGTCATTATTATATTCTTTATCCTCTTTTAGTAAATACGATCGTACAGTTCCATTTTCTACAAAGCCAATAAATGAACAAATACTGTTTTCTTTTAGGATAAACTCTTTTTTATTATAAGACTTCACTTGTGAGATTTCACAGAATTTTAAATAATGCTCTTTTTGAAGTAATATTTTTTTTATAAAAATCTCTCTTAAATCATTCATTTTAATTGTGCTACTTTTAGTTTGTTGCCAATGGTTTTTATAGTTCACTCAAATAATCAATTAAATCTTTTTCAGATGAAAAAATTTCATCAAATGCACCTTCTATCATAGCATTCAGTTTTGAATTTATAAAAGATGCTCTCATATCAGTATGAAGACCAATTATACGTTTTTTAGAATTATTTTGAGTTTTTTGATTGTATGCAATTCCTAATTCAAAACAGGCTCCTTCATCTGGGACTCTTCCATCTAAAACAAACAAAAATATATCACAATCTAATACTTGTTTAACATCTAGTTCAAAAATGACTTTGTTTCTTTCAGATTGAGTCATTTCTTGATAAGGTGGCTTGTCTAATTCGGCTCCATCTCTTTGAGGCAAAAAAACTTTAAAATCAATATTTTCTATTCTTAAGGTAAGTTCTTGATTATAATCTCTTTCGGCTTTGCTAAAAAGTGGTCCAGCAAAATATATTTCAGTTTTTATCATTTTATTAATTAATTCAGTTTTTTTAAGTTGGCAACGAGCTAGTAACAACATTTGGTTAAGCCCAAAATTGAGTAATTATTTTATACACAGTATTGTATTAATTTTTCCAACCCCTTTTTAATAGCCCATATATTATATCATCCACCCATTCTCCATCAATAAACAAACTTTCTTTAAAATGAGCTTCTTTTCTGAATTTCAACCTTTCTAAAAGACGAATGGAACTAATGTTTTGAGGGTCAATAGAACCTGTTATTCTGTGTTTATTTAAAGAATTAAATAAATAGTCAATTGTAACTTTCATTGCTTCAGTTGCAAATCCTTTTCCTTGCTTTTTTCTACTCAATGTACATCCAAGTTCGCACTGAAAGTCATCATCTCCAATAAAGTGGATTCCAACATCTCCTATAATTTCATCAGTTTCTTTCTCAATTATCACCAATTGAAACCAAGTGTCAGGCTTGTTAAATTCTTTTGGGTTTTTAGAAATGAATTCATTCACATCTTCTAAACTCTTTGGTATCCAACCTTGATATTTATTAGTCTCTGAATCTGACCTATATGTATATATCTGCTCATTATCTTGCAATTCTATTGGTCTAAGTACCGTTCTTTTCGTTTCTATCATGTTCTTTTCTATTTATTATCAATATATAGGTTGTTCAAACCCTAAGTTATCAATATAAATGATTCCATTTTGATTAGCATTAAAAATAAACTTAATTACACTAATTGACACTTCTTTCTTTGTATTAGAAATATCAAATGTGAATGTTTCAAATGCAATTTCACTTTTAATATTATTGTTAAAATTATCTACTTTTTTTAACGCTCTTTTAAATCTAGCTGGTAACATTTTTCCAGATTTATTTAAAGAGAAACTGATTTTTTCTCCATTTTGATAAGAAACTTGAATAGTAAAGTTTATAGGAAAATCTGTGCCATTTGAAAGATCAAAGCGTAACTTTTGATTGTCTTTTGTTGGAGAAGAGGTTTTAAAAGATACCGAGCTTTCCACTTCATTATCGATTTTTTTTTGCCATTCTAACTCTAAAGCATTTGCTCCAAGTCCAATCCATTTATTTTTTAATACTACATTATTTGTGGTAATAAATTCATTTTTTCCGTTTTCGAAATTAAATAAAATAGTATCGCTTGCTGTTTGGTATTGAGATAAACATATACTTTCTGAGACATAATCCATCGGGCTTCTGAGTGTTTCTCTGTATTTTTCCTTGTTTTTTAACGTTAATTCCAAAAACGCCAATATGGAAGATTTTGTGATTTCTTGTTGTTTTTTAGCAGACATTAATAAATCATAATCCCATTTGGTACTGAAAGGCTGGAAAAATTCATGATCATTACTTCCCCAAGAAGTATTAAATTGAGAGTGATTAGCTCCAAAAATATATATTGCTGTTTTTAGTTTATTGTTGTCTTTTTTTAAATAGGTTCTTGAATATTGGCCAATTCCTGCGTAGTGCATTTCACCATCGTGAGTTCCGTGTAACAACAGATAATTAGCATAGTTCAATTCGATAGGTTTTTCATCTTGTGGTCTATACCAGCCATCTGTTGGAGCAATACCTACTATGGATTTAATATTAAAGTTATAGTTAAATTTAATAGAAGGATTTTCAGGAAAGGCCTTCAGTTTGTTAAACGTTGCTGCTATTGAAACTGCTTCTCCTCCACGAGAATGTCCAATTAGAGCAATATTACTCATATCAACTTTATTATACAAAAAAGAGGTTGCATCAGAATTCCAATTTTGCCATAGTTTTAAATGTTCTAATAACAACCAACCTCTGGTTGCATGGTCATTAAGTAAAGGATCTGTTAACAATAAATCAGACCAGGAGCGGTTGAGAAAGTTCTGATCAACAGATGCCACTATATATCCTTTTTTTGCTAATTTCTCTGCAAGATATTCGTAGCCTTTCTCAGAGTAATCTTGCATCGCATGATCTCCATGTACGATAAGTACTAATGGAGATTTTCCATCTCCTTTTGTCATCCAAACATAAGAATTTAATGGAAGTGCTTTGGAGTCAAAACCCCAATAATTTGTTCTATAATTCCCCGAAAAACCATCCCAATTCTGAATAAAATCACTTCCATCTATGGTCTTTGTTTGAATAGTTACCTCATTTGCAAATTCACTCCTGTATAAATCCTTTCCACTACCGTAAGTGAATTTCTTGATTTCATAATCCTTAATATCTTCTACTAAATGATTAGAGGAGCTATCTATTCTCTGACCCAACTGTGGTAAAGTATCATAAAATCCATCACTCAACAAGTAAATAAACAAAGAAATTGAAAGCAACACTGAAATGGTCAACGAAATTGATAACTTAATTTTTGAGTAATTTTTACTACTCATAAGATTCCAAATGTATGCTAAAAAAACCGTGAGTATTACAATTACAATACTTGGTAAAATTTGAAACCCAATAATCATTATAATAAAAACACCTCCAATAATCGAACTAATTATTCGTGGAACAAAAGGGATATAATACAATATTATACTGCCTAAATAAACTATAGCGAAAGTGACTAAATAGATGAGAATATAAAACCAAAGTAGGTTGAAATCATTTTGCTGAATTATTCTTGCTGATGTACTAATTAAAAAGATACTAAATGTGATAACAAATAGTGCGAATTCGCTTCTATTTAGTTTTGATAACCAATTCATATTGTGCCTTTCTTTTTAAATTCGGTTTGAATTAATTGTTCAAGTTTCCCAAAATCATACTTTAGAGTATTCGATGTTATCGATAGTGGCGTTCCATACATTTTCATGTTTGATCGCATTAGTTTGGCTTTTATAACACTTTTTGCCCTTCCAATATATTTTTCAGGGTCAGTTACATTAATCAAAATAAATTTTGTGGACATTACTTGTTGTGTCTTAATTTCAGATATATCGTTCCATTCAATAAGTCCTACACTTGATGCATTAGTATTGTCCGTTATTCCGTGTGAGTCAATTATTAGCCCTGCTTTTTTGTCAAAGAGTTTTTTAAATCCGAAAAATCCAGTCGCTCCACAAAACAAAATTCCTAAAACCCCTACTCCTTTCACTACTATTGGATTTCTCAATAATCTAAATGAATATTCTTGAAAACTACCAGCATTTAAAAACAACCAAATAGCTAAAAACACAAATAATATCGAAGCTCCAATTCCTAAAAATAACTTGTTTTTGCTTAGTGGGATTTCAATTTTTTCTCTCATTTTAATTCAGGTTTTGGTTTTGGTTAAATATTGGGTAACGGTGAGTATAAGCGATTGTATTACACACTTATACATTGTTAAATGCTTTTAATGACGCCTTAAGTAATTCCTCTGGCATGTATTGGTTTTTTAAATTAATCGTTGCACCCCTTTTATTAGCCATAATCAATACAGCAATGTTGAATACAGAAATAAATCCAAAGTAGTTATATCTCATATTTCTAGAATCATTATCGTACATTTTTTTGTGTTTTCTTAGATTATCTTCCATACACTTAATCAACTGGTCAAAGTCCCCTTTCCCTAAAGCAAAAAGCGATTTACACTCAGAATCTATTAGCTTTGCATCTAAATTTCTATTTGGTGACGGGAGTTTTTCAATAGCCTCTAAGTATTTACCAAGTTGTTTTTTATTATCATTACATATAGCTTGCAAAGCCAACGTTCGTAATATAAAAGCATGTGGATACATGTTTGGACCTAAGTTGGATAAGTCTATATTGGAGAGATATTCAATGTCTTGAGTTTGATTGGATAATATTGCTGCTGTTAGCCCCATATTTAAGGTGCAGTCTGCTGTATGCTGAATTCTTTCCTCCACATGTTTTATTAACATGTCCTTGCCCTCCCATTGGTAGCTTATTTCTCTTTCTTTATTGGTGTTGGTTATTAACCTAAAATAGTTGGATGCAGCTAATGAAGACTTTTTCATCATTTCCAAAAATTGATCTGGAGAAATGCCCTCAAAGAAAAAACGCGCTATTGCCTCTCTAAAAATCTTTCTAGTCAAACTTTCAAAATGATTCACAATGACCTCTCCATCAATTTCAGGATTAATTACGGTTTTATCATTTTTTTTAAGAGCGTCCATATCCATGTAAAGGACCTCTAGACCGAATTTTGGATCTATGGATTTATGAGGCAGTTTTCTTGGTGTATTAGCCATTTAAATTTACTATTAATAATTACATCTAACTCGTTCTGCAGTAATCGAATATGTATAGAAGATTCTCATCTTTATAATGCAAAATTAAGTATCATATATTTTCATTTACTCACTTAAATTAACAATCCTGTTTTTGTCAATTTCGCTCAAATAATCAATTAAATCTTTTTCAGATTTAAAAATTTTATCAAATGCACCTTCTATCATTGTATTCAGTTTTGAATTAATAAAAGAGGCTCTCATATCAGTATGAAGACCAATTATAAGTTTTTTAGAATTGCTTTGAGTTTTTTGATTGTATGCAATTCCTAATTCAAAACAAGCTCCCTCATCTGGCACTCTTCCATCTAATACAAACAAAAAGATATCACAATCTGATACTTGTTTAACGTCTAACTCAAAAATGATTTTGTTTCTTTCTGTTTGAGTCATTTCTTGGTATGCTGGCTTGTATATTTCAGCACCATCTCGTTGAGGCAAAAAAACCTTAAAACCACTATTTTCTATTTGTATACAAAGTTCTTGATTATAGTTTCTTTCTGCTTTGCTGAAAAGTGGTCCAGCAAAATATACCTTATTCTTTATCATAATTGCACCTTGTTTTGCTTAATCCTGAATTTTGAAATTTTTCAACTCTTCTGAATTCGGGTAATATTCCATTGCTAATTTTAAAACTTCTTTTAACTCCTTAAGACGTCCCTGTCTCTTCAATCTTCTTACTGTGCCTAATAACGTTTGAGCAGCATAGAACGAATCTTCTAGCGGCAATATTTTAAATCCATATTGCATAGAAAGACCATCGTAAAATGTTTTTATTTCTTTTGCTGGATTTTCAGAATTCCAGAAATCTCTATATGGAATACTCCATGTTTTATATGAATAAATAGTTTCCAGTCCATGTTCAATCCCAGATATTGACATTCCATAATGGTTTTCATTCTCAAGGACTTCTATCTTATAGCCAATATTTGGGTTAGCTGTATATTCAAGCTTTTGATTCAGTTCGATATAAGCCAAGGCTTCTTCTTTTGGTCTACGCTTTAAATCATCACTCGCTTTACCAATATATATGGCACTTTTAGAACGTTTTTTATCTTGAATTGCATGTGAAATTCTTTCCTGTACAGTGTCTCCTGATGCTGTTTTTACTGCTAATTCGGCTGCAAGGACAAT
>Ga0316189_10003758_pt1 | contig 14707 bp, 13 predicted proteins | sample LowCovwburrow_MG_FD_204930 | JGI IMG/M metagenome (GOLD analysis project Ga0316189, IMG submission 204930) | Coastal sediment microbial communities from Maine, United States - Lowes Cove worm burrow | ecosystem: Environmental > Aquatic > Marine > Coastal > Sediment | place: USA: Maine...
GCGGCGGTCTGTACTGGTCAGACCAAATCGCAACTCTTTTTGGTTATGAGCCGGGTCAAGTTGAAACGACATATGAAAACTTTATGGCGGCCGTTCATCCCGATGACCGCGATTTGGTTTCAAGTGCCGTTCAGTCCAGCCTAGACGATCCCTTTTTTAAGTATGAACTTGATCATCGCGTTGTTTGGGACGATGGGTCGGTCCATTGGCTCCATGAAAAGGGTGAGGTTATCCGTGGTGACGATGGAACGCCTTTGAAAATGCTCGGCGTTGTTACAGATATCAACGCGCGCAAGAACAGCGAAGAAGAATTGGCCCAGAGCGAACGCAACCTTGCTGCGGCCCAAAGAATTGCCGGTGTTGGCAGTTTTGCCGTTTATGTGGATACAGGCGAGGCGACATGGTCTGACGAACGCTATCGCATCTTTGGTTTTAAGCCCGGTGAAGTTGAAGCCAATATTAAAAATTTTCAAAATAGCCTCCACCCCGATGATCGGGATCGTGTGATGTCCGCGTTCAAAAAAACAAGCGAAACCGGAAAACGTCTCAACATCGAAACCCGAATCCTGCGTCCAAATGGCGAGGAAGCTCATGTTCATGTTCTTGGTGAAATGGGAAAGGACCCTGAGGGGCATGCGTTGATGACGGGGACGGTGATGGATGTCACCGAACGCAAACAAGCCCGCAGTACGGTTCGCAAATTGTCCCGTGTGCTTGAACAGAGCCCAAGTGCAGTGTTCATCACGGATACGCAAGGCATTATTGAGTACGTTAATCCGCAGTTTTCGAAATTGACGGGTTATCGTGAAGATGAAGCGATTGGGCAAAATCCTCGGATCATAAAATCGAACGATACGCCTGTCGAAGTCCATTCAGAAATATGGAAAACCATTTTGTCTGGCAAGGAGTGGCGCGGCGAACTCAAAGATACACATAAGGATGGAAGTGCTTTTTGGGCATTTGCAACGATTGCCCCCGTTCGCGATGACGATGGGGTGATTACGAACTTTGTGGCGATCCATGACGATATTACGCAGCGAAAAAATGACGAACTGGCCGTCCAGTCAGCTTTAGAACATGCAGATGTCGCCAGCCGGGCCAAGACCGATCTTATGGCCAATATGAGTCATGAATTGCGCACGCCTTTGAATGCGATCATCGGTTTTTCAGGCACCATGAAAGAAGAGGTCTTTGGGCCCATTGGAAACGAAAAATATGCTGAGTACCTCGATGATATTCATCATTCTGGGCAACACCTTCTTGATTTGATCAATGATATTTTAGACGTTTCCGCCATCGAGGCCGGAGCCGTAGAGCTCTATGAAAACAAAGCCCGGATCGTGGACCTGATTGATGCGTCTGTTCGCATAATTCGCCCCCGTGCAGATGAGGGGCGTGTGACCATTTCCGTTTCCATTTCGCCCCAAATGCCGTGTGTTTTTGTCGATGAACGTCGGATTAAACAGATATTTCTCAACCTTCTCAGCAACGCCGTAAAGTTTACGCCAGAGGGCGGAGAGGTTTCTGTCACGTCATGGAGCAATGACGATGGCACGCTCAGCATCGCTGTTGGGGATACAGGAATCGGTATGAATGAAATCGAAATTGAAAAAGCCATGAGCAAATTTGGTCAGGTGGACAGTGGTCTTGATCGCAAGCATGAAGGCACAGGGCTTGGGCTTCCGTTAACGCTTGGTTTGGTGGAATGTCATGGCGGGACGTTCGACATTAAAAGTGAAGTGCATAAGGGAACCCAGATCACGGTCACGTTGCCAAGTGAGCGCGTTGTTCATGATGATGATTGAGTCCGCTTTAAGCTGTGGTTTTATTCCACGGCAGAACCTTTAACATCGTGGCCATACCACACCATCCGCTCAGCCCTGCGAAGACGAGCCCCGCACCGATGAAGCCCGGTAGGGCGATAAAGTGAGGGTGGACCGTGTTTGCGAGAATGACGCCCAACAACACGATGCTTCCTGCGATGATTTGAACTTGGCGGTTGATTTCAAGTGGGGCCTTGGCATTCTTAATCGTTTTGAAGCCAGCTTTTTTCCAAGCCTCTAGTCCACCTTCAAGTTTAAAGGCTTCCATGGTTAGGTGGTCTTCAAATGTTGCACAGTATGCATCTGTTCGCATGCCCGAGCGACACATGAAAACAAAACAGCCCTCAGCGCCATCTTTTAAAACATCATCTGTCCAAGATGATAAGGGATAAGATTGAGCCCCTTCAATATGTTCGCGCGCATATTCGTCGGCTTCACGAACGTCGATGAGGCGAACTTTCTCATTTTTAATTTTAGCGTCCAGGGATTGAGGCGGGATGGGTGTCAGGGTTGTCATGATAAGAAGGGCCTTTGGCGTAGGGGTCAATTAGTTTTGTCTAATGTATTGAGTCCTCACTATATTAGCAACAGGTAATGTTTTGCGCAGGCCAAAAAAATGGCTGAGGTCCGGGGGGAGTGGAGCTCAGCCATTTTAAGGGCGAGGCTCGAAGCCTCACCGGATCACATGCTTGCCTAAGCCGGCATGTAAATTGAGTGTTCTTTATAAAAGTCTGCAAAAAGGGTGACTTTAGCAACACCTGCAGCAACCAAAGCAGCACCAGCAGAAGCCGTGTAGCGAATGTGGTTCATGGTCAGCGGTGTGTTTTCGCCGCGTTTTTCAACAGAAACCTTTGCCGCCAGCATGGTGAGGGCCGCAACAAAAAATGTAAAAGCAAATCCGATCAAATAGACGTTACCGGGATCGTGCATAGTCTTAATCCTTAATATGCGCGGGAATTTTTATGACCCGCTATTCAATTCAGCATCCGAACGTGGACAAAACCTTTGAAAAAAAGCCCCCGGATCAAAAGATCCAGGGGCGAGTCTAACAGGGAGGCTTCACGTCTGGGGGGACGTGGGACTCTACCAATCCCAGATCCCGAGGGGGGGGAGGGGAGAGGGGATTGGGAGCCCTGTCCGGACAATGTGTCCGGAAGAAACGCTGCAAAGCAACATCTCATGAATTGAATATAGGAAATAGCGACGGATTCCACCAACGCCAGTTTGATGCAGCTGCTATGCACTGGACGCATAGCCCCGGCACAAAGTTGCCACAATATATAAGTATTTTATAATGTAGCTTGAAAACAGGGGGTTACGTGGTGGGTAGGGCGTCTTGTCGGATGCGATTTACAAGGAAGTCTCTGAACACACCAATGCGTTTTGAGTTCCTAAGCTCCTCTGGATACACAAAAAAGGTGCTAAATCCGGGGCCTTCGACGTCTGGAAGGACCTGAACAAGGTCTTCGGCATGCCCAGTCATGTAATCTGGTAATGCCCCGATGCCGATTCCGCTGCGCACGGCACGATAGATGCCATAGATATTGTTGACGCGCAAAATCGCATGGCGGGTTTTTTCCCCAGCCCCAACGTCCAACAACCAGTTGAGGTTTTCAACGGGCGGTGCTGCGGCTTGGCCATAAACCACCAAGTGATGATCATCAAGCTCTTCGGCGGTGCGGGGCATGCCGTATTGCTTAATATATTGTGGGGCTGCGTAGATGCGGTATTTCACGTCCGTTAAATGGCGCTGAACAAGGTCGGGCTGGGTTGGTGGACGGACGCGAATAGCCACGTCGGCTTGACGCATGGAAATATCAAGTTCGTCATCCGAGAGCACCAAGGAAACGGCGATGTCAGGATATTCTTCCAAAAACTCTTTGATGCGTCGGGTCAGCCAAATGGAGCCATACGCCACGGTGGTGGTGATGCGCAAAGGTCCCCATGGGCGTTCGCGGGTATCCATGATGCGCGCCGTGGTGAACGAAAGCTTGGTATACATTTCCCGCGTGGTGCGCTCTAAAAGCTCACCTTGCTCAGACAGCAATAAGCCTCTTGCATGGCGGTGAAACAGGGCCACGCCAAGGCTATCTTCCAACGCGCCAATTTGACGCGATACCGCCGATTGGCTGAGGTTTAGGGTTTCGCCAGCTCGGGTAAAGCTGCCGGCTTCGGACACCGCGTGAAAGATGCGCAGCTTGTCCCAGTCCAATATGCCGTGTCCGCCGTCGTTGTGTGCCATGCTTCCCCCGTTTTAAACCGTCGCTTTAATCCGATTGCTCTGCGATGAAACGTTCAACTTCAAGTGCAGCCATGCAGCCCGTTCCGGCTGCGGTGACGGCTTGCTGATAAATGTGGTCTTGGACATCGCCCGCGGCATAAACGCCGTTGACCGACGTCGCTGGGCTGCCGGGCTTGGTGACGATATAGCCACCTTCTTCCATATCCAGCTGACCTTTGAAAATGCCTGTGTTGGGCGTGTGACCAATCGCGATGAAGACACCAGCAACGTCGATTTCAGATTGTTCTTTGGTTTTGACGTTGCTGAGCTTTAGGCCTGTGACGCCCGGAATGCCTTCGTCGCCCGGTTTGTTGCCGATGATATCGTCCAACACCGTATCCCATAGAATTTCAATTTTGGGATGGTTGATGGCGCGTGTTTGCAAAATCTTTTCACTGCGCAATTCATCTCTGCGGTGGACCAAGGTGACTTTAGAGGCAAGGTTCGCCAGATACAAAGCTTCTTCAACGGCGGTATTACCGCCACCGATGACGGCGACTTCTTTGTCCCGATAGAAAAAACCGTCACATGTGGCACACGCTGAAACACCCATGCCTTGGAAGGTTTCTTCGGCTTCTAACCCCAACCAGCGCGCCGTGGCTCCGGTACAGATGATTAAGGCGTCACATGTGTAGATATCGCCATCGTCGCCTTTTAACGTGAAGGGACGTTTGGACAGGTCGGCATCGACGATGGTGTCGCTGATGATGGTTGCGCCAACTTTCGTCGCTTGCTCTTCCATTTGTTCCATGAGCCAAGGGCCTTGGATGACATCTGAAAAGCCCGGATAGTTTTCCACATCGGTGGTGATGGTAAGCTGTCCGCCTGGTTGTAATCCACGCACCATAATGGGCTCTAAATTCGCGCGCGCCGCGTAAATAGCAGCGGTGCATCCGGCAGGTCCGGAACCAACGATAAGGGCTTTGGTGTGGTGCGTGGTCGCCATCTTCTGTAACTCTCCAAGGGAATCGATTCAATATACCTACTAAAGTAAGGGGCAACGGTGAACGGGGCAAGCGGTGCGGTTGTGGATAGTTCATGCGATAAGGCTTGATTGGAAGCCAAGAGTAATATAATTACTCTGTAACCGTAGACTTTTGAAATATAATATCGGACCTAAAATGAAGCCCAGTCGTGTAAAAATTGATGATATAGATCGCCGTATCCTGCGTGATCTGCAAGACGATGGGCGTATCACCAATGTCGAATTGGCGCGTCGTGCCGGGATTTCCGCACCACCATGCCTGCGCCGCGTTCGCGCCCTTGAAGACGCAGGCCTGATCAAAGGCTTTCACGCCGACTTAAATGCTCAGGCTTTGGGCTTTAACGTCACGGTGTTTGCCAGTGTCGGCTTGAAAAGCCAAGCCGAAGCCGATTTGGATATTTTTGAAGACTTGGTCAAATCATGGCCCGAAGTCCGCGAATGCCACATGTTGGCAGGCGAAACCGACTTTTTGTTGAAAGTCGTGGCCCCCGATTGGGACCAATACCAAACGTTTCTCACCAAAAAACTCACCGCCGCCGAAAACGTTAACGTGGTCAAATCCGCCCTCAGCGTAAAAATCACCAAACAACTGCCGGGCGTTCCGATGTGCGATGCTTAAGCCTTAAGAGCAATTCTTTTTGAGGTTAGTATTGCATTAATTGTATATGGCCTAGAATCAACATTTGTATTATGCTTAGTTTGAAGTCACAACAAATTAAAGCATGTGAAATTTGGTAGGAAATAATGACTGACGCATTAAAAACCCTTTTAGACGCTGCTCGTAAAGTGGAAATGACACCTGACGACATTGAAGAACAGCGCGTCAGCTTTGCGTATGGTAATACCAAAATTGAAAATGATCGTATCACACGCGAGACGGTTCTTAGAGAAGCGAAGTCCTTGAAGGACGAAGCGCTGCTTGCATAAAATGACAGATGGCCCCGAAGATCGTCATAGCAAAGCACATGCGCCAGTTCTAATAACGGACCCAGACGAGCTTGCTGCACTAGAGGCAAAAAATGGGCTGTGCCAATTTGATGTCGCAACATCACTAATTGATGAATATATAAATACGAACCGCCCTTTCAAGTTAAGGCCTTCAATGATATTGCAGCTTCATAGAGTTGCATTAGATGGCATAAGTAGTTTTGCGGGAAATTATCGTCCTGCAGGTGTGGAAATTGAAGGTAGCGACCATGAGCCGATCGGCGCTTATCAGGTGCCCGAATACCTAGAAGAAATGTGTGATTATGTGAATGATCACTGGGGAGAATCTTCCCCGATTCATTTAGCAGCATATGTTATGTGGCGTCTTAATTGGATACATCCATTTGATGATGGAAATGGCCGGACATCCCGCACGGTGTCTTATCTTGTACTGTGTATTTGTACAGGTTTTCAACTTCCTGGTTCTAATACAATTCCAGAACAGATCGCGACAAATAAGAACCCGTACTACAAGGCATTAGAGGTCGCAGATGGTCACTACAAAATAGATGAATCTGTAATTTTAGGTGAACTCGAAGACTTTCTTGAAGGGCTTTTAGCGAATCAATTGGTTGGTGTATATAACTCTGCTAAAGGCAGTTCAGAACAAGATGGTTCTGTTGTTCCCAAATTTCACTAAGGGCTAGTTTCGTATCTAAAAAAAACCATCCAGTGGGAAGCTGGATGGTTTTCTTTGGGTTGGGTACTTTTGGGTAGTTTGGGGTCGTCTAGGGAAACTGGGGAGATCCTTTGTTTTCTTAAGCCGGAGTGTACATGGAGTGGGTGGCGTAAAAATCTGCGAAGATTGTGACTTTAACGATGCCAGCGGCGGCTAAAACGCCAGCTGCGGACCACAGGCCATTGATATGCTTGGAGGTCAGCTTGCTGTTTTCACCACGGGATTCGACGGCATTCTTTGCAAAGTGCAGAGTAATCGCGGCCACGGCAAACATGGCAATATAACCGTACAAATAAAGCATTCCTGGATCGTGCATCTCTAAAGTCCTTATCCTTCGTTGAAGCCTTTCTGGCCGGGTCACTGTTTAAGTGTTGACCCCTTTATAGGCGTTCTGCCTTGAACCAACTCTGAAGCGCTTGTTCACTTTCAATTCAGTGTTGATGATCCTTTTATAGCCCCGCGTCGTTTACAAAAATGTGACAGACATCACAGGTTGGAAAAAAACTTAAAAAAAGGCCACCAGATTTCTCCGGCGGCCTTTTAAATTCTGTGTAGAGAGCGGGTGGTTTAGAGGTAATCCACTTTTACGATCTCATAAGATTTTGATCCACGCGGGGTTTTGACTTCGACGCTATCGCCCAAGCTTTTGCCGATCAGGCCACGGGCCAAGGGGGCCGAAACCGAAAGTTTGCCGTTTTCGACGTCGCTTTCGTGCTGTCCGACGATTTGATAGGTGGACTCTTCGTCCGTGTCTTCGTCGGCCAACAAGATCGTTGCGCCAAAGCGCACCACGTCGCCGGACATTTTTGTTGGATCAATGACATCGGCATAGCTGATGATAGATTCCAGTTCCTTAATGCGGCCCTCGATGAAGCTTTGGCGTTCGCGCGCCGCGTGGTATTCGGCATTTTCCGAAAGGTCGCCGTGTTCGCGGGCTTCGGCAATCGCTTTGATTACAGCCAAGCGTTCGTTATCTTTCAGGTTGCGCAGCTCGTCTTCTAATTGCTGCAGACCACCTGCGGTCATTGGAACTTTATCCATCGTCTTCTCTTTATCCGGTCACATTAAAAATCGTAAAAAAACCTCGGCCCGCCAATGAAATTGGTTGGGGCCGTGGTCGTTTAAATCTATGAGCGTTACTTACAACGCGAGGTAAGGATAGTCCTGCAAAGGCTTTACATCAAGTGTTCCTGAGCGCATGGCTTCAATCGCGCTGGCTGCGGCCAAGGCTCCGGCCACGGTTGTGTAGTGTGGAACGTTGTTGGTTAGGGCCGATCTGCGGATGGTGAAGCTGTCGGAAATGGCCTGTGCACCATGTGTGGTGTTGACCACCAGCTGCACTTCGTCCGACAAAATCGCATCCACGCAATGGGGGCGACCTTCCAAGACTTTGTTGACCATTTTGACTTCGATACCTTGGGCCGCCAAGTGTTCGGCGGTGCCACCCGTAGCAATAATCTTAAAGCCTTGTTCCACCAATTTTTGAGCGACGGCGGTGATGTCGTCCTTGTCGGTTTCTTTGACCGAAATAAACGCGGTGCCTTCAAGGGGTAAAACCGTGCTTGCGGCCAACTGAGATTTGGCAAAAGCTTTTTCAAACGTATCGTCCAGTCCCATGACTTCGCCCGTGGATTTCATTTCCGGGCCTAAGATAATGTCGACGCCGGGGAAACGCGCAAACGGGAACACGGCTTCTTTAACTGCGACGTGTTTGAGTTTTGGCGTGTCGCCCAGATTAAAGCCGGAAAGTTTTTCACCCGCCATCAAACGGGCGGCAACCTTGGCAATGGGAACGCCGGTGGCTTTAGCAACGAACGGCACGGTTCGAGACGCGCGTGGGTTCACTTCCAGCAGATAAACCGTGGTGCCTTGAACCGCGAACTGGATGTTCATCAAACCTTGGACCTTAAGCGCGATGGCAAGGGCTTTGGTTTGTTCACGAATGTCGTCGATGATGTCTTGGCTGAGCGAATACGGCGGCAAGGAACACGCGGAATCGCCGGAGTGAATGCCCGCTTCTTCGATGTGTTGCATGATGCCCGCGATGTAAACATCACCCGTGCCATCGGCCAAGGCGTCCACGTCCACTTCGACGGCCCCTTGAAGATAGCTGTCCAACAACACCGGGTTGGCGTCGGTGGCTTGGACCACGGTGGTGAGATATCGCATCAGCGATCCATGATCGTGAACGATTTCCATGGCGCGACCCCCCAACACATAACTGGGGCGCATGACCACGGGGAATCCGATTTCGGCAGCAACGGCCTCGGCTTCTTGGGTCGAGCGCGCCATGCCGTTGGCGGGTTGTTTGAGGTCTAGCTGATGGAGCAATTCTTGGAACCGTTCGCGGTCTTCAGCCAGATCAATGGCGTCCGGTGTGGTGCCCAAAATCGGAATGCCTGCGGCTTCCAATGCGTTGGCTAATTTCAACGGAGTCTGTCCGCCGAACTGAACGATACAGCCCAAGAACTCGCCGTTGGTTTGTTCGCGGCGGATCAGTTCGATCACGGTTTCTTCGGTCAGAGGTTCAAAATACAAACGGTCCGAAGTGTCGTAATCGGTGGACACGGTTTCGGGGTTGCAGTTCACCATAATCGCTTCGATGCCCATGTCTTTCAAAGCATAAGCGGCGTGAACACAGCAATAATCAAATTCGATGCCTTGACCGATGCGGTTTGGTCCACCGCCCAAGATCGCGACTTTTTTGCGATCAGAGACTTCGGCTTCGCATTCGGGCGGGTTGATGCCGTCGCCTTCGTAACAGCTGTACATATAAGGGGTCTTGGATGGAAATTCACCCGCACACGTATCAACGCGTTTGTAGACCGGGCGCACATTCAAGGCGACGCGACGCGAAGACACCTTGCTGGTTTCCACATTGGTGAGTTCCGCCATGCGTTCGTCGGAAAAGCCCATCTTTTTGTATTTTAGCAACTCAACCGCGTCCGTTGGCAAACCGTTCGCCCGCAGCTCGGCTTCGGCTTTGATGAGGCCTTCGATTTGGCGCAAGAACCACGGTTCGTAATGACAAGCCTGATTGATGCGTTCAACGCTTAAACCATGACGGAAAGCCTGAGCAATCACCAACAAGCGGTCATAGGTCGGCGTCGCAAGGGCCGCCACGATGGCGTCTACATTGACGTTTTCGGGTGTGCTGTCTGGATCAACGCCTTCGATTTCGACTTCGTTAAGACCCGTCAGATCGGTTTCCATGGACCGCAAACCCTTTTGCAGGGATTCTTGGAACGTGCGCCCGATGGACATGGCTTCACCAACCGATTTCATGGCGGTGGTGAGCAACGGGTCGGCACCGGGGAATTTTTCAAATGTAAAACGCGGAATTTTCGTGACCACGTAATCGATGGTGGGCTCGAACGAAGCTGGCGTAATGCCCCCTGTAATGTCGTTTTTCAATTCGTCCAGCGTATACCCAACCGCAAGCTTGGCGGCGATTTTGGCAATCGGGAAGCCCGTGGCTTTGGAGGCTAGGGCAGAGCTGCGCGACACGCGCGGGTTCATTTCAATAACGATCAGCTCGCCGTCTTCTGGGTTTACGGCAAACTGCACGTTGGACCCGCCGGTATCGACGCCGATCTCACGCAGCACAGCCAGTGAAGCATTGCGCATGATTTGATATTCTTTGTCGGTCAAGGTGAGCGCCGGAGCAACGGTGATACTGTCGCCCGTGTGTACACCCATGGGATCGACGTTCTCAATTGAACAAATGATGATGCAGTTGTCCGCTTTGTCGCGCACCACTTCCATCTCGTATTCTTTCCAACCGAGTACCGATTGTTCGACCAACACTTCGTGAACGGGGGAAGCCGCCAAACCGCCGGAGACGATTTCGTCGAACTCTTTCATGTTGTAAGCGATGCCGCCGCCGATGCCGCCCATGGTAAAGCTGGGGCGAATGATCGCGGGCAGACCCACGGTGTCCAAGCTTGCGCGGCCTTCTTCCAAGGTTTTGACCACGGCAGACCGCGGTGTGCCCAAACCGATTTTGTCCATGGCGTCGCGAAACAACTGCCGGTCTTCGGCTTTCGCAATGGAATGCGCGTTGGCACCGATCAGTTCAACATTGTGGCGTTTCAGCGCACCATTTGCATCCAAATCCATCGCGGCGTTCAACGCCGTCTGTCCGCCCATGGTGGGCAAGATGACATCTGGTTTTTCTTTGATGATCACTTTTTCCAGAAATTCCGGCGTGATGGGTTCGATATAGGTCGCGTCCGCCATATTGGGGTCGGTCATAATCGTCGCCGGGTTGGAGTTCACCAAGATCACCCGGTAGCCTTCCTCGCGAAGTGCTTTACACGCCTGAGCGCCCGAATAATCAAACTCACAAGCCTGACCAATAACAATCGGCCCCGCGCCAACAATGAGAATGCTTTTAATATCAGTTCTTTTAGGCATTTTGGTTCAGCTTTCTAAGTTTTTGTTCACCACAGAGGACACAGAGTTCACAGAGGGGCCTCGCTTGGGGCCTGCATCGCTAACTCAAATGACCATCCGTTTAATTCCGTTCTTTAGGAGGGTCGTGTTGAAATTCATCAACAAGCCCTTTTTTAGACCGCTTAGTTTTAAATACGTTAGAAGTTGGGCTTCATGAATTTGGTGCAAGCGGTCACTAGCCTTCAATTCAAGCAAAACTTCATCTTCAACAATCAAGTCGGCGCGAAACGCGCAATCTACTTTTTCACCTTTATAATCAACTGTAATTGGCACTTGCCTCTTAAAGTCGATGCCTGCATCTGAGAACTCATGACATAAACAAGCCTCATATGCAGATTCCAACAAACCGGGGCCTAGGTTCTTATGAACTTCAATGGCGTGTCCTATAATCCGGTTTGTCAGGTCGTCAGTCATTGCACATTCTTCTGTGTGCGCGAGGACGGAGCGCTGAAAAGAAACCTCTGTGCTCTCTGTGTCCTCTGTGGTTCAAAATTCTTACCCCTCCATCAACGCCACAAACCGATCGAACAGATAGTGGCTATCCATGGGGCCGGGGCTGGCTTCGGGGTGGTGTTGGACGGAGAAGACGGGGAGGTTTTCCAAGCGGATGCCTTCCAGAGTTCCGTCAAATAGGGATGTATGGCTTTCGACCGCGCCCTCGGGCAGGGTTGCGCCGTCGACCACAAAGCCGTGGTTTTGGCTGGTGATTTCGACTTTGCCGGTGACCAAGTCTTTAACCGGGTGGTTGGCGCCGCGATGGCCCATGTGCATTTTGTGGGTTTTGGCACCCAGCGCGATGGACAACATCTGATGGCCCAAGCAAATCCCAAACAAAGGCTTTTCGCTTTTTAAGATGCCTTGGATCATCGGCACGGCGTATTTGCCCGTTGCCGCCGGATCGCCGGGACCGTTACTCAAAAACACACCATCGGGGTTCAGGGCTAAAATGTCTTCGGCTGTGGTCGAGGCTGGAACCACCGTGACGCGACAGCCGGAATTGGCCAAACAGCGCAGAATGTTTTTCTTCGCGCCAAAATCGACGGCAACCACGTGATGTTTCGGCGTGTCCTGAGTACCGTGACCGCTTTCCAACGTCCATTCGGTTTCATGCCATTCGTATGATTCTTTGCACGTGACGGCTTGGGCTAAGTCCATGCCTTCAAGCGAAGGCCAGTTTTCGGCCATGGTGACCAGAGCGTCGGTATCAATGCCGCTGCCGTCAACGTCGTCGTGGCTCATGTGCAAAATCACGCCGTTGGGCGCGCCGCCGTCACGGATGCGCCGCGTGAGCCTGCGCGTGTCGACACCGCTGATGGCGACCAGTTCGTTGGCGATTAGCCAGTCATTAAAGTGTGAGTTGGCGCGAAAGTTGGCTTCATCGGTAATGTCAGCCGCCAACACACAACCGCGCACGGCGGGGGAATCGGTTTCGATATCTTCGAAATTTGTGCCCACATTGCCGATGTGCGGGAAGGTAAAGGTGATGATCTGACCCGCATAAGACGGATCGGACATGGTTTCTTGGTACCCCGTAAGGGCGGTGTTGAAGCAGACTTCGCCCAACGCTACGCCTTCTTTTCCGGCTCCTCGACCCCAATAAACAGAGCCGTCGTCAAGCACCAGTGCCGCGTTGCAACCCGCAGGACGCGTAGAGTTTAGGTGATCCGATGATGCGTTTGGCGCAGAAGGACTCGTCCCCTCCAAATCGGTGGGGGCGTTATTCGGGGTCTCGGCCATGGCGGCGATCCTCAAGTCAAATGGTGGCAAACCGAGCTGCATAAGGGGCTAATGTGCGGGGTGCCCATCTGCAAAACGGCGATTTTAGTGTGTTTACGGGAATCTGAAGCCCACGTCAAGACTCAGAATTATAAAAAAGTTGTTTGTTTTCAGTGCGTTACAAACGAACAGAAAGTTGCCTTTGTGGATGTTTTCGGTTAATCTGCTCCCTTTCTTTGCAATCTGGCTTGGGAACGTCCCAAGTTGGCTGGATTCCATGCGGGATTCACGGGGTTCAATGGGGGATTCTAATGCTTCGCGATCAAATTACCGAAACCATGAAAAATGCCATGCGGGCCAAGGATGTGATTCCTTTGGCGACCTTGCGCCTGATCCAAGCCGCCATGAAGGACCGCGACATTGCCGCGCGATCAGATGGTAATATCGATGGTATTTCAGATGATGAAATTTTGTCCATGCTGCAATCCATGATCAAGCAACGCCGCGACAGTATAGATATGTATGAAAACGGGGGTCGCCCGGAATTGGCGGAACGCGAAGCTCAAGAAATTGCCGTTATTGAAAGCTTCTTGCCCGAACGAATGGATGCAGACGCGGTTAACAGTGCCGTGGACGAGATCATTGGCGAACTGGGTGCGTCTTCTATGAAAGACATGGGCCGGGTTATGGCAACGTTGAAAGAGCGTTATGCGGGTTCCATGGATTTTGGCAAAGCCAGCGGCGTCGTCAAAGCAAAGATCTGCGGCGGTTAGCTTCTCAACAACTTTAAAAGATCACTTAAAGGGGCACTATGGCGATTTCGTCCCGCTTTTTGGATGACTTGCGAGATCGTATCGGCTTAGCCGGTGTGGTGGGCCGCCGTGTGCGCCTGACCAAAAAAGGCCGTGAACACCAAGGCCTGTGCCCTTTTCATAAAGAAAAAACCCCCTCCTTCACGGTGAACGAAGACAAGGGCTTCTATCACTGCTTTGGCTGTGGGGCTCATGGTTCGGCTTTTGACTTTGTCATGGAAACCGAAGGCTTGGACTTTCGCGAGGCTGTGGCAAAGTTGGCAGGCGAAGCGGGTATGGAAGTCCCGCAAGATACCCCCGAAGAACGCGCCCGGGCCGAACGTAAAAAGTCGCTTTATGACGTGGTGGAAGCCGCATGTAAGTATTTTGAAAGCCAGCTTAAACAATCGTCTGGGGCGGCGGCACTTTCTTACTTAAAAGACCGTGGCCTTACAAATCAAACGATTGGCAAGTTTCGTTTGGGCTATGCCCCTGAACGAAACAATAGCCTTCAAGGGGCTTTAAAAAGCCTCGGCATTACAGACGATGAACTGGTCGCGGCGGGTTTGATTGTGAAACGCGACGATGGATCGGCCTATGAACGCTTTCGCGGGCGGGTGATCTTTCCCATCTTGGACCGTCGGGGGCGCGTGGTGGCCTTTGGCGGGCGCATCATGGATTCTGACGCCAAGGCTGCTAAGTATCTCAACAGCCCCGAAACCGACCTGTTTCATAAGGGCCGTTTGCTCTATGCCATGGATTTCGCCCAAGTGGCCGCCCGTGCGGGCCAAACCTTGGTGGTGGCCGAAGGTTATATGGACGTGATTGTCCTTAATCAAGCCGGATTCGAAGGGGCTGTGGCCCCCTTGGGAACCGCGTTAACCGAAGACCAAATTGGCGAGCTTTGGAAAATCACGCCCGAAGCGGTGCTGTGCTTTGACGGCGATAAGGCGGGTACGCGGGCGGCTATTCGTGGCGCAGAACGGGCTT
>Ga0316189_10003759_pt1 | contig 14704 bp, 14 predicted proteins | sample LowCovwburrow_MG_FD_204930 | JGI IMG/M metagenome (GOLD analysis project Ga0316189, IMG submission 204930) | Coastal sediment microbial communities from Maine, United States - Lowes Cove worm burrow | ecosystem: Environmental > Aquatic > Marine > Coastal > Sediment | place: USA: Maine...
CAGATGGAGGTGAGATATTTATGGGCATTGACGGAAGGCCAACCGGCATCTTCAATGAAACAGCGCAAGGTCTTATCGGAAAAGCAGTTCCTGAGAATTCACCAGAAACTGATCGGCGTGCCCTCGAATTGGCCATAAGAGAATGCGTTGAAAATGGGATTACTAGTTTTCACACCGCAGGTCAAAACAGGGCTGAAATCGATTTATTTAAAGCCTTTGTTGATGAAGGGAAAATGAACATCAGACTGTACGTGATGTTGAGTGGAAGAGAGGAAGAGCTTTTGCAGAAATATTATGATAAAGGCCCAGAGATTGGTTTGGGGGAGGATAGGTTGACCATACGAGCTATCAAGTTATATTCTGATGGAGCCCTTGGTTCACGAGGCGCCTGGCTGCTTGAGGAGTATTTAGATGCTCCGGGCCAATTTGGGCACAATGTTACCCCCATGGAAGATATTGAGCGAATAACCAGGGATGGCATTCAGGCTGGTTTCCAGGTATGCACCCATGCCATTGGTGATCGTGGAAACCAGGAGGTTTTGGACATTTATGAACGTGCTTTCAAGGATTTCCCTGAGTCAGCAACTGATCATCGGTTTAGGATTGAACATGCCCAGCACCTTCATTTGGATGACATTCCAAGGTTTGCCGAGATGGGCGTTATCCCTGCAATGCAGGCTATTCACATGTCATCCGATCGGCCGTGGGCAATTGACAGGCTTGGCAAACAAAGAATTGAAGATGGGGCTTACGTTTGGCAAAAACTTTTGGAGTCGGGCGCTAAAATTGTCAATGGCACAGATGCTCCTGTTGAGCCCGTCAGCGCTATTGCATCCTTTTATGCTTCGGTGTCTCGCCAAACATTAGCTGGAACCCCGGATGGTGGTTATGAAGCGGATCAGAAAATGACAAGGGAGCAGGCGCTAAGATCATATACCCTGGATGCGGCTTTCGGGGCTTTTGAGGAAGAAATTAAGGGCTCCGTGGAGGTGGGCAAGCTAGCTGACTTCACAGCTTTTAGTAAGGATATAATGACTGTACCAGTCAACGAAATCCTCGATACGGAAGTCTTGTACACCATTGTTGGAGGCAAGGTGGTTTTTAAGAAGTAGCAATTTGCTCTTAACATAATTTGAATATTGGATTGCGTTAGCACATTTATAGGTAATCTGGACGTTCTGTATTTTCGTATATTTAAACATGATTATTGAAAGAAAAGATAATGAGATTCTCTTCAGGCTTCCGGGAGATATGGACATAGAAAGTCTTCAAAAGGTTTTTGACTATTTGAGGTTTAAGGAATTGACAAAAGACAGTGTTGCGACTGAAGTACAAGCCAATAAGCTGGCGGATGAATCGAAAAAAAGATGGTGGAAAGAAAATAAGGGCAGGTTTATTAAATGAAACTGGTTGTTGATACCAATATCGTTTTTAGCGCCCTTTTAAATGCCAACAATAGAATGGTAGAGGTTCTATTAAATCCTGAAAGTGCTTTTGACTTTTTTGCACCTGATTATCTTCGGATTGAACTTCAAAAATATGAAAAAAAGTTGGGCGACACTTCCAACTTGAGTGCAATAAACTTGCGTGAAGCTAGCGCTAAAATAATTGATAGGTTAACGCTTATTTCTGAAAGTTTGATAAGTGAAAATTCGTGGAATGAAGCATTTGAACTTACGAACGATATTGACGAGGGTGATACTCCATTTGTTGCTTTGGCCATAGATTTAAAATGTAAATTGTGGACAGGCGATAAAAAATTGATTAAAGGGCTAATTGACAAAGGCTCCGATGTTGCTATTGATACCAAACAATTGAATGCGTGACGTTAGCCCCTTCAAAGTGAATTAATCATATCGGGGGATTTTCCACCACTTCTGATCAGGGGGAACACTCACCAAGAAGGCTGGATTTTAAAAAAGAAATACTGTGGATAACTTTGTGAATTTGCGGTGAAATACCTGCCTTTGATGGTTGGTAACTTTTCTTATCAGATCGCTTTCAGAGAGTAGATATGATCCTTACGTTTGCTGAAGAATTCGTTGCAAAAACTTGAATTGGGCTGAAAGGGAGGATTTGCTAGTTTTCGTATATTTTATCACCACCCTAATCGTTAACTTTATATATGGATCAATCCGGGCAATCTCCAATCCGTGTCGGCTACCGTTCTAAGAAAATCAGTGTTTCTGAAATATCAGGCCAGTTAGGAAAGTTGCCACCACAGGCTGTTGATCTTGAAGAAGCGGTCTTAGGAGCACTGATGCTTGAAAAGGACGCCCTGACAGCAGTTGTTGACATCCTAAAACCGGAAAGTTTCTATAAAGACGCACATCAGGAGATTTACAAAGCAATCCTTGAACTTTTTAATAATTCCGAGCCCGTAGATATGCTTACTGTCACGTCTCAGTTGCGCAAAGACGGAAAATTAGAAATAATTGGAGGTGCCTACTACATAACCGAGTTGACAACAAAGGTTAATTCGGCAGCCAATATTGAATATCATGCCCGTATCATCACCGAGCAGTCCATTAAGCGGGAATTGATAAAAATCTCTTCGGAAATACAAACGGAAGCCTATGAGGATACAACGGATGTCTTCAGTCTTCTGGATAAAACAGAACAGTCGCTTTTTGAGGTTTCTGAGTCGCATATAAGAAAGAACTATGCGGATATGCGTTCATTGATGCACACAGCTTTAATAGAGCTGGAGGCCCGAAAGAAGCACAAAGATGGTTTGACGGGCGTTCCCACCGGATTTTCTGCCCTTGACAGGATGACTTCAGGTTGGCAGCCGTCAGATTTGGTCATTATTGCTGCCAGGCCAGGTATGGGTAAAACTGCATTTGTTGTCTCGGCGATGAGAAACGCATCAGTGGATTTCGATCAGGCTGTTGCAATTTTCTCTTTGGAAATGTCTTCCATTCAGCTTGTCAACAGGCTTGTTTCCGCTGAAGCAGAGCTTGATAGTGAAAAATTAAAGAAAGGCAACCTGGCTGAACATGAGTGGGAACAATTGGTTCATAAGACAGCTAAATTGACAGAGGCGCCAATTTTTATCGATGACACGCCAGCACTGAGTATTCTGGAGCTGAGGGCAAAATGTCGTCGTTTAAAAGCTCAACACGATATCAAACTCATCATTATTGATTATTTGCAATTAATGTCTGGCGATACCGGAAAAGGACAATCGGGCAACCGTGAGCAGGAAATTGCTTCAATTTCCCGAGCTCTGAAAGGAATTGCCAAAGAGCTGGAAGTACCAGTGATTGCTTTATCGCAGTTGAGTAGGGCAGTTGAAACAAGGGGAGGAGACAAGAGGCCTCAGTTATCAGACTTACGTGAATCAGGTTCTATAGAGCAGGACGCAGATATTGTCATGTTCCTCTATCGCCCTGAGTATTACCAGATTACGGAAGATGAGAATGGTATGCCTACAACAGGGATGGGGGAGATTATTATTTCAAAACACAGAAATGGTGCTTTGGGCAGCGTACAGCTCAAATACATCAATCGATTTACCAAGTTTGCTGACATGGATATGGCTGGCGAGGGTGATTACACCTCTTTTCCCGGCGACGGAGTGCCACCAGAGTTCCAAAGTACCATTACGCTTCCAAGTAAGGCCAATGACCCTTCAGTGGATAAACCTGAAAGTGGCCCTGATAAACCAGATGACGCCCCTTTTTAGATAATAAAAAAAGCCTTTTTGATGTAAATTTTGGTGTCAAACAAGCAAAATTGATTTAATTCCGCCTATTCTAATGGCATTTCAAATCTAGTTGTTAATTTAAGGAAGTGAAATTGGACTTAATGGAGATTGTATCTATCTGTTATATATTTTTGCATTAAAATTACATTGGATTTCTTAAGAGATTCTTTGACTTCTTCCGGCTATCATTCAGTGTTGTCTTCACATTCACCAGGACCAAATTAAATGGAGAATAAAAAGCATCTGTCAGGACTTTCTGATGAACAGGTTATCGAAAGCCGTAATAGACATGGCCTTAATTTATTAACACCCCCGGAGCGAGAGCCATTATGGAAGCTGTTTCTGGAAAAATTTGAAGATCCGATAATTCGGATTCTACTTATAGCGGCATTCTTATCCCTGATTATATCAATTGTTCACAATGAATATGCTGAAACTATCGGTATTTTCTGTGCAATATTTTTAGCTACCGGTGTGGCATTTTGGTTTGAAATGGATGCGAACAAGAAGTTTGATGTCCTTAATAAAGTCAATGATGATACACTTATAAAAGTTATCAGGAACGGCAACATCGGGGAGATACCAAAAAAGGATGTGGTTGTCGGAGATATTGTTTTACTGGAGACTGGGGAAGAAGTACCTGCCGATGGAGATCTTTTGGAGGCAGTTTCTCTTCAAATGGATGAATCGAGCCTCACCGGTGAACTTAGTATAAAGAAGACGACCAATCCGGAGCATTTTTCAAAAGATTCGACTTACCCTTCAAACTGTGTGATGAGGGGCACCAAAGTTATTGATGGGCACGCCACCCTGGAGGTCGATAAAATTGGAGATGAAACAGAATATGGCAAAGTAGCTCAAAAGGCTACAGAAATGACAGACGAAATAACTCCTCTTAATAAGCAACTTGATGGGCTGGCAAGGTTCATAGGAGTGGTCGGTTTTATTCTTGCGGCGTTAACATTTTTAACCCTACTGGTGAAAGACCTATTTATTGGAGGCATAGTAGTGACATGGGTTCAAATGGGCTCAGCAGGAATCGTAATAGCTTCTGGAATGATCGCCCTAACGAAAGTTTGGGTGCCAATCATCTATGATGGCTTACATATGACGGGCTCCAAAAAAGAGGTTCCGGATGTGGTTGAAAATGGTTCCTGGTTAAGGTGGTTTCTCTATAGTATTCTTACTTTTCTAGCCTTTATCGCTTTTGGGTTTGTAATAGGAATTGACCCTTTTGATTCCTTTTCCTGGGTAACTATTGCGGTTGCCGGACGAATATTAAATTACTTCATGATCGCAGTGACTTTAATCGTTGTAGCTGTGCCTGAAGGTTTGCCAATGAGTGTGACCTTGAGTTTGGCCATGAGTATGCGACGGATGCTCAAAACCAATAACCTGGTTCGTAAGATGCATGCCTGCGAAACCATGGGTGCCACTACAGTCATTTGTACTGACAAAACGGGAACGTTGACCCAAAACCAAATGACCATTTACAATACTGATTTTTATGGTTTGAAGGATCAACTACCACAAAACAGTGAAGTTGGAGGTTTGATAAGGGAAGGGATCTCTTCGAACACCACAGCTCATCTTGATCACTCTGACGAAACTAAGGTCAAAGGATTGGGTAATCCTACTGAGGCCGCTTTACTCCTTTGGTTGCACAAACATGACATCAATTATCAGGAACTGAGGGAAGGCGCTGAGGTCCTGGAGCAACTGACATTTTCCACAGAGCGTAAATACATGGCAACACTCGTGAAGTCGCCCACCCTTAATAAAAAGGTTTTGTATGTAAAAGGCGCTCCTGAGATTGTTTTTAATAAGTGTAAAGATGTGTTGATGGATGGCTCAACTAAGGAAGTAAGTGCCATTAAGGCTCAGGTTGATAGCCAACTGCTTGATTATCAAAATAAGGCCATGCGTACACTCGGGTTCGCTTATAAAATCATCGAAGATGAAAAGCCAGCAACCGTTGAAGAACTTGCTGATTTTGACCTGACATTTTTGGGAATTGTGGCTATCTCTGATCCTGTGCGAGAAGACGTAGCCGATGCAGTTGGAGAATGCCATGTCGCAGGTATCGATGTGAAAATTGTTACCGGTGATACGCCGGGAACAGCCAAGGAAATCGGAAGACAAATTGGGATTTGGACTGCCAGTGATGCAGAAAACAAGATAATTACCGGTGTCGATTTCGAGGCGCTTTCGGATGAAGAGGCACTAAAAAGAGTGAGAGAATTGAAGATTATGTGTAGAGCGAGGCCTACTGATAAACAGAGGTTAGTCCATTTGCTTCAGAAAACCGGTTCGGTAGTAGCCGTAACCGGTGATGGAACCAATGACGCCCCTGCCCTCAATTTTGCTCATGTAGGGCTTTCAATGGGTTCTGGTACTTCAGTGGCTAAAGAGGCCAGTGATATTACGCTCCTCGACGATTCATTCAGCAGTATCACCACAGCTGTGATGTGGGGACGGTCACTATATCAGAATATACAACGTTTCATTCTGTTTCAACTGACCATCAACGTAGCTGCTTTAACCATCGTTTTTCTTGGATCCTTACTGGGATTTGAAATACCCCTGACAGTAACCCAGATGTTATGGGTTAACCTGATCATGGATACTTTTGCTGCTGCTGCGTTGGCTTCCCTTCCCCCTGACCATCGGGTCATGACCAATAAACCACGAGGTCAAAATGACTTTATTATCTCTGCGGAGATGAAATTCAACATTCTGTTTGTCGGGTTATCCTTTGTGGTCCTGTTGATTGGCTTACTATATTACTTTACTGAGCCGGACGGAAGTATTAGTGACTACCATTTATCCATGTTCTTCACCATTTTCGTTATGCTTCAATTCTGGAATTTGTTCAATGCTAAAGCGTATGCAAGCGGCAAATCCGCATTTCACCAAGTTGAAAAAGGTGTGGGTTTTGTCGTTGTCGGGATTGTGATACTAATCGGTCAATATTTAATAGTTGAGTTTGGAGGGAAGGTATTCCGAACTGTTCCGCTTTCACTTACTGATTGGGGAATTATCGTTGGCAGCACCTCCTTAGTACTATGGATTGGAGAACTCATCAGAATGTTTAAAAAATAATTCTCTTGAAGGAATTTAGACTTGATTCTTTCATCTCCAATTAAAGCAAAATCACTAACCTTTCGATTATACAATGATAGTATACGATTCTCAAAAATGGAGTTGGTTTTTTGTAACACTTGCCAAGACATTTAGGTATAGTTACAACCTAAGGCAATTAATCCGCTTTATCGTCTATTCGGTGGTTTACACTACCATTGTCACGATTGTCCTCATTCATTATTTTGATAAACAGTTACAGGTTGATACCGTCTTTTTCTCACTAATTGGTGTGATCCTTTCACTCTTTCTGGTATTCAGGATGAACACTTCATACGACAAATGGTGGCAGGGCCGACAGGCCTGGGGAAAGTTGGTGAATGACAGTAGGAGCCTGGCTTTACACTTGAATACACTGATACCAAAAGAGGACAAGAAAAGGCGTACTTATTTCACTAAACACATTTATAATTTCTGTATTTCGTTAAGTTGGCACCTTAGGGATATGATTGAAAAGGCAGAGTATGTTGGTGAGACAGATGAAATTGAAGAGATCAAAAGTATGAAACACCATCCTAACAGGATTGCACTCTTTTTATTTGATGAGGTTGAATCAATGTACAGACAAAAACTTGTGACAGACTTTGATAAAAACCAAATGAAGCAACTTTTGGAAGATTTCATCAATGTTTTAGGGATGTGTGAACGAATAAAGAAGACCCCAATACCATTTTCACATACGACCTTTATTAAGTTGTTTATAATTATCTACCTTTTGATCCTGCCATTTGGGCTGATCAGCGAATTTCATTACCTCACCATACCAGCCGCCATGGTCATGTCGTTTGCCATGATTGGAATCGAGGTTGTTTCAGAAGAAATTGAAAATCCGTTTGGTTTGGACGCTAATGACCTACCTACCGGCACTATTGCGGAAACCATCAGGGAGAATCTCAATGAAATCTTAAATACACAAATTAAAATGGAAGGTGAGGAGCCTTCGCATGGAGAGGCAGATATAATTCATTAATAGTAGAATGATAGAATGGAAGAATTACTGAATTCAAACATTTTGGTATTCTACCTCATTCAATCATTTCCTCAACAGCATCCTCCACCATCATAAAAGTAGGTTGAATTCGAAGTGAATATATCCGATCGGCCCAATGATGACAATGCCCCGGCTGTTTTATCACAAACCGCCATCGGTTGGTTGGGAAGCAAAATATGCCCATTGTTGTCATCAAAACATTCCCCTTCACCAAAGTAGATAGCGCTTTTGCCAGTGAAAACGCATGGCCCATCATCAGGCATTGGATCCTTGATCGCACAGACTTCAATACTTTCAATGAATATGTTCTCAGAGGTTTGATAGTTTTTAGTATCAAGGATGCGATAAGGCCTTTTAGCCCTGATTTCAATGGTACCAAAACCAACCTCAGTTAACATCTTAACATACGTATTAAGGGGAATGGCGCCACTCAGGCAAAGGGCCCTCAACCGATCGTCGTTTCGTAAATTTTCAGGCATATCCTGTTCACAAATTGGATCAGACATCACCAATCGGCCATGAGGCTTAAGAACACGGTACATTTCCTGAAGGGCGTTTTGTAGGTCTTCAGCCTTGAAAATATTGAAAAGGCAGTTTTGAGCTGCTACATCAATAGATGAATCTTCAACTGGCAAATTTAATGCATCGCCATGCCGCAAATCGACAAAGTCAGATTGAAACCAGGGATTCAATTCTTCAGCTTCGACGAAATTGTTCTTTGAAGCTTCTAGCATTTCCTCAACAATATCAACCCCGATAATTCCATTTGGCCTTCTGGTGAAATACGAGAATTGAAGAAGTTCCATTCCGCCACCAACACCAACGTAAAGCACAGTGGGTTCATTTACAAGATCACGAGGATGTACGGTGCTGCCGCAGCCATAATTCATCGACTGCATGATTTTCGGAATATCCAGACCGGGCAATTGCCAGATTGGAGAGGTGGTGCAGCAAAGCCCAACATCCGGGGTCAAGGCTGCTTCTTTATAGACGTTTCTGGTCGTTTCTAAATATGTATTCATTTTAAATTTGTTCCTTGTTCCTTGTTCCTTGTTCCTTGTTCCTTATTCGGTGTTCAATGTTGTTTCTTGTTGAAATACGGATTAAACCTTAAACCCAGACTAATAACTCATAATTCTAAGCAGTCGCTCCCCCACAGCTACTTCCTGCCCCTGCAGTGCAGCCAAAGCAATGTTGGTTGATGATGACCTCTCGTGTGTTCAATTGTTTGAGGTTAAAATCCTTTATATGGGTTGGACTACCGTGATTCACCCTTAAACCTAACATTTGGTTAAAATCACAATCGAACAGGTGACCATCCCAACCTACCGAAAGTGTGTTTCGGCACATTACTCCCTGGGCTGCAGTGGGATTAAAGGCATCGGCAAGTTTCTCCATGTATTCGTTGTAGTTCCCACTGACAACCAGATAATCAAGGAAACGACTGATGGGTAAATTAGTGATGGTATAGAGGTTGTTGAATGTGATCTCATACCCTTCCTGTAGTTTTTGCTTAAACTCCTTTTCCAAACCTTCCTGCGATCCAGGCATAAATGCGCCAGTAGGATTGTAAACTAAATTTAGCATCAGGTCTGAGTCATCAGTGCCGTAGCCTACTTCATTCAGCATTTTCAGGGCTTTGATGGATTTTTCAAAAACCCCCTCTCCACGCTGGGCATCTGTGCGGCGGGCTGAGAAATAAGGGAGTGATGAAATGACTTCAACCTTGTGTTTTCTGAAGAATTCAGGAAGATCGTGGTATTTTGGGTTGGCCACGATAATTGTGAGGTTGCACCTGACCATGATGTGCTTTCCCATTGCTGAAAGCTCCTCAACAAACCATCTAAAATCCGGGTTCATTTCAGGTGCTCCCCCTGTCAGGTCGACAGTGTGAATGTCCGTGTCACGAATTGCCTCAAGGCACTGCTGCATAGTGTCCCTGGTCATGATCTCTTTTCTGTCTGGGCCGGCATCTACATGACAATGCTTGCAGGTTTGATTGCACATTTTGCCCACATTCACCTGGAAAATCTCAATGCCGGTTGATTTGAGCGGAAACAAGTCGATCTGTTGCAGTTTGTTTTCAAAGGAATCAATACCGATGGATTGATGATCACTTAAAATATCCAACTGCCGCTGCACAGCTGCCAGTTCGTGTTTTTGTCCGTTTAAACTTTTCATCACATGGTAATTTCTTTGACCTTGTTCATCATCTGCACACCATGAACCAGCGAAGCCCCTCCCCGGATGGCAGCTGAAACATGAATCGCCTCCATCATTTGCTCCTCGTCGGCCCCTTTTTCCAGTGATCCACTGGTGTAGGCATCAATGCAGTAGGGGCACTGAATGGCATGAGCAACCGCCAGGGCGATGAGGGATTTTTCCCTTGCAGTGAGGGCGCCTTCTTTAAAAACGTCTCCGTAATAGTCGAAGAATTTTTTGGCCAGGTCAGGGCTGAATTCGGCCACGTTACCAAATTTTTTGAGATCCGCAGGATCGTAATAGGTCTTGTCCATTATTATATTTTAAGAATTGTAGAACCTGTAAAAGTTCTAATAAGTACTAATCACATCAGTAGATTGATGCGAGTGGTTAATAATTAAGGGGCATTAAATGCGGGATGGAGGTCCCCGAAGTGTTGGGGTGAAAACTAATAAGCCAAGGATTGATTCTTGTTTAAATGTCGTTTGGTAGGAATCAAACAATTGTAAGATGATCTGCCATAAATGGAACAGGCCCTTCCCCGCAATTTTGAGTGCCCGTTTGGTAAAGGGGCCATCAAGATCAAATTTTCGTTTTAAAACCTTAACCGGGCCTGAAATGGTTTCTTTGAGCTGTTCAAATACCCGGTTGGTCATCCAGTGTATTTTGTCGAGGATTCCGGCTTCGAATTGACTACGCTTGAGCCCAATTAGATAAACTCCACCGTCACAAGAGGGCCCGAGAACCTGCTGGTTTTGTTCAAGGGATTTTTGTGCAAATCGTAAATCTTCAGTGTTAAGGTCAGGGCAATCATTGCCGATGGCGATCACATTTTCATAGCCCTTTTCGAAAACCTCTTTGAAAGCGTTGATAAACCTGGCCCCAAAAGTGGAACCTCTTTGTTGGGATTGATCAACAAAAAAAGTAGGAAGACCGGTTTTTGAACAAGTTCCTGTCGTTTTATTGTTCAAAGCCGTGGCAACCTGAATATTCGCAGATGCATCCAGGGAGCTATGAAATAGCTTTTCCCGGGCTTCGAAGCGGGCCTGCCGGGCAAAGATCAATATGGCGGTTTTGGAACTGATGTTTTCTAATTTGATTCCTTAACGCAAGATAAGTCAAAATCATTCCATCAATGGAGTGGTATTAAATAATATGGGGCTTATGTCATCAAGAAGTGATTTCGAAAGTTTTCTCCTTGCCAGGCCGTGTGACTTTGGTAGACAAGTGAGGAGGTTTAGAGGTGAGTGTATTGAATCCGAAACTAATGTCGTTACTTAGGTGCTGTTGAAAAACCTCTTATAGTGCTTTTGGTTTTTATGTCCTTAAGCCGGACAGGCTCTTCCTTTTTGTCTTGAAACAAAAAGGAAGCAAAAAATTCAAGGCTGTGATCAAAAATTACTAAAATTCAATTGGTTCCGCTGAAAATCCTTGAAACTTCCTCCGGTCAAACACAAGTATTTTTTAACCGCTCCACCAATTGAATTTCTTACGGCCTCCGCCAAAGGCTGCCGTCGGCGGAACGCATTTTGATCAAGGCCAAAACAGCTCTTACCGATGCAAGGGTTATTAATGATTTGGACAAAACAGCAAGTCTGTCTAAATCTAAGTCTCCTCCTCGGAGGAGATTTAGAGGTGGGTCTCTTCAGGACTTTATCCAATATTCATTGGCCAGGTAAGTTTCAATGCTCGGATAATCGATGAAGCCTTTCACATCCAGATAAACCCTTATCATGTTGGGGATAATCATCAGTGGATTACCAAAGAATTTGAAAGGATTTAGTAAATGTGAAGCTTCCCTGACTTGCTCTTCAACGATTCCATCATAATTGGGAGCCTCATTTTTAAGACTTTCTTCAACGACGTTGCGATTGTAGTTCCAAAGTGGATGAATTTTAAGAGATAGAGGTGTGTGGCCATTGTGCCAAAGATCAAGAAAGAGGTCGTAATCGATCCCGGGCTTCTTACGAAATAGGGTGAGGAGATTGACTCCGGTCGTGGCCATTCCATCCTTCCAATCTTTTTTATAAGCCACTGGCAAAGCCTCTGTTACTTTATAAGCTCCTGTCAGATTGTCGATTTTCAGAAACTGCCCCGGTAACTGGCCCAAGTTGGAATAGACTGAAACCACCGCAATTTTCTTTTTGCTAAACGGAATGATGGAGATTTTAGGTGGGCGAATATCAGTCATGACAACTTTTACCTGACTGAAAGAATCGTCTTCAGCAAGGGATTGTGTTAAAGAAAAAACCCTTTCTTTGAAATCTTGATAGGAATCACTTTTCTTTCCATCTATAACCAACATCAACTTCATAAGGGCAAAATAACAAAATGGCAGGATACAAGATATTAGTAACTGGTGGATCGGGATTTTTGGGCAGTCGTATTGTTCGGGGGTTGTTAGCTGATGACAGCGTTTTGCCCGTTCAGGAACTGCGGGTTTTGGATATTAAGGATTTGCAAGGCATAACAGATGACAGGTTGACTTTTATCAACGGTGATGTTCGAGATCAAACTACGGTCAACGAGGCCTGTCTTGGTGTCGATGGGGTTATCCATTCTGCTGCACTGGTGGATTGGGGAGCAAACAGGCCGGAAGTAGTTTATGATATCAATTTTAATGGGACGAAAAACTTGATAGATGCATGTAAGGGCAATGGAGTGAGGGCCCTGGTTTCCACCAGTTCTGTAGATGCGATTTATACCGGTAAACCACTTCGGGACATTGATGAACTGGAGCCCTATCCCAAAAAATATCCCAATATGTACGGCCAGAGTAAAAGTGAAGCTGAGCAATTGGTCATCAGTAACAATACTTCCAGCCTCAGCACCTGCACTATACGACCAGCTGACATTTGGGGCGAGGGAGACCCTTACCATCTAGAGGCTTTATTCAATATGGCAAAAAGTGGATTTTATGTTCGGCTTGGAGATGGAAAGTCAAAATGCCAGCATGTGTATGTGGGGAATTGCGCTCATGCCCATGTTTTGGCGCTTAAGGCTTTATTGGATGGAAATGAGAATGTGGAAGGGCAGGCCTATTTTATTACCGATGGGCTAGCGGGTAATTTCTTCGAGTTTTTCGATCAGATTGTGCTTCAATCCGGCCAAAGGGTATGGCCAAAAAATCTCTGGTTGCCCAAATGGTTTGCCTATGGAATTGGCGCCATTTCTGAGCTAATTGCCTGGCTGGTGAGGCCGATTAAATACTACAACCCTAACTTCAGCCGGTTTGCAGTCAATTATACCTGTACCGATCTCATTTTTACATCAGAAAAGGCGAAGCGTGATTTTGGTTTTGAGAATAAGTATGAAGTGGAAGAGGCTATTGAGCGGACGGCAAGGTATTATTCGGGATGATGGAAGGGAAGAAGGGTCTGGTCTCATTTTTTAGGTAGAGGGCTTCTTTTAGAATGAATTTTAGATAATGGTATATTGCGGATATAGTTACCTTTAGATATAGCTTACCAAAAGGTAAGCATATTTGGATGTTGTTGTGATGCATTGAAGGTACCTAAATAAATATTTTTATGGCAAATTTTAATTGGACGTGTCCGTACTGCTCACGGGATACAACAATAGTTGAATCAAACCAACTTTCTGCAACTACCGATTTAAGTATTGATAATGCTTTTGGAGAGATTACGAGATTAACAAATAACTTTATTGTGTGCCCTAATCCAGAATGTAACAAAGTGACCCTGTTCTGTGAAATGCATCTTACGGAATACGATGAACAGTGGAGTAGAAGAGTGAAAACTGAAAAACTACATACTTGGAATTTACTACCTGATTCCTTTGCAAAGCAGTTTCCTAATTATATACCAAAGCCAATTTTGGAGGACTATTTTGAAGCTAGTAAAATACGTGACTTAAGCCCTAAGGCTTCTGCTACTCTCGCAAGAAGGTGTTTGCAAGGAATGCTAAGGGACTACTGGAAGGTAAGCAAGGGTAGGTTACTTGATGAAATTAACGCAATTGAAGACAAGGTTGATCCGATTATATGGCAATCTATTGATAGTGTAAGGAAAGTGGGCAATATCGGGGCTCATATGGAAAAAGACATCAACCTAATTGTGGAAGTTGATCCAGAAGAAGCCAAATTGTTACTGGAATTAATTGAAATGCTACTGGAAGAATGGTATGTGCAAAGACACGAACGTGAGAAAAAACTCAATGGGATTATCTCATTGGGGAAAGAAAAATCAGAAGCAAGGAAAACAAAATAACGCCTTCACAACAAACACTAACATCCATAGGCTAAGAGAGCTGTTTACCGAGGCTATCAAGAAAAAGATACTATTATTGATATTTGAAAAGTCCAGCTTACGGATGATAGTTGGACGTGAGCTATTTGGGATAGCCCATTACTGGCGCAAGCATCCGCTTGTGCCAATCAACTTTATAAAAGTCTATTTTATTCAGCCAATTGAGTTAAGTACTAATGAAATGATTGATAAGCGTATGGATTATCTACACAATGATTAACCTATAAGGTTTTTAAAACCTTATAGGTTTGGAAGGTTTGGAAAAGCATATGAAAGGATTAGAAAAATTTGAACCTGAAGCTTATTACCACATCGTCAACCACGCAGTAGGAAGTGAAAACCTGTTTCGTTCGGAAGATAACTACCGCTACTTTCTTAAGAGATACGCACACT
>Ga0316189_10003760_pt1 | contig 14698 bp, 12 predicted proteins | sample LowCovwburrow_MG_FD_204930 | JGI IMG/M metagenome (GOLD analysis project Ga0316189, IMG submission 204930) | Coastal sediment microbial communities from Maine, United States - Lowes Cove worm burrow | ecosystem: Environmental > Aquatic > Marine > Coastal > Sediment | place: USA: Maine...
ATCGTTGCCAGGACTCAATCGCCCAGCGTTTTCGTACCTGCTGCTCGGCGCGATGCGGGGATGGGGCGACAAGAACAAGGACGGCACCGTCACCGTCGCCGAGGCGGTCTCTTACACAGGTGACGCGCTGCAGATCCTCTTGCAGGGGCGCTCCCAGACTCCGGAGATCGTGGGCGGAATCGGCGGCGGTCAAGCGATGGCCTTTTCTGCTGGTGAACTGGGCCCGGATCTCACCGAGATGCGCATGCGGGGTGCGGCTGCCAACGACCTGAGGATCAACGCCGACACGCTTGCCGTACCCGACGCGGCATTGTTGGAGGGCGGCACGATCGACTTCTCGGGCGGCAAGGGGATTGTCCCGGACATCAACGCCGAGAAGCTGTACGGCTCGGCTCTCAAAGTCCAAAAGGACGAGGAGGCACTGCCGGAGTCACGCGCCTCGATCTGGTGTGAGCTCGCCAGAATGCGCGATGAGACCAACCCGTACCGCACCCAGGCACTCAAGATGTGCCGCGAGTGGCAGGTCTACGCCAAGGCTCTGCGCAAGAAGGAGACGGGCATGGTCAAGGACTACGGCTACCTGCGCGAGTACCTCACACTCGATCACAAGAGCGGAGATCAAAAGCTCGCGGCGTGCTCGGCGTTCCTCAGCGGCTACAGCGATCTGCCGGAGACCAAGTACCCCCACATGAGACAGGTGCGGCGCGCCAAGAAGCGCCTCAGCCGTACGGGCAAGGCCAAGATGCCCGCGCTCACCGATGAGGAAGTCCTGCCCAGGGGCTACGAAGCCACGCCTGGCGTTGGAGAATCGCCTGCGCCGGACGACCCCGCTGAACCAGACGAAGGATACCGCTAGGCGGTGAGTCGCCGATGAGACGATCGTTCCGTACACGTTGGGCCGCTGTGTGTCTCGCCGGGTTGCTCGGGCCGGGCTGCTTCGATGGCAAGGAGGCAACCGAAGGCCTGCGATGCCTCGAAGATGACCACTGTGCTGGTGGGCTTCGGTGCGTTGCCGGGATCTGCGGCGACGCGTCCGAGTGCGACGAGTCGGGGGGGCAGTGTGGCGACCAGCCCAGCCAGAGCAGCGGCCTCGGTCAGCTCTCGATCGGCGACGGCGGCAATGGCGGTACCGGACTCGACGATGGCAACGGTTCGTGCGTGCAAGCGGGGCAGGATTGCATCAACGACCCGTGCTGCAGCGGCACGTGCGTCGACTACGGCAATGGAACGCGGACCTGCTCGGACGCATGCGGAGCGGGTAGCGAGTGCCCATCGTGCTGCTGTGTGCAGCTCGCGGACGCTGCGGCCGGGAACGTCTGCGTGGACATCAGCAACTGCGGCCAGGAGGCTCAGCTGTGCATCCCCGACACCTGCGCCAGTGCAGGAAGTGCTTGCCAAAGCGATGCCGACTGCTGCGACGCTGCGTTGGGCGCCGGTGCGGTCTGCATCAACAACAGCGGCGGGTGGAACTCGTGCTTCAAGACATGCACCATGCCCTCCGACTGCAACTCGGGCTGCTGCGTTTTCAACGCGGGGCGTGCCGTGAGTATCTGCGAAGCGAATTGCTGAGCCTGGCCAGGCCGATTGCAGTTCGCGCCCTCGGGCTCAGAAGTGGCCGCCCAGGCCCAAGCCGCCGCCGCCGCGCACAAACACTGGGCCCGTACGCAGGTACGCACCCTTCTTCTTGTTGTTGTCGATGATCACCGGGATGAGCATCAGCGCGCCGACGCCGGCTGCGGCCCCGGAGAATCCGAGCAGGATCTTTCCGTTCTTCTTCTTCTTGTCGTCGTCATTGCTGGCGAGAATGGCGCCACCGATGATCCCCGCGGCTCCGTAGGCCATCAAGATCACGCCGTAGACGGTCAGCTTCCTCTTGCTCGAACTCGAGAGGTTGCTGCTACCGCGGTTGCTACCCCCCTCGCGCTTTGGCGAGCCGTAGTGCTTCTTGCGTAGCGACCGCGCGCCCAGCAGCAATGACAGCCCCAGGACCGCCGCCGCCCCGGTGACCGGTGCCCCGATGCGCAGCAGGTCGTTCCCGGTTTCGCCCTTTCCGATCGACTTCTCGCGTGCATCGGCGTCGACGAGCTGGGATGGATTTGCGAGCTCATCCTCCTTCATCGTCGCGAGTTCTTCGTCGCCGCTGTTGGCCAACAAGGCGCCGGCCGTCGCGGTCGACAGCAGTCCGATCGATCCAAAAACCAGCAGCAGCGTTCCCGAGGTTCGAAGGCCCTTGATCGCCTTGTCGGGATCGCCGCCCTTGCGGTTTTTGTTCTTCTTCTGTCGCTTCCGCTCTGGGACGACGTAGGCGTAGTCGATCCTGAAGTCGTCGGGCAGCGAGTCGACGACGCGCTCGTACTCGGCATCGCCCGTGAGCTGCGGGACGACCGGGGCGGGGGGCGCGGGCTCGGGCTCGGGCTCGGGCTCAGCCTCAGGACAACCCGTCGCGTTGACGGCCGCGAGGTCCGGGCATTGATCCTTGTCATCTGCGACCCCATCGCCGTCACGGTCGGTGACGGGGACCGGTGCTTTTGGAGGGCATCCGGTCGGGGGTGCTCCGTACACATCGGGGCACGCGTCCGCGGCATCTTGGACACCGTCGAGGTCGCGGTCTGCTGTGGGCGCGACCGTTGTGTCGGACTCCCCAGCAGGCGCGGGGGCCTGCGCGTAGGCGACAGAGGGAAGCGAGACCGCGACGCTCAGCGAAACGACGGAAGCCAGCAGTGCTCGCAGGGACGAACGCACCATGCAGCGGGGATGGTAGCAGAATCGGACCGCGTGGAGCGGGGCTGACGGCTCACGGCTCAATCAGCAGGACGCCTTCGGTTTTCGTCCAGCGGCGCGTTGGGATCGACTCGAGTTTCCCGGGAAGCGCATCGAAATACGCCCGGACGGTGGCCGCGTCGAGGTTACCGATAGGCGGCTTGAAGACGTCGAAATCGCCCCTCTCGGCAAATGCGTAGAGCACGAAGTGGTCGCGGGTCGCGACGCCCGGGGTGGGCAACTCGGCGCGCAGCGTGAGCTCGACATTACCGCCCGCGGTGATCATCGGGACCGGCTGCGTGGAGCCGGGCAACAGGAGACCAGCGCGGCCATCCTCGTTGACGTAGCCGACCACGAGATAGACCTGTCGCGCGGCGAGGATGCGTACAGAGAAGGTCTGCCCGTCGTGAACCTGCTCCGGCATCAGGATCAGATCCACCTTCAAGGCCGTGCTGGCGTCACGCTCAACGACCGAGAACGACCATGCCTGAGGGTCTGTCCACTCCAACGATCGGTCGATGTTTCGCCATTTTCCACCTCCGGCGCCCACGGGCCCGACCTTGGTCTTGACGCGCGCGCGACCCCGCGCTTCCTCCTTGACTCGGATCTCGCGCTTGCCCGTACCCACGCGAACCGACTTGACGACCGTGCCCGAGCAGCCGCGCAGGTCGGCCTCAAGCGATTCGAGGTTGTCGATTTCCGCGTCGACCCGCATCGACTTGCCGTACTTGGCGGTCAGGTCCCCGATGGGAGTCTTGCCCGTGCCGATGTGGGCGACGTGGCCGATGTCTTGCCCGTAGGTTCGACGCCAGCGCTGCGGCACGCGCGTGACCTTGACTTGGCAGCCCGGTGGGCGCTCATCGGAGATCACCAAGCCGCCGGCTGCGTCCTGGGTCACGGTGCGCCCCAGAAGCTTCTCCGGGTCGCCGCGCGGCGTGAGCAGCAGGTGTTCACCGTCGTCGAGCTCGGGCGGCTCCGTCACTTGGCCTCTGAGGCATCCTGCCAGGGTCAGCGACAAGCCTGCCATGGACAGCCACTTCGACACGGTTGAGTGACTCACGGTGTGAAGGATAGACCGCCTTGGCCGCCGACGCAGCGAACGACCTGGGCCAACCACACCGCGCTCGTCCAGCCTAGCCCTCGGGCGTGACATCAAGATCGTTGATCGTCCGTAGGGTTTCGCCAGCGGCGTATCCATCCGACGCGGCCGAGTCCTGCCCCCGCACGTGCGCGACTTCGAACCGCCTGCTTCTCCGCCACCTCGCAAGATGAGGACCACCAGGTCCCGCGTCTCGAGCTCGATGAACTCGCCAGCGTCGAGCGTGGTCGGAGCGGCGGGGCTACAAAGTCTTCTCCGCCGACCTCGACTAGTCAGCTGCCAACCGGCCGGACGTGTCAGTTGGGCTACTATCGCGGCGTGAACCAAGCGCGGATCTTGGGCATCGTCCTGTGTTCACTCGGGCTCGGCTGTTCCGCGTCTCCGAGTTCGTCGAGTGAGCGAGGCGAGCAGGCCGACAAACGGAACGACAAGGCCGAGGCACCGGCCAAGGACGAGGCGCCCGAGACCGTGTCGTCGGCCGTCGACCGAGCGATCACTGACGTCTATGGCGAATCCGGCTGGGGGATGGCCAACCAGTCGGCTGACGCCCTGGTCGATTTCGTTTCGATCCATCGTCGGGACGGTCACCTCGTCTACATCACCCACGGCGTGGCCCAGACCACGCCCGCGCACGAGTTCGTGCTCCGGATCCGCCACGAGGCCGCAAACGGCAGTGAGCAGGAGTTGGTCAAGGTCGCGCCGATGTGGCCGGTGCAGCTGCTCGTCGAGATCGCCGAGACGGAGAAGCGCATCGGCAAGCCCTTTCCCTTCGGCGACAGTCTTGGCGGTATCGAGGTTGACGGTGTCGAGCTCGCCTACCGCAACGTGGTGTTCCTGAAGGACTCAGTGCTTCGGCTCTCCACGCGCGGACGCGATACCGTGGTGTTCGTCCAGACGGTGCTGTTCGACGACACCGACTACGCACAGATGGACGCGATCAAGCCCGGCGAGACCAACACTGTGTTGAAGACCCGAATGGAGGCCGATCCGCTTGGTCTCGTCGACGGATAGAGAGTTGTGGTTTCAATCGGTTCGGTATCGCCCGGCTTCGAACTGACACCGCGCGTCGAGTCGTCTCGCTCATGGCCAGCTGCGGCATGTACGACGAGTCGGGCACGTACATGATGAAGACCGGCCTCCCGGCCAAGACCGGCGTACCAGGTGATGCCTCCAGTGGAGGCATCGCGGTTTGCAGTCCGCGGTAGCATGCGCGGCCACGTGATTCTCGAGCACATCTCCAATGCACTCGGCTGGCACTTTGCCGCCCAAGCCTCTGTTTGAAGCGCGCGCTCCCCTCCGAGGGTGTTGTGGACAAGCCCGGTCCCACGAGCTGACACGCTGAGCGGGCACGTCGCTGCGGTTCGGTGTTGTGCCGCTTCGGTCTTGCTGTCGTTCTCGAAGGCGACCGGCCCAGTGGCCGGTCGCCGACCGGATATGGTTGCGCGTCACGGGGTGCTACGTTTGTCCCTGATGTTCGGTTGGGTACGCTGGGTGCACGGCGTCGTCGTGACGGGCTGTGTCGCGTTGCCTGGGTGCGCGGAGTCGGAGTGCTGGTACGGCGCGTTCAACTACCGCGACGGTGCGACCATCGACGACGACGATGCGTTCGCGGACTACGCGGACGAGTGCATCATTGTCACAGGGAACCTCAAGATCACAGGAGGAGTGACGGATCTGTCAGGACTGGAAGGGATCGTTGGGATCCACGGTTCACTTCGACTTGTCGGCGATACCCTGGGGGACACGGACGGTTTGTCGGGTCTGGAGTACGTGGTTGGCGACGTTGTGATCGCGCACTCGGATTCGCTGGATTCTGTACAGCTGCCGCGGCTGCGGTCGGTGGCCGGGACTCTTAAGTTCGAAGAGCTGCCACGGCTCAATGACCTGTCGGGGATGCCTGAGCTTGTCGATGTGCACAAGCGCGTTGTGTTCAGCCGGCTCGACGCCGTGCGCCGACTGGATCTTCCGGGGTTCCGGACGATCGGGGCTCTGGTTATCGAGGACAACGCACACCTCGAGGAAATCATCGCGTCCGATACGTTGTTTGAAATCGGCGGCGATCTGCGAGTTCGTGGCAATCCCGTGCTGCAGCGTGTGCAGGGGTTCGGCGGGCTTGATCGCGTGGGCGGGCTCTTCCGGATTGGAGCCAATCGGCTCTCCAGCTATCGCAAGCACCACACTACGGCGGATCTCAATCCTGGGCCGCCGCCGGGGACAATTCGTGATGTGCTGATCGACAGGAACGACAAACTGGAGGAGGTAGTTGGATTCGGAGCGCTTCACCGAATGGCCGGCGAGTTCGACATCCTCCTCCGATCGAGAGCATCGATCACGATCACCCACAACGCGGTCTTGGCCCGTGTTGATGCATTTGAGAATGTCGACGGGATCTCCAACGCTGGGTTGTGGCTCTACTACGTCGTGAGCCACAACCCAGAGATCGTCGAGATTCCGAGAATCGCCATCCGCGCAGTTCCGGAGGACCACCTGTTTGTGGAGCTGAACGTCGAGGACAACCTCGTACTCTCGTCTTTGCTCGATCTCGGTGGCATCGCGGTCGACAATGCCACGATACGGTCCAATCCAGCGCTCGAGTCGCTGGAGGGGCTGACCATCAAACGCGGGCTCCGCTTGCTTTCGAATGACGCGCTCACGTCAATTGAAGGGCTCTCTTGGGTTGGTCCCCAGGACTTGCGCATCGAGATCGCGAGCAACAGCGCGCTCCGGTCGCTCGCACCGTTGTTTGGCATCGACAAGGACGTAACTTCGATTCGGATCCTCAACAACCCGGAGCTGCCGCAATCGGAGGCCGCATTCCTGACGCTTGCGCTCAACCCCGAAGTTCCCTCCCTCTCGAAGGTCGCGGGGAATGAGGGCTGGGTGCCCATGAACCCATGCGCCTACGTTGATGATCGCGAGTGCGATGAGTTGCCCGGATACGCATACGCCATCTGCCAGCCCGGGACGGACGAGGCGGACTGTGCGGAATAGATGCGTCCTGGTAGGGCTGCTTGCGCTCTGTGGATGCAGCGATCTTCCTGAGGTCATCTGGCGTGGCGAGTTGCTCGACTACGCGGCATCTCCCGCCGCGAGCGCGAAACTCTGTGCGGGGACCCCCCCTCGGCTCGATGCGGCGGCGGTGAGTATCGCGTCGCGGCTGGAGATATTGGACCCCGAGCGCATGACCTACTACTGGGTCCCCGAAGGCCTCGATGCGACCGCGTGCGATCCTAGGGTCTCCGCCGGTTGCGCGACACAGGGCGAGGCATTTGCAGTCGCTCCCTTTGTGCCCCACGAGATCGTCCACGTCTACGCCAGAGCTCATGGGCGCGCGGCCCCGTTTGCGGAGGAGGGACTTGCTGAGTACCTGGGTGGCACCGATTCAGCCACGTCCGTGGGCGATCCCACCATGCTGTACGGGCACCAACGGCAGCTCTTCGACCCCAGCTACTACCCCGCCGCCGGCCGCTTCGTGGCTGGTGTCGTCGCGCTGAGTTCGCTGCCTCGGTTCATGGCGTTCTATCGTGACAGCGACTACGACGACGACGCGGAGTCGTTTGAGTACAAGCTCAATCGACACACGGACGTTGATCCAGCGGAGGTCGCGGCGCTGCATCGCGATGAGGCCAGCTGCGGGTCACGGGCCTACCGTGAGGCGCCGGTCGCATGCGGCCACGTCCCGATTCCTGTCGAGCCGACCATCCGGGTTGGGACGCGCTTGGAGGTCCTGATGGAGTGCGGAATGCAGACGGTTTGGGGAGTGGAAGGCTGGCTCAACGTCGAACGGACGTTGGAGGTCGGCGATCGTCGCCAGTTCAGCGCCATCCTCGGTCCTGGGACCAGCGCACTCATCACCCCATGCAGGCCTGGGTGCGCAGCTGGTGACACCCTGACCCTCGAGCCCATCGAAGATGACCCCGATGACCCCGATGACCCCGATGACCCGGCCGGTCAGAAAGTGGAGCTTGAGCCGGGCCGGTACGCGCTCCGCCTGGTGCGTTCGGAGCCAGGAGTCGCCAGCATTGAGTTTGTATTCTGATTGGGCGACGACCTGTCACTCCGCGTCATCCCCGGTTTCAGGCCACGGCTTGTCGCCAGGAAACGAATGACGTACTCGCCGTCCGGCCGGACCTCGTAGTCGTGGTGGGGCGATCGCCTGCTGCGGCCCGTCCAGCAGGACCGAGGCGGCCGCTGGACATAGGGCAGGCAGCGCCGCGAAATCGTCCGCGCGCAGCCGGTCAGGGATGGGTTCGGTTGAACCTGATCGTCAGGGCGACGACACTGCATGCTGTTGTTCGGCGCACGGCTCATCGCTTTGGCCATTGGTGCCGCTCCAGCGGCGGGACCTACCGTCCGGTGGTCTGCGCCCGCGTCGTGCCCGGATACGGCGACCGCGACGACGAGCATCGCCAGCGGGTTGGACGCGAGCACCGCCTTGGAGGTCGACGTCACCATTGTCCAGGCACCTCCTGGGTACATCGCGCGACTGGCGATCTTAGCGCCCTCGGGCCAGACCACGCGGGAGTTGAGCAGTCCAAGCTGTGCGACGTTGGTCGACACCATCGCGCTCATCGCTGCCGCCGCGCAGGGAGAGGTCCCCGCGCCAGGCCTCGAGCCAGATCCCGAGCCACCGATGATTCCTGAGGCCGCGGCCACCCCGACGACGGCGGAACAACAAGGGCTCGAGCGACAACGTGCCGCCGGTTTTGCGCCGCTGCGGGCCAGCGATGAGAGACGCACGCAGGACCGACAGTCCGAACAAGCACCGCCCAAGACTCTGCGTCGTGTCGGCCCCCACGTGCGCCCATTCGGCATCCTGGGTTGGGGTATGACGCCAGTCGTCGATGCCGGCGGCGGCGCTGCGGTCGGACTTACGGCCGGACGCTTTCGGGTCGAAGCCCTGGGCTACCTCGTGGCGCCCACGCGGGCGACTGTCGCCGCGCTGCCCACGGCGCAGGCGCGTGTCTGGGCGTGGTCGTTCGGCGCGCGCGCGTGTGGGGTCGTCTGGGCCTCGCGCAACGAACGGCTGGCGCTACCGCTGTGTGGTGGGGCCCTGGGCGGACAAGTGATTGGGACCCCGGCGGGCTTCGGGCTCCAGGCCGAGGCACCGCAGCGGCAGCTGTGGTGGGCTGCGCACGCCGGTCCCGCATTCGTCGTGAAGCTCGCGCCCTGGTTCTCGCTGCTGGCGGACCTTGGGTTGGTGGTCCCATTGCGCCGCCCCGGGTTCTCGGTGCAAGGGAGCCCTGACGAGGTTCACCGCGTGGCCCCCGCCGCCGTGGCCGGCACCCTCGGCGCGGAGTTTCATTTTCCTCGACGGATTTTCACCCGAACCGGGATGCAGTGATGTGGCCCGTGCCATGACCGCCGTGGCCTCTCGCCAAACGCGCGCGCGCAGTGAAACGCCCGAACACGCCGCGTTCGAGCGCGCTTACGCCGAGCACCACGATTTCGTCCGACGCTCACTTCGTAGCCTTGGTGTCCCGGATGCCACCGCTGATGACGTCACGCAGGATGTCTTTATGGTCGTGTACCGTCGATTGCCCGCATTCGACCACGCCGCCCCTGTCAAAGCGTGGATCTTCGGGATCGCGCGGAAACTGGCGCGCAAGTACCACGAGCGTCAGCCTCGGGCAGGCGCCAAGCCGGCTCTCGTCAGCGATACGGCATTTCACGGCGACCAAGCGCCTGACGATGGGCGCGGCGACCCCGATGCAGCCCTCGTGCGGCGGCGAGCGGCGCAGGTTGTGAAGACCTTCCTGGCCTCGCTGGATGCGGACAAACGCGTCGTCTTCATCCTTGCCGAGGTCGAGGGTATGACGGCGCCAGAAGTCGCCGCGGCAGCCGGCATCAAGCTCAACACCGTGTACTCCCGGCTTCGTACCGCGCGTGCACTCTTTGCCAAAGCGGTTGCCCGGGCACAGGCTCGCCAAGACCGCTCCCGCCCAAGGAGTCCCCATGACGTCTCGTGAACGCGCCGCGTACCTTCAGGCCTTTCGCCAAGAGGTCGCGACACCGGCGTCGGCAGCTGCGGACAATCGCGCCGCCATCGCGGACCGGATCGCGCGCGGCGAAGTGGTGTCGACGTCGGGTCCAGCCCGTTCGGAGCCCGACGATGCGGCGGACCCGGACGTCGCCACCGGCGGTTGGTCGCAGCGTGCCGCCGGGCTCATGCTGATCGCCAAGCCGGTGGCGCTGAGCGTTGGCATTGCTACCGCGGGCTTGGGCGCGGTCAAGGGGGGGTCGATGACGTGGCACGCACTGCGCGACAAACCGGCGGCGTACGCCGAGATCGACGAGGCTCCGGCCCTTGCGACCTCGTCCCCACGGCCCCCGCTTCGTTCCAGAGCGCGCCCGCCCGGCGAACCCGCTCCCGCGGCTGCGCCTGTGCCCGAGCATGTGGCTCCGCCGCAGCTGGCGCCCCAAACCCGCGAGGCGTCCACCGCGGCGGCTCTCCCAAGCATGTCTGCGACGAGTCCGGTCGCGCATCGACCCCCGATGCCCACGCAAGTCGCGGTTGTCCCTGAAGATCGACTGCGCCAGGAAACCGCGTTGATGCAGCGGGCCAAAATGCAGCTCGAACGTCAGGCATGGGACGAGCTGTTGCAGTCGCTCGCGCAACATGCCCAGCAATTTCCCAGTGGTGTCCTTCGGCCCGAGCGCGGGGCGTGGAGCACGATTGCACGCTGCCGACTCGGCCGCGGAGAAGGCTCCAAACTGCTCGACGGCTTCATGGAACAGTTCCCCGGTAGCGCGCTGACGACCAAGGTCCGGCGGGCTTGTGTCGGTGGCCAACGATGAGGCCTTTGGAGATGAGGCCTTTGGAGATGACGGATTTTGGGATGGATCGCTGCCAAAGCAAACGCTTTTGGTCGACGGAACCGAGCCGGGTGCCGGATGAGGGAGTGTGCTGATGAAAACGCAAACGCTCCTTTCCAACCTGCGACGGACTTGTCTCCTTTTGCTCCCCTTGACGGCGTGCACTCCCAAGGCCGAAGACATTGGCGCACTCCCCGGAGACGGCAGCGGTGACGGCGACTCCGGCGGCAGCGAATCCGGCACGAGCGACGACCCCGGAGACACAGGGCTGGACGAGACCGGCGGCGGCGCGCCAGAGTCGGTGTGCGACGAGGGCGAGGGTCCGGCGTGGCCCTGCTGCTCCGATCCGGACAGAGACGACATCCCCTTGTCCCTGGACAACGCCGGCTACTACTACAACCCGGCGCAGCGTGACACCGATCAAGACGGCATCGGCGACGTGATCGATCTGTGCCCGACCGTGGCGGATATGGCCAACACCGCCGACTCCGACAGGGACGGGGTCGGCAACGCTTGTGACGTCTGCCCATCGACCGCCAGTTCCTACAATACGGACTGGGCCGAGATCGCGCAGCAACGCTTGTGGGTCCGCAACAACCCTCGACAGACCGACGCCGACGGCGATGGCGTCGGCGATGTTTGCGACAACTGCCCCTCGGTCGCCAACTGTGCGGATGAAGCCAGCTGTCAGCTGGATGCCGACAGCAACGGGGTCGGCGACGCCTGCGACGGCATGCAAGCGGGAGCGAGCGCCGGACCGATCGGGCTGGCGCCCGGCGACGACTTGGACCAAGACGGCTTGCGGAACGACGCTGACGCGTGCCCGCGACTGCCGTTGGACGTGACGGTCGACTGCAGCGACGATGCTTCGGTGTGCCTCAATGACAGCGCGTGCACCGACGGTGTCTGCAACCACGTCGACAGCGACGGCGACGGCGTCGGCAACAGTTGCGACAGCTGCGTCGGCACGGCCAATGGTGATCAAGTGCACGAGGGCCAGGCGCAGATCGATGACGAAGATGGAGACTTCGTTGGCCAAGGCTGCGAGACGTCGACCGCCTGTGCAGACCGAGTCGACCCGGCGCCGACGGAATTCCACCCGGTTGCGGTCGGGGGTCACTGCTGCGTACAGGTGCTGGTCGCCGACGGTGACGGCCAGCTGCGAAAGGCCGGAGTGGCGCTGTCCGACCCCGACGGTCTGCCAATCCGACTGCGTGCCGATTGCACGCTCGAGGAAGAGGACGCCTTGCAGTGCCGGGCGCTCCCCGCCTCTGTCGAGCACACGCCGGGGGTTGTGACTCTCCCCAGCGGCTGCGAGGCGGCGCTCGCCGAAGCTGGAATCTCTGCAGAGGACAACCTGGGGACCAACGCCCTGGACATGGCGGGGAACCCCTACGATCAAGCATGCCTGATGCCGCAGGTCGATCAGGACTTCGATGGACTTGGCGACGTCTGCGACCTTTGTCCGTTTGCGTTCGACCCTGGCAACGAGCCGTTCATCAGTGTCGAAGGTCAGCTGTTTCCCAATGACGGCCGGTACTGCAATGGCGAGTACGACATCGGTCTGCAGTGCTTCGAGTAGTCACGCCATCGCGATAGGCGGCTGCCTGGTCACCATCTCTTGCCGCAGCCTGGCGCGGCTTTCCTGGGCGCGCACCTGTGCGGTTCTCTCGTTCATTCGGCGCACGGGCGGGTCCCGAAGGCTCAATTGCCGCTCCGCGCAGTGCGACGGGTCGACGGAGCCTCGCCTCAATTCTTCGTGACGCGGCCCAGTGCGTGCTCGGCAAAACCCGTCCCCGCTTCGGCGAGCAGGTTAAACGCTGCGTTCGCCCCCGCGGCCCTAAGTTCGGCGACCTCGTCGTCGTACACGGTGGCGGCTGTGATCTCGCCGCGGAAGCCTGCCGCGCGCAGCTGCGTGATCGCGGTGACGTTCTCCGTCGTGCTCGACATTGCGAGCATGATGAGCTTGACCTGGTCGCGATCGACGTGAAGCCGTTCCCAAAAATCGATGTCGGTCGCACTCGCTCGCCGTACCTCTCGTCCGGCCTCTCGGTGACGCTGAATGACCCGCTCGTCGATGTCGAATCCGACCAGCGCTGTCTCACCGATGGCGACAAGCGCGTCATAGGCACCAGCGCCAACACGACCCATTCCAAAGATCAGGATCTTCGCACCGCTGGCGTCGACAGCTTCCTCCTCGGGGAGCCGGGCCGCCGTCTCCATGCGCACGAGCCTAGACCGCAGCCGCGTGTAGAGCTCAAACACCCTGCTGTTCAGTGGAGACGAGACGAGAAAGCTGAGGGCCAGACACAGGGCCAGACTGACGAGCCAGCCGGCATCGAGCCAGCCGCGGCTGACCGCGACCGCTCCAACGATCAGCCCAAATTCGCTGAACTGGGTCAGGCCCGCACCGATCATCAGGCTCGTGCGCGCCCGCAAACGAAAGCGCGCGGCCAGGAAGAGAAACAGAGCGCCCTTGAGCGGGAGCAAGAGCAGCAGACCGAGGGCCACCACCAGGTTCTCGAGCGTTGGCAGTCCCGTGAGACCAACGGTCAGGAAGAAGCCGACCAGGAACACGTCCTTGATGCCGTAGAGGGACTTGGACAGCTCCTGGGCTTTGGGGTGGCCACCGAGCAGGATACCGGCGACGAGCGCACCCAGGTCGCCCTTGAGGCCGAGGGCATAGAACAACCCCGCGCCTCCGAGGGTCGCAGCCAGTCCCCCAAGCACGAGCAGTTCTCCGTGCCCGCACGCCGATAGCAAGCGGTGCAAGAGCGGGCGCAGGGGGATCAAGCCGATCAGCGCAAACGCCCATGGGCTCGGTAACGCCTCCGCCGTCGCCGCAAGGAACCCGACCGCCACCAGATCCTGAACGACGAGAATCCCGATCGCGACGCGTCCGTACAGCGCCGCGGAGTCGTCGCGCTCCTCGAGCAGCTTCACCACGAACACCGTGCTCGAGAAGCTGAGCGCAAAGCCGATCAGCGCCGCGACTTTGAGGTCGAGCCCCGCAAAGGCGCCAACATTCAGCGCAGCCAATGTCAGCACCACGATCGCGACGAGGGCGACCGAGGCGACCATGTGCAGCAGAGTCACCGCCCATACGACCGGACGGACCACGCTTGAGACGTCGAGCTTGAGCCCGATGGTGAACAGCAGTAGCAGCACACCGACGTTCGCCAACTCCTCGAGTGCGATGTCGGGGCGAAACCCGAGCAGCTCGAGCACGAAGCCCGCGGCGAGGAAGCCGAGTAGCGGTGGCTGACGAAGACGCTTGGCGATGAAGCCAAGCAAGAACGCGACGCCGATCCAGAGTAGCTCCACAGATTCACCATGCACCCGGCGGCGTCTCACGCCGTCGAGTCAACCGCCCGGACTATAGCCGCCGGGGGGGAATCCAGCCCGGGGGGCGGGGGCGGGGGGGGAATCCAGCCCGGGGGGGGGAATCCAGCCCGGAAGGACTGGGAAGGTTTGCGTCGAGGGAATCCAGCCCGGAAGGACTGGGAAGGTTTGCGTCGATGCGGTGCTCACGGTTCCAGCGCGGCGACTCTGCAGCCCGCAGGTGGCCGGCGAGTAGCGGTCGGACCTGGCCCGCAGGGACAGCTTTTCGTCGCCCGGGCGGGTCGCAACCAGCACAGGCGGACGGGCCTTATGCCCGCCTCATGCACGTATTCAGTTGGCTCAGTGTTCACGGGCTGGCGCAGGCGACTCCGTGGAGTACGCGGAGGCGATAGGTGCCGGCAGGGAAGACGATCTTCTCCCGCACCGCGATCTTGGCGGCGTAATACGAGTCGCGCGCGAGGCAGTACGCAGCGACGAACGCCTTGTAGGCGGCCGCGAAGAAAGCTCGCTGCTCAGCGGTCTCGGCCGAGAACGTCGGGTTGCGAGCGAAGAGTTCTTCGGACTTGGGCCCATCGTCGTAGTGCATGCTCAGCACCCGACGACGGCCGACCACCCGGATGTTGCGACGGGTCCGTTCGGCATCGACCTCACGCTCGCGCTCGGCGAGCCGGTCGCGAATGT
>Ga0316189_10003761_pt1 | contig 14698 bp, 12 predicted proteins | sample LowCovwburrow_MG_FD_204930 | JGI IMG/M metagenome (GOLD analysis project Ga0316189, IMG submission 204930) | Coastal sediment microbial communities from Maine, United States - Lowes Cove worm burrow | ecosystem: Environmental > Aquatic > Marine > Coastal > Sediment | place: USA: Maine...
AGCCAGCAATCGCGCCGCCTCAGGCAATTCATCACCGCCATCAAAAAACGAAATCGGTCGCGCCGCGCGCACCGCATCAGCCATCGGCGGTGGCCCGTAAACGCCATGAATAACCACCGGACCATCAACGGGGACAAAAACATAGGTCGAGGGAATATGCGACTGAAACAATCCATAGGTTCGATAATCAACCGCATAACGCAAGCTGATCGGGTTGACCAGCACACACATGGCAGCTCCTTGTTCGCGCAAGCTCTGTTTAATCCGCCCCATGCGATAGGCATAAAGCGTATCAAAATCAATCTCAGGCATTTGCCGAAATTGCGACAGGTCGCTCCAATTATCATTTTGAACCATGCTGTCAGGCGCCATAGGCTTTATTCCGCTTATAAATGATCAGCCGCATATTTTATTGCTGAAATAGTCTGGTCAATATCTTCGTCACTTAAGGTCGTCGAAATATACATCTTGGCATCAGCTTTCAAAACTCCACACTTGCGCATTGATGCATTATAGCTTTTTTGCAAATCGCTATTCCCGCTCAAAATCCCGCGATAGTCCCTGATCCGATTATCACTAAAAATAACATCGAACAGGCATGGCTCGCCGACAATTTGATGTTCAACACCGACACGATTAAGGTTTTCAGTGATCGCCGCCATAAGGGTTTCACCCTTTTGGATGATGGCTTCATAAGTTCCCGGGCGTTTGAGAATTTCCAGCGTTTTGAGACCGGCCACCGAAGCCACCGGATTACCGCTCAAGGTACCGATCTGCGTCGTGAACCCTTCTTCGCCAACCCTGGCCTTATCAAAATGAGCCATGATATCAGTTGAACCGGCAATGGCTGCCAGCGGAAAACCGCCACCGATAATTTTGCCCAATGTGCACAAATCAGGCACCACGCCATAAGCCTCCTGCCCGCCGCCATAAGCCAGACGGTAACCGGTGACAATTTCATCAAAGATCAGCACAATGCCATATTTTTTGGTTTCTTCTCGCAGCGCTTCAAGAAACCCCGGCACCGGTGGAATAATCCGCTGCAGCGGCTCAACAATAACGCAGGCCAGTTGATCGCCATATTCAGCAATAATCTGGCGGGCAAATTCAATATCATTATAGGGCGCAATCACCATATTATCGCGCACGCTTTCAGGAATACCGGCACTATCGGGCACCGCTTGGGGAAAGTTTTCCAGCCGCTTTGGCGCCAAACTCATCAAGGCTTCGCCCGACATGCCATGAAAACCGCCCTCAAATTTCAAAATCTTGTCACGTCCGGTAAACGCCCGCGCCAACCGCATAGCATACATGTCAGCTTCCCCGCCGGTGCTGACAAACCGCACCTGATCAGCACAAGCGATCGCATTACCGATTTCCTCAGCCAGTTCAAGCCCCTGCGGATTATTGGCAAAATACGTCATACCCTGATGTATCTGGCGTTCAACCACCTCAATCACCTCAGGGTGACCATGGCCGATAAGCATCGGCCCCGAACCGATCAGATAATCAATATATTTATTACCGTTCTGATCCCAGACATAGCTACCCTTGGCGCGGGTGATAAAAACCCCGGGGTCAAAATTACCAAATCCACCAGCCGGTAAAACCCTTTTCGCCCGCTCGCAAAAATCGTTATCTGAAACTTGTTGAGACATAACCTATACCTTTAATCATAGTTCAAATTGCAAAACCGGATCACCAAGTAATCCCTCATCGGGAACAATGCCGTGTCCTGGCACATCGCTGGCTGTCAGCTTGCCGTTAATATTTCGCGCTCCCTGCCCCGGTGCAATATCAACGCTTAACATGTCCTGACAGGCCCAGGTGCCAAGACGAAACTCTTGCGGTATGGTCTGGGCCAGATGAGCTGCTTCCGTATCAGCCAACACCGAACCTCCCGTTGCCATGACATAAATCTGAATTCCATGAGCCAAAGCCACGTCACGCATTCGCGCCGCCTTTGTCAGCCCGCCAACCCGATTAAGTTTGATCCCAAAAACCTCGGCCAACCCGTCACGGGCAATGCGCGTCGCATCCTGCAGCGTCACCAGACTTTCATCGACGCTGATCGGTGTGGTTGTCACTTGTCTGATGGCGGCGATATCATCAAGCGTCTCGCATGGCTGTTCAACGGTGATACCAAGATCAGCCACACCATTCATCACAATCGATGCCTCACGCCGCGTCCATGCCCGGTTGACATCATATAAAATGCGTTCATCAGGCAAGCGGTTTTTCTCTAAAAAACTGATGCGTTCGATATCACGATCAATATTACCGCCGACCTTGGCCGAATGAACCTTATAACCTTTCTGGCGATAGCTCCTGATAATCCCCAACATATAATCAGGTTCACCCGAAGACACCGACGAGGCAATCCACGTGCCCTCATTATCGCGTCCGCCCAACAGATCAGCAATTGGCAGACCGGCGGCCTGCCCGGCAATATCCCAGCACGCCAGATCAACCGGTGCCTTGGCATAAAGATGCCCCGGCAAGCATAAATCCATCGCCCGCTCCACATGGGCTAATTGGCGTGGATCCTGCCCCAAAATCACCGTTGCCATTGTTTCGATACCGGAACGAATCCCCGGACCATGCGCTGGAACATATGTGTGCCCCCATGGCGTGCCCTCACCCCAACCAATAATTCCCGCATCGGTTTCAAGTTTGACAAAGGTCGCATCCAGCACCTCAAACTTCAACCGCCCGCCAGACAACCAATAAGGGTCTTCAAGCGGTAAATCTTTTTGATAGACCGAAATTTTGGTGATTTTCATTGTGCTGAAACCCCTTCCTAAGCTTCGCCCGGTTCGGGCAACCCCGGCTTTGCCACCAGCTTGTTGCCGCGCCAGAACGCCATGGCCAAAAGCGGCCCCGGTGTCATGTCTATGGCATGGGGCTGATTACTCTCATGAAATACCGTTTCACCAGCTTTGCAGGCTCTGGGCGCCCGACCCTCACTGATAAATGTCGCTGCACCTGAAAGAACCAGATAGAACTCTTCCGGCTCATGCCAGTGCTCTTTATAATAGAGCCCCTCGCCCCAATACCCGACCGAAACCCGTAACGTATCACTCACAAAAGGCCCGTCAGGCGAGACCAGATTAAACCAGCCATACCGGGCAAGATAATCCTCATCAAACCCGTCAGCTTGCGAATAACTCTGCTGCCATTCCACCACATCCCTGGCAGCAATAATCGCTTCAACCAGCGGCGCAGTCACATCATCAGGCCGGGCGACAACAGACGAAACGTGTGCAACAATCGGCAAGGTTTTAGGCACCGGCACCTGCAGCTCAAAGTCTTTTGACAAGCTATCGCCAACAAACGCTCGAACCTCCGGAAGAGATTTCTCCACCAGAAAACGAGTCTCTTCAACGATCCTGTTCAACAATCTGGCACAAACAACTTGCTCAGCCATCATCTCACGGCTCCCTACGGTTCCATCGTCACAACAATGTTGCCAATGTGCTGTTTATCAACAAAAGCCCGCTGGGCATCATGCAAATTTTCCAACCGGTATGTCCCGGCCAGAACCGGCTTGACCTCACCACGCTCGATATAACCGACCAGATCAGCAAACAGACCGGGCGGGGTAATCGTTGCGCCGGTAAAGGTAAGGTCGTTTAAATAAAGCGTGCGTAAATCCAGTTCGACCATAGGACCGGCAATCGCCCCCGAAACGGTGTAACGACCCCCGCGCTCAAGCACATCAATCAAACTGGGCCAATTGTCACCACCAACCACATCAGCCACAACACTTACACTATCCCGGCCAATACACTCTTTTAAAGCCTGTTTGAGATTTGCCGGTGAGCGCTCAAGCACTGCATGCGGATTAAGGCTTTTAAGTTGTTCATGTTTTGCCTTGCTCGCCATGGCAATTGTTACAGCACCGCGCCGGTTGGCCAATTGCACAAGCGCCGAGCCGACACCGCCTGACGCGCCGGGGATCAGCACAATATCACCCTTGCCGACATGCGCCCGGTTCAACATATTTTCAGCCGTCACCCACGAAGTAGCAAAAGTCGCAATTTCAGCATCGGATAATTCACAATCAATCGGGTGAACATTAGGCTGATCAATAACTGTATAATCAGCAAAACCGCCATCACATTCAGAGCCAAAATAGCGACATTTGTCCAGGTTTTCTGGATCGTTCCGGTCCCGAATCCAAGTCTCGATCATCACCCGCTTGCCAATCAAACCGCTATCGGCATCTGGCCCGACAGCCACAACAGTTCCAGCGACATCAGCGCCTTGAATACGCGGAAAAGAAATTGGCGCGCCGCCCCATGACGGATCTTCTTCATCCACCGTCTCATAGGCACCGCCCGTTGTTGCGTCGCTGACAGCCTTGGAATACCAGCCCGAGCGGGTATTAACATCCGTATTGTTCAAACCACAGGCATGGACTTTAACCAGCACCTGACCGGCACTTGGCTTTGGCGTTGGCCAGTCATCACGATAGACAAGCTTGTCATAATCGCCATGTCCGGTCAGCACGACGGCTCGCATGGTTTCAGGAATATTCATTAGGCCTCCACTCGCGGTAATAAATTATCAGCATCATAGGCGGGTCTGCCGAGAACGACAGCAGAACGCTCTTTACCCATAATAACCACCTGAAGTTTTGTGTCAGGCTCAGAAGCGACCGGTTGCAGATAGGCAAAGGCCAAAATCTCTCCCACACTATGGCCATAGGCAACCGAGCTGGTGGAGCCAACGACCTTGCCATCCATGAGCACCGCCTCCCCGCCATGTCCGTCATAAGCACCATCCGCCTCAATCGACAGATAGGTGCACACCCATGGCAATGGCGCATCAAGGCTTTCCTGTGTCTGCTGCTTGCCGACAAATTCAGGCTTGTCCATTTTGACAAACCGCATGACATTTGCTTCCGCCAAAGTGACCTCATTATTAAGCTCACCAGCGCCGGCAAAGGCTTTTTCCATCCGCATGGCATTCATCGCAAATGAACCGTAATCAACAATCCCGAAAGCTTCCCCGCTCGCCCACAACGCATCATACACCGCCAGCATATCATTGCGTCGCCCGTGAATTTCCCAACCAAGCTCGCCCGCATAAGACATCCGGAACGCCCACATTGACTTACCGGCAATATCTATCTGCTGCGCACTAAGCCAACGAAAGCTGGCATTATCAAATTTCGCATCACTATTGTCACCAAGCACCGCCCGCGATTTTGGCCCCTGCAACGAGATCGCCGCCCAGTCATATGACCGATTAATAACTTCAAGTTTCTCACCCTTTAGATAACGGTTCAAATGATCGAGCAGCCGCTGTTCAAAAAACGCAGCACAAACCAGATAAAACCTGTCACCGCCAAAGCGCACAATGGTCATCTCCATCTCGATACGACCACGCTCATTGAGCATATGCGTTAAGATGATGCCGCCGGTTTTTGTCGGTAATTTATTGGCAATAAGCCGGTCAAGAAACCCTGCGGCATCCACGCCCGAGACCTCAATTTTGGTAAAGGCGGAAATATCCATAATACCAACGCTCTCACGCACGGCCTTAACTTCCACCGCGACCATGTCGTGAACAACATTGCGGCCAAATGAATAATGATCCCTTTGCTCAACCTTCTCGCGGGCAAACCAGCGTGGCCGCTCATGACCATATACCTCTTCATACACCGCACCCTTTTCCTTCAGGCGTTCATACAGCGGACTGGGTTTGATCGGCCTTCCAGCCAGCCGGTTGAAATGCGGATATGGAATTTCATGGCGCAGACAATAATCTTCCTCGGCCTTGGTCACCTGCCAGTCACCACTGGCATAAGCCCCAAAGCGCCGCGGGTCATAGTCGCGCATCGAAATATCGGCAGAACCATGCACCATCCAGCGAGCCAGTTCGCGGGTCAAACCCGGCCCCCAACCAATGCCGATTTGCGTGCCGCAACAACACCAGTAATTATTCACCCCCGGTGCCGGTCCGATCAGCGGATTGCCATCAGGCGGGTGCGAGATCGCCCCATGCACTTCGCGCTTGATGCCCAGTTCGGCAAAAATAGGCATCCGGCCCATGGCATTTTCAAGCCACGGCATGATGCGGTCATAATCAGCTTCAAACAATTCGTTTTCCGCTTCCCACGGACAACCATCAATCCACACACTATTGGGGTTTTCTTTTTCATAAATCCCAATCAGGCCTGACTTTTGTTCCATGCGGATATAACCCGACACCAGCCTGTCATCACGAATAACCGGCAATTCTGTTGCAAGCTCTTTAAATTCCGGCACTTCATCCGTGACAAAATAATGATGGGTCATCGAGGTCATCGGCAAATCAAGCCCGCTCCACTGCCCGACCTGCTTGGCATAAGTGCCACCGGCATTGACCACATGCTCGCAAGTTATATCACCAAGAGGAGTCGATACCTTCCACTCGCCATTGGCCAACAGCTTGACATCTGTTGCCTGACAGCGCCGGATAATCTTAGCGCCCAATTGCCGTGCCCCGATGGCCAGCGCATGGGTCACACCGGAGGGGTCGGCATGACCATCTTCAGGCGTGTGCAGCGCGCCAAGCACCCCGTCCAGATTATAAAACGGATGCAACTCCCTGATCCGCTCTGGGCCAACCAGCTCCATCGGAAACCCAAGCGCCCGACCAACGCTGGTCGTCTGGCGCAACCAGTCCATTTCATCTTCTTCATAGGCCAGACGAAATGAACCGCAACCATGCCAGGTCACCGATTGCCCGGTTTCCTTTTCCAGTGCGCCTGAATAGAGATCAATATTATATCCCACACATTTGCCCAGCCCCAGACTTGAGGTTGAATGGGTAATCTGCCCGGCCGCATGCCATGTCGATCCAGATGTCAGCTCAGCCTTTTCCAGCAGGACAATATCGCTCCAGCCCTCATGGGCCAGATGATAGGCAATGCCACAGCCCATGACACCACCGCCAATAATAACCACTCTTGCCTGCGAAGGAGCCTGCGAAGGAACTTTTTGATCAGACATCTTTTTCCTGCCATTTTTTATAATTTCTGTAGACAAGTAATCAAACAAATGTATTAATGTCAATCATGAATAATACAAATGTAAGATATACCGTTCCAACCGATGTTCTCGATGCTTTAGCAACAGGGCTGGACTCGCTAACACCACAAACCCGCAAGGCCGCAACCTATGTGCTCGAAAACCCCAATGATGTCGGGGTCAGTTCAATCCGGGAAATTGCCGAAGCCGCAAATGTAAAACCCGACACCTTCATGCGCATGGCCCGCTCTGTCGGCTTTGACGGTTATGATGATTTCCGCGAGCCGTTCCGGCAGGAAATCCGCCGTGGCACCGCCAGTTTCCCCGACCGGGCCCGTTGGCTGCAATCTCTCGACAGGCGCGGCAAGCTCGGCGGTCTCTATGCTGACATGGTCCACTCTACCTTAAGCAATATCGAAACCACCTTTTCCGGCATTGATGATCAGATGCTTAAACAAGCCGCCGATACCATTTGGGCCTCGCGTCAGGTGTTTGTTTTGGGTGTTGGCATCCACAGCTCGAATGCCCGCAATTTCACCTATTTGGCCAGCACCGGCATGGACCTGTTTCATGCCATTCCACAACCGGGCAGCACCGCAATCGACGACCTTGCCCGCGCCGATGAACGCGATGTATTGATCGTCATCACCTGCAAACCCTATCGCAGCGAAATTATCGAAGCCGTTGAAGTCGCCCGCGAACAAGGCGTCCAGATCATCGGCATTTCTGACAGCCCCGCCTCACCGGTTATTATCGGTTCGCAGCACGGTTTTATCGTTGCCGCCGATACCCCGCAATTCTTTCCATCATCGGTTGCAACCATTGCCCTGCTGGAAATGCTGCTGTCATTTGTCATCGCCAGTGCCAGTCCGGAAATTATCGAGCGGATAGAAAAATTTCATAAACGTCGTCATCAATTGGGAATTTACATCCAGGATTAAAACACGCCCTAATAGAACGGAGAAAGCTGATGAATGTGCAAAAACCGGTGCATTCGCTTGAAGCGAAATACTATACCGACCCAGAAATATTCAAAAATGAGAAAAACGGTCTGCTGTGCAAAACCTGGCAATTTGCCGGTCATGCATCAAAATTGGAAAAACCCGGAGATTATTTCACCTTCGAGATCGCCGGACAAAGCCTGTTCTGCATCAAAAACAAGGCTGGTGAAATCCGTACATATTACAACGTCTGCCAGCATCGCGCCCATGAAATGGTCACAGGCAGCGGCAATTGCAAAGTCATTGTCTGCCCCTATCATGCCTGGTCCTATGAGCTGGATGGCCAAATGCGTTCCGGCCCCAATATCGCATCAGTCCCCGGCTTTGACAAAACCAAAATCTGTTTAACGCAAGTGCGCACCGAACTGTTCTGCGGCTTCGTCTTCGTAAACCTTGATGACAACACCAAACCAATGGACGAATGGTTCCCGGACGTGCGCCAGCAGCTAAACGCCTTTGTTCCAGATATCGCCAAACTCAAACCCCTTGAATGGGTGGAAATTCCTGAAAACTGCAACTGGAAAGTATCGGTTGAAAACTATTCCGAATGTTATCATTGCCCATTGAACCATCCAACCTTTGCCAAGGGTGTCATCAAGCCCGAAACCTATGACATCCGCCCGCAAGGCCATTGCCTGCGCCATACCACCCAATGCCAAAGCCTCGATAAAATGACCTATCCTGTTGATCTGGATGACAATGAACATGCCGGTGACTATTCATCATGGTATTTGTGGCCACTATTTTCATTTCAGGTCTATCCGGGCAATGTCCTTAACACCTATCATTGGCGCGTAGTCGACACCGAACGGGTTATTGTCTGGCGTGGCTGGTATACGATTGATGGTCAAGAGAGCCAAACCATCCGCAAGCTGGCCATACAGGATCGCGAAACAACCGTTGAAGAAGACATCCGATTAGTCGAATCCGTTCAACGCGGTTTGTCCAGCCGCGGCTACAAACCAGGGCCGCTGGTAATTAATCCAAAATTTGGCGTCAACTCTGAACATTCTGTGGGCGCTCTGCAACAATGGATACGCGAGGCAATAGATACTTAAGCCCTGATTTTGTTTTAGTGACACATCAGCCCATCAACGATAAGCTCAAAATCCAACAACTTGTTCCAAAGGGGTTTTGCGCATGACGATTGACGAGATGATTGATCGGATCAGGGCACTTGAGGATGAAATCAACCAGACAATAGATAAAAAGCGTCAGCAATTTAATTATCAGGTTCAACAAAAACGTGTTCGTTTCGAGCAAGCCGCCAAAACACACCACCGCCAGTTAAAAACGGGCATATTTCGCTATCTGATCGCCTCGGGGTTTTTGTCCGTTTTATTTGCACCCGTTGTATATATGCTGATCTTTCCGTTGGTTATTCTCGATGTATTTGTCACCATTTATCAATTTGTCTGCTTTCCTATTTATGGCATAGAACCGGTAAAGCGGGCACACTTCATTGCCATTGATCGGCATCAGCTTGGCTATCTAAATCTGATCCAGAAATTCAACTGCATTTATTGCGGTTATGCAAATGGCTTGCTGGCCTATGCCCGCGAGATCGCCGGACGTTCAGAAGAACATTGGTGCCCGATCAAACATGCCCGGCGCATAAAAGGTCAACATCGCGGCTATTGGTCATTTGCCGAATTTGGTGATGCAGATGGATTAATCAGCAAGGAAACTGAAATTACCAACAAAAGCGACACCCGACGCGGTAAAGACTGGACTGAACACTCTGGTGATAATTAACATAACACCAACAAAATCCTGATATCCTCAAGATCAGGATAACTCACAGCAAGGAGCCATGATGCCAAAGGTTCACCCCACAGGACTTGATGCCTACAAACCGGCAGAAATAGCCGACCTTGTCGAAAATGCCGGTGTTGCCAAAGCCCATTTGTCATTTGTGCCAATGATCACACTTTCTATTTTAGCCGGTGCCATCATCTGGCCGATTTCAGCTTTTGTATTGCTTGGGTTAGAACACTCCATCGCCAATATGTACCTCATACCACAAGGGCTGTTTGCCGGTGCAACAATTACCCTCAGCGCCTTTGCCTACAATCTGCTATTTGTAACCATTGGTAACATTATCGGCGGGGCCGGTGGCGTGGCGCTCGCATATCGTTTAGCCTATGGACCACACGCCAATAATTAAAAAATGCACAATCGCCATGGCTGCAAATATGACCAAAACTGCAAATGCGAATACCACAAGCGGTACTACCAATGCCTTTACGACCAGAGGAATTACCAAGGTGTATGGATCTGGTGAGGCGGCTGTTCACGCCCTTCGTGGTGTTGACCTCGACCTTCCCGCCGGTGAACTGGTTGTGCTTTTAGGCGCATCAGGCAGCGGCAAATCAACATTGCTCAACATTTTAGGCGGGCTTGATCAGGCCAGTGCCGGAACTGCACATTTTTTCGACCGTGAACTCACAGCAATGAGTGACAGCGAACTAACCCTTTATCGCCGCCAGCATGTCGGCTTTGTTTTCCAGTTTTACAATCTGATGCCCAGCCTGACAGCCCATGAAAATGTCAAGCTCGTTACCGAAATCGCCGACAACCCGCTCGATCCCGACGACGCGCTGGCACTTGTTGGCTTGAGCGATCGTGCAAACCACTTTCCAGCCCAATTATCAGGCGGTGAACAACAGCGTGTTGCCATTGCCCGCGCCATTGCTAAACAACCAACCGTATTGTTTTGTGATGAGCCGACCGGCGCCCTGGACAGCACAACAGGCCGGACCGTGCTCGGTGCCCTTGCCGACGTTAACAAAAACCTCAAGACAACAGTTCTGATCATTACCCACGCAGCAGCAACCGCTGATATGGCTGATCGTGTCATCCATTTTTCTGACGGCACAATCCGCAAAATTATCACCAATAAAACCAAACTTTCGCCCGAGAGAATCGAATGGTGACCTCGCTTGATCGCAAACTCTATCGCGACCTGTGGCGCATGAAAGGTCAGGCCATCGCCATCTCGGTGGTTATTGCCCTTGGCGTGTTGATGCTGGTGATGATGGACGGACTGGTCAATTCGCTAGAAGAAACCAAACGGGCCTATTACGAACGCTATCGTCTGGCAGATGTTTTCGCCCCCGTAAAACGGGCCCCCAGACACTTGCTGACTGAGCTGGCCAAAATCTCCGGCGTTGCATCTATCGAAGGTCGGGTAACCGGTAGGGCATTGATCATCTTGCCCGGCGTCACGGTTCCGCTCAGCGCTCAGGCCATATCATTGCCAGCCCATAAGACATCACACCTCAATAATATCTATCTTGCTGCCGGGCGAAAAATCGATCCCAACCATGAAGATGAAATTCTGCTGTTGGAAGGCTTTGCCAAGGCTCATGGCCTTTCACCCGGTGACACGATTTCAGCCACCATGAACGGTGCCCGGCGCACCTTCCAGATTGTTGGTCTTGCCCAGTCACCAGAGTTTCTTTACTCAGCCCCGCCCGGTGAATTCACCCCCGATGACACCCGCTTTGCCGTTATCTGGATGAGCGAAACAGCCCTGGCTGCTGCCTATGATTTAAAAGGGGCCTTCAACGAGGCTCTTTTGTCATTGTCCCACAACAGTAACCTGCCCGAAATCATCAGCCAGATTGACCGTTTGCTGGCCTCCTCTGGCGGACTTGGTGCCTATGGCCTTGACGAGCACGTATCCAATCGTTTCATTTATGAAGAGATCAGGGGCCTGAAAGTTTCAAGCCGCGTAGTTCCACCGATATTTCTGGCCGTGGCCGCGTTTTTGCTGAACATTGTTATCTCGCGCATGATCGCCTCAGAACGCGAACAGATCGGTCTGCTCAAGGCCTTTGGCTATTCCAGCTTTGAAGTCAGCGCTCATTATTTTAAATTCATTCTCATCATCGCAACAGGTGGTGCCATTCTCGGTTGCTTGCTTGGGGTACTATCGGGTCGAAGCCTTCTGGTCGTTTATCAGCAATATTACAAATTCCCGTTTCTTGTCTTCCAGATTGATGCCACCGTCTTTTTCACCGGTTTTGCCGTCAGCATTCTTGCAGCATCTGCCGGTGGGGTTTTTGTGCTGCGCAATGTATTTGCCTTAACTCCTGCTGTTGCCATGCGCCCCCCTGCTCCGGTTGATTTCAGTCATTCGATAAGTCTTGGCATCTTACTGAAATCTTTTCTCGATCAACCCTCGCGCATGGTTCTTCGTCGTCTGGCCCGCCAACCGGCAAGAGCTGCTGGAACAATTGCGGCCATTGCCGCTGGCATGTCCTTGTCCGTTGCGATGCTCAGCGTGATGGGTTCCTTTGACCGGACCCTTGATCTGAACTTCAACATCATTGATCGCAGCGATGTCATGGTCAGCTTTATCAATCCGCTATCAGATAAAACCCTGCATGAACTTCAAAGCCTTGACGGCGTTATTGAAACAGAACCATTTCGCATTGTACCGGTCATCTTGCGCAACGGTTTTCAAACCCATCGCGGTGCCGTCTACGGCCTGCCAGTATCCCCAAGGCTCAATCGCGCCGTTGATAAGGATATGAAAGCCATCCATATCCGCAAAGACGGCATCATTCTGGCCACTGCCCTTGCTAAAAAATTGAAAATCAAACCCGGTGATGTCGTCTCTCTTGAGGTCCGTGAAGGCCGCAGACCGGTTCTGCAAATTCCCGTAGCGGGCATTTCACAAACCCTGATCGGCTCACCCGCTTATATGGAGCTTGCAGCCCTTAACCGCGCTCTGAAAGAACCAAACCGGGTTTCAGGTGCCTATCTGCGCATTGACAGCTCAAAAGCCAAAACCATTTATCGCACCCTCAAGGACATGCCCGGCGTTGCCGGTGTCTCGCTGAAAAGTCAGGCAAGAACAGCTTTTAAAAAGTTGATTGATTCCGGTGCTGGCGCAATCCGCTACGTTATGGCCGCTATTGCGGCAGTCATCACCTTTGGCATTGTTTACAACAGCGCCCGCATCGCCTTTGCCGAACGGGCCCGGGATTTAGCCAGCTTGCGGGTCATCGGTTTTACCAGAAGCGAAACCGCTTTCGTCCTGTTGGGCGAACTTGCCATTATTACACTTGTTGCCCTGCCCGTTGGTTCTTTTTTCGGCTATTATCTATCCGTTGCCATCGCGCAAGGCTTTAGCACCGACCTCTATCAGATCCCTTCCACATTTATACCAGAAAGTTATGGTCTTGCAGGAATTGCCGTTCTTGTTGCAACGATTGTTTCAGGCTGGTTTGTTAAACGTGACATTGATAATCTTGATCTGGTCTCGGCACTTAAAACACGGGAATGAAAATGAAACATCCAAAATCACGCTCATGGACAACAATTGCTGCTGGCATCCTGATTATCGGCGCAATGATCTGGGCCTTTTGGCCCCGCCCCTTACTGGTTGATATTGGCACGGTTGAACGCTCTGCCATGATCATGACCATTAACGAAGAAGGCAAAACCCGTGTACGTGATGCCTATGTTGTTTCAACACCCGTTGCGGGCAGGCTGTTGCGCATTGAAGTCGAACCGGGAGATGAGGTCATAGGTGGCAAAACCGTTATCGCCCGTATGCTGCCCTCAAATCCATCTTCACTGGATATTCGCACCCGTGAACAGGCCCGGGCTTCTGTAACCGCCGCACAAGCAGCTGTTCGAGTAGCGCGCGCCGACCTTAACAAGGCCAAGGCCGATAAAGAACTTGCCGACCTTGAAGTAAAACGCAAACGAACTTTAAGAAAAACCGGCACTGTCAGTCAGGTCGCCGTTGAGTTGGCTGAGCGAACCTGGCGCGTCGCCAATGCCTCATTGGATCAGGCAAAGGCTGGTATTTCCATGCGTCAGGCCGATCTTGCCAATGCCAGAGCCCGGCTTATAAATTTCAATGAAGCTCCGGCCGTCATTGATACAACTAAAATTTCTGGCGACGAAGCCGTCCCGATGCTGGCCCCAACCTCGGGCCGCATCTTGCGGGTTTTGCAAAAAAGTGAAATCACCCTTGCTGTCGGCAAACCAATTCTGGAAATCGGCGACATCTCCAACGACCTTGAAATCGTCTCCGAGCTTCTATCAACCGATGCCGTACGCATATCAGCGGGCAATCGCGTCATTATCAACAATTGGGGCGGCCCGACCCCGCTTAACGGCATTGTCGAACGGGTCGACCCCTGGGGCTTTACAAAGTTCTCTGCCCTTGGGGTTGAAGAACAACGGGTCAATGTCATCATCAAGTTTTCAGACCCGCCGCAACAACGTAAAAGCCTTGGTCACGGGTTTCGGGTCGAAGCCGGAATTGTCATCTGGGAAAACAAAGACACCCTGACTGTGCCATCAAGCGCCCTGTTCCGGCAAAACCAGGATTGGGTGGTATTTGTCGTAGAGAAATCCCGTGCCGCCATCAAAAAAGTCACCATCGGTCACAACAATGGCATTCAGGCCGAGGTGCTGGACGGTCTTAAAGTTGGTGAAAAAGTTGTTCTTTATCCCGGTGCCGGGTTGAGCAATGGCAGTCGGGTAAAAAAACGCATATTGAATTAGGACCAGATTTTTATGCCTGTTGACCCACAAACAGATGTCATTTCGTTTTTATCTGATCCCCGCAACCATGGCGAAACTGAAACTGTTCAGCGCATAGATACACATGCGGCCATCGTCTTTCTGGCCGGGCCGCTGGCCTATAAGATC
>Ga0316189_10003763_pt1 | contig 14697 bp, 10 predicted proteins | sample LowCovwburrow_MG_FD_204930 | JGI IMG/M metagenome (GOLD analysis project Ga0316189, IMG submission 204930) | Coastal sediment microbial communities from Maine, United States - Lowes Cove worm burrow | ecosystem: Environmental > Aquatic > Marine > Coastal > Sediment | place: USA: Maine...
CTCCTGCACCATGGCGTACCCTTGGCGAAGCACCACATCGATGATCTGCTTCGCGTTTTCGCGCGATGCTCCCGGTTCGAGGGCAAACACATCCCGCCCGCGCGTTCCGTCTAGAGGCTTGATGATGATGCGCGCCGACTCCTGTTCGAGGAACCGTTCAATCGCAGCAGGGTCTCGAGTCACCAGCGTTCGGGGACGCAGGCTGCTCGGCACGTCGAGAAGCGACAACTTGGTGAACGCTCGGGAGAGTCCCCTTGGACTGTTGATGACTCGGACCTGGCCCTCCTCGAGGCTCTCGAGAAGGCGAAGCGCGGCAACGTGCTCGGCCCGGCGCAACTCATCTCTTCCAGGATTGGTTCGAACGATGCAAAGATCGTAGTCGTCGAGCGAGCGGGGTGATGCTTTGCCCGAGGAAAGTTGCCGGACCAAGGCCGCCGATTCGTGCTCGCTGGGGGTGCAGCCCTGTGCGAGCAGTCGGCCATCCTCCACCTGGCTCAAATCCCCGACACCGCTAACCAAGACCTCGTGCCCCCGGCGCAATGCGGCACGAATGAGTAGCGTCGTCGTCTGCTCGGCGGAAGGCTCTCGTCGGTCGTTCACTAGGAAAGCGATGCGCATCAGGCAGTCACTTCTAGCTGTGCGCGACCGGCGCCGCGACGTTGGAAGACATGGTCTTCGGAGGCGAGCGTCCCGAGATGCAGGATGCGCGCGCCGGTCTGACCGACCGGGTTGACGCTCTTGCCGATCACGATGCCGTCCTCCGGGGCGTGATACTCTCGGATCACATCACCAAACGCGTTTCGAAGCACCGCAACCCGCTGGCCTTCGTTCACGAGATCCGTGGTATCTGGAAGCACCTCGAGGAGCCCACCCCGGTCGGTGTACATCCAACCGGAACGCTCACAGAGGACGGGTTCGGCGCCCTCGGCGACCGGCCGCCTAGGAAGCATGCCCGCGGCCGCAAAAACGGCTCGAAGACCAATTCGCGACGATCGCACGTAGCCCGGCTGGAACGTCTGCGGGTCGCCGATTTCCAAGGTGATCGATGGAATTCCGAGATCCATCGCGGCGCCCCGCAAGGTGTAGTCGGAGGGAGGGTTGTGAACGATGATCTGCGGCCGCTGCAAATAGGCCATCGTGGCGGTCGCGGCGTGCGTCATGTCGGCCCGAACATAAACGGAATTCACGCGACCGAAGCTAGCGGTGTGCAGGTCGACCAAGTAGTCGAAGCGGTTGACGATGCGGTCGAGAATCCGGTGCGCGTACGCTTCGGCCACGTTCCCGTCTTTCCGACCCGGAAAGATGTGGTTCAAATCAGTGCCGTCGACGAACTCGCGCTGGTGCCGATGAAGACCGGGCACGTTCACGGCTACGACAGCAACGACCGTTCCATTGAGCTGCTTCGGATCGAGCTTGTGCATGAGGTCGTGAATGACGCGGATGCCGTTGAGCTCATTGCCATGAACGGCCGCGGTCAATCCGAACACGGGGCCCTCGTGCCTTCCGCGGGCAACCAAGACGGGCAGCAGAATGTCCTGGGCGAGCCCATTGGCCACCAGATCGACGTAGAGGCGCGACACCTCGGCGCGCGGGAACTCCTCGATCACGAGCTCCCGACGACGATGAACGGGTCCGGTCACGCCGTTGTGGGGGTCTTCTTCCACGCAGCTCGGCGGAACTCTGACACCGCCCGCCGCAACGCGCACGCCGGAGAGCACGATTGCCCCGGGAAGAACGTGTTGGAGCCCAGGTCTTGACTGCCGGGCGCCGTTCTGACGGGCGTCTACGAGTTGCAGCTCAGCTGCGAGTGCACGTCGGGCCAGGGCTAGGAAGAGGATCGTGTCCCCGGTTCGTTTCCCTACTCGACGATGCGGATGAGGTGGGTTGGGGCCGTGGTTAGATCTGTGCCGTCGATGGCTTTCAGGGAGGCTCGCACCTCGCCCTCGTGCGCATGGTGGGTCAGCATGGCGATCGTGGCGGTGCCCTCGTCGCCGGCGTCCCTGTCCTGAACCATCTGCTCGATCGAGATGCCGGAGTCGCTGAGCTTGCCGGATAGTGCGGCGAGCACACCCGACTCGTCTCTCACGGTAAATCGGAGGTAGTAGCGGGACGACAAGTCGCCGGTTGCTTGGAGATTCTGCTTGCCCGCCGATGGGAGGTGCCATCGCCGGACGGGCGCGCCCGCAAGTGAGTTCTTTGCAATGTCGATGATGTCACCCGCCACGCTGGTGGCCGTGGGACCGGCGCCGGCCCCGAGGCCGGAGAGGAAACTAGGCCCGACCATTTCGCCCTGAATTGCTACGGCGTTGAGCGCGCCGTCGACGTGCGCAAGCGGATCGCTCTTGGGCACCAAGGCGGGATGGACGCGCAAATCGAGGGCGCCGCTCTGGAGGCGTTCTGCAACGGCGAGGGGGCGAATCACGTAGCCGAAGTTTCGCGCGTATTGAATGTCGCGCGGATCGACCTGATCAATGCCCTCGGTCAGAATCTCGCTCGGCAGCACGCGAGCCCCAAAGGCAAGGCCGGCGATCAGCGCCAGCTTGTGCCCCGCATCGCCGCCGGTGATGTCGAGCGTTGGGTCGGCCTCGGCAAACCCTGCCTCCTGCGCGGCCTCGAGCGCATCGGCGAAAGCGGCTCCCTCGTTGGCCATGCTGGACAGGATGTAGTTACTGGTTCCGTTGATGATGCCCCGGACGGAGCGAATGTGATCGGAAGCGAGCGACTCGCGAATCACTCGGATCACGGGGATGGCGCCGGCGACTGCCGCCTCGAAGTACAAATCACAGCCATTGGCCGCTGCAAGCTCGAACAATGCCGCGCCACGCTCGGCGAGTAGCGCCTTGTTCGCGGTGACGACGTGCTTCTTCGCCTCCAATGCCGTGCGCACCAATCGCTCGGCCACTGCGACGCCGCCGATGAGCTCGACGACGATATCGACGTCGTCCCTCTTGGCGAGCTCAAACGCGTCGTCGAGCAAGGTCACGCTCGGACCGAGCGCGCGAACGATATCGAGCCGGGCCTGCTCCTTGTCCGCCACCGCGGCAAGCCTGATGCGCGCGCCCGTTCGCGCGCTAATGATGTCCGCGTGCTCTAGTAAGACCTTCACTAGGCCTTCGCCGATCACGCCGCATCCACATATTCCGACCCGAATTTCGCGTTCCAATCCAGCACCTCCGAGAGGCGGGCACGGTAGCACGAGGCCCGGTTTCCCCAAAAACACGGGTTTCCGTGGTAAGTTTTCGGATGGCTCGGGTGCTGGTGTTTGATGTCAACGAGACGCTTCTCGATCTGCGGGTGCTCGATTCGACTTCTGAGCGCGCGTTTGGGGATGCGGCGGTGCGACAGCTCAGCAACGCGGGGGTCGCTCCCTTGCTGGATGAAATCATGTCGGTGGAGACAAGCGGCAAGTTCAAGCCGGCCCGAGTGGTGTACGAGATGGCTGCGACGCAGCTTGGCGTGACGACCGCCCAGATGCGGATGGTGGCAGCGCACGACTGGGACATCGCCGGCGCGATGCGAGCCGGCTGCGCCGGTGCGTATCTGCTGCGAGCCGGGATGGTGCTCAATCCGCTCTATCCTAGGCCGGACATCGTGGAGGCTGACTTTCATCGGCTCACTGAACGGATCGTCGAGGTCGAAAAGGGCGAGACGTCGTAGTTTTCGCGCCTGGCTTCTCAAGTGCTTGAAATCAGGAGGTTCGCAAGGGGGGAGCGCGTCCCCGAATTCCCTCGACAGGGGCGGGGGTTTCTTGCATTAGGTCGAGTCGGATTGGGCCTGATCGATGAGCAGAGAAATCAAGAGTAGCGACAACCTACACGATGTTCGTTACGAGATACGCGGACAGCTGGCGCAGCGAGCGCACGAGATGGAGCGTCGAGGGTACGAGATCATCTCGTTGAACATCGGGAACCCCGGTCTGTTTGGCTTCCGTACGCCGGAGACCATGCGCATGGCCATGATCGAAAACCTGCCCGAGAGCGAGGCGTACTGTCATCAGAAGGGCATCTTCCCGGCGCGCGAGGCGGTGGTGCTGCAGCAGCAGGAACGCGGCGTCATGAACGTGACGGCCGAGCACGTGTTCATCGGCAACGGGGTCAGTGAGCTCATTGACCTGACACTGCGCGCGCTGCTGAACCAGGGCGACGAAGTGCTGATACCGAGCCCCGACTATCCGCTTTGGACCGCTTCGGTCACGCTGAACGGTGGCAAGGCCGTGCACTACCCCTGCACGCCGGAGAAGCAATTTCAGCCTGACCTCGATGCGCTTGCCAGCCTGATTACGGATCGCACACGCGCGCTCGTCATCATCAACCCGAACAATCCCACGGGCGCCGTGTACAGCCGGGAAGTGCTCGAGGCGATGGTCGCGCTCGCGGAACGGCACAATCTCGCTGTGTTTAGTGACGAGATCTACGACAGCATGGTGTACGACGACGCTGAGTTCGTGCCGGTTGCGCCGATGGTGAACAATACGCTCTGCGGTACGTTCAGCGGGCTGTCCAAGGTCTACCGTGCCTGCGGTTTCCGTGTGGGCTGGGTGGTGTTCAACGGAACCAATGAGCTCGCGGGGGATTACCTGCAGGGCCTGGATTTGCTCGCGTCGCTTCGGTTGTGCAGCAACGTGCCCGGGCAGTGGGGCGTGCAGACGGCGCTCGGCGGTTATCAGAGCCTCCAGGAGCTGGTTCGTCCTGGCGGGCGTCTGTACGAGTCGCGGCAAGCCGTAATCAGAGGTGTCGAAGCGAGCGAGTACCTGCACCTGCTCCCGCCTGGCGGTGCGATGTACGCATTTGTCGGCGCCGACACGAACAAGCTGCCCGACTTCGACGACCTAGACTTCGCGATGGAACTCTTGGAGACGCAGCACGTGCTGGTGACGCCAGGCTCCAGCTTCAACTGCGACTACCACAACTACTTCCGCGTGACGCTCTTGCCGCAGGCGAAGGTCATCGATGATGTGTTTCGACGGATAGAGACGGTGTTGGGCGGGTAGCGAAAGCGCCCGAGAAACGGCCGGCCCGGCGGCCCCGTCCGCAGCGGACTCAGTTGATTGGGAAAGAGATCAGGCCTGCGTCCTGCGTGGGGCAGACCACGTCGGCTGTGGAGGTGCACGGCGCGGTAGCGCAGTCGGCGTCGACGATGCAGCCCTCCCCCGATGCGCAGATACCACCAGCGGTGGCGCCCGCGCACTCGAACGCGATGAAAAGGGCGCCGCCGATGTTTAGGCGAGTGCTGATGGGGCCAATCGAAGCCGGGTTGCCGATGGGATCACCGTAGATCGCCTTCGGCAAGTCGTAGCAGCCGTCCGGCATGAACGATTCCTGGCAATCGGGTGCGGCTGCCGGACAGGTCACCAGGCCGGGAACCCCTTGATCGGCCCATCCAAAGAGCACCGCTCCGGACGGGTCCGGCGTGTAGATGGCTGCATCCACACCGAGCGGGATGTCTAGGCCTCCAGCGATACAGTACTCCGGTGCAGACGTGTTGTTGCACTGCGCAGCGGGACCGTCGGCAAACCCTTGACCGACACCCTCGCAGTATCCACCTGGGCCGCAGTCTTCTGAGAACGGATAGTCGATGACGAGAACCGGAGCCCTACAGGGCGGCACGGTGCAGTCGCTATCCGCGGTGCAGACGGTGCTCTGTGGCAAGGTACAGAACCGTGTCGGCCCTGGAACGATCGCCGCTTCGTCGAGGCCAAGCTCGACGTCAGGACCCGTGGCGCCGGAGCGAACCGACACGGTCGATGTGTAGCCCTCGATGATCGCGGAGCGCACACCGCCCGGGACTGTCCCTAGTCCCGCATCGAGGATCCACTGAGGCACCTTTCCGATACCGCCGTACTCCGCGGTGAACGGCTGTGGTGACGCGCCGCCGTCGATCGAGGTGGCTCGCACCGTCAGCTCGTACGGATACGTTTCTTGGCTCGCGGTGACGCCGTTGGTGCATGCCACGGTGACGACCTGCGACTGCGTGGTCCATTCGTTGGCAGGAATGGGGTCGCAGCTGCCCAATTGACACCTGCCGTAGCCCGAATCGCAAAGCGTGTCGTCGGGGTAGAAGGGGTTGCTGCATGAGGCATCGATCGGGTCGCAAACGTCGGCCGTGCAGTCGTCGCCGTCGCCGCAGTCGACCAGCGCGCATTCCGACTCGCAGGTCCCGTCCACGCAGGCTCCAGGCACGCCGCCGAAATCGCAGGAGACGCTGCTCGGTACAGGATCATGGTCGCACAGGCCATCTTGTGGGTCGCAGGAGTCATCGGTGCAGATGTTTCCGTCGTCGCAGTTGACGCCGTCGCAGAGCATCGCGTCCTCGCATAGGCCTGAGATGCAGATGCCGGGAAGGCCTCCGAAGTCGCAGGCGCTTCCGTCGGCGGCGACGGGATTGGTGCACGAGCCGGTCGCGAGGTCGCAAACGTCGGTCGTGCATGCGTTCCCGTCGTCACAGCCGACGACATCGCAAACAGCCAGGCAGGTCGGCCCGACGCAGACACCGGCGGTGCCGCTCAGGTCGCAGCTCGAGCCGTCTAGAATGGTGCTGTCGCACAGGCCATTGCTCGCATTGCACGATTCGGCCGTACAAGGGTTCGCGTCGTCACAGTCGGTGGCGTCGCAGACCGCAATGCAGGCGCCGGAGGCGCAGCTGCCCGGCAGGCCGCCGAAATCACAAAGGGTGCCATCGGCAAGCGGGGTGTTTTCACAGCTCCCGCCCGGGAGCAGACAGGAGTCGCTGGTGCAGGCCGAACCGTCGTTGCAGTCGACCCCGTTGCACCAGACCGGCGCGCTCGAGTCGATTGGGAAATACACCAGGGCGGAATCGGGCGGATCGGTAGAAACGCAGCCTACTATCTGCTGAACGCCTGACGCTTCACCGTAGAAGTAGAAGGAGCCGCCGGAATCGGCTGCCCAGTCGAAGACCACAACTCCGGACGCGTCCGGAACATAGGTCGCGGTCTGCGCGCCCATCGCCAAAGGCAGATCCCCAGTCACGCAAAAACCGTTGGCTTCACACTGCGACCCCGTGCCGGTCTTGCCGAGCGAGTCACAAACGCCGCCTGGGTTGCAATCGTTGCTGGTCGGCACGTCGACGACGGGAACCGGTGCGTTGCAGATTGCGATGCAGTCGGCATCGGAAGTGCACACCTGGCCTGCGGGCAAGAGGCAGAAGCGCGTCGGTGTATTGGGGGTCGCGGTCTCGTCGAAGGAGAGCAGCACGTCCGGTCCTTGGGTGCCCGCGCGCACCGTGACGTGCAGGCGGGAGTAGGAGAGAAAGACACCCTGCGCCCCTCCGGCCACCGCAAACTGCAGAGCGTCGAGGGCTGCCTCCGGATAGAGGATGACGCCGCTGAGCTCGGCGGTGAAGCTGCGTGGGTCCGCACCGCCGACGATGGGCGTCGTAGCTATGGTGAGATCGAAAGGAAGGGTCGACTGTGGAACGCCCGGGCCGCTACAAGTGAGTGGAATCCCTTTGGTCTGGGATGAAAAGACGGGAGCACTGGGTTGGCAGCTTCCTGCTTGGCACTGTCCGAACCCGCTGTCGCAAACGGCCCCATCGGCACTGGCAGCGTTGGTACAGGTCCCAACGAAGGGGTCGCAAAGGTCGTCTGTGCAGTCATCCCCGTCATCGCAGTCGAGAACGTTGCACGCCAGCCCGCAGGTGGAGAACGCGCACAGCCCGGGCAATCCCATGTAGTCGCACGCGGTGGCCAGAGCGACGGGTCCGTTCGTGCAGGAGCCATCGGCGGGGTCGCAGACGTCGTCGGTGCAGACGTTTCCGTCATCGCAGTTCACGCCGCTGCAGAGCTGCGCATCTTGGCATGTCCCGGAGGAACAAATGCCCGGCAGGCCACCGAAGTCGCAAGCAGTGCCGTTTGGAGCGGTGACGCTGCCGCAGGTTCCGGTGCCAGGGTCACAGCTGTCGGTCGTGCAATCGTCGCCGTCGCTGCAATCGACGACGTCACAGGCCGCGACGCAAGCGCCTGCTGTGCAAGCCCCAGGGTTTCCGCCGAAGTCGCAGGCGCTGAGATCGGGCAAGGCTACGTTTGCGCACTTGCCGTTGAGCGCGTCACAGGAATCCGTCGTGCAGACTTGACCATCGCTACAGTCGAGAATGGCGCACACCGGCACGCATGCTCCCGAAAGGCATCCCCCTGGAAGGCCATTGCTGGCGCACACAGCGCCGTCGGCGACCGGGGTGTGCACGCACACGTCACCAGCTCCACAGCCGTCGATGCTGCACGGATCGCCATCGTTGCAGTCCGCCGCACCGCAGGAGATCACGTCTGGCTCGTCGATCGCCACGTAGATCAGGGCTGGGTCTGGGCTCGGCATCGCCACGCCTGCCACGCTGAGGTCACAGGGTCCCGAACCTCCGCACTCGAACTGGTCGAGACAAGCGAGGTCGGTTTGGCCCGCACAAACGCCCCCTGGCTCGGCCAGCGAGCACTGCATCGCGACGAACAGGGCATAGTCAAAGGCCAGCCGCATGCCGATGGGTCCAACCGAAGCGGGGTTGTTGACTGGATCGCCGTAGATCGACGGTGGCAAGGCGAGCGAGTTGTCTGGGATGGTCCCGCCGCTGCTTGCGCAGCGAGGGTCGGCGTCCGGACAGGTCACCGTCGCTGGGTCCTCGGCCCATCCGAAAAGTACCGCGCCAGACGAATCCGGGGTGTAGACCTCGGCCGGGCCCGCCAAGGGAATGGTGAGGTCTCCAGCGATGCAGTACGCGGGTGCATTGGTGAAATTGCACTGCGCCGCGGGACCATCGGCAAACCCATGACCGATGCCCTCGCAGAATCCGCCGGGGCCGCAGTCTTCTGAGATCGGTAAGTCGATGACGAGAATGGGAGGCTTGCAGGGCGGCACGATGCAGTCGCTATCCGCGGTGCAGACCTGGTCCTGCGGCAACAGGCAGAAACGCTTGGGGCCTGGAACGATCGCCGCTTCATCGGGGCCTAGCTCAACGTCAGGACCTGTGGCGCCCGAGCGCACCGACACGGTCGATGTCAAACCCTCGATGACCGCGGAGCGCACGCCGCCTGGGACGGTGGCTTGCACCGCATCCAGAAAAAAGCGGGGGAATGTTCCTTCACCCCTGAATTGTGCGGTGAACGGTTGCGGCGACGCACCACCGTCGATCGCTGTCGTCGTGACCGTGAGCTCGAAGGGCATTTGGTCTTGGTCGGCGGTCACGCCGTTCGTGCAGGCGACCGGAATCGTCTTCGTTTGAGACGGCCGGCAGCTTCCTGCCATGCAGGCCCCAGGCTGCCCGGCGAAATCGCAGTTGCTGAGGTCTTCGACTGGGACGTTCGTGCAGATGCCGTCTGCTGGATTGCAGATGTCGTCGGTGCACTCGTTGCCGTCGTCGCAGCCAAAACAGGGTGGACCGTCACCGTGCGTGACATTCAGCAGATAGCTTCTGAAGGCGCCGCCCGGGGAGCTCACGAGCACCACGAGGTAGCTCAATCCGAGAGGGACCGTGACATCGACTTCGCCGCTGCCGGTCCCGATTGCGTAGGTCGCACCCTCGTAGTCTACGGACAATGCGGCTGCGGGGTCGACCGACTGCGCGCGCACGGTCACGGTGCTCATGCCGAGTGGAACCCAAACGTCATAGGTTCGTTGGCTCGACGCAAAGCCGATGACGCGGTTCTCTCCGCTCGCATCGAGCTCGAGCAGCGAGAGGAGTGTGTTGCCGGTGGGCTTATTGCAGTCGCTGATCTGGAGGAGCGCCGGCGCGAGGAGCATGGCCCAGAGCACGGGCGAGAAGCGAGAGACACGTTCCACGGACACCTCCAGCAGCGTCAGGGACACCGGGTAGGCTTCCTGGATACACCAGGTCCCGGGGGACTGTCGTGCACAGTCTTGTAGCTCTCGCGCGCAAGGGTTCGTCGGTTTCCGAAGCATCAAGGAGAAACTGAATGATTGCGAGCACTCGGCTCAGGTCTTCATGTTGATTCATAGAAGATCTCGACGCCTTCGAGCTCAGAAATTGATGGCACTCGAGTCCCGGGCGACGCTCGAATGCCCCGTTGTAGCCGAAGGTGTGGCTAGCGGGGGCTAGTACGGACCTGTTTCGCCGAACACGCCGCAGGTCTTGTCGGCGTCCATTCTGCACGACCTCGGGTAGTGACCTTGGCCAACGCAGCGATCGTAGACCTCGAGGCAAAAAGCACCTATCGACTCGTCTTCCATGCAGAGGCCGAGCGTGCAGACCTGGTACGGAACCCTGCCGCCGGCGCCGCCTGTGCTGCCGGCGCCACCTGTGCCGCCGACGCCGCCCGTGCTGCCGGCGCCATCGATGCTGCCCGTGCCGCCCATTGCCTGTTCATCCTCACCGCAGCCCGTGACCGAAAGGGTGCCGGTCAGCAGTGTGATCATGAACAGGTTTCCGAGTTTCATCGTTCAAACGCGTCGATTGGCCTCTTTTACCACAGAGAGGATCAACACGAAGAGCACCCAAATTGGAGCGCTCGGCCCTCGGATCGAATTCGTTGGCAAAAAAGCTGCTCCTTGTGCACGGTGGGCCTCTTTTAGATAGGATGACGAAAATGTCAGTAAGAACTTTCTCTTCTGCGCCCTTTCTCTTGTTCGCTATTTCCCTGCTGACGCCCGCGACGCCGGCCCAGGCCTGTGGAGGGCTTTTTTGTTCTGCTTCGGCGCCGGTGAATCAGGCGGCGGAACGGATCATCTTTTCGAAGAACGCGGATGGAACGGTCACCGCCGTCGTTCAGATCCAATACGAGGGGCCGTCTGAGGAGTTCGCCTGGGTCTTGCCGGTCCCCGGGGTTCCCGACATCCAAGTCTCGTCGGATCTGGCATTCACCAGACTCCAACTCGCGAGCAACCCGCAGTACAATTTGACCACGCGCGTCGAGGGGGAGTGTCTGGACGACGGCAGTAGAGTCAACTTCCCCAGCGGCTCCCTCGACAACGATGCGGAGTTCGGCGGTGGCGGCGCGGGTGGCAGCGGTGGCGGCGGCATCAATGTCCTGGCCCGGGGCAACGTTGGTCCCTACGACTATGTGGTCATCCAGCCCGAAGGCATCTTCGACCAAGTCGGGGACGTCGCGGTCGAATGGCTTACGGACGAGGGCTACGACGTGGTTCCGCCGGGCGGCGACCCCGATGACATCTCCGACCTGCTCGGCTCGTACCTAGAAGGCGGGATGAACCTGATCGCGTTCCGGCTCACCAAGGGCAATGACGAAGGCACGATTCGGCCGATTCGAATGACCTACGTTTCGGATCAGCCCATGATTCCGATTCGCCCGACCGCAGTAGCGGCCAACGACGACATGGGCGTGATGGTCTGGGTGCTCGGCGAAAGCCGCGCCGTGCCGGTCAACTACCGCTCGCTCGAGCTCAACGAAGCTCTGATCGATTGGCTCACCGGCGGTAGGAACTACAACCAGGTCGTGGTGGCCGCAGGAAATGAGGCTGGCGGCCAGGGTTTCGTGACCGAGCGTGCCGGCCCAGGCGATGGATACGAGAACGTCGTCGTGACGGACTTCGAGCGCGACCAGTGGGAGCAGCTCCAGCGCGACCTCCCCATCCTCTCATCCGAAGAAGTCCTGATGCAGAGCGCTCGCTTCGCGCTCTGGGATGGCTATCTCGGCGTGCTGGAAGAATTTTTGCCGGCCGAGGAGCTCGATGCGTTCGTCCAGTGCCCTCAGTGCGGGAACCCGCTGACGCCGTTCAACACCGAGTCGTTCGTGGATGCGCTTTCGACCGATGTCATCGCGCCGATGTTGGAAACGAGCGAGCTCCTGGCGTCGAGGCCCTACGTGACGCGCTTCTACACGACCTTGTCGGCGCCGGAAATGGACCTCGACCCCTTGTTTGATTTCAACGCCGACCTCGAAGAGGTCACGAACGTGCATGGCGCCGAGCGCGTCATCGAGTGCGATCCGTCGATCACGTTCAGCGAAGCGCCATCGCGGGTCGAGCTCGAAGACGGCAGACTGGTTCGACTGCTGCCGGGCGCCACGACTTGGCCCTGGAGCCCGAATGAAGATGGCGCGCCACCGGCCAATGCGATCGTCGCGCAACTGTCGACCAGCGGTCCGGGAACGGTCGTGACCGACAACAGCGCCGCGATCGAACAAGCGCTCGCGCAGCACAACGGGAGCGTGCCAAAGATCGAAAGCACCGAGCTGACCACGGCCGGCTGTGCTGTCGCCTCGAATCTAAGAGGCTTGCTGAGCTGGCTAGGCCTGGCTCTGGCAGGGCTGCTTGTGCGGCGTCGAAGGACACAGCTGCATAGGTGAAGCTTGCGGCTTGTTGTCGGCATCGTGTTCGCACGGTGGTTGCGCAATTCTTGCGGCGAAGCGGATCGACGCGTAGGAGACCGCCCTACTTGAAGAGCTGCTTGGCGAGCGTGCGTCGCGTGAGGTGGATCGCTCGGTTCACGATGTTGACCAGCGGCAAGAGCCGCGCGAGGTGGGCAGGCAGGTGGAGCTCGACGAGCTCGATGACCACGCCATCGGGTGCGGTTACATAAGCGAAGCGGACAGAGCCGGTGCGTCGCGGCTCGGCATGCGCCCGGACCCCGACCGCACGCAGGCGAGCAAGCACACCATCGAGGTCGGTTGTCTGAACACCGAAGTGAGCCACGCCAAACCCCGAGCGAAGTGCCCCGTCCCCGGCTTCCGGAGGCTCCATTGGAGTCATGCCCGGCGGGAACTCACTGATCACCAAGAGCTGCCCGCCGAGAAGCACGCCGTGGTTCTGGCCACCCTCGCCCGAAGGGATGGATCCCAAGTGCTCCGCGCCGAGGCAGGACTCGTAGAACCGAATCGTGGCCCGAGGGTCGGCGGCATGAATGTGAATGTGGTCGACGGAGGTGATCACCAGGCGTCGACAGTAGCTCGCGCGAACGCGCTATTCCAGGCGGGTAGGCTCACGCCGCAAGGAGCGGCCGCGTGAGAGGCTCTCGACATCGGGAGGTGGCGCTACGAAGCCTTCGTCCGCGCGCGAACGGATGGCCAAACGGATGGCAGACCCGCGGGCCGATGGCTGGGGAGGGACGACCAAGAAGACCGCGCTCCGGTCGAGCGGGCTCGCTGTATCTGGGCTCGCTTGCGACGACGATGTCACTCGCACCGATGTACCGGCGTTTGCGAAGTGAGACACGCGAACCATCGCGGTGGTCGCCTCCCGATCGCGGGTCCGTGGCGGGTGACAAACGTTAGCTCCGATGTCCGTGATCGGTGTCGAGATCGCAAATTTATACGTATGCGATTAGAACAATTACGTATGAAAACGAGACGTTTGCCTGTGGATACAAATCGCAAAGAAGCGTAGTCCTGATCTTAGCTTCCCTCGCAGAGCCACGTGCTCGAAGGAGTAGAGATCATGGAACGGTTTGCCAGTAGGTCATTCGCCTTGCCGATGTTCGCCGCCGCCGCTGCAATGGTTCTTTGCGCGTGCGGAGACGTCGACACTTTCAAGCTCAGCCCCGCCTCATGGGGCGAGACGCAACCCCTCGTCGATTGGAACGGGACCATCGTCGAGCTGCACCACCAAACGCTGCCCTGCGACATGGTCGCCCCCGAATGCCTTCGTTCATTCGTGGGAGACCACATAGAGTTCGAAGGTCTCGAGGTCGTGGCGCTCAAGTCCGATTGTTCGCGTGGAGCTGAAGCCGCTGTCGCGATCGACGTGCAGCCACGGAGCATCATCTTCGACTTTTCCAACATCGTAGACCCGGGCGCGTTCCAACAAATGAACTTCGATGGTTATGTTGTCGGGGATTTCGTCGGCGCGGCGCCGCAGATCGTTGGCGCGAGAGTGGACCGAGAAGTGAGCACACTCGACCTCGATGACCGAGACATCGTCATCGATGGCGGGAGGATTCGCGCGAACTTCGCCGGCCTCGCCTTCGACGTCACCGACCTCGTCAAGATCGATCTCGTGTTCGCCGAATGAGACCCTTCCCGGGCCGACCTGATGGCTACTGGTATTCGGGCGCCGGGGGACACTCTCCGGGTAGACAAGTACCCGATTCTACACCGTTTCTCAGGCAAAGATCGCAACTGCTCGAGTGATGGGGTGCTGCGATCTTTGCCGCAGGAAGCATGTGAATTCGCGAGGTTATGAATAGGGAGAGTGTCCCCGTAAGTGTAAGCACTAGGAGGGTGTGCTCTAGGAAGGCGGCGTCTGCGGGGGCGCCGTTTAGGATTGGCACCACGACCGTGACCGCGATGTAGCTCGCTAGGGGGATGGCTAGGCGTTTCATGTAGTGACTTTCGTGCGTGGCTCGGCGAGTAGCCGGTCGGCGAGGAGGTAGAGCGCGCACAGGCTCGTGAAATAGACGATGATGCCTTCGGCGTGGTGTTTCTGACCGGAAGACAATCCGGCGATCGAAACCGGGTGCGCTTGCAGGAGCAGTGCAATGACGATTCGGGCGGTGTTGACGCCGAGCGTCGCTGCGTAAGCGACTACGACGCTGGCAAAGAGCAAGGCTAGCTTGGCGCGAAGGGACCGCATCTGGGTCACGAAACCGAGGGCGGCGGTGCAGATCGCGATGATCATGAAGTTCACGCCAGCGCAGGAGGGGGCGATCGCGAACCGTAGATCCGTGTTTACGTAGCCTGCCTGATGCTCGAAGACGAAGGGTGCGCGGACGACGGTCTCCACGAACCAGGCGGTCGGGGCGAGGATCCACTGGAGCGCTTCTGCGTCGGCCGTGCTGTAGTGT
>Ga0316189_10003765_pt1 | contig 14687 bp, 12 predicted proteins | sample LowCovwburrow_MG_FD_204930 | JGI IMG/M metagenome (GOLD analysis project Ga0316189, IMG submission 204930) | Coastal sediment microbial communities from Maine, United States - Lowes Cove worm burrow | ecosystem: Environmental > Aquatic > Marine > Coastal > Sediment | place: USA: Maine...
CGCGACCTTCAGCCAGAGGTGCTGATCTCCGCTGGCGCTCGACCGGTCGTCGGCAAGGACAATGTCAATAATGTCCTGGAAGGCTACTTGGACGGGGCGAGCTTTGTTCTCGACCAAACGCTACGCGGCATTCTCGGCGGCAAAGGCCCCAACGAGCTCAGGCATTTGGTCAGCTTCCCTGAATATCTGAGTGAGGTGCCCAACAACCTGCAAAACTACGGTGAGATCTCCACCTATTCGCCGGCGATCCACTATCAATGTGTGGGCTGGTACGACAATGACGCCGCCAACCTGAAGCCGATCTCTCCGGATGACGAGGCGCAGCGGATCGTCCCGCTCATGGGAGGTCGCGACAAAGTCCTGGCTGCCGCCACCGATGCGCTGAACAACAAGGAATATGCATGGGCCGCGCAGGTGGTGAACTATCTTTATCGGCTCGATCCGCAGGATGAAGAGGTCCGCAATGTCAAAGCTGAAGCACTGCGCCAGATGGCATATGTCTCCACAGGCGCAAATGATCGCGCACACCTCATGTCGCAAGCTCTAGCTCTTGAAGGGAAGGTCACCATTCCACGCCTGATCCCACCGCCGCCAGAGGCAATTGCCGCATCGCCGACAACCTTCCTCGACTATTTCCGCGTTCGCATAGATCCGGAAAAAAGCGGCGAAACCGACAAGGTCCTGCGTTTTGACTTTGCCGACGGCAGCAGTGCCGGTTTGCATGTTCGCCGAGCGGTCGCTGAGTTTGTTGCTTCACCAGATGATCACTACCGCGAGCCAGACGTCTCCCTTGCGATGTCGGGGGATACATGGGCAAAGCTCTATGTGAGCCAAGCGACGCCGGCGGAATTGATCGCAAACGGAGAAATCAAGATCACCGGTGACGCTGATGAAGCGGCGCGTCTGATGGACCTCTTCGACAGGTATATACCAGAAAAGGCCGTTGTCGTTCCTCCGGCTGCGTTCTCCTCACAGCGGTGACCTGTGTGTACCGAAAACAAGGAAAGCACCTGGGCGGTGGTCCCGGCCAACGAGTCGGTCGCCAAGCTAATGAAGTCATACGCAAAGTATCCGCCGCGCAAGCTCCAGAGCGAGACCTATACCGGTCCAATCACTCCAGTTGCTCAAGTCCGTCCAAGAGCAGCTAGCCAAGGACGGCTTCAGTATTGGATTGCCGACGGGCAACTAGACGATGAAGGGCGGCCCGCCGATGGGCCGCCTACTTCCGTTAATGGCACATAGCTGACATCGCTTACGACGCTTCCGATGTCTGCTTGCGGGGGTAAAGCAGTCGTGGCTGTGCCGCCTTCCGATGTCTCTTAATGACCCAAAGCGGAACTTGTGCTCCATCTTGGGACAGTAAGTTCGTCTTAAGACTGAGACCCTTGATTGTTGGCTCTTCAGCCAACGAGCTTTCAGAACGGCCATGACCTCTGGATAGCAGTAAAGGAAGCATCAGCGTCTTTTGGCGCCCATCATTGCCCATTCCGGAACCTGTAAGTTCCAGTGTATTGCAGCCGCGCGGATGCCGAAGATCAGGACCAAACACAAAACCGAGCCGACCAACCGGTGTTGAGGCATATAAGCCAGCATCAGCGTATAAAGAATGCATCCGATGAGCACCGGCACCGCATAGAGTTCCCGCGACATCAACAGTGTTTGCCGTTGCGCCAGAACGTCCCTGATCAGACCGCCGCCGATGGCGGTGATGACGCCCAAGATCACCGGTGCGACAGGTAGACCAAATCCCAGGTCCCAGACCTTTGCACTAGCTTGCACGGCAAACATTGCTACAGCGAATGCATCCACGTACAGGAACAGACTGCGGATGAACTGCTTCTCGAAGAATCTGTACGCTACAAAAGTAGCCACACTCGCCGCAACGGATACCCAGATGTAGGTAACGTCGTTTGCCCAGAAGACCGGGACATCGAGGATAATGTCCCTGACGGTGCCGCCGCCCACGGCCGTAATTGTGCCAAGGACAATCGCCGCGAATAGGTCGACCTTGCGTTCTGCCACTGACAGAACCGCTGAGCTCGCAAACGCGACGGTCCCTGCCATCGCTACATAGAAGCTGAGATCCTCCAGGGTCACGGATCAGCCGGTTGCTTGGTAGTCAGCACCCCACTCTTCGCGACAACGATGCTGAGCTGTTCGATCGGAGCTCGCATCACCTTCGTTTCCTTGCCGATTCTGATCTACTGACCATCGTCGAAAGCCTTAGGATGTAGGCTCCTCTATCCCGAAGTGTTGCATGGCGCCATGAATGCAGCATTCATAATGGTCCCGTTCGCGGGGGAGCAGTTCACCGCCGGGCGGTTTTTCCAACTCGTTGAGGCTCTTGTAGGTCTTTCCTTTTTTCTGCTTCTCGAAGTCTTCCCAAGCTGCCTTGATCAGATCCGGCTGGGTAAGAAGGTCCAGCGTCGTGGCTGCGAGCACTTTTGCCGCATGAGTGGTTGCTTTTTGACCGATGCTCATGCCGTGACACGCAGTGCAACCCCACTGATGTGGGGGTATCCCTTGCGGCCATGCACTGTATATGACACCCATTGTCGGAATGTTCCAGCTGACATCCCCCACGTCGGAAGAGGCGCCGACCTCCACGCTCGCGGTGGGCCTGGGAGGGATGGTATCCGCCAAGCCTAACTCGGGCTTGCCCATCTCCTTTTGGATTGCCTTCGCGTAGGCCTGCTCTTCGTCGGTCCAGTCGATTGGGAAGTAGCGTTTCAGATGAGCGTAGACGTTCCTTGCAAGCGGATCATTTCCGATCACGTCGTAGGTCCCGGTGATCAGGGTGACTTTCTCGGTCGTCTGGGTCGCAAGACCCGCGCCCTTCGCCATGTCAATGAGCCAGTCCTTGTATTTCTCGCAGTTCTCGGCGCTCGGCCCGCGATACCGGATCAGCAATTTGGCATAATCGGGAATGACATTGACCGCCAGCCCGCCTTCAAGGATCTGGTAGTGAAGGCGCGCGGTCGGCAACATCTGCTCGCGCATCATGTTGGCGGCGACCAAGAAGACCTCCATGGCATGGACCGCGTTGCGGCCCTCCCAAGGCACCGCCGCGGCATGGGCCGTAACTCCGTTCCATTCGACGATCAGGTCGACCATGGCAGTTGAATGGAAGTTCCACACGCTGTTCACCGGCGCCGGATGATTGTGTAGTGCAACGTCAAGCCCCTTAAATGCGCCAGCCGATGCCATGTAGTTTTTTCCGGTCATCTTTTCTTCGGCCGGACATCCAAACACCTTGAGGGTCCCGCTTATTCTTTTCTTCTCCATATGGGCTTTAAGCGCCATCGCCGCCCCAATGGAGGTCGAACAGATCAGGTTGTGACCGCAGCCGTGACCATTGGTATTGCCGCTCTTGGCCGGCGTCTTTGTCGGTTGAGTGTCGTTGCCGAGACCAGGCAAGGCGTCGTATTCGACGAGTATCCCGATCGTCGGGCTACCCTTGCCCCAGGTGGCGATCCAGGATGTGTCAAGGCCGCCGATTCCTCGATCGCTGATTTTGAAACCGTTTTTCTCCAGAAGCGCGGATGCGTAGGCGGAACTCTTCTGCTCTTCTAAACCAACTTCGGCGAACGCCCAGACATGGGATGCTAGATCCCATATCGCGTCGGAGTGCTTGTCCACTTCCTTATCGATTTCCAAGTAGTCGGTCATGACCGCTCCTTTTGTTTCTAGTTCGTGTCCACGAGCTCCGTGCCAAACTTCCTCAACCGCCGGAAGATCGGGGGACTGTGATTCGTCCGGGGCAATCCCGCTGCGCCCTCCGATAAGGACGATCTCCGAACATGGCAACTCGTTATCAACCGAGCGCCGTTGCAGTATCGGCGATGTTTTCGAATGTCTCCTCGCCGGTTCGAGCGAACAGCACGGGTGCCGAGTGGTTGCCCGCCAGGAAGTCCGCCATCGTGACCATCCGTATCTGACTGTTCTCGTAGGTCCGGAAGAAAAACCGCTGGTTGGTCAGGTCGTTGGCAACTGTAACCTGCGTGATATCAGGATAGTCCACGCCATCGGCTCGCTGAACACTTGCACCTTTGGGTATATCGAACAGGTTCAGGATGTGAAATGCAGACTTGATACCATCGTCAGCCGTCGCCGATGGAGCGGCCGTCTCCTGGAAGGCAACAGCACGGACGAAGCGCGATGGAGAGGTGAAATCGCCGGGCAGGCCATTCATGCCCGACCCGAGGCTGCTGGGCTTCAGGGTGAGGTTCTCGAGCTCGACCGCCGGCCAGGCATAGGGGGACATGTTGACATAGTTCGTCAGGTTGGTGAGGTGCCAGGTAAAATTCGGCGAGTTGGTGAAAACGCCCAGCGGATTCTCGATGACGTGCAGTTCTCCTTCCAGGTACTCAACAGCAACCGCGCGCCCACTTTTGTCGGCAAGACGCCAATGGAACTGCATGCGCAAATTGTCGAACGCCTTGATAGGCATATCAGCGAGCTTGACCTCACGAAGCGCCGCAATCGCTTCATCGACCTTCACAGTCGTGGTCAGAAGGTAATTGGGCAGTTCGAAGCAATTGATGCACTTGTCGTAGTCCGCAGTTGTAACGTCCTGATAGACCGCAAATTCCGCGAGATTGAAGGCTCCGACATGCAGCCCCTTCTCGTTCAAGCCATCAATCAGCAATCCAGTGCCACGCACATCCATGCCGATGGCAGCATATTTCGAAGTCCATGCCAGCCCCGGTTTGTCCTCGGGCGCTGAACCGACAAGGTTTTTGCCGGCGGGTATACCGGCGGGTTTACAACGGCCATCCACGCCGAACTCCACGGTTCGGGCAAAAATGATGGACCCGTCTTCGGGCCTGAGTTTGATTCCAGTGCACACGCCATATTCCCCTGAACTTTGGGTTTGGTTTCGTTGCGTTTTTTCTTCAGACAGCTTTCGGTTCACCGGGGGGTTTTGATCGCCCCGAAGTCATTGACGATCGCTGAGATGGTCACGCCATGTGCCGCGGTTAGCATCCGTTTCAGGACGGTCGTTTTTCCCGATCCGAGAAAACCCGACAGTATGGTAACCGGCACCAGTTGCTGTGCGTCTCTCGCGCGTTCACCCGTCGGCGTCGCCAGCATGCCCTGAAACACGGTGGCGAGCATCGTCCACTCTTCCACCATCCGGGAACGCTGCGCCGGGTCTGTCGTTGGCCGAATCACCACGACCTCAAAACCCGAATGTATAAAAGTCGCTCACCCGTTGCTTGATATGGTTGGTTCCGGCAATCGGGCCTCCGTCGCCCAGATGCCAGCGTATATTGATTTCCGGCTTCGACAGGTCGGCATTGCAGTTGAACAGGGTGCGCATCGTCGCCGAGGACTCCGCTTTCTCAGGGTTCTGGAAGGCGACGTGAACGCTGTCCGTCAGGGCTGTGGCATCGTCCCGCTTCAAAGGCATCGCAAAGTCTTGGTATTTGTTCCGCAAAATGATCTGACGCGTGAAGGTGTTATGCTCGGCCTCCATGTTCACGTCGGGGTAGGTGTCCGGCGTCGGATAGGTGTGCAACGGGTGGTTCGTGCAGAAGAGCGGCTCGCCCTCGACCCGATCGGTGAAGAGATAGGCGCCCGAGGAACCGTCGATCTCGAAGACAGTCGCGTTCCCTTCGGCATCGGCGATGAGCAGGTGCAACACGAACATCGACTGATAAAGATGGCTCCTGAGAATGAGACGTTTCGCCTCTTCGACCGTCGCGCACTGGTCCATCACCTGGTTCATGAGCTGGATCAGCGATACCCCGGACCAGACGTAGCCGGACGTCGGCGCTGCCTCGGCACCGTAGGTGGACGGATCGTGGAAGGAGGATATGAAGAGCCCCTTTTCGTTAATTGCATCGATCGAAGGATTGAGCAGGTCATGCCCGCCATGAACGATGTTCCGGTACCCCCCCGTGGGCCGTTTTTCGACGACGACGTCGCGCGTGAAGCACATGTGCGCACCGGCAGGCGCTTTCTTTCCAAACATTTCGTCGAAGAGGACCATCTTCACCATTTCCGCGTTGCGCGAAACAAACGGCGCACCGGTGTCAGTCTTCTCGTACGGAAGTATCAGTCCCGTGCAGGCCCCGAAATTGACCCTGCCACCATCTCCTTCGCCGTAGAGGTCGTACATCAAATTGGTGGGGTCGAAAGCGTTGTCGTCCTCGGCAAGATTAAAGGCGCGAAGGACACCTTTCGACTCGGCGAGCCTTTCCGGCCAGTTGCGTTCGAGATAGTCACGCTTCGCCTCGGCATAGACCGGATCGCGATACATGCGGAGCTTCGCGCCATACTCGCTGCGAGCGATGGTCGCCAGGTCGTAGCCGATCTCCTCGCGGGAGCCCTCGACGATAATGAGACGGGGCTTGCAATAATCTTCATCCTTAAATGGAAATACGGGTTCGTTTTTTAAAACAGCCATTTTCTATCCCAACTTGTTGATCAGCAGTTGTCGCTACTGATCTCTTTAGTCAGCGGTCTCTGTTCGCCATTTTGATTTGGCTGGGCGTTTCGACCGCGGTGACTGGTTCATATGGTCACGCCACCTTGCCCGTGCTGTAATCCGTTTTGCCGGGAAAGACGCCGAATGCTGCGCTAGTTCACCTGCACGCCGGCTTCTGTGAACGCGGGCGGTTCCGTCGGGTGGAACTTGTCCGCAACCTGTCCGCTGGCATCGGCATGTGTTTCCAGATTGAACTTCTGAACGGACGCCCCCTCATCTAGGTTCAGCTTGTCCATGTCGACCCACACCACATTGGGCATGTCGGCGAACTCGAAGTAGTAGCGTTTGTTCGTGAGGTCGGCGATCGTGCGCCAGCGCGTTGCCGAGATGTTGGGCTTGTCCGGATCTTCCATGCCGAACGGCGTCGACATGTTGCGCATGATGCTCAGCACACCAGCCACCGCCGCCTGATAGGTCGCCGGGTTCTCGGGCAACATCTGCGCGTAATAGGCGCCCCGAACGAACCGTTCATCCGATTGAGAACCACCCGGTACAGGCTTGCTGCCGCCCAACCCCTCGTACTCCTTCAGCAACGCCAGCTGTTCATCGTAGGTCGGAGAGTTTGTCATTACCTTGTACTGCTTGCCGTGGTGAATTACGGGCTTTCCGTCCAGGATCTCGATGATCGCCGAATCGCCGCTCGCGTCTGCAACCTCCATGTGGACGGTCGACTCGCCCAATTCGCCTTTATGAACGACCCTGAAAGGAACGACCTGGATGGATTTTGCCGCCTCGACCGCCTCGGCCACTGTCGCAAAACTGTCGAGGTAGTATTGGGCCCAGACAGAACAACAAACTCCCTTCCGGGCGTTATCGCGATCGCCAAAGTCCGATTCCGCCAGATAAAGCACGTTGACGCTCAGTCCCGCCTCGTTGATCCCGCCACCGGTGACGGCTTCCCAGGCGACCGCCGCTACACTGGCGTATTTTGCCCTCCACCTCATCTGGTTTGTTGGAGTCATGCCCGAACGTTCAATGCCCTTTGGCGTGGTATACAATTCGGTGACCACCACATCGGTCCAATCCCAGTTTCTGCCGACGAGCACGGGGTGTCCAACGGAACACCACAACAGACGTGAGCACATGCTTCATTCTCCCCATGATGAAGGGGGCGATAATTGACAAAAGCGTCTAATTATTAGTCTATCGGTCGCGCTTTGGATTGGTGCCGCTGCCGATACTGCCGAGGGACTTACAGCGCGTTCTTGTAAATCTTTCCGTCCTTCATGATGAGATCGATGTTCTCCTTGTAGTTCTGCAGGATCAGGATGTTTTCCAGCGGGTTGCCCTCGACCAGCAAGATGTCGGCATAGGCGCCTTCCTCGATCACGCCGAGCGGGCCTTCCGGATAGGGGTTCTTGACCCCCGAAAGGGCCACAGCATCGCCGCCATTCTTTGTCGCTTGCTGCAAAACCTCGAACGGCGTGTAGTACTTGCTGCGGTATTCCCATTCCTGCGGGAATACCTTCAGATAGGCTTCACGCGGACCGATAAGATCGGTGCCGAACAGCGTCTTGAGATTGTATTTTTTTGCGTACTCGATCGACTTTTTCATGCCTTCTTCGACGATCTTACCCTTGGCGCGCTGCGTGTCGTTGGAGTAGGCGGGGTTTGTTTCTGCGTCCGGCATGAACAGCCCGGTCTGCATCGACCAGATGACGCCCTTCTCACCCATTTTCTTCGCTGTCTCTTCCGACATAACCGTCGCGTGTTCGATCATCTTGAAGCCAACATCGACGGCTCGGCTGACCGATTCATCCATATGCGCGTGGATCGTGGCGTAGGTGCCGTAGTTCTCGGCCTCTTCAATGGCCGCCTTCAACTCTTCTGTCGAGTATTGTAGAGAGCTCAATGGGTCGAATGGGCTTGCTACCCCGCCCCCGCCCAGCACCTTGACGAAATGCCCTCCGGCAGCGAGACCCGCGCGGGCGACTCGACGGACTTCCGGCACACCGTCGGCCCGGATCGCACCACCCAAATACTGGACCATCGAGTGTTCCGGATGCTCGGAAGCAGGCGAGAAGAACGGGTTGTTCTGATAAGGTAGGCGGAAATCGCCGTGGCCGCCGGTCTGGGTCAACGCCCCACCTGTCGAGAGGATGCGTGGTCCGAAAGAATCGCCACGATCTACGACCCGCTTGATTCCCAAGGCCCAGCCGCCGGCATCGCGCACGGTGGTGAAGCCCATGTTGAATAGGTCCTGCGCCCGTATAAGCCCACCAGCGCCGACCTCATCCCAGTAGGCTGACGTCACCAGGTAGTCGAAGGACTGATTCGGGATGAGATGCTCATGCATGTTGACCATGCCCGGCATCAACGTGCGCCCACCACCGTCGATCACGGTGGCACCATCGTCGCTGATGCCTGGGCTCACCTGCTTGATCTTGTTGCCTTCGACCAGAACGTCAGCGTCGATGAGGCTGTCATCGCTGCCGTTGAACACCTTGACGTTTTTGAAGAGTGTGAGCTCCGGCTTATCCGCGTCCTGCGCGTACGCTGGCGTCAGCGCGAGCGCGCCCGCCGCAATGACGAGCGCCATCAGAGCGACTTTGGCCCGCCTTGAAAGCCTGATCATTGTCAGTGCGGTCTGCACCCAATAACTCCGCGTTATGACTAGCATTGGCCGCGCTCACCAATCCTGCCCAACGGCGGAATTCGTGAGTTAGGCCTCAGCTTTCAAAGCGGATGTTAGCGCCCGCTACCGGAGCGCACTTGCCATTTCGCGCCAACGTGCGGAATATGCAGACCAGGTCGTCGTCACGGAGACCGGGCTGCAACGAAAACCACGAGTCAGAAGCCGGGTCGACTAACGCCGGTCCGCATAAGCTATGATGGGTAATTGAGTGTCGAACGCTGTCCCACAGGTGCCAGCCGGCCTTTTCACCATCGTTACCAGGACGCTGGACAGTCTGGGTTTTTCGCCAGACCAGCTTCTTGAGTTGGCAGGGATGCCGCGATGGCATCACCTCGACGCCGGAGAAATGGTCTCAGGGCATCATTATTACCGGATTATGGATTGGTCAGCACGATACCTGGGTGACGAAGAATTCGGCGCGCGGATCCCTCAACATGCGCCGATTATTTCAATGGGAGCGTTGGGCAGTGCAATCCGGCGTTCCAAGTCGCTATATGATGCGATCAACTCAATAAACAAAGAGTACGGACAAGCGGCAAACGTCGCACAGTTTTTTACAATCAACACACCAACCGAGACCCATTGGTGTTTCAAACATCTGTTCTCACACGATGACTCGGTTCATCAGGTCGACCTTGCAACCCTTCAATACATGATTGACACCGTGCGGCTAGCGGCCGGCCCTGACTGGCGGCCTTCAAGAATCCATCTCGCCCGTGGCAAGATGCCAGGACAGGACCATCTGGAAATTTTCAGAGATAGAGAAATTGTTTATTTTCAAGGGATGTCGGGAATTTCGATCAAGAAATCACTACTGCCATGTCAGATTCCTCGTGAACGGCTAAAAGCAGGGGCGGAAAGCAGCGGATGGTCGGAGATCGAAACGCCGCCAGATAGTTTCACAGGATCGCTGCGTCTACTTTTGAAGGCGCATATCCGAGAGGGAATTTTTCAGATTTCTTCCCTGGCGGAGGCCGTAGCCATGAGCAAACGCACGCTGCAGCGGCGCCTCGGGGACGAAGGGTTGAATTTCAGCGTACTTCTAGACGACCTACGCTTCGAACTTTGCGCAGAGCTTATGCGTGAACTGGATTACCCTCTTATCGCCATAGCGCAGGATTTAGGCTATCGCGATCAGGCGCATTTTACCCGCTCCTTCCGCCGATGGACAGGGATGTCACCGAGCGAATATCGATCGCATCTGCAAATTTAGACCGTATAGGGGACGGCGGCCGTCTTTGCGGCTGGTGCCATCAGACTCGAGTTGCGGCGGTTTCGTCCACCTGTTGACTTCGAGGCTGACCGCATCACAACCTGTTCCCGTGCATCTTGCTGTTCTGCATAATCATGATTCAATTCGGGGGCAGGGGCTAATGAATAATAAAAAGAATATAGGGATTGGAATTGCTGCCGCGTCCTGCATGATCGGATTATGGGCTCATCCGCTATCAGCAGCGGACCCGACGAGTCCGAATGCAGGTTCCGCCTCCCTCAGCGAGCGAACCTACCTAATGAGCGACTGGGGCGGTGCCAGATCCTGGCTGGCTGAGCGTGGGATCATCCTCGACGTCCAGGCAACGCAATTCTATCAAGGCGTCGTTGATGGCTCGTCGGACGACAATTGGAAATATGGCGTCAAGGGCGACTACTTCCTAACGGTCATTGGCGAAAAGGCCGGACTATGGAAAGGCTTGCTCATAAATCTGCACGCTGAGACGCGCGCTGGCGACGATGTTAACGCTCTTTCCGGACTATCCCCGGCCAACTCAAATATGTTGATGCCGAATTCTGATGATACCACCGCACTTACACAGGTAATGGTCACTCAAATGGTAGGGCCACAGCTGGGCCTGTTTGCGGCAAAGATCAACACCTTCGACTTTTTCGATTCCGTCTATCACACAGGACGCGGCATTGATGGTTTTATGAATATCTCTTTGATGAGTCCTCTTGGATTGGCTCGACCACTCAATGTTACCATTCCCGCGGCTGGCGCTTTTAAATTTAAGGGTAAGGAAATCCAAGGAGCCGCGGTTGTTTATGATCCCAACAACTGCTCTGCGACCTCCTGCCTCGACCCACTTTTTGGCGATGGGGCCGGTGTTGCAGCCCTATGGAAATTTTATACCGGCATCAGCCAAGACAGCGCTCGCGCAGGTTATATCAGCGTAGGTGGAGCCTGGAGCGGTAAAGAATACGCGGTCGTCGAGCCTTCAAGCTTGTATATCAATCCTGGTGAAGGGCTTTCCCTCAGAGAGAGCCAGGAGGCTTGGAGCATCTTTTCCGTTGTCGACCAGCCACTATGGGCTGACCCATTAAACCAAAACCGGTCTCTCAATTTCAAAGGCATGTACACCATCTCCGATGGCGAGGCGAACCCCATAAAGTGGTCGGCCACCGCTGCACTTGAATTGAACGGATCTATTGCAGGACGTGATAAGGACGTGATTGGAGTCGGGTACTTTCACAATGAGCTGAGTAGCGGCTTCAAGAACACAGTTGGTCCCCTGCTATCCGTCGCAGCAACTCTTGTGGATGGGACGCCGACAAGGATTACGATCGAAGATACGGATGGATTTGAAGCCTATTACAAGGCTCATGTAACTCCGTGGCTCTCAGTCACCGGAGATCTTCAGCTGATTACGGAGACTTTGAGTGCTGACGATACCAAAGTCGTTACCGGGGTCAGAGGTAAGGTGACGTTCTGAATCAGACCAGTTCCATGAGAGCGGGTGGTTGTTGTTTGCATTACTATGGCAAACGCAAAAGGTCGGCAGCTGCTGTTATTAGCACCGCCGTTCTGCTTGCGTCCATTTTCGTAGAGCGATCATGGGCGCAGACCGACGAGGTCCCCACGAGAGTCCTGGCAGATGCTCATTTTGGCGGTCCAGGCAGTGTCGGCGCGCAGCTTCGCGCAAATCAAGAGGCAGCCAGTGCGCCGGGAGGCGTCTTGCCTTCAGTTCTACCCAAGCCATGGCTTGACCGTACCTTAGGCCTGTCGCTCGGAGCCGATTACAATATTCTTCTGCAACATGCGAGCGAAAGCCCGGGAATAAATGACGCGGTCGGGGGTGTTGCGCGACTTTATGGGAAATGGAAGCCATTCAATAGTGATGCAGTCAATGCGAGTTCACTTGTATTCAAATTAGAAAATCGTCATCGGATCGATGCGCCAATCGCACCTAATGAACTCGGCCCCGCAGTAGGATATGCCGGGCTCACCGCGGTACCATTCAGTGATGCTGGAAACGTCTTGACGAACCTTTATTGGTACCAGGGGTACAATGAAAATCGGTTTGCCTTTGTTGCGGGCATTGTAGACGTGACAGACTACGTGGACGTTTACGGTCTCGTGAGGCATTGTCAGACAAATCTAACAGAGCCTGCGAAGGGTGCTGATCTAAAGCGTTCAGGCTGCCAGCTGACGCCATTCCGCGAGTGCGGCAGCGCGGTTCTTTTTGAAGGTGTCGCGGCGGTTGAGGTGGCGGTCGAGGTTGAAATGGTTGTGGATTGATGCGTGGGTGGCGGCGAACTTTTGGAGAGTTTTCATGTCTCTGAACTTTGCCATCGCCCGTTCTCGTCGTCGGAACGGCTGGTGGGAATTCTCAGCCCGATTGTTGAGCCATCGACCACACTCCTGATCGGCAGCATTGCCGATTACGCTCATCGCTGATCGATACGAGCGAAGCCGGTCGGTTACAATTGATCGCGGTCGGCCGTAACGCTTCATCGCACGCGTCAGGAATTTCAGCGCAGCCCTACGATCCCGGCGCTTCGTCGCAAAGACCTCCAGCACCTCGCCTTCGTGATCTACCGCTCGCCAGAGGTAATGTGTCTCGCCATTGATCCTGACGAAGACCTCATCCAGGTGCCAGCGCCAGTGCGAATACGATCGAGCCTGAATGCGATGTTTTCTAATCTCGTTGGCGAACATCGGGCCGAAACGGTTCCACCAGAACCGTACCGTCTCGTGACAGACGTCGATGCCCCGCTCGAACAGAATATCCTCGACCTGTCGCAGCGACAGCGGATAGCGGATATACATCATCACCGTAAGGCGGATCACCTCGGGCGAGCTGTTGAAATATCGGAAGGAATTGCGCATCGCCGGAGGCTAAGGCTCCTCGCCAGGAGGCTCAAGCCAGTTTAGTCTGACAATGCCGCAAACGGAGATGCGCGTGCAGCCTGCGCTCGCCAATGTCACTCTAACTAATATCGTAAAGCCAATAAGGCTCATTCCACATCGTCATGCTCGATCGGCGAAGCGTCGATGATCTTCGGCAGGTTTTCAGCGAGAGCCAGTACCGTTGAAGCGGCAGCCCGCGCCTGCCTTGTATGTCCGTTCTACCTCCGAAAGCGGACATCCTCAGCTTGGGCATCGAGGTCCGCTAAGTGCCAATAGCAGATCGCTAGCGGCGCTTGGTCCGAATCCTCAGAAGTAAAGCGTAAGGAGTGGTCGGAATGGTCAGTTCTGAGGAGCGGTCAAAAGATCGCGGAGGTTGTCGATCTTCAGATTATTCAGGCCAATACCTTTTTCGAGATACTTATCGAGCGACCCATACTTTTCTACCGCTCCGTCTCGCGAGGCATCAATGTAATCTGGCTGCAAGACGTAGAATGCGCGGATGGCTTCGCTGTTTTCTTTTTGGTCGGTGTCTGACATGGGCCGACTGGCCGCAAGGCCTTCCAGCTGTTCGATCCTCGGTTCTACTTCTGCACGACGCGTCTCGTTGGATAGAAGGTAGTCCATGCGTACCGTGTCCCAGGGGACATTCAGAGCATGAAGCAGCAGCGCCGTTGCCGTTCCCGTCCGGTGCACCCCATGAGAGCAGTGGTAAACCAAAGGATAGTTCGACTTGTCGGCCAATATCTCGAACAGCGCGCTGTATTGCTCGTCCGCCAAGCCCGTCACCAAATCCTTGTGCACTTGTGTGTTGAAGGCTGGTGGAAACTTTCGAAAATCGCCGCTCTTGCGTGCTTCGACAAGCTGCGCGGCTGCATCGGGGACGTCGTCGATTTCGCCGGTAATGGGCAAGATGATCTCTCGGACGCCCTCAGGCAACCGGTCCTTCCCGCGATACTCAACTTCCTCTGGGGTAAGGAAATTCACGACAGTTTTGACGCCTAAGGCGCGGAGCTTTTCCATATCTTCGTCAGTCAACCGGGGTAGCTCGCCGGATCGATAGATCAATCCAGTCTGAACTTTGCGCCCGTCGCGTGTCTCATATCCGCCTATATCGCGGAAGTTCGGCTGGCCCTGTAGCCCAACGACACGCTCGTCAGCCGAAGCAGGCGCAAAGCCGAGAGCCAACGCGACGGTGAATATGCCTAGAGCTATTTTCATTACTAGGTCCCTGTGTTTGTCCGTCTAAATTGAGATCATTCTACAGACGCCAAAGTTCCACCGCTGGAACAACTACCCAACCTCCTTGGCATCTTCAAGCGACGTCCGCTTTTGGCGGTGGGTTCAGGTGGTCGTCGCAACACTTCAATCTTTTAGCAGAGATGGAGTGTTGGGATGGGCGATCGTCGTCGTCGGATCTATTTCACGGAGAAGCA
>Ga0316189_10003766_pt1 | contig 14686 bp, 8 predicted proteins | sample LowCovwburrow_MG_FD_204930 | JGI IMG/M metagenome (GOLD analysis project Ga0316189, IMG submission 204930) | Coastal sediment microbial communities from Maine, United States - Lowes Cove worm burrow | ecosystem: Environmental > Aquatic > Marine > Coastal > Sediment | place: USA: Maine...
ATGGTGCTTATGCTTTTGAAGCTAATGCTGGAACATATACATTAATAATCAATTTTGCTGGTTATCAAAAAGTAGAAGTTCCAAATGTTACTATAAAAGACGGCGAAATCACTTCAATTAAAAATATAGCTATGAGCGCAATTGAGCTTATTCTTTTTGAGGAAGCTGTAATTTCAAAAGACAAAAAATAAAGCTCTTTTACGCTAATTAAAATAAATAATGAGAATAATTATATCGACGATCCTCTTATTTACTGCCTCTATGTTGATGGCACAAAATAAAGGAACAATTCAAGGAATTGTGTTAGATAAAGAGGCGAATAACGAACCTCTTCCATTTGCAAACGTATTTATTAAGGATTTACAAATAGGAACAACTACAGATTTTGATGGGGTATTTGTTATTACAGTTGACCCCGGCACATATACTTTAATATTCAGTTTTGTGGGCTATCAAAAAATTGAAGTGCCTAATGTTATTGTTAAAGATGATGATGTAACAACGTTAGATGACATAATACTTGGTGCAACTCAAGGTGTTTCTTTAAATGAAGTAACTATAAAAACTAGCACAAAAAAAGAAAGTGTGGCTGCTTTGCTAATAGAACAGAAAAATGCTACAGAAATAAAAACAGCCATTGGTGCTGAAGAGCTTTCGGCAAAGGGAATAAGTAATGCTGCCGGAGCAGTTACAAAAATAGCTGGTGTTTCAAAACAAGAAGGGTCAAGCAATGTGTACGTACGTGGTTTAGGTGACAGATACCTAAACACCACATTAAATGGCTTATCTCTGCCTTCTAACAATATTAATAAGAAGAATATTGATTTAAATATTTTCTCATCTGATGTCATCGAAAATGTATCAATCAGTAAAGCATATTCATCAAAATTTTATGGCGATTTTGCAGCTGGTAATGTAGACATAACATCTAAAGATTATATAGGAAATGGATTTATTGAAGTTTCTGCTGGTAGCGGATACAATAGTAGAGCAATCGACAAAAATTTTGTAAAAAATTCAGGAACTGGTCAATTTGGTTTTTATGGCAGATATGATCATAATCCTTTTGCTGTTGTATTATCGCATGGGGTTGATCCTATTGAATCATCAATGTCGCCAATAAATTTAGGTATTAGTTTGAATGCTGGTAAATCGTTTAATATTGGTAACGAATCAAGTTTAAACTTGTTCTTAACAGCTTCTTTTGACAGCAATTATGAGTACAGAAAAGGTAGGGCTGTAGATTTTACTACGGTAGAAAAAAAGAACTTCCCGAATATCGAAGAATTCGAATACGGTACTACAACTACCTTCATGGGAAATATAGGTTTTAAATTTGACAAGAATCATTCTTTTAAATTCAACTCTTTATTCATCAATAAATCTGCCGATGAGGTTGGTTACTATGGTGTCAACGGTCAAGGAACCAATAGAGACGCTATAATCAATACTGACGAGGGTTTTTATCAGATGAATGTACAATTTAATCAAGACCTAATTTTTGTAAATCAGTTGGTAGCTGAACATACGGTAGGAGAACAGCTAAAATTAGAATGGGCTGTTGGTTATAATAACGTATTTTCTCATGAGCCTGATAGAAAGAGAATTACCTTAGAAAATTATCATTTGGCCTTAGATAATGACCCAAATACAAACCCTGTTTTTTATACGAATAACTCTTTTGATAACCAACGCTATTTTCAAGATATTGAAGATGAAGAATTAAACGGGCGTATTAATTTAGCATATACTCCATCTGAAAAAGTAAAGTTGAATTTTGGTTATAACGGAAGAACTAAAGAGCGTAATTTTGACAATATTAGATATGGTTACAATTTTGTAGATAATAATTTACCTGTAACTGATGTAAATAATCTAGATGCAATTTTTAATGTAAACAATCTATCTATTGATGGTCAAACCGGCCTATTTCAAACTACTGTTTTTAATGCCATCAATCCTCCTCAAACCGGTTCTACGAATCGTCCTGGTTTACCAGAGAACACTTACAAAGGTAATTTAGATATATATGCTGGTTATTTTAACGCTGAGTTTAATTTCAGTGATAAATGGTTAATTGTACCTGGTATTCGATATGAATCTTTCAAACAGGAAATTGAATATGATGTAATCAACATCAATCCTAATGACCCTGGTTTTAGAGAAGCGAATGAAAACTTTTTCTTACCTAGTTTAAGTATCACATATTCCTTGAATGATGATCATAATTTACGTTTTGCTTTCAGTAAAACAGTTTCAAACCCTGAGTTTAAAGAGATGGCTCCTTTTGTTTATGAAGGTGTAACACAGCGTATAGGTGGTAATCCGGATCTTTTGAATAACCCTTCTTTTTCAGAAGTATATAATCTTGATTTAAAATATGAATGGTTTTTTGGAAAGAGTGAAATACTTTCTTTGGGTGGATTTGCAAAACAAATTAATGATCCTGTAAACTTAGTGGTTGCTAACGATGCAACGGGTACGCAACGTTATTTTCGAACTGGTGAAAAAGCGACAATTTATGGCGCAGAGTTAGAGTTGAGAAAAAACTTGATCCTAAATAAAGATGAGGAATCTAAACTTTCTGCAGGTTTCAACTTTACCTATATGTATACTGAGCAAGATTTAAGAGCTTCCGAAGGATTATTTTCAACAACATTCAATAGAGATGTAGATGAACTGCAAGGAGCATCTCCCATCATTGTAAATGCTGATATTAATTACAGTCCTGCTTTTAAAAATTACAAGCCAGTTGCCAATTTAGTATTCTCTTATTTCTCCGATAGAATACAAGCTCTTGGTTCTGGACAATTAGGAAATATTATTGAAAAAGGAGTACCAACTTTAGATTTTATATGGAAGAATAAATTCGGAGATAATTTTCAGGTAAATCTAAGTGCAAAAAACTTATTAGACCCAAGCATCGAATATTCAAGAGAGACATCTCAAGGTGATGTGATCATTTCTCAATATAAAAGAGGAATGAATATAGGATTATCATTAAAATATAACTTCTAAAAATAAATACAATCAAATTAAAAACAAGAAAAATGAAAAATACTTTTTTAAGCATTGCATTAGTGTCATTATTATTAGCTTCCTGCGGTAGCGATGATACGGCTGATATCATTATCAATGATAATAGTGTTATAAACAATAATAACGGTGGTACGACTACTGGTTCTGAAACAATAGAATTGACCGGTAATCAAACTGCAAATCTAACTTTAGATTCTGCAAATGAATATTTAGTAACGGGCCCATTAATTATGGAAAGTGGCACTACACTGAGCATACCTGCTGGGATGACAATAAAAGCTGCTGCAACTGGAGCTGATGTTTATATTGCAATTGCACAAGGAGCTTCAATTGATGCCAACGGTACTGCTAGTAATCCAATTGTTTTTACTTCAGCATCTAATACTCCAAATGCCGGGGATTGGGGTGGTTTAATTTTATTAGGAAAAGCCCCTATCAACTCAGTAGTTGGTGGTGATGCCACTTCTACCTCAGAAATTGCAAGTTTACCTTACGGAGGTTCTATAACTGATGATAATTCTGGAACATTACGTTACGTGCGTGTTGAGTATTCTGGTGGTAAAGCTGATGGGCAGTCTGAAAATAACGGAATTTCATTTTATGGTGTAGGTAACGGAACAACCATAGAATATATACAAGCTTTCGAAGGGAAAGATGATGGTGTAGAATTCTTTGGAGGTACAGTAAATGTTGATTATTTAGCTGTAGTAAATTCTGAGGACGATTCTATTGACTGGACTGAAGGATATTCTGGTACAATTACAAATGCTTATGTAAAACATGGAGTTGATCACGATAAAGGTATTGAAGCTGATGGTTTTAATACAGATATAGGTAATAATGCTGACCCTAAATTTTATTCAAAACCAACTGTAACTAATTTAACTATAGTAGGTTTAGGTTCTGGAACTGGTAACGAAGCAATTCGCTTAAGAGCTGGTACTCAAGGTATTTTTACAAATGTATCTATTACTGGGTTTGCTGAAGGATTTGACCTTGACGGAGACCAAGGTGATAGCCCAACAGGAGCGGGAGTAATAAGTGGTGACTTAAAAGTTGTTTCAGTTATATTTAACGATGTTACAGTAAACTTGAAAAATGATACTGGCGAAACTTTTACGGAAACTGATTTCTTGACAGTTGACACAAATGCTACAGGAACTGATTTCGCAACTTGGGGTGCAGGTTGGACTAGACAATAAGAAAAGAACTAAAAGTATAAATATTTGCAAGAAAAAAGCCTGCTTTTAAGAGCAGGCTTTTTTAATTTTATCTTTTTTAAAAGTTGCTAATTGTACACCAAAAAACTGCCTTCTAATTTAGTTACCTTAACTATTTTACCATTTAAGTAATCAACTTCTTTTACGGCATCATTATCTCTTACAAGCCATTTACCCGTTTTGATACCGTTTTTATAATTACCGATGGCCATTTTCTCGCCATTTTCATTAAAATATGTCCATGTACCGTGTAATTTCTTATCCTTAAAAAAACCATGTTGCTCTATTTGACCATTATCATGATAAATAGTAGCTTCAACCAGATCTCCTTTTTGTTCGTATTTAGTTTTAGTATCGTTTTGAGCATATGCAAAACCTACACTCAATAGCATTAAAATTACGGCTATTCTTTTCATATTTATCCTTTTTTACTTAACATTAACGATACTAAAGTATTTAATATTTTACATTAACACAATGATTTCATAACATTAAATTAACATACGGTTTTAAAACGTTGATTTTCAAAGTTTTACCAATGTTAAGTTTTTTAATTTAACATTTAGCTCATTTTAAAATAAAGTATTATTAATAATTAGATAATGTTTTGTTTACATATAAACATAGTAAATACAATACCTTTGAGAGCTCTATAGAGAATCGATGTTTCAATAATCGTTTAGTTTTTGTCGACTAGATTTTGAAATATGAGGGCTACTTTGGCCAAGTAGCCTTTTTTTTATCATAATAATGACCTAAAAATAACTTCTTCGAAACTTTAAGTTAACATTAAAATTAGTTCTTTGCAGCGACAAAAACTAATAACGATCATGAAACTTAAAATTACACTATTAGCATTCGCTTTTTCCGCAATATTTGTTGCTAATTCTCAAGAAACAAACGCTCCAAAATTTGGTAAAGGTCTTTTTAATCTTGTTGGAAAAGACAGTTCCTATACCATGAAAATTGCTACCCGCATGCAATTTTTAGCCATTTCAAATTGGGAAAGTGAAGATGGCTCATTAATCAATCCGGAACAAAATTTCTTGGTAAGGCGAGCGCGATTGAAATTTGATGGATTTGCGTTTAGCCCAAAATTAAAATACAAATTAGAATTAGGTTTATCGAATAGAGATATTTCGGGAGCTTCTGAATTCAATCGCAATACTCCAAGATATATATTGGATGCAGTTGTAATGTGGAACTTTTATCAAAATTTCGAGCTTTGGGCCGGTCAGACAAAATTACCAGGTAATATTGAGCGTGTGATCTCATCAGGTAATTTACAACAAGTAGATCGTTCGTTATTGAATAGTAGATTCAATATTGATCGTGATCAAGGTATACAGTTACGTCATCATTTCAATCTTTCTAACAACTTTTTAGTAAGAGAAAAATTTGCAATTTCCCAAGGTGAAGGAAGAAACATAACTGAAGGAAATTTAGGAGGACATCAATATACAGCACGATTAGAATTCTTGCCTTTTGGTAAGTTCGAAAGTAAAGGAGAATATAGTGGTAGTGATTTGAAACGCGAAGAAAGTCCCAAATTAATGCTTGCTGTAACTTACGATCATAATAATAATGCAGTTAAGAATAGAAGTAACCAAGGCTCTTACATGGCCAATGACGTCGGTTTTTATGAAACAAATATCAATACTTTGTTTATAGATGCTATGTTTAAATATAAAGGATTTTCGTTTATGGCTGAGTATGCTGATAGAGACGCCAAAGACCCCTTTGCGAAAAATTCTGACGGAAGTTTAACAGGCGATGAAGTTCAAGTTGGTAATGGCTTGAATTTGCAAACTGGTTATTTACTAAATAAAGATTGGGAAGTTTCTGGTCGATATACGAACATTGAACTTGATAAAAACATCACAGGTAAAAACCCTGAAAATCAATATACTTTAGGTATTTCTAAGTATATTGTAGGGCATAAATTGAAGGTACAATCAGATATTAGTTATTTATCTTTAGATGGTAGCAATAACGAATTGATGTATAGATTACAATTTGACATACATTTTTAAAGCTAAAAACATAACAATTAGTTAATACACGACTAAACTATAATTTACATTTTTGCAAAACAAAATTTAGAAGATGGAAAATATTTACTTAATAATGATTATTGCGCTTGTAGTGCTAGCAGCAGCAGATTTAGTAGTTGGAGTTAGTAATGATGCAGTAAATTTTTTAAATTCAGCTATTGGTTCTAAAGCTATTCCTTTTAGAACTATCATGATTGTTGCCAGTCTTGGTATATTTATCGGAGCCGTCTTTTCGAGTGGAATGATGGAAGTTGCCCGTAAAGGTATTTTTAATCCCGGTGAGTTTTATTTTAATGAGATCATGATCATATTTATGGCGGTAATGATTACCGACATATTATTGCTAGATTTTTTCAATACTTTAGGGATGCCAACCTCAACAACGGTATCTATTGTATTCGAGCTATTAGGTGCCGCAGTTGCTATGGCCTTAATTAAAATCGGCGCATCAGACAATGAATCTTTTTCAGATCTAGTAACCTATATCAACACAGAAAAAGCGATGCAAATTATTTCAGGGATTCTATTGTCAGTAGTAATCGCCTTTAGTGTCGGTGCCTTAGTACAATATGTTTCCAGACTAATTTTTTCTTTTCATTACGATAAGAAAATAAAATATATAGGTGCTTTATTTGGTGGAGGTGCTTTAACCGCAATTACCTATTTCATTTTTATGAAAGGACTAAAAGGAACTCCATATTATGGTCAAGTCAAAGATTTATTAGAAGGTAATGAGGTTATGATTATTGGTGTAAGTTTTGTATTGTGGACAGCTTTATCGCAATTATATGTAGGTGTTTTAAAGAAGAATATATTTATTCCTATAATTGCCGTCGGTACTTTTGGCCTAGCATTGGCTTTCGCCGGAAATGACTTGGTAAACTTTATAGGTGTGCCTATGGCAGCATGGCATTCATATGAAGCATGGTCGGTCTCAGGCATGGATGCTAATTTGTTTTCAATGGGAGTTTTAGACAAAAAAGTACCTACCGAACCATTATTACTATTTATTGCAGGTGGTATTATGGTGTTGACCTTATGGTTTTCTAAAAAAGCACGTACAGTAGCTGATACAGAAATAGGCCTATCACGTCAGGGAGAAGGTACTGAGAAATTTCAGCCTAATATGTTGTCCAGAGCGGTAGTTCGGTTTACGATGCTTGTTTCAAAATATACAGCAACAATTCTTCCATCGTCTGCAATAAATAAAATTAATACGCAGTTTGAAAAACCTGTTATTGCATTGTCAAAAGATAAAAAACATGAATTACCGGCATTTGATCAGGTTAGGGCTTCGGTAAACTTAATGGTCGCAGGGGTATTGATTTCTATTGCCACATCTATGAAATTACCATTATCTACTACCTATGTTACATTTATGGTTGCTATGGGTACATCATTAGCAGATAGAGCTTGGGGTAGTGAAAGTGCTGTATATAGAGTTGCCGGTGTGTTAAATGTAATTGGAGGCTGGTTTGGTACTGCCCTAATGGCTTTTGTAGCAGCTGGTGTCATGGCATTATTAATTAATTTAGGAGGTCCTACAGCTATTGCCATATTATTGTTTCTTGCAATTTTAATATTAGCTCGAAATTATATCAAACACAAGGAAAAATCGAATGAATTAAAAGCTGAAGATCGCCTGGAAAAATCTGAAAGCAAATCCATTCATGGTGTTATAGAAGAAAGTGCTGATAATATTTCTAAAGCCTTAAAAAGGGTAAGTAAAATAAATCAAACGACTATTAATGGCTTGATCAATCAGGATTTATCAACTCTTAAAAAAGCAAAAGAAACGGTTGTTAAATTAGAAACAGAAATAGAAGAGTTACAAAATGATATTTTTTACTTCATAAAAGATTTAGATGACTCTTATTTAGGTGCGAGCAAATTTTATATTGACGTTATCGGGAATATTCAAGATGTGGCTCAATCCGCAAGTTTTATAGCAAAGGTCAGTCATAAGCATGTAAATAATAACCATAAAGCTTTAAAGAAAAAACAAGCTGCTGAACTGATAGACATCAATGAGAAACTTTTACATCTTTTCGGACAAATTAGAGAAGTTTTTGAATCAAGATCCTTTGACAAGATAGTTCCTAGTATTATGGATCAAAAACAAGCTTTATTAGAAAGTGTTGAAGAGTCAATTCAACATCAAGTTGAACGTACCAGAACAGAAGAATCTAGTCCGAAAAACACGACCTTATATTTTAGCATTTTATTAGAAACTAAAGATCTTATAAAGTCAAATATCGATATTTTGAATTTGTATTATAATGAGTACAATCGTTCAAAATTTTTACCTGAAAGTGAGGTAAATAGTTAAATCTTAAAAAGCACCTCAATGAGGTGCTTTTTTAATTATTTATCACTTTCTAATAAGGTGTCTGTTTCTCCATATAAAAGTTCTGCTACTTGTATCAATTTTTTGATCATATCATTCACATTTGTATAATCGTTAAAAAGTGAAGACGCCATTTCAACGGTTATTAGATCTTTTCTAATTAATGTATCAATAGATTTATTGCTCTGCCTAATATTGGCCTTCGCTTCTTGTTTTAACTTAGACAATTTTTCAGCGTAATTATGTGTTTCATCTCCTTTTCTAAATAAATAAATAACCCTTAATACTTTGACAACTTTCTTTCTAAACTTATCATATTCTTCGAGCACATATTTGTTATCAATGTTTAATGATAAAGTTAGGTTTTTATTTAACTCTCTTATGTCTTTAATGATCTCGACCATTTTACGATTGGCTATTTTAATTTCGGTAATTACATGGTTTTGTTCTTTATTAAGTTTTAAAGTATTCTGCGCCGTAGTGGCGTACCTTATTATTTCACCATAAATAGTTTTCACTTTTTTATAGTACAGATCTTCAACATCTACATGCATATCCTTAGTAGATTTTTTAATAATCTGTTTAACCTTCTCTCCAGACTTAATATCTTCTCTGTGTATATTTAGACCATGTGTTACAATTTCAAAAATGGCATTTTTATATAAATATTTAGATTCATTAATTAAGGATGAAATTACTGAACCAGGAAATTCTAAAACGGCCTCGTTAAGGTATTTAGGTTCATCTATATCCTTATCTCCTTTTTCTTTAAAAGTCTTCATAAGAAATCGTTCTAACCTTTTGATAAAAGGAATCATTAGAATTACGCCTAGAACGTTAAAAATAGTATGAAACAAGGCTAGTTTTAAGGTGTAATCTGTTGAAGAAATTCGCATTAACTCTGATACATGATTAACAAAATTAGCTAAAGGGTAAATTAGTGCCAATGCAACCAACCCTGTTACCATATTAAATATTAAATGAGCACCGGCCAATCTTTTACCTGATATGTTCGATTTTAATGAGCCTAAAACCGCTGTAATAGTTGTGCCCACATTTGCGCCAATTGCCAATGCTAAGGCATTTTCATATTCTATTTGGCCAGCGGCTAATGCCGTTAAGATCAGCGCTAAAGTTGCACTACTAGATTGTAAAATGGTAGTTATAACGATACCTATACCAGTATAAATTATAACCCCTAAATAGCCAGAAACAGCAAATTGAGTTAAATCTATATACTCTTTAAAGACATCAAACCCTTCCTTCATATAGTGAATGCCCAAAAAGAAAAATCCCAGTCCGGCCAACACGTTTCCAATTCCTTTAAAGGAGTTCTTGTTTTGAAATGAAAAAATAATTCCAAAAACGAGCATCGGCATGGCCAATGCTGATATTTTAATTTTTAAACCAAATCCGGCTACCAACCATGCCGTTGCAGTAGTACCAATATTGGCGCCAAAAATCAATCCAATTCCTCCTGCCAGACTAATTAATCCTGCGCTAATAAATGAAATAGTAATTACCGAAACTAACGAGCTGGATTGAATAAATGCAGTTACAAGTGCTCCTAAACTTATACTTTTATAAAGCTTATCTGTTGCATTTTTTAATATTTTTTGAAGGGGGCCTTTCGTAAAAACTTTGAAACCCTCTTCTAACATAATCATTCCAAAAAGAAGAATGGCAACACCAGCTAATATTGTTTTTAAATTTGGGTTAACAAATAAAAGTACAGCCAATACTAATAAAAAAACCAAGAAAAAAAGCCTTCTAATCATTGGGAGAATATGTTGTAACTGTAAACTTAAACAAATTAACAGAAAAGATAAAAGTCATTTTTGTTATTTATGAACTAAGAAAATCTCGGTAAATCCGCACTGCATATAGATTTTAAATCAATATGAGTATAAAGCTATTAAGAAAAAATCAATACAATATGATTAATATCAGAAAACCATTTATATATAAATAACAAAAAAAGAGGAGTCTTATTTCTAAGCTCCTCTTTCATACTCTTAATTTAAGAATTATTAAGACCCACACATCAAGCAATCATCACCCTCTCCTTCTTTAGCACGAGCAATCATTTCTTTATACTCTTCGGGAGTCATTTCACTTTCACTATCTTGAGAAATCACAGCATTTACTTGTGTTTCTGCTGCCACACTAGCAGAAACTGCAGGTTTTGGTTCTGCTACTTTTACTTCTTTAGCTAGTGTAAATTGGGTAGCGTTTACCGCCGATTTAGTTCTAAGATAATACATTCCCGTTTTTAAACCTGACTTCCAAGCATAAAAATGCATCGAAGTTAATTTACTATAATCGGGGTCTTGCATAAATAAGTTCATTGATTGTGACTGGTCAATAAAGTAACCTCTTTGGCGTGCCATATCAATAATATCTTTCATACTTAATTCCCAAACCGTTTTATAAAGTTCTTTTAGGTCTTCTGGAATCGCATCGATATGTTGAATAGATCCATTTGCACGCATGATACTTTCTTTCATGCTATTATCCCACAAACCTAATTCAACTAGATCCTCTAATAAGTGTTTGTTCACTACAATAAACTCTCCAGATAAAACTCTTCGTGTATAGATGTTAGAAGTATATGGCTCAAAAGCTTCATTATTTCCTAAGATTTGAGACGTTGATGCTGTTGGCATTGGTGCTACTAATAAAGAGTTACGTACCCCGTTTTTCATCACTTGTTTACGTAATTTCTTCCAGTCCCAACGATCACTTAAATCATCTTCAGAAACATTCCACATATTGAATTGGAATTCACCTTCAGACATTGGTGAACCTTTAAATGTTGAATAAGCTCCTTTTGTTTTTGCCATTTCCATCGAAGATGTTACAGCGGCAAAATAAAGAGTCTCAAAAATATCTTGGTTGAGTTGTTTAGCCTCATCAGAAGTAAATGGTAATCGCAATTGAATAAATGCATCCGCTAATCCTTGAATACCTAAACCTACTGGTCTGTGTCTAAAATTAGAATTTTCAGCTTCCTTAACCGGATAATAATTACGATCAATAACACAATCTAAATTACGGGTAACCTTTTTGGTTACATCGAATAATTTTTTATGATTGAAATATTTTTTTCCGTCTTTATCTTCACTTACAAACATAGAAACCGCAATAGAAGCTAAATTACACACAGCAACTTCATCTTTAGCCGTGTACTCCATGATCTCTGTACATAGATTTGAAGAGCGAATTGTTCCTAAATTCTTTTGATTTGACTTACGATTTGCTGCATCTTTATACAGCATATAAGGGTTTCCTGTTTCAATCTGCGCTTCTAATATTTTCTCCCACAATTCACGTGCTCTGATCGTTTTACGACCTTTCCCAACTTTTTCATATCCTTCGTAAAGCTTCTCAAATTCATCCCCATAGGTGTCAAATAAATGCGGACATTCATTAGGGCACATTAAGGTCCATTCTCCATCTTCTTGAACTCGCTTCATAAATAAATCTGGAATCCACATAGCATAGAATAGATCACGTGCTCTATTTTCTTCAGCTCCGGTATTTTTTCTTAGATCTAGAAAGCTAAATACGTCTGCATGCCAAGGTTCTAAATACATAGCAAAAGAGCCTTTACGTTTCCCACCACCTTGATCTACATAACGCGCTGTATCATTATAGACTTTTAACATTGGTACAATTCCATTTGACGTACCATTTGTACCGCGAATATAAGAACCTGTTGCTCTTACATTATGAATAGACAAACCAATACCTCCAGCAGATTGTGAAATTTTAGCCGTTTGTTTTAAAGTGTCGTATATACCATCAATGCTATCATCTTGCATTTGTAATAAAAAACAAGAAGACATTTGTGGTTTTGGTGTTCCGGCATTAAACAATGTTGGTGTTGCATGGGTAAAGAATTTTTTACTCATCAACTCATAGGTTGCAATTGCTTCATCAAGATCATCTAAATGAATACCGACTGCAACACGCATTAGCATATGCTGTGGACGTTCAGCAATTACCCCACTCAATTTTAGTAAATACGAACGCTCTAATGTTTTAAACCCAAAATAATCATAGTTAAAATCTCTATTGTAGATAATTGTAGAATCTAACTTTGCAGCGTTATCCATAATCACTTTGTAGGTGTCGTCTGCAATTAAAGGTGCTTTTTTTCCGGTGCGGGGATTTACATATGTATATAAATCTGTTACAACTTCAGAGAATGTTTTCTTTGTGTTTTTATGTAGGTTAGATACGGCAACTCTGGCGGCAAGTTTGGCATAATCAGGATGTTGAACAGTCATTGTTGCGGCAGTTTCGGCAGCAAGATTGTCTAATTCTGAAGTAGTAACACCGTCATACAAACCTTCAATCACACGCATTGCAACTTTGGTAGGTTCGACCATTTTGTTTAGACCATAACTCATTTTACGAATTCTTGCTGTGATCTTGTCGAACATTACCGGCTCTTTTCTACCGTCTCTTTTTACTACATACATATCTACATAATTTTAGGTTAGTGGGTATTTTGGTTTGCCTTTCGGCTGATATTTTTGTTTAGCGAATACTAATTAATATTTATGCGACTCCCAGCTTTGTAGGAATGACATAAGTATCAAAAATCTGCATCAAAACTGATAGCTCCTGTTCCACCAGATTTTACGCCTGCTTTTTGATATTCTGAGACTCTTTTTTCAAAGAAATTCGTTTTCCCTTCAAGAGAGATCATTTCCATAAAATCGAATGGATTTGATGCATTATATACTTTTTCACAATGAAATTCTTCCAATAATCTATCGGTTACAAATTCTAAATATTGAGTCATTAATTTAGCGTTCATACCTATTAAACTTACTGGTAAAGATTCTGTAATAAAGCCTCTTTCTATATTTAAGGCATCAACAAGAATATCTTTAATTCTTTCTTTTGGTACCTTATTTACAATATGATTGTTATGTAAATGCACAGCAAAATCACAGTGCATACCTTCATCACGAGAAATTAATTCGTTTGAGAAAGTCAATCCTGGTAACAAACCTCTTTTTTTCATCCAAAAAATAGAACAGAAACTACCTGAAAAGAATATTCCTTCAACTGCTGCAAATGCAATTAAGCGCTCGGCAAAACTATCGCTCTCAATCCATTTTAAGGCCCAATCTGCTTTTTCTTTAATCGCCGGGAACACTTCAATTGCTCTAAAAAGTTCATCTTTTTCAACTTCATTTTTTACATAAGTATCAATCAAAAGTGAATACACTTCTGAGTGAATATTTTCCATCATTATTTGAAAACCATAAAAGAATTTTGCTTCAGAATATTGTACTTCATTTACAAAATTTTCTGCCAAATTTTCATTGACAATTCCATCAGAAGCAGCAAAAAATGCTAATATATGTTTGATAAAATAACGTTCATCATCACTTAATTTATTCTCCCAATCATTGATGTCTTGGTGTAGATCTATTTCTTCAGCAGTCCAGATACTTGCCTCCTGTTTTTTATACCATTCCCAAATATCTTGATGTTGAATTGGGAAGATTACAAATCTGTTATCATTTGGTGCTAAAATAGGCTCTACTTGCGACATTATAAATTTATTTATTTTTAAAATTCTTAGAATATGCGATTATTTGGGTAAAAATCGGGATAAACAAATATTGACTTTTTTACTGAAAAAAGAAAAGCATAATTATCCACAAAACAAGGCAAGTTTTTAACAAAATGAGTCTTTGATAAATATTTCTTAACATAAACTTAACATTTAAAACATTGTTAATCAACATTTTAAAAAATTCAATTCTTACCTTCAAGCAGAGAATGCCGGATTTTTAGAATTCTGCGTAAAATGAAAAAAAGTCTTCAAAAGTTGGATTTTATTTTTTGTGTTTCTCCGCCACCTTCTCTAGCTCGGAATACCAATCTTCTCCAAACTTTCTTACCAAAGCTTGCTTTACAAATTTATATACTGGAACTTGTAATTCTTTACCTAAAGTACAGGCATCATCGCAAATTTCCCATTTATGGTAATTCACGGCAGA
>Ga0316189_10003767_pt1 | contig 14685 bp, 14 predicted proteins | sample LowCovwburrow_MG_FD_204930 | JGI IMG/M metagenome (GOLD analysis project Ga0316189, IMG submission 204930) | Coastal sediment microbial communities from Maine, United States - Lowes Cove worm burrow | ecosystem: Environmental > Aquatic > Marine > Coastal > Sediment | place: USA: Maine...
AAGTTGGAATTGGAATTGAATTGATAGATGGCAAAAGAGAGGCTGAAATAATTGCTTCCACAGATTTAAAGCAGTTGATACAGAAAGATCAATCGTATCTTTATATTGATGTGGGTGGAGGAAGCACTGAATTTACACTCTTTAATGAAGGTGAAATCAAAATTTCAAAGTCTTTTAAACTGGGAACGGTGCGCTTATTGAACAACATGGTAGGCGAAGCTACTTGGGAAAAATTGGAGGATTGGATTAAGTTGCATACGAAAAACACAAATAAGATATCAATAATCGGCTCTGGCGGTAATATTAATAAGTTACATAAAATGTCGGGGAGGAAAGAGGGAGAACCCATTTCCTATATATGGTTAAATGCCCAATTCAATTTCTTGAATAGCTTGAGTTATGAGGACAGGATTTCAGAATTAGGTTTAAATACAGATAGGGCAGATGTTATAATCCCAGCTACTCGTATATTCTTAATGGCTGCCAAATGGAGCGGTGCCAAAAAAATACATGTGCCCAAGATTGGCCTGTCCGATGGGATCATTAAGACCCTTTATTATACCGATAATTAAAAAAAATGAGACTCAATACCCGCCATACTATCCATGTATTTTTTCTTCCTTACCCAAATTTTGGATAATCTTGGCTTCATATACCAAAAGATCTTGCCATTTTTGATTTACTTCCTCTATGTTGCCATATTGGCGTGCGAATTTTAAAAACATGGTATAATGCCCGGCTTCACTGATCATAAGTTTATGATAGAATTCTGCTAATTCCTTATCTTTTAACTGTTCGGATAATAATCGAAAGCGTTCGCAACTTCTTGCTTCGATCAGGGCAGCGTACAAAAGGCGATGTACCAATTGTGTGGTTCTGCTTCCTCCTTTTGGGAAAAATTTCATCAACGCAACCACATAAGCATCTTTTCTATCTCGACCCAAAGTTTGTCCCCTGGCGATTATGCGATCATGTACCATTTTAAAATGCCCCATTTCTTCACGTGAAAGTGCAACCATCTCCTGAATGAGTTCTGTATATTCAGGAAAAGAAACTATTAATGAGATTGCGGTACTGGCTGCTTTTTGCTCACAATAGGCATGGTCGGTAAGAATTTCATCAATGTTCTTTTCAACGATATTGACCCATCTGGGATCTGTGGGTAATTTAAGACCAAGCATAGCTATTAATATTTAAACCAAAAGTAATATGATTACAAATCGATTCAAAATTTGAACCTTATATTTACCAAATGAAACATTTTTTTAAGTTTTTAGGTGGGGTTTTTACAATTTTATTTTTAAGCTCAGCAGTACTACAATACAACGATCCGGACCCTTTGCTTTGGATTGCAATTTATGGGATAGCAACCTTAGTCACACTCGGATTTTTATTTAATAAAGTCTCTTATATGGTTCCCACGCTTGTTGGCCTTTTAGGTGTTATTGGGTTCTTTTTAATATTTCCCGAAAAGTTTGAAGGTTTTACTATCGGAAAAGGAGACATAAAGAATATTGAAGAAGCGAGAGAAGCTTTTGGTTTATTGATTATAGCTATGATGATGTTCATTTTTGCCATAAGGATTCGATTTAAGAATAAATCAAAGATCTAAGTCAAAAGTTTTTCGAAGAATATCAATAGCTGGGTTTTTCTCTCTGAGTTTTTGGTATTTTTCTTCAGGAGTGAAAGCAAACTTTTTGGCTACTTCTTCATTGACCGTTATTTTAAGCTTTATAAAATGATTATTGAGCTTCGTTCGCAAATGTTCCATAAGATCAAACTTTTCCCGTTCAATCTCTTTTTTCATGGTACCGTTGGGCAATTCGATCCAAATGGTTGTTTCATCAATGAGTTTGGGCTTATCTGAACTTAGGTTAGAGGCCAATATTTTTCTTCCATTATCATCGATTTTTTTTACAAAATCATCCCAATGTTTTTGCATATCCTCCTCAGTGAAAACTTCCTTGGGCATTGTGCTTTCATCAAGAACAACTTCTATTTTATTGATTTGATGCTGTTTCTTTGCTTTTAAGCTAGATATAGATAAGCCGGAAACCCGCTTTGCTGCAGGTTTAATGTTAATTGGTTTTGTGGTTACAAGCTCCTCAACTGTGGTTTGCGCAATGACTCCCGTTGCAGGTTCTGAAAGCACCACAGAACTATCCCCAATAGCTTCTGTGATTGGAACTATTTCTTTTGGTATAGGAGTTGCCGTGTCTCGAGCAGCAATAGTGTCAATGAATTCAGGTTCGTCTTTTGAAAGTTTTACTGGCGAAGTTAAAGGTGTTTGTTTGTAAAAAGCTGCGGGAGCAATGAATTCAATAGTATGATTCGCTAAAGCGATGGATTCAGGATTTTTTTTTTCGGCCCCAAAATCAATGGAAGCCAATTTCATAAGGGAAAGCTCAACCAAAAGTCTTTGGTTTTTGCTGGTTTTGTATTTTAAGTCACAATCATTGGCGATATTCAAGGCTTGTAACAAGAATGAATTAGAGGTTTGTTTGGACTGTTCCAAGTAATTCTTTTTAGCGGATTCCCCAACTTCCAGTAATTCAATGGTCTCTTCATGTTTGCATACCATTAAATCCCTAAAGTGGGATGCAAGTCCACTTATGAAATGATGTCCATCAAAACCTAAAGCCAATGTTTTATTCAATAAAAGCAACAATCCTGGAATGTCATTTTTTAAAATATGATCAGTGGCCGAAAAATAGGTGTCGTAGTCAAGAACATTCAGATTTTCGGTAACGGCTTTTCTAGTTAGGTTCTTACCAGAGAAACTTACAACCCTATCAAAAATCGATAGTGCATCGCGCATGGCACCATCGGCCTTTTGGGCAATGATATGCAAAGCATCATCATCGGCTTCTATGCCTTGATTCTCAGCAATGTATTTTAAATAATTGGCTGTATCTTTAACGGTAATGCGTTTAAAATCGAATATTTGACAGCGAGAAAGTATGGTAGGTATTATTTTATGCTTTTCGGTGGTTGCCAAAATAAAAATGGCATGTTTTGGTGGCTCTTCCAAAGTCTTTAAAAAGGCATTAAAGGCCGATTGTGAAAGCATATGTACCTCATCGATAATATAGACCTTGTATTTGCCAACTTGGGGCGGAATACGAACTTGGTCTATTAAATTTCTAATATCGTCGACTGAATTGTTCGAAGCAGCATCCAATTCAAAAATATTAAAAGCAAAATCCTCATCATCACCTTGGGTACCATCATGGTTTATTTGTTTGGCCAAAATCCTAGCACATGTAGTCTTGCCAACACCTCTTGGACCACAAAACAACAAGGCTTGTGCCAAATGGTTATTTTCAATGGCATTGAGCAGCGTATTGGTAATAGCCTGTTGCCCCACGACATCTTTGAATGTCTGCGGGCGGTACTTTCTTGCTGATACAATAAATGGCTCCAATTCGTATTACTTTTAGGGGGCATTTTTGCTAATGCCAATGCTTCTTTACAAATATAAAAATAGCGATGTATTCTTCTGTTTATTTAAGATGGATTAAACACTTTTTTATCAACAATTGAAGTAAATTTGCAGCGAGCAGGTCACCTTATCGATCTGACGGTTACCGTCAGGTAGGAAAGTCCGGACACCATAGTGCAGCATAGCGGGTAACACCCGTCTCCCGCTCTTAGCGGGACGGACAAGTGCAACAGAAAGAATGTACAGGTAATGCTGTAGTGAAATCAGGTAAACTCTATGCGGTGAAACGTCATGTAAATCAGTGTTTGAGGGCTGCACGCTCGAGCTGAAGGGTAGGCGGTTAGAGCCTTTGGGCAACCAAAGGCCTAGATAAATGATAGGGAGGGCTTTTAGCCTCACAGAATCCGGCTTATGACCTGCTTTTTTTATCTTTTATTTTAAACAAATGGTTGTTTAATTGAAGGACTTGGCTCTGAAAACCATATTGGGCCTTCACCCGTAATGTACACGCAATCCTCTAATCTTACACCAAATTCACCGACAATGGATATATTGGGCTCAATACTAAAGCACATGCCAGGTGCTATTATTCTTTGATTATTTCTAACGGCATTCCCCCATTCATGCCCATCCATACCAATGCCATGTCCTGTTCTATGCGGTAGGCCTGGAAGGTTGTATCCAGGACCAAAGCCAGCATCGGTTAAAACTTTTCGAGCAGCTGCATCCACATTATGAAACGGCGCACCAACCTGGGCGGCTTCAAAACCAGCGGCCTGTGCTCTTTTTTCCAAATCCCATATTTCTTGTTGACGTGTTGTAGGTTCTTCCCCAAAAACGATGGTCCTACTAATATCAGAATTGTAACCCTGTACAGTACAACCACAGTCAACAAGTATAACGTCCCCTTTTTTCAATTTTTGTGGTTTGCTACTACCATGCGGAAAGGCTGAGGCTTCTGCAAAGTTGGCCATAGCGAATTGATGGTTCGCACCCATTTTCATATGTGCCTCTGCAACTGCAGCGGAGAAAACAGATGGACTTGCCCCTTCCATTAAACTTTCAAAACCTATTTTAATGGCTTTTATCGTAATGTTGGTCGCTCTTTGCATTAAAGCTATTTCAGTAGGGGTTTTAATTATTCGACATGGGATGGTAATTGGGTCGCCACTAACATACTCAAGATGTGGTGCTGCTTTTTTTATACCATTATATATAAAAAACCGTAGCCGTTCCTCAATACCGATTCGACCATTGGAAATATTCGATTCCTTAAGAGCCAACGCAATCTGTTCAAACGGACTTTCGTCTTCCTGCCAGGCATATACTTTTTTACCGACCTTTAAAATTTCAAGGAGGCGTTCCTCTTCAAAACCTGGGCAGATATAACTGATTTCACCAGCCGAAGGTATTACGGCAACAAGAGGTCGCTCACTTGGCCACCAGGAGAGTCCAGTAAAATATTTCAATGAGGTGCCAGCATCCAATAGCAAAGCATCAATACCTTTCTCCACCATTAATCCCTGTGCCTTTTTAATCCTTCCTTTTATTTCTTGAATAGAAATGGGTTCAATATCATTGGTCATGGATTGTAATTCTTTTGAATCCTCGATTTTGAAGTTTTGAGTAGGTTCATTGGCACGTGCACTAACACCTGTAATTACGGCAGCACTTGCACCGATTAATGATTTATTGATGAATTTTCTTCGCTCCATATATATAGAATTAAATTAAACAGGATTTGGTCTAAAAATAAGGAAATTGTATAAATACTAGCTGAAATTAAGCATTATCAACCATTAATCTTTATGATTAAAAAAACTAAAAACACTACCGCCATATCTGCGTTGATTGCTAAAGTGATCCAATGAAGAGAGGTCGGTATGTTTTGAATGTTCAATAATGAGCATACCACCATCCAGCAACATTTGGTTCTTAAATACTAACTCGGGTATTTTTGCAAAATCTTCAGTAGCGAGATCATAAGGGGGGTCAGCGAAAATAATATCTACTTTTAGTGAAGATTTTTCCAAGAAACTAAAGGCATCACTTTTTATGGTTGAGATGCCAAAATCCAATTCATCCGAAATTTTGTCAATGAACTTAATGCAGCCATAGTCGGCATCAACCGCGACCAATTCTTTCGTTCCACGAGAGGCGAATTCGAAGCTAATATTTCCAGTACCGGCAAAGAGGTCAAGTGCAGAAATATCCTCAAAATAGTACTCATTGTTCAATATATTGAATAGCGCTTCCTTGGCCATATCGGTAGTTGGGCGAACGGGCAACTTTTTAGGTGCAAATATTCTTCTGCTTTTATGTTTACCTGATATAATTCGCATTATAAAGCACTTAAAACAGTAAAATCCAAAGATTTTTGATTCATTGTAGCCATAAGGTATGAGCCTCCTGATGGGATGAACAGCGATATGTCTTTAATATATTTGTAGCAAAGATTATATATATCATCTCCTTCTTCAATTGTACCAAAAAGCTTCAGTTTTATACTTTCGGTATCCAAGTTTAACTGTTCCAGGGTAAAGAGCAAATAATATATAAAATCCTCTTTGGATGTAATGGTGAAGCTATTGTAAAACAACAGTTTTTTCTGAGCTATAATGGTAATATCCATTTGTTGACCAGCAATATGCACATAACAAATGGGTTCTTTGTTGGCTCCGGAATTATTCAATAAACCCTGAACCAATACTGTACCATTGTGTTTGTATTCAAATTCCCCGAACAAATCAAAAATATAATTGTTGATGTTTACAAAGGGCACATAAACATTGACTATATCATAATTGTCCAATTCATCATAGGCAATATGATCGTTGGCAAGAATCTTAGTATTGAATTTTAGATAGTTGGCCAATTCGTTCACATCAAACAATGATTTAGGAACAAAACTGAATAGATTGTTACTGTGCACAACAACAACTTCAGAAAATTGGTTGGAGCCCAAATTGTGGGTCTTGAATAGTTGCTCTAAATTCTTTTGCAGTTCTAAAGGGGAAAGGATTTTTTCGAAAATCAATCGGTCAGACTTAAGAATAGAATTTCCGATTGTATCTAGAATACAAAAAGAAAGTCCATTCAAGCTTACCTGAATGGACAGTTTATTAAAATTTTCCAAAGAGTTATCCTCAGTATTATTGATCTTCTTTTTTGTCATATATCGGTGGCCAGTTACCACTTGTACTAACTTGCTCCATTGAACCTACTTTGATTACGTCACCATTTACTTCCTCAACACTTATCTGTGCATTTTCACGTTCTATCATGTCTTTAGGTTGGTCGCCTAAAAGAACACTCTTTTTAACCTTTGCCTCGAAAACTGGTGCTTTATAACCACCTTTATCAATAATCGCAGATTTCATTTCAAATTTCTCACCACCCGGTGCTCCAGGAACGTTCATTAAGCTTTTATAACGATCATCATTCTTGAACAATGAATCTTTAACTGAAACAAATCCTAAAGTATCAATTATTTTAACTTCCCTTAAAAGTTCAATACCATACGTCTTATCCATCTCCATATAAGATGAATCTCTTTGCTGGGTTATCGTATACTTGCCATTCTCAACAAAACTTATTAGGGTATTGAAATCATTGGCATACTTTCCAGTTACAGTTTTATAAGCCTCTTGCGAATTTCTAATATCCTTTAATTTAGAAACAACTTTTGCAAAGCGCTCTTCTTTTACCTTTTTAAACTCCATAGGTCCAGTAACAGATTGATAAATAAGGTATCCGAATCCGATACATGCAATCCAAAGTACAATTTGTATTATGGTCTTCATTTTGTAAGTGTTAATTTTAATATAGTGGTTAACACAAATCTACAATTTTTTTGCAAACTGCCTAATATTTTATTATAGGATTTATGCATATTATCCATTTTGTAAAATATGCCGATAGGAACAGGTTTGTTTGAAGATATAAAGGTTTGGCTCCTTACATATTACATTTTAATGTAGTATGGTTTAATGAACTGTCAATTGATATTTTGATGGAATATTTATGATATGGGACACTTGACCAATAATCATGTTTATATTTGGGGCCTATGAATACGCTTACCGACTCTTCTTTTTTTGCAATCCTAAAGGAAAAATTCCCGCATGACCCTACGCCAAAGCAATCGGTTGCTTTGCAGCAATTATCGAGCTATGTACTTTCTAAGGAAAAGGAAAGATTATTTTTATTAAAAGGATTTGCGGGTACCGGTAAAACGACCATTATAGGGACATTGGTAAATAACTTGTGGCATACTACCATGAAAGCGGTGCTCATGGCACCAACCGGAAGGGCAGCCAAGGTAATGTCAAGTTATTCAAAAACCCAGGCCTATACGATTCATAAAAAAATCTATTTTCCCAAAAAGCAAACGGGAGGAGGTGTACAGTTTGTTTTGGCCCCCAATAAGCACCGAAATACCATTTTTATTGTTGATGAAGCATCAATGATACCGGATACACCCGCAGATTCCAAACTTTTTGAAAATGGGTCTCTTTTAGATGACCTTATGATGTTTGCCTATTCGGGCCACAATTGCAAATTGATTTTAATAGGCGACACTGCTCAACTTCCGCCAGTGCATCTTGATTTAAGTCCTGCTTTGGATGAGGGTAAATTATCGCTCAACTATAATAAGGAAGTGACAAGGTTGGAGTTGGATGAAGTCGTGCGACAATCTGAGCATTCAGGAATTTTGTTCAATGCTACCCTATTGCGGGAACAATTGCAGAGTAGCTTTTTCAATGACTTTAAATTTGATGTGAACCCATATTCAGATATTGTTAGGTTGGTTGATGGGTATGAAATCCAAGAGGCTATCGATGGGTCATATTCGGAAAATGGGAAAGAAGAGACTACTATAATCGTTCGTTCCAACAAAAGGGCAAATCTTTATAACGAAAATATACGCAGTCGTATACTTTATTTGGAAAATGACTTGGCCGTTGGTGATTATATGATGGTGGTCAAGAACAATTATTTTTGGTTAAAACCCACTTCCGAAGCTGGTTTTATAGCTAATGGTGATATCATTGAGGTTTTGGAAATATTCGCGATAAAAGAACTATATGGCTTCAAATTCGCCGAGGTGAAAGTAAAAATGGTCGATTATCCCAATCAAACACCCTTCGAAACCGTTTTATTATTGGATACCATTCAGGCAGTAACCCCTTCCTTATCCTATGAAGATGGGAACAAACTTTATCAGGAAGTCATGAAGGACTATGCCCATGAAAAATCAAAATACAAAAAATTCCTCGGCGTTAAGAACAACAAGTATTTTAATGCCTTGCAGGTAAAGTTCTCCTATGCCATTACTTGCCATAAATCCCAAGGTGGACAATGGAATACCGTTTTTGTAGAACAGCCTTATTTGCCCAATGGCATAGATAAAGAATACCTCCGATGGTTATATACTGCAGTTACCAGGGCCAAGAAACAATTGTATCTTATAGGTTTTAAATCTGATTTTTTTCTTGAATCGGAATAACTTAATTTAGTGAAAAGAATAAGAATGAACTCTGAAACAATAATAAGTATATTCTTGGGAGTAGGATTGGCTGCCTCTGTCGGTTTCCGAATTTTTCTGCCTTTGTTCGCTTTGAGTCTCGCCTCTTATTTTGGAGTTTGGGAGCTCAATGAAAGTTGGCAATGGATAGGAAGTATTGCAGCGCTCATAACGCTAGGCGTTGCTACTTTAGCTGAAATATTCGCTTATTTCATTCCTTGGGTTGATAATCTTTTGGATAGCATTGCAATTCCGTTGGCAGCAATTGCAGGTACGGCCGTGATGGTATCCACTGTAGCTAATCTAGACCCCGTAGTTACTTGGTCATTGGCCATTATTGCAGGAGGGGGTACGGCTACTGCCATTAAGGGAGCTGGGGCCTCAACCAGATTGGCCTCAACGGTAACAACTGGCGGAGTGGCAAATCCGTTAGTTTCCACAGTGGAAACAGGAACTGCTGTTGTGGTTACAACAGCCTCGATTTTTGCACCTATATTAGCGGCTTTTTTGGTCATTGTCATATTAGTCTTCATATTTATAATCTATCGAAGGCTAAGACCAAGGGCAAAACCATAATTAATGAATCTAAAGTCAAAAAAAGTGAAAATTATTGCCATGATTCCGGCGCGCTATGCGGCTTCCAGATTTCCTGCTAAACTAATGCAGGATTTGTCTGGAAAACCTGTAATTCTCCGTACTTATGAGGCTGCAGTCAATACGCAATTGTTCCATGAAGTCTATGTGGTAACCGATAGCGATATAATATTTGATGCGATTACAAATGCAGGTGGTAATGCGATTATGAGTATGAAGGAGCATGACTGTGGCAGCGACCGTATTGCGGAGGCTGTTACGAACATGGATGTCGATATTATTGTAAACGTACAGGGCGATGAACCTTTTACGGATCGTGAGAGTTTGGCAAGTGTTTTAAAGGTATTCGAGGAAGACCATGCCGAGGAAATTGATTTGGCTTCACTTATGGTAAGAATCAACGACTGGGAAGAAATAAACAACCCAAATACGGTAAAGGTAATAATTGATAACCGTAATTTTGCACTGTATTTCTCAAGGTCTCCGATTCCATATCCTAGGGACGAGGAAATTGAGAATATCTATTATAAGCACAAAGGTATTTATGCATTCAGAAAGCAGGCATTAATGGACTTTCAACGCTTACCTATGCTGCCCTTGGAGGCTAAGGAAAAGATTGAGGCCATCAGGTATTTAGAGTACGGGAAAAAAATTAGAATGGTTGAGACTGTCGTTAGTGGCATTGAAATTGATACCCCAGAGGATTTAAAAAGAGCCCAAGCCGCATGGAAGTAGATTTTAGTAAAATAAAAGTAATTGGCTTTGATGCCGATGATACCCTTTGGGTGAACGAGACTTACTTTCGGGATACCGAAGAGCAGTTTGCAAATTTGCTTGAGGGATTTGAAACAAAGAATAAGATTGACCAGGAGTTGTTCAAGAAAGAAATGGATAATTTAGAACTCTATGGTTATGGCATTAAAGGTTTTATGCTTTCAATGATAGAATCTGCTCTTGAATTATCAAATAACGAAGTATCACAAGCAACGATTCATGAAATCTTGAATCTTGGTAAAAGAATGATAGCCCATCCCGTTGAATTATTGGATGGGGTCAAAGAAGTTTTAGAAGAACTCGGTGACAAATATCGTTTGATTGTTCTTACCAAAGGTGATCTATTGGATCAAGAACGAAAACTTGAAAGGTCGAGCTTATCAAAATATTTTCACCATGTAGAGGTGCTAAGTGATAAAAAAGAAGTGAATTATAAAAACCTTTTGGAACATCTTGAAATAGAGGTTGATGAATTTTTAATGATCGGAAATTCCCTAAAATCTGATGTACTGCCTATTATAAATATTGGGGCCAAAGCCGTCCACGTTCCCTTTCATACCACCTGGCAACATGAACAGGTGTCGATTGAGGATAAAGATTACAATTATTTGAAAATAAATAGTTTGAAAGATGTTTTGAACTATTTGAATTAATGCTATGGAATTGAAGAATAAAAAAGAAATAAAATATACAATTTCGGGTCACAATGTAAAGTACAAGAACTTTCCTATGGTGCCGCGGGTAGTTTTTGGCAAAGGGAGTTTCAATCAACTGGGAGAAATTTTGATGCCAAAACGGAAGCATTCCGATTCACCTTTCATTTTTTTAGTGGATGACGTTTTTGAAGGAACTGAACTGGCGAAGAGAATTCCCGCCATATTTTGTGATCAAATCATATTTATTTCCGCCGATGAAGAACCGAAAACGTATCAGGTAGATGCTTTAGTCCAAAAAGTAAGTAATGATTTCCCTGAACTTGTCTCAGGTATTGTAGGTATAGGTGGTGGAACCATTATGGATCTGGCCAAGGCCGTCGCCATAATGCTGAACAACGAAGGTAGTTCTTCGGTATATCAAGGGTGGGATTTGGTAAAAAAACCAGCTATCTATCATGTTGGTGTTCCAACTATTAGTGGCACAGGGGCTGAGGTTTCTAGGACAACTGTGCTTTTGGGCCCTGAAAAGAAATTGGGTATAAATTCAGACCATACGACTTTTGACCAAGTGGTTTTAGATCCAGATTTAACACAAGGTGTATCAAAAGAGCAATGGTTTTATACCGGTATGGATTGCTATATTCACTGTATTGAATCTCTGAATGGTACTTTTCTGAATGCTTTTAGCCAAAGTTATGGTGAGAAGGCTTTTGAGTTATGTAAAGAAGTTTTTCTGGACGGTTTAACGCCTTGTGAATCCAGGGATAAATTAATGATGGCCTCTTGGCATGGCGGCATGAGCATAGCCTATTCCCAAGTGGGAGTGGCGCACGCCATGAGCTATGGACTCTCCTATCTTTTAGGGGTTAAACATGGCATTGGCAATTGTTTGGTTTTTCAACATTTGGCGGAGTTTTATCCTGAAGGTGTGGCACTATTTAAAATTATGCGCGAAAAGCATGAAATACATTTGCCAGAAGGGCTATGTGCCAATCTTTCTGATGAAGAATTCAATACCATGATCTCGGTTTCAATGGGCATGGTTCCTTTATGGGAAAACGCTTTAGGACAGGACTGGAGAAAGATCAATCTATCAGAAAATTTAGGAGCCCATAAATGCATACACTTGCCAAGTTTATATATTTTAAGTTGCTCGGTTGGAAGACGGTAGGGGAGTTTCCAAAATTAAATAAATGCGTTGTAGCTGTAGTGCCACATACCAGCTGGTTGGATTTTTTTCTGGGACTATTGATACGTAGGGTTATTGATCAAGAAATAAACTTCATAGGCAAGAAAAGTCTTTTTAAACCACCATTTGGTTGGTATTTTAGGTGGATGGGGGGTGCTCCTATAGACCGAAGCAAAAGCAGTGATACGGTTACAGCAATAGCCAACATATTCAATGAAAAAGAAGTATTTAGGTTGGCCTTATCGCCTGAAGGTACCCGTAAAAAGGTAGAGAAATGGAAAACAGGATTCTACTATATTGCCAAAGCCGCCAATGTACCCATTATCCTTGTTGCTTTTGATTACGGACATAAGCAGATAATTTTTTCCCAACCCTATATTCCAACAGAAAATAGAGCGGAAGACTTTAAGAATTATAAGGATTTCTTTAAAGGCGCTGTTGGTAAAATCCCTGAATATACTTAGACCCTAATAAATTCAAAGTTTATACTGGCTGATTCGAAAGTACCATCGTTGTCAAAATCATATTCTCCGGTATCAGAGCCTAGGCGAATTCTGTTAAAGAGATTTGGAGGTTGTGGAAATGAAGATATGGTATTTATTCTTGCATAGTATGGTACACATTCTGTGTATCATCAAAACATATTTAATAGATTGATGATTAATTAGTTATATGTATTTAAAATTCAATTTGTTCGTAATTTGTTCGTAATTAGTTCTAAAATAATTGATTATTCACATAATAAATAATTCTGGCATATTGGTGTTAATATAGGAAAGTCTAAATAAAGGTGGAATTAAGTGCCACTAGTTTAATTAAAAGAAAACTGGTCTATTTGAACTTTAAAAGGCTGAATCCCTGTTTCGTAAAATTATCAAAGCAAGATCATTTCATTCATACCATATACTTTGTCGGGCTTGTCGGATAAATTTTCATTAGAAAAATATACTGCCATAATTCTCCTGACGCTTTTTCATTTATTTCTCTGTATAACCAAAATAGGTGTAGTTGGCCTGATAATTTTCGTGAAGAGGAATCGCTAGATTACATTTGAAGGACCATAGCATAAGTAGGTTAAGTTCATGGTAAGTATTCTATGGACTTTCCAAATAAAATCTCATTAATTTTTTATAATAGGTTGATTATTTTCCCATCAATACACCCCTTCCTTTTGTGGGGGGCGATATTGAGGGAAAAATAATTTTTAGGAGGCATGTCTCCAAAGGTCAACGTATGGTGTGTCACGATTGATTACGGCGAACACCCGTGATATGAGCTTGTTCCGTATAACGTTCACCGTACTCATCTTGTTTTTCCCTTCGGCCAATCTACGGTAGTAATAATCCCTGATTTCCATGTTATAGCAAATCGATGATTTGGCGCACATATCAAGCAGGCTTTTCATTTTTTTATTGGCCAGATGACTTACCTGGGTCTTTCCCCTGAGACTGGTTCCCGATCGATTAGGGAAGGGAGCCACTCCACAATATGCAGCGAACTGCCGGGCAGTTTTGAATTTAGTAAAGGCCTCGGTATATACGATCAGGAACAGGGCAGCTTGATCGCCTATACATTTTATCGTCTTCAACAGATTGAACATATGATCAAGTTCCGGACGGATTTTTATGATCCGTTGCATTTCTTTTTCAAGTTCCTTGATCTGTTTTGAGAGTTCCTTGATCATTCTGTCCTGGACTTTGAAGAGAAGTTCATTGTCCTTCCGTTTGAGGATGCTCTTGTGTTCCCTTGAACTTGCCTTGTAACCAGCTCTTTGTCTTACTAGGCGGTCTCTAAGGGAAAGCAGTTTTTTGACGGTCTTGATCTCTTTCGATTGTACAATGGAAGGTTGTATCTCATCCCGTAACCTATAAGCATACAAAGCAATCTTGGAGGCATCTATCCGATCGTTCTTTCCTCTTGCAATGCCCAAAGATCTTTTTATTTCCAATCCCGGGATTATAGCATGGGGAATCTCTTTTTTGGAAAGATATTCCGATAACCGTTCCGAATAAAGGCCCGTGTGTTCGAAGGCGATAAAAATATGTTCCTTCTGATGGGAACTTGATCTATAGCCCCATTTGAGCAGTTTTGCAAAGCCTTTGCCGGAGTTTTCAAAAGTTGCCAGTTCTTGGTTACTGTGAATGCAGACATCAAGGGTCGCCTTGCTAACATCGATGCCGATAGTTTCTGTGATTTTCATAACTTTAAGCTGTTTAAAATTGGTTACGTTGACTAAAACCTTTAACAGGTACTACCTAAAATTCTATTTGGTCCTTGTAACCGGGTTAGAAAAGAATGGGGACTAATACTTACCCTAGGCCGTTAACCTAGATTTGGGGATAGTTCACCCCATTCTTTTTTGAATAGCCCTAAGTTATAAACATAATTGGGAGTTATGAGTCTCCCCCGGACCCCCTCTTTTCATCATCATCATAATTTTGCTTTTTTAATCCTGGAATTATTCAGAAGCTAATCTAAAGGATTTGGGCTTGCAGAACGAAAC
>Ga0316189_10003768_pt1 | contig 14685 bp, 11 predicted proteins | sample LowCovwburrow_MG_FD_204930 | JGI IMG/M metagenome (GOLD analysis project Ga0316189, IMG submission 204930) | Coastal sediment microbial communities from Maine, United States - Lowes Cove worm burrow | ecosystem: Environmental > Aquatic > Marine > Coastal > Sediment | place: USA: Maine...
CGATCCAGTGCCTCGTCAATAGTCATATCGTTATTGGGGTCGCCCAGACCCTTTGCCATAGTCAGGTTTTCAGTCGCGGTCAGATCGAGTTTGACGCCGTCCCGGTGCCCCACGTAGGCGGTGTAGGCATGGTAGTCGGGACCGAGCTCGAAAATATCCTCACCGTCCCAGGTGATATTGCCGGCCTCCGGCAGGCGGATACCACAAAGGATCCTGAGTAACGACGTCTTGCCGCTGCCGTTTCTTCCTTCAAGCAGCAGCACTTCACCCGGTGTCACCCTGAACGACAGGTTTTCAAACAGTGTGCGGTCATCGCGTATGCACATCAGGTCATGTGCTTCGAGGTTCACGGGATCTACTTCCTGAGTCTTTGTTGTGGACGGAGTATATATTAGGTTCTTTTAAATATCAGGGACCTGGGGTATTTCACAAAACCCGGGGGCAGTCTGCATGGTGCGGGGAACTGAAATCGGCGCTTATTGGTGCCCCCAGGCAAGGGAAGGCGTAAGCTCACCATAGACAAGGGTTTAGTTATTGATCTGTCTCATGGAATGCGACATCAGTCGGTACTAGACTTGCCAGTGATGTCATGGTCATGACAGAAACGTCATACGCAACATCCACAATAATTCCTACGCATGGGGGTGCAGGGAATGAAAACGAAAACCGCCTTTGACCTCCAGTCACTGGTCGATACTCATGAGCGTCCGTTCGTGATCATTGATCAGAGCTTCAAGATCGTTGCAGTGAACAGTGCCTACGAACAGAGCTACGGTCTGACCCGTGATGAAATGATGGGAAAACACTGTTACCAGGTCAGCCATCATAATGAGCAACCCTGTTTCGAGTTTGGCGAAGAGTGTCCTTACCAGCAAGTCTATGACAGCGGCGATGCCTGTACCTGCATGCACATCCATTACGATGCGGAGGGGTGTGCACACCGGGTCAAGATCAAGGCCTACCCGCTACGGGATGCCGATGGCGAAATGTATCTCGGCGAGGCGATTCATGATCTGTCGCAGCCGGATGAGAGTAACAGCGACCAGCTTCATATGGCGGGTGAAGCCGAACCCTTCCTGCGCATGCTGGAACAACTCAACCTGGCCGCTTCCAGCGATGCACCGGTATTGCTGCAGGGGGAAACAGGTACTGGCAAGGACCTTGCCGCGAACTTTATTCACCTGCATTCCAGTCGTAGCGATAAACCATTCCTGACACTCGATTGCACAGTGCTGACCGAGTCACTGTTCGAGGCCGAGGTGTTCGGGCATGAGCGCGGTGCTTTCACCGGTAGCGTTGGCGACAAGGAAGGCCTGTTCGAGCTGGTCGACGGTGGCACTTTGTTTCTGGATGAAATTGGTGAACTGCCCGCGCAAATCCAGGCCAAACTGTTGCGCGTGCTGGAGACTGGCGAGTATCGGCGTGTTGGTGGCCGCAAGACCTTGTATACCAACGCCCGCATTATCTGCGCGACCAATCGTAACCTTGGCTCTGATGTCGAATCGAAAACGTTCCGCGAAGACCTTTACTACCGCGTAGCATGCTTGCATATACGGGTGCCTAGTCTGAGGGAGCGCCTGAAAGACGTGCCGTTGCTGGCAGAAATTCTGCTCGATCGCATCAGTTCATCCACTGGGCGAAATCATCTGCTTAGCCCGGATGCCATATTTCAGTTACAGGCCTACCAGTATCCCGGGAATGTTCGTGAATTGCGCAATATTCTCAGTGTGGCAGCGGCGCATTGTCCCGGCGTCACAATTGAAGCCAAGGATATCGCTCCCATTATCAGCTGTATGAAATCCAGAAGGCGAGCCGATTGTGGATTTGAAAAGCCAGCTGTAACGGATATGAGCTCGCAGGAAACACCGGAAAATGTACACACGCTTGAGCACCTTGAGTCGCAACATATTGCCGAGCTGCTCAAGCAGTGTCAGGGCAACCGTCGGCAGGCTGCTGAGGCCCTCGGTGTCAGCGAACGCACTATGTACAGAAAGTTGAAACGTTACGGCCTTGGTTGATCAAGAGCAGCTTGTACAGGCGCTTCCTGTTTTGGCATCAATGTTTCGATAAGCTGTTTTACTTCTTCGTTATCCCATTCCAGGGCGCCCTGCACACCGTAGCGAATGTGGCCTTCACTATCGATGAGATAGCTGGTTGGATAGATCTGAATACCCCAGTCCTTTATCACCGTTCCTTTGCTGTCCAGTAATGTTGTAAAAGTAATGTTCAGCAGTTTCTTGAATCGCCAGACCTTGGACTTGCTCTCTTCAACGTCGACCGCGAGGATACTGAAGGGGCGGCCGTGCATTGCCTGGTGCAGGCGCTGCATGCTTGGCATTTCCCTCAAACAGGGCTGACACCAGCTTGCCCAGAAATTGACCAGTATGACCTTGCCCTTGTAGTCGTTGATGTTGTGTTGTTGTCCAGACAGGTCGGGCAATTCCAGTGGTGGTGTTTCGGGGTTTTGTGGAAATGGGATCAGCTCACCACAGAATACCGACTGGCTTAGCAATAAACCGGTGAGAGCAGCAACGACCACGTATAAACGTCGCCACGCCCCGTTGTTGTCAATTAGTTTGATAATGCTCACTGGTTCAGTATAAGCGGCCGGGTTGATCGAGAACATAGTCACCAGTGCGCGCCCTTATGTGTGTTAATAACATGTTCAAACCGACAGAATTGCGTCATGCAGACTTTAAATCCTGCCTTATTGGTGGTTACTCTATACTGAATATAGCAGCCAGTACTATGAACAGCGTAGATATGGATGCTTCACGGGGCCTGTAACACGCCTGTCTGACAAATAAATGATGCTTATGATTACCGAGCCTGCCAGGACGAGTACAGAAACCAACAGTCAGGTGCCGCGCGGACAGCGCGCAATAGCGCTGGTGCTTGCCGCTGTAGCCGGTGCGGCGGTTATGGTCGTCGAGCTTGGCGTAGCGCGAATACTGACCCCGGTATTTGGTGGTTCGATCACAGTGTGGGCGCTTGTGATTGCAACTACCATGCTGGCGCTGGCTGCTGGTTACATGTTTGGTGGGCGTCGTGCAGACCTGAAAGGTGGTATATATGTTGCGCAGCGGGCAGCGATCTATGGCGCATTGCTCTGTGCATCCATACCCCTGGTTCGCAGGCCTTTGATCGAGGTGACCATAGACCTTTCCACAGTTGCCGGCGCAGCAATTTCCGCTGTTGTTCTCATTGCGCCATCACTGTTTTTTCTCAGTCAGGTATCACCGGCGCTGATACGTGGACTTTCTTCAGGTGGAGCAGGGCACATCGGTGGCACCGCAGGGGGTGTCTATGCCATTTCCACAATGGGTAGCCTGGTGGGGACGCTGGCGGCGGTCTGGATGCTGCTCTATACACCCCTGAGTGTTACGTTTATCGGTACGGCATTTATAACTGCCACCACTGCCATCGTCCTGAAGCCGCATCTTGGCACGGCATCACTGCTGGTCGTGATGTTGTCTGTGGCGATGATATTTTCCTTGGGTACGAATGGTCAGAAGTTGAGTGCACTTAATGCACGTGGTGAGATATGTACGCTGGTGGAGAAACGACATTCGCTGTATGGCGAAATAAAGGTGCTGGAGAGAAATGGTGATTATCGTTACATGGTGGCTAACGGGTTCGACCAGGGTGGTATTTATATTCCCACCGGTCTTTCCACCTATAACTACGACGATGCGCTGATTGCTGTTGTGGACCTTTATCTGGAACAACCAGAAAGTGCGCTCATAATCGGGCTTGGCCCAGGTGTGATGGCAAAAACTCTGGCCCAGGCCAGGGTGTCGGTTGACGTCGTCGAAATTGATAGCGAGGTTTTAAGCGCGGCGCGTGAGTATTTCGGTTACACAGGGGATGCTGAGATTGATGACGGCCGACGCTTCCTGCAGCGCAGCGATCACCGCTGGGACGTGATCTTCGTCGACGCCTTTCTGGGTGGCAGTCCACCCTGGCAGCTATACACCCGAGAAGCCTTTGAGAGCTATCGCTCACACCTTGAACACGGTGGTGTGGTCGTCCTGAACCTGGTCGGTAACCACCTGGACCCTGACCAGTTGCCTGCGCTTGCCTCGGTTGCAGCAACTGCCCGCACTGTTTTTCCTACCGTAGACATATATCCGGATCCATGGGGATCAGATGACTATCCGACGCGAAATATATTCCTTGCTGTCAGCAACCGTCCACGGCTGAAACCGCTAAAGCCCGGATCTCCTACCCAGGCTGATACTCTTGTAGATGCACTGGCCCGAAGCAGACCGATCAAGATTGCACCTGGGCGCGTATTGACGGATGACTCGGCTCCACTTGAGCCGCTGGTGCGTCGAACCACTGAGATCCTGCGCTCGCGGGCACGCGAATATCTGCCTCTTAGTCTACTGATCGAGTAAACATCTCTGGCGACTTCGCTATCTGAACGATGGTCATGTGTGACATGCATGACACTTGAGGCAGGGTAGTTATGCCAATGTGGCAGAACTGTCAGATTTCAAGTTTATTATTGACTACCGAAGTACTCTATTATTCAAAGGGTTATAACCAGCCAAATAGTGGCTCAGTTCATGCTATGTAACAAGGACACAAATAAAGACGAGTCGTTCGATCGCCCGAGACGACCACTGAAGGCCAAAGGAGAGAGACCAATGAGTGCAGCCCCGGATACCCACTGCAAATCACAGAATGTCGGTTTTATGCGGCGAGTAGTTTCACGAACTGCTTTCGCATTTCTCGCACTTACCTGTTCCCTTGCAGGCACGGCCTGGGCGCAACCTGGCGGAGGAGGAGGTGGTGCAAACTGCACCATCACCACGGTTCCCAATCCGGCCAACATCACTGAAGGTGATTCGGTCGATTTCGTCGGATCTGTGTCCGGTAAATCTCCCCAAACATACTCCTGGACTTTTGAAGGTGGTTCACCAACTTCATCGGATCAGCAGACGGTGACAGTGACCTATGCCACCCAGGGCACCTATACGGCCACCCTGGACGGTACCAACGGCAAGGGGCAGGCCTGCACCGCCAGTGTCACGGTCGACGTCGCACCGGGCGGCACCAAACCGGTCTGCAGCATCGATACACCCGCCACGGATCAAACCATCGTCGAGGGCGGTACTATTGACTATACCGGCACCGCTACCGACAACAACGGAACGATTGTGAGTTACTCCTGGACCTTCGGGGGCGGTACACCTTCCTCTTCGACCGTTGAAGATCCCGGCACGGTGACCTACGACACCGCGGGTGTCTATCAGACAAGCTTTACGGCAACTGATACTGATGGTGAGACCTGTGATGCGGCCACTCGGACAATAACCGTAGAGCAGGATGTCGCAACTCCCACGGGCCGTGGTGATGCTTATGCCACGCCTGTGGATACACCGCTCGATGTGGAAGCCACAAGTGTTTCCGGTGTGCTCTACAATGACTTTGGCGGTACGCCACCGTTGACAGCGGAGCTGGTTTCCGGCCCGGGTAACGGCTCCTTGGCCCTGAACTCGGATGGTTCGTTCAGCTACACACCGAACGCCAACCTCGGCGATAACGATAATGACAGCTTCGTCTATCGTGCCATTGATGCTTTGGGTGAACCATCCGCCGATACAACGGTGAACATCAACATCCTGTCCAAGCAGATCGATTTCAAGATCTTCATGAACTATGAACTTGGTATGCATTGCACCGGCTTCGAGTTTGCCTATTGCTGCGTGCTTCCGCCCTACAACTCCATCCTGGCGCAGGTCGTAAAACCCAATACCATAGACCCGGATACGGGTGCGGATTTTGCCCGACTGCTGGAGGGTGATCATAACAACACCGACAGTCTGGGCCGCCCGGTGGTGATGCGTGACTATGATGGCGACGGCAACATCAACAAGTACTTCCTCGAGTACTACCACGATGCACAGCCACGCCGCGAGGGTCAGGGTAAGACCCAGACCAGTACGCTCATCAGCGCGGTCGAAGGCAACTCGCTGTTTTACCATCAGACCATCTACGACTCGGCAGCGCTGGACGCCAACGGGGCGCTGGTCACCGGCACCTATGAAGGTGTTGACGGCGTAGTCCTCGGCGACGGTGTCATCGCAGGTCCAACCGACAACTATGCCAACGGCTGGTTGAACCATTTTTATATCTATGCAGATCTGGAAGGGACCGTGCCCGGCGAGTGCACAGATCCTCCTGCCAATGCGGGGAATTCATGCACTACAGACGCTGCCTGTGACAGTACTGAAAATGCGGGGGACGGCATCTGTGATACAACCATTGGCACAACACGCGAGAGCAACAAGATCCGCCTGGGTGTACAAGACCATATCGAGTACCCGGCCGATTCGGGTGCTGCCCTGCAGCCCATGGGGCCGACCGGTAACGGCGCGTTTGACAATGTGCTGACGTTCTCCGGCGATACCGGCACCGTGGTCTACACGCAGATGAAGGTGCTGGAAAATCTGCCGGTTATGCTGACTTCGCCTGGTATCTGGGAGGCGCTGGGTCTGCCGCTGACGCCGTTCGAGGACACTATCGATTTCTTCAGTGATGACCCGCTGAGCGGTCCGGGTTCGGTTGATGAGGACTCGATCCGCCCGTATGTCGCCATGAAGGCACGACTGCACGAAGCAGACTGTGATGGCGATGGCCTGAACTGTACGCAGGGAGCTGCGGTGATTGGCAGCAACGGCCACCCGGTGATCGGGTTCGGTACCGCGCCGATCGATATTCCGAACTGCGAGCGTTGCCACTCTGTTCCGGCGCAAACGGACGGCGTTCCCAACACCAACAGCCCGAGCTGGATCCGTGGTCCTGTAGCAAAAAATCCGGATTCAACCGATCCGTTTTCCTTCCCGCACGGTGGAACCTTTTCAGGCGCTAGCCTGGAGGCGATAACCAATGCCGAGTACGAGTTCTGGAACGCCTACTACAACATCGTTCCTGGCGTAGATTCTGACTGGTATTCCCGCCTGAAGGGTGCCGCCATCAACATGCTGGCGCTGCATGACTTCGACCAGGGTACCGGTTTCACGTCGAACTGGCCTTCGGGGGGAGCCAACGATCCAGTTGCGCAGAATACCCGTCTGGGCAAGGAAAGCGTGATCTGCCAGAAATGCCATGGCGACAACGTCATTGCCGTGGTCAAGTCCGGAACGGTGAACGGTAACCCGATCAAGCCGATCTCCGGGGCGATCCACTGGCGGCACCGTGAGATATCCGAAGGCGGCAGCATTGACTTTGCCGATGCCGCCGGTCGCAGCGGCGGCTGCCAGGGCTGTCACCCGGCGCACCGTTCCGATGGTGTCATGGATGGTTATCCGATCACCCTGGGTGGTGACAACGAGCAAGCCGAGAGCGATAACCGGCTTGCGGCGGGCGGTTGCTTTGTCGGCCGCGACGTGCACTCCAATGCCAACAAGGATAATGATGGTACGGAAACCCCGGCACACCTGAATGCTGTGGGTGACTGGCTGGCCACGAACGTGTTCTACAACCAGGACGGTGAAGGAGGCGTAGCGGGCCACGATACCCGCGGCCTTTGGTGCACCAACTGCCACACCCAACTGGGTCAGGAGATGTGGGCAGCGGAAGACTGCAACGACTTGATCAATGGTGATTGTGTCAACGATGTGCGCGGCCTGGGTTCATTGAGCCAGATCGCCAATGCCATTAACAGTAACCTGAATGAAGTCGAATCCTGGCTGGATCCGAAGAACAATTTCAATGGCAATATTACGCCTGACGGTATCGACCACTCGCATCGGGTCTGGGATCCCGCAGAAACTGATGCGATGCTGGCGACCATCGAGGTGGGTCCAGGCGGACCGGTGGTGACGTTCGATGGGGACGGCGATCCGAGCGTCAACATCCTCAGCTTCTGCACTACGGACGACTGCGTGGCTGCAATCAATGCCAACAAGGGCGACCAGAGCCTGTGGCGCTACCCGGCCAATCCGTTCATCGACACCGCCAATGATGGCGTCGCAGTTCCCTTCAGTGCAGCAACCGACGGCCGCGATCACTGGCTGTCGCCGGGTGAACCGCACTGCGCGGACTGCCATGCGGCCCCATATGTCGAGCAGAGCGGTAACATCAATCCGTTCCCGCCGTTCAACTACCCGGCCAAGGCCAGCCTGATGCGCTACTCGAAAGGCCACCAGGGCATCACCTGCCAGGGTTGCCACGAGTCGATTCATGGCCTGTACCCTGTGACACCGACCATTGACAGCACCAGCTATGCCCAGGCAGCGGCGTTGAACCATGATGGCTCGCACGGACCGCTCAAGTGCGGTACCTGTCATGAGGTTAACGGTGTCGGTGTGCCGACCTTCATTGAAGACGGCATTACCTATAACGGTCAGCCGATCAAGGAGGACTACGATGCGGCGGTCAGCTGGGCGCATACCTTCACAGATAACGCCGACCCGCGTGATGGCTTCTGTGTGAACTGTCATGAGGACAACAGGGCCCAGATAGCCTCGGACAACAAGACCTGGACCGAGCATGCTTTCAAGGGCCGGTCATCGCGCAAACTGATGGACGAGGCCGAGGTGTTGCAACTGGGGTATCTGGCCGGTGATCCTGCTGTCGAGGATCCTCTGACTACGGTCTGCACCAGCTGTCACGGTGACCGCAGCGGAAGTCTGTCGCGCAGGGGATGCACTACCAAGTGGGTACGACACCTGACCCAGGGACGTGCGTCTGAAGCGGTCTGGGAGTATGTCTCAGAGAACGTGGCAGGATCGAACTGCGGCTGGTAGAAGGAGAGGAGTTACCCCCACTTCTCTCCGGGAGGGGAAGGCAGTCTTCCCCTCCCTCAGTTTACCTTTGTGATTTCAGGGCTCCGAAGCACCTGCTCCCAAACTGGATAATCAAACAATGAACAGAAAACTACCTTCTCTCAAACTTGCTTGTTTACTACCGGCAGCCATGCTGCTTGCGGCCTGTTCGCAGGAGTCCGCGGATACGACACAGGAGGCTGATACTCAGGCCAGAATGTTTAAACCGGTGACGCTGGAACAGCAGGCGGGTGACGTGATTGCGCGTGTTGAGGACCAGGCGATTCACTTCAGTGAAGTCAACACCATGTTGAACAGTTCCGCTGTCGTTGGACTCTCCCTCCCGGCGCTCGGTACGCCGGCCAGGGACAGGGTTCGGATTACCCTGCTTGACAAGATAATCAGTGCGAACCTGATGTACCTCGATGCCATGCAGAAAAAGCTGGATCAGGATCCCGCTTACAAGCATGCGATGAAGCGTTTTTCAAACGGTATGCTGGCCCAGCTCTACTATCGAAATAACCTGATGGGTGCTATCCCGGTGAGCGAGGAGGAGATTCAGGCTGAGTTCAGTGCAACAACTGAACCAGGTGCAGAATTTACTGAAGAACTGCGTGCACTATTAGAGGCGACAGTTCGCAAACGGAAAATGGAAAACCGCAACGTTACAGAGTTGCGTAACGAATTGCGCAAGGGCATAGACGTTACGGTTTACCAGAAACACTTTAATCTTGCCGGTGATGCTAAGCGTGCTGATGATGTTGTAGTCGCCGAGGCTGGCGGAGAGATAATCACCTGGGGTGAAGTCAGTGACAGGCTGATAGCGGCCGGTAAAGGTGCTGTCAAACGCGATGAACTTGCCATGGAGATGGATGCGCGCCTCAGTGCCCTGCAAACCGAGATCGACACATGCCTTCTGGCAAAGAAGGCACGAGTTGCAGGTCTGGACAGGGATCCCACGTTCCTTGCCCGGTATAACGAATACCACAAGACGAGCCTGATCAACCGGCATCGTGCGAATCTCGCCCGCGACATATCGCCAACAGATGCCGAGCTTGAAGCCTACTTCGAAGCGAACCGGAAACGTATTGTCATGCCGGAGTTTCGCAAGGTGCAGATGGTGATGCTGGAAGATGAAGAGCAGGCAAATACTGTCAAGAAAAGCATCGAAGCCGGAGACATTACTTTCTTCCAGGCGGCATCTGACCACTCAGTCGCACCCGATGCAAAGCAGAATCTCGGTGAGATTGGCTGGGTCGGCCAGGGCAAACTGAAACCCGAGCTTGACGCAGTTGTGTTCGAACTGGGCCCGGGAGAGATAGGCGGGCCGGTGCAGGCCGGTGGTCTCTGGCATGTGGTCACGGCACTGGATATTCGCGATGCACAGAATGCCGACATCGAGAATGAAGCGACGCGAAAATATACCAGACGCATGTATGTTCATGAAAAGCTGAATGACTATGTCGTCGACCTGAGAAAGAATAGCTTCAAGGTCGAAGTTTACGAAGACGTCATTATTCGTCTTGCACAGCAAGAGGCCGACATGGTCAAACAGTTGATTGAACAGGCCGGTGATCCTAATTCGGTGACTCAACAGCGTATAGAAGAAATGCAAAAGCTGATGACCCCCTGATATATGATAATAGGCTCATTAGCGATACTTGCTGCATCGTTGGCAGGTGCCCAAGAAGGCTCTGACGAGCGCATGTCTTCCTGCATTGCAGAACCGATTTTCCATTGTGTACGGCATTTTGAAGGCGGAAATGCTATCGGATATTTCGGCTACACACTTCAATGTTCTGGCGAGGCCGACCCTGCATCAGAGCTGTATATTGATATTGGCGATGATAATCGGTTCTCGACGGATCGAATAGACAGAGGGCAGCCAAAAGTGTTTGTGTCGGGTGAGCATGTAGATGAGTTTTCGGTTGAATTTTCATTGGAAGAGGTGAAGGCTGGCTCAATCATTAAATGGACTGTTCTGGATAAAACTGCCACGGTCGATTTCACCAAAACGAAAGATGGATCGCTTGACTGTTCCGACCTGCAATAGAAGGACCAGAGAATACATCTGGCACAATTGCCAGGTACAATTATCGATAACGCGGATTGGTTGGAATTCCGGTTCGTAAGTGCAACTTGGCGAATGAGGAGACAGGCTATGTTTAGTGCCCCGCAACAGCAGGATTTGCATTCCGCGGATGAAACCAGGTTGATCAGTCGTATTATGCTGCTGGTGATTTATCTGTTTTTAGGTTCACTGCTCAGTTTAACCGCGGTGACCAGTGTGTTCGCAAGTGACAGCCTGGGTATCGAATGCGCCACGTACGACGCGGAGCCAGATAGTAGAACCAGAAACACAGGAAAGATTTAATGATATCAAGAACAGGATCGACGCTGGAAAGATCGCTATCCACCAAACGACTTAGAATAATTCGGTTAACTCCACCGGCAAAAAAACGCTCAGCGAAATGGACTGGTTCAAGCAAGGGACGGATTTCCCGGAACTGGACCAGGCAACCTTCGCGCCTGGACCGATTAAAGCTGTCGAGCCTGTTCAGCCGTCGTCCCGATGGGGTCTTGTCCAGGTAATTCGGTATTCGTGCTATCTTGGTTACCGGGCTGCGAGAAGGAGAACGTAAGAAGTTTATGCCACAGAAACAAAAATTGCTTTGTGGGAGAAATGAGCGGCTGGAGGAAGACAGTGTGTGTGATCAAGTGAGACATAATACGAAAATAACTAATCTTGCTACCGGGTCGAAAATTCCGCCCTTGTTGGTAGCGTTTTGCCTTGTTGTAAACTCCCAGTTCGTTTTTGCTGCCGTTAAAGGAGAATTCCAGGCGCCGGCCATCGATAAATTTATACTACACGGTGAATCTGACGGTGATGGAGACGGTGATGGCGTCAATGAAACCCATATCAGGCGTTACCTGAATAAGGCAGGGGACAGTGTTTTCAGTATGGCCAGCGGGGAAAAGCTATGGGCATGGAGCCTGAACACCAGTGGTAGCGATGATACGGACCTGACTAAAGACTACGTTATTCGTGACAGTAACTGTGACGGAATCTTTGACGAAAAATACCGGCTTGACGAAGAGTTTCACGTTCCAGAATGCATCAATAAAAACTGATTCAACCGGTCCTGACGTCCACGGGCAAGCCAGCCGTTTTCCATTCCGGAAAGCCATCTTCCAGACGTCGGGCTGTCAGGCCTTTTTTGCGCAGCTGCGCTACGGCATCGAACGCCAGCAAACAGTGAGGGCCGCGGCAGTAGGCAACAACTTCCTGTTTGGGATTGATGTTCTTCAGGTATTGCTCAAGCTCGGAGAGGGGGACATTCACCGCGCCGGCAATATGTCCCGCGGCATATTCTTCTGCGGGCCTCACATCCAGTACCGTTACCAGTCCATCACGGGCTCGATCCAGGAGTTCCTTGCGGGGCAGGGGTTCAAGATCGTCCTTTACCGACAGGTAGGTGCTGACCAGTTTTTCTACATCAGCCACGTGTCGTTCTGCGACGCCGCGCAAAGCGTCGAGCAGGGTGATAACGTCATCGCCACTGAGGCGGTAGAAAACTTTCAGCCCTGCCTTCCTGCATAGCACCAGTCCTGCCTGGCGTAGCTGCTGCAAATGCTGGGAGGTGTTTGCCACTGTCAGGCCTGATACTTTGGCCAATTCGTCTACACTACGTTCACCCTGTGCTATATATTCAATCAGTTCCAATCGGTTACCGTTGCCAAGGGCCTTGCCGACGCGGGCGAACTGGGCAAATAAATCGTGCTTGAAGTTACTGGTTGACATCTTTTGATATTCCATTAGTCTGCTATTCAAGTGAATAATTGAATAAGAGCAATGCTGATTATAGCAGGTAGTCGGTTGAGGGCAATCTGCAGGAGAAAGAGGACCGATACATATGAATCTTAACGATTTTATCACGGCTAATGAGGTGCCTATCAGACTGGGATTCTTTTTCGGCATTTTTGCCCTTATGGCTATCTGGGAAATCCTCGCGCCGAAACGCGCTTTGACTGTGTCGAAAGCGGTACGCTGGGCTAACAACGTCGGTTTGGTGTTCTTTAACAGCTTTATTCTTCGGCTCGTGTTCCCGGCTGCAGCAGTGGGTATGGCCGCGTTTGCTGCTGAACACGGTTGGGGATTGCTGAACTACTATTCTTTATCTGCAACGGTTGCCATCGTGGTTTCCATTGTGGCCATGGATTTCGTTATCTACCTGCAGCATGTGATGGTGCATGCGGTACCGGCATTATGGCGCCTGCATCGCGTTCACCATGCTGATCTGGATTATGACGTCACCACCGGTGCTCGTTTCCATACCGTCGAAATTATCCTTTCCATGTTGATCAAGTTCGCGACCATTATTGTGTTGGGTCCGCCTGTCGTGGCGGTAGTGATCTTTGAGGTTGTCCTTAATGCAACCGCCATGTTTAACCATGGCAATGTGTCGTTACCGAAAGGTCTTGATCGAGTGCTGCGCTGGTTTTTGGTGACACCCGACATGCACCGGGTGCACCACTCGGTGGAGGACGACGAAGCCAACAGCAACTTTGGTTTCAGTCTGCCCTGGTGGGACCGGCTGTTCGGAACCTACAGGGATCAACCGCGCGCCGGGCATGAAGGCATGACCATCGGCATTCACACCTTCCGGACCATGAAGCAGGTTTCCTGGTTGCCCGGTATGCTGGCACTGCCTTTCGTAGGCAAGGTCACCGGCTACGCCATTAATCGCCGGGAGTGGCAGGACAGCCATGAATAGCAGGTTTTTGCGTGTCAGCATATTGCTGATACTGGCTGCCGGCATAACGCTGGCGGTCCTCAACCGTGAGCGGTTTGATGTGGCCGCGCTTGAACTCTGGATACAGGATGCCGGCATCTGGGCTCCATTGTTGTTTATGGCTATATACGCGGTTGCGGCGGTACTGTTCCTGCCAGGCTCGCTATTAACACTCGCGGGTGGTGCGCTGTTCGGTCCGGTGCTGGGCACCTTTTATAACCTTACCGGTGCCACCATCGGGGCATCGCTGGCCTTCCTCATTGCACGCTATGTGGCTTCCGGCTGGGTTGCAGATAAAACCGGCGGCCGTCTTAAACAACTGATCAATGGCGTGGAAGGAGAGGGTTGGCGCTTCGTCGCCTTTACGCGCCTGGTCCCGTTGTTTCCTTTTAACTTGCTCAATTATGCGTTGGGTCTGACACGCATCAGGTTTTCTCACTACCTGCTGGCGACTTATACCTGTATGTTGCCCGGGGCGATTGCTTATACCTACCTGGGCTATGCGGGCAGGGAAGCGGTCGGTGGTGGTGAAGGTATGATCCAGAAGGTGCTGCTGGCAATAGCATTGCTGGCAGTAGTGGCGTTCCTGCCGCGCCTTATCGGCAAGCTGAGGCGTGGTCCCATGGTAGAGATTCCGCAGCTTAAGCAACGTCTGGATGCCGGTGAGGATGTGCTGGTACTCGACGTGCGCACAGCGGAGGACTTTGTCGGTGAACAGGGTCATATCGCCTCTGCTACCAATATACCAGTGGGAGATCTTGCCGACCGGCTGGATGAGATCAGTAACTACCGGGAACGGCCGGTCGTGACGATCTGCAGGACCGATCGTAAGTCCGCCAATGCCGCACAAATACTGGCGCAACACGGTTTTGTCGATGTGCATGTCGCCCGCATGGGGATGACCGCCTGGATTGAAAAGGGTTACAGTATCGAGCACTGACAAACGCATCAGTGTCTCCGTGGACGTTCGTGCTACGGTCAGAAATATCCGCTTCAGTTGGTTCCTTACGCTACATTCGGGTAAGCTGGCTGCAAAATACCAGGTGGCAAGCACGCGCTTATTTTTGCGAGTTGATCAATCAGCATGATCGAAAAACATATTGTTTTTTTTGTGT
>Ga0316189_10003770_pt1 | contig 14682 bp, 13 predicted proteins | sample LowCovwburrow_MG_FD_204930 | JGI IMG/M metagenome (GOLD analysis project Ga0316189, IMG submission 204930) | Coastal sediment microbial communities from Maine, United States - Lowes Cove worm burrow | ecosystem: Environmental > Aquatic > Marine > Coastal > Sediment | place: USA: Maine...
TATTGATATGGCTGAAAACCTCTTCCAGTTCGCAGACATAATGCTGGGCTGACTGGATTCCAACATCGCGCCCATCGAGCAGTGCGTGCACACGCAAGCGCTTGATGCCCTGTTCAAAAGCATGATTGACCAATGTCCTGAAATGGGACAAGTGGGAATGGATATTGCCATCGGAAAGCAGGCCGATCAGGTGCAATGTGTTATCTGACTGAACAACCTTCATCACCTGCTGCAAGGCTTCAGACTGAAAAAAAGAACCATCAGCAATAGCATTGTTAATGCGTGTCGGTCCCTGCTCCAGAATAAGGCCTGCACCCATGGTTAAATGCCCAACTTCCGAGCCGCCCATATCGTTGCCAGATGGCAGACCGACATAGGGGCCATGGGTAAGCAGCTGAGTATGCGCATAGTTTTCCCATAAATGATCAAACACCGGCGTATCAGCCCGGGACACCGCATCCCCGGAACCGCCGGAACCCATGCCCCAACCATCCATCACGATCAGTAAAACAGGGCGTTTAATCGCTGAACTAAAATGCGGTTGTGCCATTATGCTTTGGCCGGTTTCAGCAATGCTTTGAGTGCATCCGGATCATATATTTTTTTATCCACCCGTAGAAAAGCCGCATTCTCTTCCGGCACTACTCTGGCTTCAAAAACACCCGCCAGCGTCAGGATCTTGATCTCCAGCTCTTGTGCATCCACATCAGAATCAACATGTGCCATAATGGCTGAACGCATAACAGGCATTTGCATGCCCAATGCAATCAGTAACCACAACAGAGCCAGGAATGCACAACCGAGGAAAATCCCCTGCACATCAAATAAGCCATAACACCAGCCACCAGCCACGCCGCCGATAAATGCACCAAAAAACTGTGATGTGGAATAGACTCCCATGGCCGTACCTTTGGCATCAATTGGAGCCATACGTGAAATTAATGAAGGCAATGCCGCCTCAAGCACATTGTAAGCAATAAAAAAGAGTAACAAGCCAGCCACCACACTGAGCAGAGAGTCATGCCAGGTTGCCAGCAGCATGCAGGCTATAGAGATCAAAGAAATGCAGAAAAGGAACACCTGTTTCATCTGTCCTTTCTTCTCGGCCACAATAATCAGCGGAATCATAAATGCCACAGCCACCAGCAATACTGGCAGATATACCCACGGGTGTTGTATGGCCGGAAAATCGAGATGATCACGCAGCACAAATGGCAGCGCGATAAACATCGCCGTCATAATAGCATGCAGCAACATAATACCGGCATCCAGACGTAGTAATTGCACATTAGCCAGAATACGACCAAATTCTCCCGGCATCGCCTCAACATCACGATGCTGGCTCAAATGATCAGGATCAGGAACAAACAGATATAGTACAGCAATACCGAGCAATGCCAGCACTGCGGTGAGCCAGAAAATACCATCCACACCAATCCAGGCACCGAGCAACGGTCCGGCCATCAGGGCCACAGTAAATGATGCGCCAATGGTCATGCCTACAACCGCCATAGCCTTGGTGCGAACTTCCTCACGGGTAAGATCAGCCAATAGCGCCATCATGGCAGCAGCAATCGCCCCGGCACCCTGCAGGGTTCTGCCAAGGATCACACCCCAAATTGAATCGGCCATGGCCGCAACCACACTGCCAACGGCAAAAATCAGCAACCCGGCAGTAATAACTGGCTTGCGCCCGATGCGGTCTGAAAGCCATCCGAACGGAATCTGCAGCATGGCCATGGTGAAACCATATGCACCCAGAGCCAATCCAATCAACATCGGTGTTACCCCTTCCAAACCCTCTGCATAAAGTGCGAAAACAGGCAGGATCAGGAACAGGCCCAACATGCGCAGGCCATAAATACCGGCTATGGAAAATACACTATTTCGTTCCGTTACATTCATCTGAATAATCAATTCCTTTTATTGTTTCTCTGTAAAGGCTCGGCATGATAACACCAGAAATGCCATCAGGCATGTTCCATCAATTATACAAAACAACTTGCCCGGATTTGTACATGGCGGCAGCCTCACTTGAATGTTTCCTGAAACAGTCACGCCAACCACTACTTTCGTCGTAGCCGTCCTGATTGCCACATCGGCACAAATGGTAGCGAACCGTTTTCGCTTCCCACCCATACTATTGTGGCTGCTTGCCGGTATGGCACTGGGCCCGTTTGGCCTGCATGCACTGCATGTCGAAACCATTAAACCAGCCCTGCACACCCTGATCGAACTGGGACTTGCCATAATTTTATTTGAGGGCGGCCTGAACCTGAACCTGAAAGCGCTGCGCAAAAATGGCTGGGTTGTCGGACGCCTGGTTATCATAGGCCCTTTACTGACCACCCTGATTGGCGGAACCGCTGCACATTTCATTGCCGGTCTGGACTGGACCCTGGCTCTGTTACTGGGTGCTCTTGTATCCGTTGGTGGCCCCACTGTAATACTGCCACTACTTCAGCAATTGCGCTTGGGGCGCAATATCAGCCAGATATTAACAGCCGAAGCCATGTTGATCGATGTTATCGGTGCTATTCTGGCCATTGTCATGTTGCAGTTTGCTTTGACGCCGGACATGTCAGCCACATCCTTTGCCCAGGACATTATTGAAAAAATCGCTGTTGGTGTAGCCGTTGGTATGGCAGGCGGGCGCTTACTGCCCATCCTACTGGCAAGCAGATGGGCAAGAGACTTTGAAATCCGAACTATCGTGACACTGACATCGGCATGGGGCCTTTTCCTATTGGCCGATACTATCAGTTCGCAGGCTGGCCTGCTCACCATGCTAATGATGGGAGCAACATTGCAACGCATGGAGATACCGGATCTTCAACGCCTCAAACATTTTAAGGGCAGTCTTTCAATGCTGCTTATTTCAGTATTATTTGTATTGCTGGCTGGGCAACTGGATCTGGCCCTCATGTTTGACTATTTGTGGCAAGGACTGGTCATATTCTTGATTCTGACACTGCTTGCCCGACCGCTTATTGCACTTCTATCCACTGTAGGCAGCCGTCTGCCGTTCAATGAAAGTGCATATCTGGCCGCCATGGCACCACGCGGTGTCATAGCCGCTGCAATCACGTCTCTATTCGCATTAATTCTGCAAAACAATGGCCATGCACAAGGCGAAATGATGATGGCGTTGGCATATATCATTATTATTGCCTCCATTCTCAGTTATAGCCTGCTGGCCAAACCACTCAAGGAATTCCTCGCCATCGATGGAGGAGATGAACGCTCAGTTCTGATTATCGGCGGCGGACAGATTGGGGCTGAACTCGGACGGGCGCTGGGCGAAGACCGTGAAGTCAGATTCCTGGATCTTAATTCTGAAGTTGTCACCAGCCTGAAACATTCCGGACATTATGCTGTCTGCGGCAATGCACTGGATCCATTTTACTGGGAACTCGTGCATGCTGAAGAAATTGGCAGCGCTTTGATTATGACTGGCTCATCAGATCACAATCTCCATATTGCCCGTCTGGCTCATGATAATTTTCATATTCCTGCCATCTATATTGCGCTTCAGGAGGATGATGAAGAAAAACACGCCAGCCTGATTCACCAACTGCAAACAAGACGACTATTCGCCAAACCTTATAATTATACATACTGGAACGATCAGGCTTATCGTAAACGCCTGCTTTATGAATCACGTTATATCGCCCAGGATTCACCACTGATTGGCCACCGCATGGCTGATGTACGAATTCTGCATGGCATCCAACCCATCACTATTGTCCGAAACGGTCAGAGTTATATTCCGCATGATGATCTTCTATTTGAAGCCGGGGATGAAATCAAAATGCTGGTTCGGCCTGAACGCATTCAGGAAGGACAGTCTCTGGTTCTACCACCGGCATCAAACAACAAAGCCCCATCCTGATTAGACGCTAGATGCAACTGCGCACCCGTTTTGCCCCCAGCCCATCTGGCCTGCTGCATGTCGGCAATGCATATTCAGCACTATGCTGTGCCCGGTGGGCCAAAACAAATCAGGCAGAACTACTTTTACGCATTGAAGATATTGATGCTGCCCGCTGCCACAGCGAATTTACAGCGGCCATTCTCAAAGATCTGCGATGGCTGGGACTGAGCTGGCCTGAGCCTGTCCGTCAGCAAAGTCAGCATCTTGCGGAATACCAGCAGGCCATCAACCAATTGCGGGAAATGGACATGATTTACCCCTGCTTTTGTTCACGAAAAAGCATTCGTCTTGAAATGGAACGCATGGGCATTGCCCCTCATGCTGAAGATAAAACAGCCCTGTACCCCGGCATTTGTCGAGGGCTCAGCCTGCATGAACAGGAAAAGCGCATGCGCTATGAACCCTTTGCATGGCGTCTGGATATACAGAAGGCCCTGAAAACCGTAGCAGAGCAACCCTGTTGGCTGGATGGTTCAGGGAATGTACATGCCGTACATATCGATCATGATGTGGTCATCGGTCGCAAGGATATCTCCTTCAGCTACCATCTTTCTGTTGTCATAGATGATGCCGCCCAGGACATCTCCCATGTCATCCGGGGTGAAGACCTTCAGGGCAGCACGGGCATTCATTGCCTATTACAAAATCTACTCGACTTTCATCAGCCAACTTATATTCATCACCCCTTACTCTGCGGCACTGATGGAGAAAGACTTGCCAAACGCCACGGGGCAACGACACTTCGCAGCCTGCGTGAAGCAGGCGTAAACCCGGAACAATTACAGGCTTATTTATTTCATTGCCAAACATTAATCTGGCCATTTGAACAAAATGACAATGAGATAAATTCTAATCCAGCCCAGTGGCAAGCCATAAAAACCCTGGGCAGATTGACATAGCAAAGGCGGTAGAATTGACAGCACTTCTCGACTTAATCGGCAATACACCCATGGTTCGACTGCAAACAATCACCAGCCATTTGCCGGAGAATATTCGCATATACGCAAAGCTTGAGCGCTTTAATCCCGGCGGCTCAGTTAAAGACAGGCCGGCATTATGGATGGTTCGTGAGGGGCTGGAAAAAGGGCTGCTCAATAAAGATAAAGTCATTCTCGATTCAACCAGCGGAAACACCGGCATTGCTCTGGCGATGATTGGAGCCTGCATGGATTTTCGTGTCCGTCTGGTCATGCCGGGCAATGTATCGGATGAACGCAAGCGTATTTGCCGGGCCTTTGGCGCCGAACTGATTTTTTCCGATCCGCTGGAGGGCTCTGATGGAGCCATTATTGAAGCACGCCGCATTTATGAGGAAAATCCAGCGCGTTATTTTAAACCGGATCAATATAATAACCCGGCCAACCCCCGTGCCCACGAGGAATCTACAGGGCCTGAAATCTGGCGTGACACTGAGGGTAATGTCAGCCACTTTGTGGCCTCGCTTGGCACTTCAGGCACACTGGTCGGAACCGGGCGTTATTTAAAAAAGATGAATGCCGATGTGCAGATTATTGCCGCTGAACCTGATTCGCCGTTCCACGGTATTGAAGGCCTGAAACACATTGAATCGAGTATTGTGCCGGGTGTTTATGATGCCAGCATATACGATGAAAAAATCGGTATCAGCACCGATACAGCTTATGATTACACGCAGCAACTGGCATCAGATGAAGGCCTGCTCTCCGGGCAATCCTGTGGCTGTGCGCTAGCAGCCGCTCTGGATGTGGCTGGAAGACTGGCTAAAGCAAATCAACCCGGTGAAATTGTGGCCATCTTTCCGGATGGCGGCGAAAAATATCTTAGCACCCCCGTTTTCGCCGACAGCGACCGGGTCAGCTACGGCGAAGGCATATAAATACTGAGAAATTCAAGCTGGCACTGAGCCATCTTCCTCGCTAGCGTCCCTGCAACACATATATATGGAGGGCTCAATCATGCGTTTTGTAGCCATACTGTTTTTATCCCTGTTCCTGCTTTCATCCTGTGCAACTATGGAATCAGCCTGGAATTCCACTACTGACTGGGTTAGCGGTGACAGTGACAAATAAGTAGTAAAGGGTTAATCATTAACCCTGCTCGACCTAGCAGACAGCAGTTCTGATACTATCACTGTCACATCCAGTCGACGCTGTTCACCGCTCGCCATATCCTTGAGCGTCAGTTGACCTGCCTGCATTTCATCCTCACCAACCACAACTACATAGGATACAGCTTCACGATCGGCTATTTTGAACTGGCGTTTGGCGCTTCCACCACCACAAAATACAACTGAAAGTCCAGCTTCGCGCAATATTGCCGCCTGCTGTAAAGCATAAGCCAATACAGCATCACCAATGGCAACCATGGCTATTTCTGGCTTTGCAGGCTCAACATCATCCAGCAGCATGGCTAGTCGCTCAATGCCTGCGGCAAAACCAATCGCCGGTGTAACAGGGCCACCCAGTTCCTGCACCAGGCCATCATAACGCCCACCTGCCAGCACAGTACCCTGTGCTCCCAGTTGACTGGTAACCACCTCAAAGGCGGTACGGTTGTAATAATCAAGGCCGCGAACAATGCGCGGATTCACATGATAGGGAACTGCCAGCGCATCCAGCCCTTGCCTGAGGCCATTGAAATGGGCTTCACATTCCCCACACAGGTGTCCAATCATTTCCGGAGCATCTACCAACTCCGTTTGACAACTTTCCAGCTTACAATCAAGCACACGCAGCGGATTTTTTTCAATACGCTCATTACATGTTTCACATAGCTTTTCAGCACGTATCTTCAGATAATCCACCAATATATCACGATATCCCGGACGGCATGTGGGACAGCCCAGAGAATTAATCTCCAAACTCAATCCTGAAATACCCAGCTCAGATAAAAATGCATGCGCCATAGCCAGCATTTCAGCATCTTCAACCGGACCGGCGACACCAAACATTTCCACCCCAATCTGCTGAAACTGCCTCAGCCTGCCCTTTTGCGGCCGTTCACGGCGAAACATCGGTCCGATATAATACCAGCGCTGGGCGCCAGCCCGTGTTAACCCGCCCTGCAGATAGGCCCGCACAGCACCAGCTGTGCCCTCCGGACGCAAACAGATGTGATCGCCTCCCTGATCGGTAAAGGCATACATTTCCTTGGAAACAATATCCGTTGCTTCGCCGATGCTGCGGACAAACAGTTCTGTCGGCTCCAATACAGGCAAACGAACTTCAGAATATGCATAACGGGCAAATATCTTGCGTGCTGCCTGCTCCACCTGTTGCCAGCGGCTTACTTCACCAGACAGCCCGTCATGAACACCCCGAATACTTTGCAGACTTTTTCCAGCCATGTTTATTTACCCTCTAATCTTTCTGATTTCATCAGTCTAAAAAACCCGGCATCTGAGAAACTCCGACAACTGCTATCACCACTCTATCCATCATCATGTTGCCTGATCGCCTCGGCACGCTGCTCTATCTCCTCAACCAGCATATCGATAATTGCCTCTGATTCTACTTTTTCCGCCTTTTCCCCGTCCCGGTACATCAAATGGGTCGGATAGCCACCGGTAATTCCCATATGCGCCTCTCTGGCTTCACCCGGCCCGTTAACAACACAGCCGATCACCGCAACATCCATACTTTGATGAATATGGGCCACTCTTTCTTCCAGCTTTGACACCACATCAATAACATTGAATTTCTGCCGGGCGCAACTCGGACAGGCAATCAGATTAACGCCCCGATGACGCAACCCCAATGATTTCAGTATCTCAAAACCGACACGCACCTCCTCCTCAGGCTCCGCCGCCAGCGATACGCGAATGGTATCTCCGATTCCATCTGCCAGCAGCAGACCCAGGCCGATTGAAGATTTGACCGTACCGCCAAACAGGCTGCCGGATTCAGTGATGCCCAGATGCAGCGGATAATCAACCAGATTCGCCAGCTTCCTATATGCGGTCACCGTCATCGGAATATTGCTGGCTTTCAGTGACACTTTGATATCATGGAAATCCATATCTTCAAGAATATGAATATGATTGATTGCCGACTCCACCATGGCATCAGCGCATGGCTCGCCATATTTCTCATTTAATTCGCTCTCCAGCGAACCGGCATTAACACCAATGCGAATAGAAATATTTCGCTCACTGGCAGCTCTCACCACACGCTCGACACGTTCCCGGCCACCGATATTACCCGGATTCAGGCGCAGACCATGCACACCGGCTTCCAGCGAGGCCAATGCCATTTTGTAACTGAAATGTATGTCGGCAATAACAGGCACATCGACCTGAGATAAAATTTCCGGCATCGCTGCAGCAGAATCAGGATCGGGCACCGACACGCGTACAATATCCGCTCCGGCATGCTCCAGCCGATGAATCTGGGCTACAGTAGCATCGATATCCGTAGTTAACGTATTGGTCATTGATTGTACTGCAATGGGTGCACCTCCCCCAACTGCAACATCTCCAACCATCATCCTTCGCGTTTCCCGGCGCGGCATTACAATGCTATCCCGCATAATTATTCCTCGATTGCCACAGGCTTTCCATTGCCTGCCTGTCGCAGTAAAAATAAACGCTCTTCCAACTGACGAGCCCGACGCAGCGCCTCAATATACTCTGGCTCTTCCGGCATCAGGGCGATTGCGTCACTCCAGTACTGTATCGCGCGACCAAGATGCTCCTGCCGAAATGCAACACCACCTCTAGAAAAAAGATCGGACGCTTCCCGTTTAATTTTTCTTTGAATCTTTGCCAGTAGTTTCGCAGCACCCTTACCTCCCTCACGCCGGTATGCTTGGGCATATTGCTTGGCACTGAGCAACTCGCCACGCTGCAATAAAGCCTGAACCTGCTCAGCCGAAACCAAGTCTGGCACAACCACCGGTTTAGCCTGAACCCGTGTTACAGGCAATCGTGCCTTCACAGCCTTCTTTTTCACGGCAGCTTTCTGTACACTTTTCCGTATGCGGGGAATGGTTAACGCTCTGGGTACAACCTCTCTGATCTCTTTCAACAGCTTTTTACCCCTGTCGGAGTCTGGTTGAAAGCGCAAATAAGACTCGATTTCAATATAGGCAATCTCGGGAATACCTCTACGCAAAAAACGCCTCGCCTCCCGATATGCCCTGGCTGCCTTGTCATCCAGATCGTCTTCATACTGCCCACGCTTACGATAGAATACTTTATCTTCAGGGCTGGTGCCTTGTGGAGGTTTATAGGCATCCGGATTGGCCAGCAACGCACTATCCACTTTGCGACGCTGTCTCAGTAAAATATTGAGACGTAGCTGGCGTAGTTTATATTCCATTTTCAGGCGTTTATTTTCCATCACTGCTGGCTTGATGGTGACATCTTTTGACTGTGTATAAGCCACCATGGCCTCTGACCAGAGTTTTTTTGCTTCAGCCCTTTTTGCCTTGCGCAGATAATGTACAAATAAACGCCTGCGTGCCGGTTCTATTTTTTCCTTCAACAGCTTGTGCGCTCTGGCGTAATCCCTGTCTAACTGTTCCATGGCCAGAACCTTGGATCGTGCTTTCATGATTCTTCCACTTTCAAAATCACGCTTAAGCGAGGCATACGCCAAACCTGAAGCAGTACTGCTTTTTTTCAGGAACCCGGCATAGGCCTTGCCTTTTGTTTGCTCAGAGGCAGCGCAACCAGACAATATAAGGATACACAGCAGATACCATACATAACGTCTCATACTCCAGCACCCTGTCTCATAACTAATTGTCTCTAACGAGGACGGGCGGGATGTGTGGCAGAACACTAAACATCTCCGGAAATCTGATGTACATCTTCTGGCAAGGCTGTTTCAAAGGCCAGATTTACAGCATGCAGAATATTACGCTCTACATCTGCATTTTCAGGCCTGACCACGCCACATTCCATAGCTTGACTTACTCCTTTGATACTTCGAGCTCCAATACTGTCATATTTAAAGCCTTCGCCCAGTCGTTCAAATGTTTCAGCGGGCATCACAACTTCACCACCTTGACCCAGCCCCCCCATTCGTGACGCAACATTAACCGTATCGCCAATAATTGTGTATTCCAGACGTTTTGCTGCGCCGATATTACACACAATCGCCTGCCCGCAATTGAGTCCGATCCTGAATTCAATCGGCTCACCGTTGGCCTGCAGCAAACCCAGTCTCTGGCATGCCATACTCATCGCCAGACCAGCCTTGGCTGCATGACGGACATGCATGACATCATCTACAGGATGATTGAACACAGCCATCACTGCATCGCCGATATATTTATCTACATGGCCGCCATAATAGGCAATCACCCGATGGAATACTTCAAAATGACTGTTCAGCACACTTACGACATTTTCTGTTTCTGTCGATTCGGAAAAGGCTGTGAACTGAACCATATCAGCAAAGAGAATTGTAACTTCCTGGCGATGGTTCTCCACTTTCATATCTGCATTTTCAAACACATCTGAAACCAGCTTGGGGTTGAGGTAGCGATCAAAAACTTTTCGCAGCTCTTTCTTATGCTCCAGTTCGCCTACCATGATATTAAACTGGTTAACCGCATCGGTTATTTCATCATTACCGCGTACAGGCAAACGAATATGGTAATCTCCGGCAGCCACTTTTCTTGCCGCATGAGCCAACATCTCAAGTGGCTGACTCATACGTCCAGCAATCCAGAAAACCATCAGGCTGGACAAAACAACCACAACAATCGCAGCTGTCAGCATCTTTGACGCCAGATGCCCTGCCAGTTCATTCCATGACTTTTCCGAAAAACGAACACCGACTCTGCCAACATTAGTACCTGAAAAAACCACTGATTTTGTATGCCAGAGAACCTCAGCTTCCATATACTCTACCTGTGCGGAGTCCGGCAATATCTGCAAAAGATTATGGCTGCTATCATACTCATAGTAGCTGTCTGTTCGGTGGCTTTTGCCCGGCGCATATTGAATGAGGACACCCAGCACCGCAGGCACTTTATCCAGAAAGTTATCCACGATCAGCGCTGTCTCGGTTGTATTGCCGGATAACATATGCAGTTTTATCTCATCAACCAGACGATCAACGTGAACTTCCGCCTGTTCCGCCTGGCTTTTCAACCACGCATCGTGCTCCATATCCAGAATAATTAAGTACAGGAAGCCAACAGCAAGCGTAATGGCAGTACCCACCAATATAGTCCAGCGCCAACGAATAGGAAACCGGGGATAAGGGTGCTCTTCTCTGCCACTTTCCGACCCTGTGTCTGCTATGTCTTCTGCTGTGGGTTTCATTTCACTCGTTTGCACCGCTCCACTCTATCGAACCCGACTATTGGAGCAATATCCAGAAACCTGCTTCATAACATGATTTCAATACAACCAATCTCGTACCATTTCCTGTATGGGCTTGTTAGCATTGGGCATTCGGAGGATAAGAATGCCCCTAGACAACAAGCAACGCAAAGACCTGAAGGCCAAAGCACATCACCTCAAACCTGTCATCAGAGTTGGCCAGAAAGGTGTTTCTGAGAGTCTGCTACTGGAAACCAATCAGGCACTCGAAATCCATGAACTTATCAAAGTTCATATCGCTGATGATGACAGAGAATCCCGAAAAGCGGCGGCACTAAAAATAGCGGAACAGACCGGAGCTGAAGTGGTTAATCAGATTGGCAAAACCTGTGTTTTATATCGCAAGAAGAGCCAGGCACAGGCTGATTCATGAGTTCATCATGTGAAGCAATCCGTGATTTGCTTGAATCTGAATTTCAGCCGGAGCATTTGCAGATCGAAGATGAATCCTGGAAACATGCCGGGCATGCCGGTGTCAAAGAACACGGTGGCGGTCATTTTATTGTTCATATCACGGCAGAAAAATTTACCGGAAAAGGCAGGCCGCAATGCCATCGCCTGGTTTACGATGCACTCAAGCCTCTGTTCCCCGCAACCATCCACGCCTTGAGCATCCACGCAAAAGCACCGGAACAGGATTAATGTACAGGTTCTGACTCAATCGAAGCAAGCCAGGGCCCTTACCTCCTGACTCCTCCTTCAAAAATTTCAACTACAGGCCGTCACCAACAAAAAAACGGATATTGTTGACCATTAATAATCCATCATAGGTAACTGCCGCTTTTCCTTCAGACGTTTTCACTCTAAACTAGGACTATATGGTCGATTCAACCAAACCTTCACTACGCAGACAAATTTCCAAAATACTGGAAATGGATATGGCTGATATTGCCAGCCTGCCTGCACTGTACCGACACGCCACACATCTGTTGCGTTTCTGTAACCGGGTACTGCATCGTTTTATTGCTGATAAATGCATACAGCGGGCATCGGCACTGGCTTATACCACACTGCTGGCCATTGTGCCTATGGTTGCACTGATCTTTTCTGTTTTTACCAGTTTTCAGGCTTTCGATTCTGCGTCCAGTAAACTGACCGAAACACTGCTTGAATACCTGCTGCCAACGAGCCAGCAGGCGGTACAGGGTTATCTGTCCACGGTAACCGACAAAACCACTGCCTTGTCTGTATTTGGTGTGATTGGCCTGCTGTTCACGGCCACTGCACTGCTCAATACGATTGAGGAGGCCTTCAATTCAATCTGGCGCATCACCCGGGCCCGCGCCCTGTTATCCAAATTCATTACCTTCTGGGCCACACTGACACTGGCACCCATCCTTATCGGTGCTTCCATCAGTATTACATCGTATTTTGCTGCCTTGCCCGTACTCAAACAGGTCGCAGAAGGCGCAACCTATATCGGACAGACACCGTTTCTCGTGCCATGGCTGATGTCGTCACTGGCCATGGCAACACTGTATGCCGTACTGCCCAATACTTCAGTTCCTTTCCGTTTCGCCATGATTGGCGGCATGGTGGCTGGTGCATTGTTTGAATGGGCAAAATTCGGCTTTGCCTTTTTTGTCACCGAAGTAGCTAATTACGAGCGCCTGTATGGCGCACTATCCACGCTACCGATTTTTCTGATCTGGCTCTACCTGATCTGGGTCATTGTGCTGATTGGCTCAGAAATCGTATTTTGTCTGCAACACCCTGAGCAATCACATCGAAGCCATATCAAATTTCTCAAGCCCGGCATGCAGCAGTTCTATTCGCACCTGATGATTCTGCGCGCTGCTCAAGCCATGCAAAAGGGAGAAACCCTGAATATGCATGATGTACTGGAAGAAACGGGGGTACCAGATAATATCATGCAGGAATGGCTGGATAGCTTATGCCACCTAGAGCTATTACGGGAAACCATGAGCAATGGTCAAGCTGCATGGGTACTCGGACGAGATGCAGACCGCCTGAGCCTGTATGATATATTCCAGAGCATTAATGCAGCCGCCATGGTAGTGCCGGATGACTGGCAGGAAACATCTCTGGGAAGGCAACTGCATGGTCTGTATTTCCGCATGGGGCGTGAACAAACCCAATTGCTAAAAACCATCAATATGCGCGATATGATCGCGAAGGAAAACGAGGAAACAGATGCGCGAATGCAAATTCTGACAGAATGCGACACATGAGCAGTGCCCGTTTAATTATTGCTGATTCAGAACACAATGCTGACATGCTGTATGCTTGCGGTTTATTTGTACCTGATCCGTTCATTGCAGTGGAATTGAATGGTCAATGGCATGGCCTGTTTTCTCCCCTGGAAGTGGGCCGGGCACAAAAAAAATCCGCACTGGATCAGGCTCATCTGGACAGCCCCTGGCGCACTCTAGCTGAAAACAAAAACCGGAATGGACTAGCTGCAATTGCTGCCTCTTTCCTTGAAGAGCACAAGATCAAGACCCTTCAGGTGCCAGCACAGTTTCCATTTGGATATGCCGAGCAGCTGCGCGGCTGGGGTTTTGAAATCACCCCTGCCGATGGTGCTTTTTTTCCTGACAGAGCCGTTAAAAGTGAATATGAAATCCGTTGCCTGGCAAAAGCGGAGCAACTCACCCGAAAATCCATGCAACAGGCCGAGATATATCTGGCTGATTGCAGCGTGGGCAATGATGGCATCCTGCGTGACGGTGAAATAGGAAAAAAGGTGAAATCAGCTGATGTTCGCCGGGTCATCGAAACGTTCCTGATCCAGCATGGCGCAATGCCCGCCCACACCATCGTGGCCTGTGGTCGCGAAGGGGCCGATCCGCACAATGTCGGCCACGGTTTCATCCGGGCGAATCAAACCATCATCATTGATATCTTCCCGCGCCTGCTGGCTACAGGATACTGGGGAGACATGACCCGCACCTATGTCAAAGGCAAGGCAAGCCCGGAAATCAGAAAACTCTATAACACCGTGCGCTCAGGTCAGGATATCGGCCTGTCCATGGTAGCAAACGGTATGGATGGAATAAACATTCACAAAGCCATCACGGAATACTTTGATCAACAGGGCTTCCCGACAAAAAACATCCGTGGCAAACAGACAGGTTTTTTCCACGGCACCGGCCACGGTGTCGGCCTTGAAATCCACGAAGCCCCAGGAATTTCAACAAAAAGCGATATTTTAAAAACCGGACAGGTCGTCACCGTAGAACCCGGCCTCTACTACCCCTCACTGGGTGGTGTCCGCCTTGAGGACATGGTCGTCGTCCGAGAAAACGGCTGCGACAACCTCACCCGCCACAAACGCCAACTCGAGATAGAGTAATCGAATAACCACCCCAGCCATTGGCTACCCTTGGAGACAGGCTGGATGCGGCCAAAAGCCTCTGAACTGATACCAAATCTTTATCTACCCGAGGACTGCTTGTAGCAGTAGATGTGT
>Ga0316189_10003771_pt1 | contig 14682 bp, 10 predicted proteins | sample LowCovwburrow_MG_FD_204930 | JGI IMG/M metagenome (GOLD analysis project Ga0316189, IMG submission 204930) | Coastal sediment microbial communities from Maine, United States - Lowes Cove worm burrow | ecosystem: Environmental > Aquatic > Marine > Coastal > Sediment | place: USA: Maine...
CCAATTTCACATATGATGCCTTCGGGAGACTACTGACGCGCGTCGGCGCAAATTCCGGTCAGAACATCACCAACGACTACGATGATGCCGGGCGTCTGCTTTCCATCACGGATGCCACGACCAGCGTAAATACGACCTACACGTACGACGTCGATGGCAACCGGAGTCACGAAAACATCCGCGGCACCGGGGGGCATGACCGAACGATTTCGTATACCTACGATGGCCTGGGCCGGATGACGGCCTGGTCGGACACGGCGCTTAGCCCGGATCAGAATCTGAGCTATCTGTATGACGGCGCCGGAAACCTGCGCCGTGTCAGCGGCAGCAATAGCACCAATCACTGGTACCACTACGACGCCAACAACCGTCAGATTGCGAAGACTGACGGTGCCGATCTGGCGAGTTCGACCAAGGAACTCGAGTATACCTACGACGCCGCAGGAAACCGGATCAGCGAGAACACGACCCAGTATGCTTACGACCTGAATCAGCGTGTCGTGGCCGCGGGTACTACCCTTGAATGGGAATATGACGACGTTGGTAACGTACGTAAGTTCACCAACGACGGCGACGTAACGACTTACACCTACTACGAGAACAATCGTAGCTATGTGACGAACGATGGCGGCGCCGAGTCCGTAACGACGCTGACGCTCGATCTGTCGGGTCGCGTCCTGACGACGGTGATCGTTGACTCGTCAGGCGATGACCCGGTCACCTCTACCTATACGCATACCTATTCCGCCGATGGCCGCGAGCTATCGGTCAGCGGTTCCGGCGGCAACGACTCGGCCGGTAGTTCGTCGCTCACCTATGACGCGAACGACAACCTCTCTCGTATCAACCTCGGCAAGGGCGATACGCAGGACTCGGCGGAGACCAAGGACTTCGTCTACAACAACCAGAACCAGATCCTGTTCCGGGACGCAGAAACCGGCGAGACCGCGGACAGCGTCGGAGACGATGCGACCCCGCGCCCCGACAGCGAGACGGAATTCTTCTACGCGAACAACAATCCTGTCGGTCAGAGCGAGACCGAGATTGACGAGGATTCAAATCGAACGACGACGGTCACGCTCGATGAGGGCAGGTACAACCTGGTTCGGGAAATCGGCGAGGACTATCCGGTGACCACGCCCATCGCGTACAACGTGCAGCGCGGCGACACGCTCGAGATAATCGCGGATCGCCTGTATGGAAACGCCAGCCTGTGGTTCGTGATTGCTGAAGCCAACGGCCTGAAAGGCTCGGAATCGCTCAAGGACGGCACCTTGCTGCAGGTGCCGAATACGGTCAACTCCGGCCGCATCACTGACGAAACGCACGTCGTTTACGACCAGAACGAGATAACCGGTTCGACCCTGCCGAATCTGAAGTCGCCGGATCCGAGTGTCTGCGAAACGATTCTCGCCGTCATCCTGATCATTCTCATCATCATCGTCGCCGTGGTTGTCGCGGTAGCAACGGCCGGCGCAGCCAGCGCGATATCCGGCGCAATCGCGGCAGCCGGCATAACAGGCGTAGCCGGGACGCTGCTGACGATTGCCGCGGTCGCGGTGGCCGGCGCAGCTATCGCTTTCGTCGGCTCCCTTGTGACACAGGGATTGCTCATCGCGTTCGGCGTACAGGACGAGATCGATTGGGCCTCCGTCGGCGCAGAGACCCTGGCCGGCGCCTTCTCCGGCATCGCTGCCGGTATCGGTCAGGCAGTCAAGGTAGCCGTGACGGCGGGTAAACTCGCGAGCCTCGGTGTCAAGACCGCCAACGCCGTCAAGGTCCTTGCGGTTGTTGGATCCGCCGCGGCGGACGCCGGCGGCGAGGCGCTGCGACAGTTTATTGTGGATGGTGAAATCACCAGCTTCGCGAGCATCGCCGGCGCCGCCGTCGGTGCCGGTCTCAACACCGCATCGATCGTCAAGTCGGCGAGCAGCGGAGCGAAGGCTGCCAGCAAGGCGGCCGCACTTGGCCGCAACCTTGACGGTGTGACTGATGCCGCGACGAAGGCCGCAAAGGTCACATCGGCACGATTCGATGTAGTCAGCGCTGCAGCGGGTGTCGTCACCGAGTGGGTGAAGGTCGCGGAGATCGCGATACGCAATGACGGCGAAGTGACCACGGCTGACTGGGCTACGGCGATTGCCGGGACAGTGGCGGCCGGCGTCTCCGTCGGCTTCTCGCTTACCAGCAAGGATGCGGCTGGCAAACGTCAGTTTGACGCTGACGGCGCTTTCAAGAAGGGCGCACTCGGCAACATCGCGCGGACGGGCAATGCCGCGGATGCGACCGGGGCCAACCTGCCCAAACCCGCTGCCTTAAGAAACCTTGGGGAGCTTAATGGGAAACCGGTTCCGAATACCCCGCGCGTTCAGGGCGCCAGTACCCGCCTGGATGCGGCTCAAGGCAGTCTGATCACGAAACGAGCTGAGTTGGGCGATGCGAACGCCGATCTGGCCGGGGCGAGGCGTACCTTCGACGCCGAAGACGCTCAACTCGGACGGCGGAACGCTGAATTGACTGCGGCGAATACCGAGCTCAACTCAAGGAGAACAGCGCTTAGCGATCAAACGGATATCAAGGCCGCGCGGCAGCTGGATCTTGATACCGCGAACAATCGAGTCGACACGCTGGATGCCGAAGTTCAGGATCTCACTTCCAATATTCGGTCTCTGAGCGAGAGCGTTGATGGTCTTACCGCCCAGAGAAACGCACTGGAACTGGAGATCGATGGCTTTGCCAAGCAGGACGTCAGTGCCCGGGCGAAGGCGTTCGACGATGCGAGTCTCAATAATGGGCCTGTGGATTCCCTTAATACCAGGTTTGCGGAAACCGATCAGCGACTGAGAAGTCAACAGCAACTACTGCAGCAAGGCAACGAAACCCTTGCGGGCAAGCAACGCCAACTCGCGACAGCGCAGGAGCAGGCCAGAGGAGCGCGCGGGGATCTGGATTCGCAGACAGCGCGTGTTGAGACGGAAACCAGAAACGTCAATCGCCAATCAGATACGGTCGATCTGGCAACCCGAAACAGAGATGCCCAACAAAATACGGTCGACACTGCAAGGCAGGAGCAGGTTCGTCTGCAAGGCGTAGTCGATGACCTGAACGTCGAGCTGACGACCAACACGGGACTCCGTGACTTCGCTAGCAGTGAGTTGGCTCGTGCGCGTGATCAGGCCGTGAAGATCGGGGATGTCATCAAGAGTCCGGTGAAACTCGACTCGGCGCGCGAGGAGGCTGTCTCGGCGATAAAAGACACTATCACGGGCCAGATCATCGATCGCGGCGTAGACGTCCTGACGACACTCGTGCTGCGTGCGGCCTTCGACGCGAATACGGCGTTCGGCTTCCTTGCGACCGGTCGCCTGGGTGCGACCAACACGGGTCAGTCCGGTCGCGCCGCGCTAGCCGATGCTTTCTCTAAGGGGCTGATAACCACGTCCGGACCCGGTAGAGCGGCAGACATTGCGTCACCCCAGCCGGCCGCCTTTACGTACAACACCGGCCCTGTACAGCGCTCGTTCGTAGGCGTGCCGGTAGCGGAGACGGTGGATCCGCAGTTCGGGTTTGATGCGCTGGCCGCCCTGATCGGTAAGGATGACCAGTCGCTGATCCCGGTGGGTAGCGCGTGAGTTAGCGTTCCTCTCGCGGAGGCGTAACGGCCTCCGCGGGCAGGGACATCTCCGGCGGCTGTTGGCAGCTTGTGCTTGCCCATTCGTTCTTCGGGGGGCCGGGATCCAGCGTTTTTACGAGTCCCTTTCCGATCATCTCTTCGACGAGATCCGGTTCACACAGGGCCTCTGCCTTCATCTCGCGGACTAATCAGCAGTTTCGATCTCACGTTGTCGGCGCAGCCGAACTTCAGTTCATTCAGTACCGGGCCGGTCCAGGGTTCGTTTGTTGGCGTACCGGCACCCGAGGTCGAGGATCCGGAGCCTGGGTTTGACGCACTGGCCGCGCTGACCGGCAAGGACGACCAGACGTTGATCCGAACGGGTAGCGCTTAGGTCAGGTTGCCTCCGGTGGAGGCTCGATGGCATCCGCCGGTGGCGTCATCGCCTGTTGCTGGAAGTACTTCGAGATCGACTCCTCGATATTCGGTGCACCGGGGCCCAGCGGTTGCTTGAGTGCGCGCTCGATAATCTTGGCGGCCAGATCCGGTTTCCCCTGGGTCGCGATCAGGATGCTCTGGGCGTAGAGGGCACCGAACCCTCTCCGGTCGAGGCGGCGGGCGATCTTGATGGTTCGTTGCGCCTCGTCCACCCGGTTCTGAAGCGCAAGTGAGACCGCAAGCCCGCCGTGGGACTCGCCGAATTTCGGTTCGACGCCGATTGCGCGTCTGAACGCCTGCTCCGCGCCGAAAACGTCCTGCTTGGAAAGATGCGCCCAGCCGATCGCTACCAGCGGGCCAACCTGTTTCGGAGAAACGGTCAGTGCCTTTTCCAGGAACCGGATCGACTTGTCGAATTCCTGCCGGTAGTAGTAGACCATGCCCAGCCCGTTCAGGGCCCGGAAGCTGTCGGGTTGTTTGTCGAGAACCCGGAGCAGCAGGCGCTCGGCCTGATCCATGTCCTGCTGTTCCATGAAGCCGACGCTCTTTACCCAGACAGCGTCGGCGTTATCCGGATTTTGTTCCAGCGCCAGGTCGGCGGCCTGCTGGGCCGCATCCCGGTCGCCCAGATCGAGCTCCAGCACGGCCAGATAGCCGGCAGCGTCGTCGGACGGTCCGAGGTCCAGCCACTGCTGGACCGCATCCTTCGCGTCTTCGGTCTTCTTCTGATGATGGAGGCTGAACGCGAGATATCGAAGGTTGTTGCCGAGTGTGAGCCCGCCGTCGCGCGCGGTAGCGAAGGCGCTTTCGGCCTCGTCCCAGCGCTGCTGACAATAAAGCGAGATGCCCAGGTTGTGGAACAGGGCGGCGTCCGTGTCGCCAGCGTCGATGAGTTCCTGCAAGAGGGCTTCGGCGGCCGGAAAATCCTGTTGCGACAGGCGAACCTTGGCCAGATTGCTCCGGGCGGTTGGGCCGTGGTCGGGATCGTCGAGGCACTTGTTGAAGCCTTCCGCCGCCTTGTCGAGTTCGCCCGCACGGTGGTAAAGGTCGTACAGGTTGAGCTTGATCAGCGCGTTGGCCGGATCGGCCTCCAGCATCGACTCATACAGAGCGATCTTGTCGGATTCGGGCCCGTTCACGCGGTGCTAGTCGTCCGCTTCGGGCTTGTAGGCTGACAGATCCGCCCCGGGCGAGCCCGCCGGCGCCTTTGCATCTGTCGCTGCGTCCGGTTGAACCGGTGTCTGCGGTCGAAGCATCGCGGCCCTGGCCTTGTCGACGAACTTCTGCATGTCCATGCTCAGCGCCGGATACAGAATGTTGACCGCAATGCCTTTCTCGAGGTTCTCGATGCACTCCGGGAACTCGTCCTGAATCAGGTGAACAAGGCCGCGCTTGAACAGGAACAGGGCATCGTCCTTGCCCAGTTGGTCGAGTGGCGCCCAGGACATCATCGCTTCCGGGACGGCGCCGGACGTGAGGTAGAGCAGGCCCAGCTGGAAATGGGCGGTGGCCGGGATGTTGGGTTCGACCTCGATGGCCTGTTCCATTTCCGCGATGGCGCGCCCGTACATTTTCATCTGCGCATGCTGTGCTCCAAGCAGGTAGAGGGCCATGCCGTTATTCGGCTCTGCGCTCAGCACCTGCTTGAGGTACCCGATCGTCTTTTCCGTATCGGCCTGCTCATTCGCGCGCAGCGCGAGGTGCATCAGCTCGTCGGTGTCGAGATCGGCGTTAGGTGGGGAAGATTCGGCCATCGAGTTTGTCTCGCCTGCATGTTTTGGTTCCTGCGGACCAGTTTGGATTATCTGCGGGGGCCGGCGCAAATCGCATTTCGCATGCGTCGCCAAATCTGTCAGCAACGGTGTCCGTGCGTGGATGCAACTGTGGGTAACGTAAGGAACGTCCGCATCGTCCAGGCCACAAAGCGGTGGAGGTCGAGCGGTGGGAAAACAGCTCGGAAAGGCCTCGCGGCCCGTTTGTGGCGATTTTCTGGTCATTGGGCCGTCACAGACTGTCAAGGGGAGCGGGAGTCAAGTGGGCCGGGCCGCTGGCTTCGCGTAGAAGAGCAGACTCCGGATTTTTTTCCGGTTGCCACCGGGTTGCGCAAATTTGAATTGATGACCCGACTGTGTCGCGGGCTTTTCGGGGTTCCAGACGACCCAACACGCGGATGGCCTTCAGGAAACGGGCGTCTCAGTCATGGAAGTCGGGCCCGCATCTGAAGGAAGAGCGGATAGCCCCGAGTCCGTCGCTGATATCGTCCGGGATACGTAAATCTGCGGGAGCGATGCCACCCTCTCCGAGTTATGTGAAATGAATTGTCTTGCGCCTCAGCCTCGAATCGCGCACCGGCGCGGGGCGTCACAAGAGGACTCGGTCGACGAACGACGGGATCGATGGAGTCCCGTTGGGGCCGAAATAGCGAAACCGATTTTCTGTGCTAGTCTCGATAACGTGTGAAAACTCAAACTCTCAATAGGGTTATCCACACTTAGCTGAGTCTGTTTAGGGGAAATGGGCAAAAAATCAGCAATTAGAACGTAACAGGCCATTGTCGAAGGATCGCGGGCCCACAATCTGATGTGACACTCGGGGGGACGGGTGGTGTGACGCCTGAGCTTGCGATCACTTTAACCAATGAAATGCTGTGGACGGGCATCCTGATGGCGTTGCCCGTACTCGGCCTGAGCACCCTGGTTGGTCTGCTGGTCAGCATCATTCAGGTCGTTACCCAGATTCAGGACATCTCCCTGACTTTCGTACCAAAAATGCTCACCGTCGCATTGGCGATGGTGTTTTTTGGACCCTGGATGATGGGAGTGCTCGTGGAATTCGCGCGCTCGGTCATCGGCAACATCCCTTCGTACTTCTAGCACGGTATCGAACGACGATGAAGCGGAACACGAATTGACGATTGAGTGGGAGACGACGTTCGTGGTGGCTGCGCTGCTGGTGAGCGTACGCCTCGCGGCCTTGTTCCTGTTCTCTCCGCTGTTCCTGTCCGCGTCCGTTCCCGGCACCGTCCGCGTCCTGTTCGCTATCGGGCTCGCCGCGGGCCTCGTTGCCTCGCTGGAGCTGGTGCCGGCAACCCTGCCCGTAACCGTCGGCGAGATGATGCGGGCGATCGTCGTCGAGGCCTTCGTCGGCGCGACCATGGCCTTCGGACTGTTTGCAGCCTTCGGCGCGTTCCTCGTAGGCGGGCGCGTGCTCGACTTCCAGATGGGTTTCGGCGTGGCCAACGTCGTTGACCCGGGAACCAGCGCCCAGGCGCCACTGGTCGGGACGGCGCTCAACCTTATGGCCATTGCCACCTTCTTCCTGCTCGACGGACATCGCCTGCTCATACGCGGCATCGCCTACTCACTCGAGCGGGTCCCGGTCGGCCAGGGTTTCCAGACTCTCAACATCGAAGCCGTGGCGGCGCAGTTCGGTGTGATGTTTGTATTTGGTTTGGCGGCCGTCGCTCCGGCGGTGGTTAGCCTGCTGCTGATGGATACCGCGATGGCCGTCGCGGCGCGGACGATGCCCCAGGTCAACGTGTTCATCCTCAGCCTGCCGCTGAAAATCGTCGTGGGCCTCACGGTTATGGCGCTGACGCTTCCCAGCATCGCGCCACTGCTGGAGCGTGTTTACGAATCCGTCTTCAGATATTGGGAGCGTGTGTTGGGCTGAACGAACCCTGGCCGACGCGTGGCGCCGGTTGGAGCGGACAACTAACGGGAAACAATGGCCGAACAGGAACAGGAACAAAACCGCAGCGAGAAAGCGACCCCGTACAAGCTACGGGAAGCAAAGAAGCGCGGTCAGGTGTCGAAGAGCATGGAAGTCAATTCCTTCGCCATGCTCTGCGCGGCGCTGGGCCTGTTGTACTTCGCCGGTTCGGGTTTCGGTCAGGGTCAGCTGGAACTCAGCAGCGCGCTCATCCGCAACGCGCACTACATCCAGATCGAAGGCAGTTCGCCGATCGCGCTGGGGGAGATCATCCGCAACTTCCTGTTTGATCTCTATTGGCCGGTCGTGGCTGTCGCGGTCACCGTCGCCATCGCCGCCAACATGTTTCAGACGGGTCCGGTGTTCTCGTTTTTCCCGCTGAAGCCGGACATCCAGCGGATGAATCCCGTGAAGGGCTTCAAGCGCGTCTTTTCCAAGCGCCTGATCTACGAAACAGGGAAGACGCTCGTCAAATTTACGCTGTTTGCAGGCGTTGCCTACCTGTCGATAAGCAACCTCATGCCGATGTTGATCTCGCTCGTGGACGTGGCGCCGCAGAGCTACGGCGGGATCCTGCGCGAGTTGATGAGTCGGCTGATGTTCCAGCTGCTCCTGGTAGCCCTGCTGGTGGCGTTGTTCGATGTGATGTACACACGCTGGGACTTCGCCGAACAGATGCGCATGAGCCGTCGCGAGGTCAAAGAGGAAGTCAAACGCCGCGAAGGCGATCCGATGCAGCGGGCGAAAAGGCGCGAACTTCAGAAGGAAGCCGTCAAGCGGGCCGGCGCAGCACGGCGTGTGCCTGATGCCGACGTGCTGATTACCAACCCCACGCATCTCGCGATCGCGCTGCACTACGACGCGGACACGATGATTGCGCCGGCGGTTATCGCCAAGGGCGCCGGGTCACTGGCTGAGAAAATGCGCGAGGTTGCATTCAGGAGCGGAGTGCCGATCGTCGAGAACAAGGTGCTGGCCCGGCGCCTGTTCCGTGATACCGGTATCGATGAAGGCGTTCCGGATGAGGTCTTTCCAATAGTGGCCAAGTTGATGGCCTGGGCATGGCTGCTGCGGCGCCATCGTGAGGCCCGAAATTCGGGAGGGCAGATCGTTTGAACGCCCTGCGGGAATTTTTTGGCAAGCAGTCGGACCTCGTCCTTGTTCTCGGGGTCGTCTGCATTCTGATGGTGCTGGTCACGCCCATTCCGCCCGAGCTGCTCGACTTCCTCCTCATCCTGAATCTGAGCTTCGCGCTGCTGATTCTTCTCCTGACGTTTTACGTCGACAAACCACTGAAGTTCTCGACCTTCCCGTCGCTGTTGCTGATTGCGACCCTTTTCAGGCTGTCGCTGAACATCGCGGCGACGCGCCTGATCCTCAGCGATGCCGACGCCGGCCGCGTCATCGAGGCCATCGGGACGCACGTCGTCGGCGGCAACTTCGTGATCGGCATGATCGTGTTCCTGGTGCTCGTCGTGGTCCAGTACGTCGTCGTGACGAACGGCGCCCAGCGCGTAGCCGAGGTGGCCGCCCGATTTACGCTCGATGCCATGCCCGGCAAGCAGATGAGTATCGATGCAGACCTGAACATGGGTCTGATCACCGAGCAGGATGCACAGACGCGGCGCAAGGAGATCGAGAAAGAGGCCAACTTCTACGGCGCGATGGACGGTGCCAGCAAGTTCGTCAAAGGCGACGCGATCGCCGGCATCATCATTATCCTCATCGACATCATCGGCGGACTTACGATTGGCATCGCCCAGATGGACATGAGCTGGGGCGAGGCGCTGCAGACCTTCACGCTGCTGACGGTTGGCGACGGCATCGTGACGCAGATTCCGGCGCTGGTGATTGCCACCGGCACCGGCCTGATCGTCACCCGGGCGGCTTCCGACGAGTTCCTCAGCAAGGAAATATCCCGTCAGGTTACGGCCTATCCGAAGACGCTTATTCTGATCCTGGTAGCGTTGACCTTCGCGCTGTTTCTACCGGGCATGCCCGCGGTCCCGGTCATGTTCGTGATGGCGCTGGCCGGGATTCTGCTTTTCGTGGCACTGCGGGCGCGGAAGGAACAGGAAGACGAGGTCAGCGAAACGCTGGATGCCCAGGACGATAGCGACGATCTGTACGGCATGTTGGCCGTCGAGCCGATCGAAGTGAAGGTCGGGCAAGAACTGATCCCGCTGGTTGGTGGCGAAGACAGCCTGATGATGGATCGCGTCGGCGCCTTCCGTAAACACTACGCCCTCGATGCCGGGGTGGTCATACCCAGGATTCGTGCGAAGGACGACAAGCGCTTGCCGCCGCACCGCTATGAGCTTCGCATCTTCGACGCGACGGTCGGAGAGGGTGAAATTCTTGCCGACCGCATGCTTGCCATCAATCCCGGCAACGTGACCGAAACCGTCAGCGGGGTTGAGACCCGGGATCCGACCTACGGGCTGCCGGCCGTATGGATCATCGACGACGATGCGGACCGCGCGCGGCAAGCGGGCTACACGGTCGTCGAGCCCCTGCAGGTGCTCATGACCCACCTGACCGAGGCCATGCGCCGGAACGCACCGAACCTTCTCACGCGGGCAGAGACGGAACGCCTGATCAATCGCGTACGTCAGCGCGATACGGGTCTCATCGAGGAACTGGTTCCCGGCGTCATGAGCCTGAGCGAGATACAGAAGGTGCTGCAGGGCTTACTGGCGGAGAAAGTCTCGGTGAGGAACCTGGACCAGATCCTGGAGGTGCTGGTGGACGCCGGCAAGCGAGTCAAAGACACGCCTCAGCTCATCGAGCAGGTACGCCAGAAGCTCGGGCCCTCGATCTGTCACGCGCTGACCGACCGCAGTGGTGCACTGAACGTTCTCGTCCTCGACCCTTCGGTGGAATCCGCGCTGGCTTCGGGCATCCGGGCAGAGGGTGAGACTCGCCGCATGGTCGTGGAGCCGAAACTGGCAGAGCAGGTCCTGAAACGGCTGTCCGCGCAGGTCGAGAAGATGATGGGCGCGAACATCAACCCGGTTTTGCTCTGTGCGCCGGAGCTGCGACAGCAGCTACGCCAGTTCACCGAGAGGGTCATTCCGAATCTGGCGGTCGTCTCGATGTCGGAGGTGCCGAATACGCTTTCGGTCAAGTCGTTCGGGATGGTGACGCTGTGACGACCGGGCCCGTAGAACAAGCGCTGCAGCAGGGTGCCACGAGGCTGAATCATGGCCTCGTGTTCGGCGCCGACCGCGATTTCATGTCGACCCTCACGATGGGGCAGATCATCAAGGGTCGCGTCTTGCGCCACTACGAGGGCGGCCGCTACGGCGTCGAGTTCGGCGGCCAGGAGCGGGTGGTGGACAGCACCATCGCGCTGCGCAGCGGCGACATTATCCATGGACGTGTCGTGGGTCTCGGCGACAAGGTGCATTTGCAGCGCGTCGCCCTCGATGCCGGACAGGACCCGGTTTCCGCGAAGCCCGCGGCCGAGCCCGGCACGCCGTTCATGGGTCGCGCCGCGGATCACATCGAGCAACTGTTCCGCGAGCACCGGGCGAATCTGAGTCCGGCCGAGCACAGCATGCTTGGCACCCTGGGTCGCCAGCTCGGGGACGTGAGTGTCGCGGCCTCGGCGGCGTTGGTGCTGCGCAAGCTCGGTCTGCCGCTGGATAGTTCGATGATCCGGGCGCTGACCCAGGCCATGACCGAGCGCGGCAAACTGGAGCAGGCCAGCGTGGAAAAAACGGCGACGCGGCTCGCCGCAGACCCGACCCAGCGCGTCGCCGAAAATCACGATGCGGTCCGCCTGCTGGCTCAGGCGCTGGAACAGCTGCGGGTGCCGGACCGCGCCGGACTCGGCGATTCGCCGGATCGCCCCGCGGACGCCGAAGCGGATGCCGCCGGGGCATCGCTGACGAGCGGTGGCGACGGCCGGCCCGGCGGGGACAGTCAATCGGGCGCCTTTCAGCAGGCCTGGCTGTTGGGTCGGCGCATCCTGAACAGCCAGACCGAGGGCTCGGTGGCCCATCGATTCATGACGCTGCCGCTGTGGCTGGGAGATCGGCTGCTCGAGGTCAATCTCGCGTTCTTTGCCCAGACGCCTTCGGAGCACGAAGCGGAAGGGGTGAGCTACCGTCGCATCGTCCTGTCACTCGATCTCGACGATCTGGGGCAGGTCGAAGTGGTGGTCATGGCCTCGAACCGGCACCTGCGGATTGCATTCGAAACCGAGCGCGAAGAGGCCACGCAGCTGATGGCGCTGTGGATGGGCAGCCTGAGGTCGGATCTCACCTCCTTCGGCTGGGAGATCGACGAGCTGAGCTACGGCACGCGCTTCGCAGACGCGCTTGACTGGCCGGCGCGCTCCGTCGTCTCACACTACGTTCGGCAGGACAGCCTGAGCAGGTTGATGTAGATGGCCACGGACAGGGACAAGCAGTCGGATCAGCGCAGGCCAAGGCGAGTCGTCGGGCTGGGTTATGAGCCGGAGCATGGTGTGCCGCGCGTCATGCTGAAGGCCGCCGGGAGCTCCGCCGAGGAGATCATCTGGAACAGCCAGCGTGGCAGCGGACCATCAATCGTCAAGAACCCGGCGCTGCTGGAATCCTTGTTCCGGCTGCCGGTGGATGCGGACATTCCGCCGGAGCTGTTCGAGGTGATTGCAATCATTCTCGTCCACGTGGCGGCTGTGGATTCCGAAGTGCGGCAGGCTGCCGCTGAAAAGAACTGGGGAGCGACATGAGCGACGGACTAGACCTCGCGGAACTGGCGATGATCAATGACCTGGCGCGGATGCAGGTCATCAGCCAGAACCTCGCTAACGTCAGCACGACGGGATACCGCGCCGATATCGCGGCGACTACGCTGTTTCAACCGCAGCTCCTGCAGGCGCAGGGCGAATTGGTCGCGGCGCCACAGGACACGTTGACACCCAGGGTCGAGTCAGTGACGACCCATCTGGATGGGACGGTCCGGTTTACCGGGAACCCGCTGGACGTCGCGCTGGAGGGCGATGCGTTCTTCGCTATCGAGACACCCTCGGGCGAAGCGTATTCCCGGGACGGCGCCTTTCAGCTGAACGCGGCGGGCCAGCTGATCAACGCCACGGGCTTCCCCGTGCTATCGACCAGCGGAATGATGCGGGTCGGAACGCCGACTCCGAGAATCGACAAGCAGGGCAACATCTTCGACGGCGATCAGTTCATCGGCCAGTTGAAGCTGGCGCGCTTCTCCGACCCGAATCAGCTGGTCAAGACCGGCAACGGCTATTTCATGCCGGTCAACGGACAGTTCGCCATGGCGGTCGACGACAACGAAGAGACCAGCGTCCGCCAGAGCTATCTCGAGAACAGCAACGTCGAGATGTCGAGCGAGGTCGTGCGGATGATGGAGGTGCTACAGCATTTCCGCTCTTCGCAGAACGTCATCAGGGCGTACGACGATATGTTGAGTTCGTCGATTTCAACAATCGCGGACTTCTAGGCAGCGGTACGGACGAGTATTCGATCAAGGGGTAATACTGCATGTTTGACTCATTCCACATCGCCGCGACCGGCCTCCATTCCCAGGAAGCGCTCGTGGACACCATCGCCAACAACCTGGCGAACTGGAACACGACGGGTTTCAAGAAGGGCCGGGTGGACTTCGAGGACCTGATGTATCGCCAGCTCTCCGCTGCGACCGGTCTCATCGGCAATCCGGACATTCGTCACCCCGCTGGCGTTGGGTCGGCCGTTTCGAGCATCGGCAAGATCTTCTCGCAGGGAGACCTGAAGACCACCGGCCGCGATCTGGATGTCGCGATTCAGGGCGGTGGATTCTTCGAGCTGCTGCTGCCCGACGGTCGCTATGCCTACACCCGCGCGGGCGTCTTCCAGGTCAACGAAGACGGCATGATGGTCAATGCGGATGGGTTCCAGCTGAGTCCGCTCTTGCAGCTGCCTCCGGACACTCAGCAGGTCGTCATCGAGCCGGACGGGGATGTGCTGGTACAGGTGCCCGATCGGCCTGATCTGGTCAACGTCGATCGCATCACGTTGGCGAGCTTCGTGAATCCGGGTGGTCTGACGCCGACCGGCGACAACCTCTACCTGCCGTCCTACAAGTCCGGCGACGTTTTTTACGGCGACCCCGGTGAAGAGGGCTTCGGCCAGCTCGGGCAGGGATTTCTCGAAGGGTCGAACGTCGATGAGTCAGAGGAAATTACGAATCTGGTGCTCGCCCAGCGAGGTTACGAAATCAACGCCCGGGTGATTCAGACTGCCGACCAGATGATGTCGATTATCAACGAGCTGCCGCGCTAAGAGCTGATGTACCGAGGTCTTCTCATACACCTGGTCGCCATCCTACTGGCACCCATGTCCGCTGCGGCGGCAGGGCCTGCGGCTGCCTGTCTCGAGCTGGCGCTGGCGTCGAAGGTGACGGTGGAAGGCACTCTGTACCGGCTGCGGGACGTCGCGGACCTTGGGTCGGGGGACTGCGCGAGCGTCGGGGCGTTGGAGCTGGGCAAGGCGCCCCGCCCCGGCTACTGGGCGCATATCACGCGTCAGCAGATCGCGGCTCGCATGGAGCGCGAGTGGCCTGGCAGCCGGCAGGACGTCCGCTGGTCGGGATCCGAGGTCGTTCGTGTGACAACCGCCGGCGAGAGTTTCGACGGGGCTACCCTGCTGAAGGTCGCCGAGCACTCGCTGCGCGAGGCGCTGCAACCGCACTACGCCAGAGTCGAGCTGGCGCCGGTCAAGGAGCCGCGGGACCTGATCCTGCCGATCGGCAGAGTCGAACTGAAGGCCGTCACTCAGGCCGATACCGTGCCAGCGAAGCGCATGGCGGTCTGGGTCGACATCGAGATAGACGCAGAGCACTACCGCAGCATTCCCGTCTGGTACAGCGTCTCGGCCTGGGCCAGCGTTATCAGCGTGAATCGCGACCTGGGACATCATCAT